>Ga0080006_1188009_pt1 | contig 39753 bp, 38 predicted proteins | sample RS3BMetagenome_FD_69209 | JGI IMG/M metagenome (GOLD analysis project Ga0080006, IMG submission 69209) | Ferric oxide microbial mat and aquatic microbial communities from Rainbow Spring, Yellowstone National Park, USA - RS3B (SPADES... ...
TCATAGTGTCCGAGTACGTCCCATTTATGCAGCTCGTTGAAGTCTTTTGGCAAGGGTAATGACACAGGCTCGGACTGGGTGGGACGTACTCGGACGCAATTGTTGGGTGAAAAGTTGGGTGGACTGTGTCGACGCTAACAGCTAGATAGAGATGCTAGTCGTCATGCGTTGTTCGCTAGGGGCTTCTACTACCTGTCTGCTTGATGGATAAGAGCTACGTGTACGGCTCCGATCCCCGAAATGATGGAGGAAAGGAACGCCTATCCGCTGCTACTGTCCATGACAGTATTCCTGTGGCTGACAGAGTAGTTTTCACCATGAACTATTGAGTAAAGAGGATGCGGAGTTTATAGCGCACACTGATACTGAGACCTAGGGTTCGATAAGACTAGAAGCCCGAGAGATCCCGTCTACCCTCGGACGGGCTCGCATAGTTGAGGGCCTTGGGCTTGTTGGCTAGCAGTTGGTATCTGAGAGGTGTAGGTATCTGTGCTAAGGCTGAAGTACAGCTTGGCACCAGTCGTCGTCGAAACGACGACTCCGCCTGGAAGAACGTTGTCAATGGTAGTCAATTGAAGACCACTCGGAGCTGGGAACGTCTTTCGCTTCGATGGGTCGTACCCAAAAAGAGAGTGAAGCGCCGGAGTGATTGGGACTACTGCGTCTGTCCATGGCTGGAGCGCGATCTGCGAATCGGTGATCTGTCCAGATGGACTAGAGTTCTCTTGAACCACACCACCTATGAGATGAACGCGTGTGGCGCTCGCACCTGGGGCTACGCAAACGAAGGCGGCGTCAGGAGATAACTGGACACCCGGAATCTCGAAGCCATTTACAACTGGCACGTTCGAGACGGCCACAGAAGTAAATCTCCAGCCAGAGGCAGTCCAATTGCCATAGCCGGATCCAGCCTCTGCCAACGCGCCAATCTCGTGATTGTACTGTCGGGTCGCAGACTCCTGTCCGGCTTGAGCCTGTTGCTGGAGTTGTGAGAGTTGCTTGGATGACATATGACCTTTATTGGGACTCTCTACGCCCTCTAGCGTTCTAAGAAAGATCGACTGCAGGGCACGGGAGGAGGAGGGATTCGGCGGCGTGGATGCTGGGTTCCATGCAAAAGCGCTGGCTACCGTTAGGTAGTTATCCTGGAAATGTCGGGGCCAATGCTGAAATTCTTGAACTTCGCTGCTGGATAGATCTTGTAAGGCCCACTCAGCACGAGTGCTCCCAGCGAACCTTGGCGGAAGACCTATGCTATCAACGACGTGGATGGATGGATCTCGCGCCTGTACGGCACCAGTACCAAGTGTGATAGCCACTGCCCCGACGACTAGAGCACCGATGGCCACTAGGGAAACCGCCCGATGATTTTTGATACGCCGCTTGATGGATTCTACTTGCGTTTGCTCACCTTTCTCGGATAGGTCCGGAAGGCCCTCGACGGCCCTTTGCTGCCGACACAACAATAATACATGTTAGTAATGCATTGGGCTCGAACGCTATGTGATCCACCTAAAGCGCGAGAGGCTCGAGTGGAGATGCGACAAACGCTCATAATCCAAAGGTCTCACGTGTGGGGAGCCACATCGTTACAAAGGTCGCAGGGTTGAAAGGGGCACACGTTTCGTTGGGAACACAGCCACTTTGGGGGCTTGTCGGGTTTTCTGGCAAGTCCGCAGGGTTAACACATGGCCTGACCTGGTGGGCCCGGTGGGATTCGAACCCACGACCAAGGGATTATGAGTCCCCTGCTCTAACCGCTGAGCTACGGGCCCCGAGCTCCGGGGGAGAGACTCGAACTCTCAACCGCACGGTTAACAGCCGCGTGCTCTGCCGATTGAGCTACCCCGGAATAGACTTCACAATCTAGCAGGCCACCTTAGCCAACCGGTCATGTGTGCCGGTCCTCCTAGCCATCCTGGATGATTTCTTTGAGGGCCTGTGCTGACTGGTCACGGCGCAGTCGAGAAATCGCACGTGCCTCGACCTGACGGATTCTCTCTCGTGACACCCCAAAGCGTTCGGACGCCTGCTCAATCGAGTGTGGCTCCTCCCCGCTGAGGCCAAAACGATAGATGAGAATTGCCCGTTCTCGCTCCTCGAGCAAATCAAGCACCAACTCAACCACTCGTCCAAGATCCTGCGAAACGACGGTACCCTCGATTGGTGGACTTGACTCATCGGCCACCGCATCACCAAGGACCGCATCCGAACCACCCTCGGACGCTGGGCTTGCCTCGAGCGAAAGTACCGACTGGGCATACTGCACTACCTCCTCGACGCGGAAGAGTTCGATCCCACAAGCACTTGCCACCTCGTCGAGCCGCGGCTCGCGCCCAAACTTCTGCTGAAGGTCGAGTCGCGTCTGTTGTATCCGCTGGAACTCCTGTTGCAAGGAGCGTGGCAGGCTGATCTCGCTTCGGAACTCACCGATCGCCTGTGATATAGCCTGGCGGATCCACCATGTGGCATAGGTCGAGAACCGAAATCCCTTGCGCCCATCGTAGAGCTCGACCGCGCGCATCAGACCAATGTTACCCTCCTGAATCAGGTCCTCAAGCGGCGCGGTGCCGCTATGACTCCGTTTGGCAATGGAGACAACCAGCCGGAGGTTGGCTGCTACAAAGCGCTCCTTGGCCTCGATCAACAACCGATCCTCACGAGGAGATCGGCTATCCCTGGCTTGGAGCTCCTGGACGATGCCGCTGAGGGTAACCTCGTCCTCCCTTGTCAGCAAGGCATGACGATCAAGACTGGCAAGAAAGCGCTCAGCGCCATCGAGGTCCAAGGTCCCAGGTCTTGTATCAGCCCGTACCGGGGACGAGGGATGCTTCTTGGGTTTTGTGCCACCACCTTTGGATCGTGAAGACACAGCCAGACGAGCCGCTGCCTCCTGGTGACTTGGGCTCGCTGCATCAGCATCGGCGCTACTGCGCCTAATGGCCCGATCCCGCCCTATCACCTCTGACGACGATGGCTTATCATCCATCGGCACTCGTACCCTCATAGCCTCTTGGTCTTCGACCGCTGCAACCAAATGGTCGTTGGGTGACCCAGCTAACTGCGGCTCCAGCCCCGCCTTCCCCTCCCCAGGCTTCCCTACCAGGGCCTCGCCTTCGAGCGTTGGAGGCAAGGCAGGGTCTTGAGAGGATTTCGAATTCGCTCGATCGACGGGCTTCTTGTGTTGCGATGCGTCACTCACTCGTCGCTCACTCTAACTCGACGCTGGCAACAAAGAGTCATCTGCGCCAGCACCATCGACCAGCGAACCAGATCGCCGATCGACCAGCCAGCTGATCAGGGATCCACAGGGCTCCATGCGTGATCGATCACCCTGCAGCTCCTCGATGAGCAGTCGGATGCGTGGAACCTCTGCGATCAACAGATTCAAGCTCGATGCCGATACGTGTGCTGCCCTGGTAACTTTCGCCAGTTCAAGCTTTGACTCGCGCAACACCAGTGTCGCGATCACGTCAGCGCTCTCTTCGGTCTCCGACTGCTCGCTCGCGAGTCGGAAGAACAGCTGCAACAGGGTCTCTGATCCTCGATCTTGAAGGCGTTGTTGCGCCTCATGCAACGAGTGCGCGCCACTGATAACCTCCACCATCTCTCGATGCCTCGGGTCACGAAAGAGCTCAGGAACAATAATCCCATCGAGACCTTCGGGATCATGCACTAACAGCCGGAGGGCTTCAATGGAGGGCCGATCCACAACGACTGCCTCATTGGCGGATTCGACCAAGGCCCGCGGACGTGAGTCTTTGGGGAGCTGAGCCACGAGTTCTGAAACCGAGAAACCCGTCCCATCGGCGATCATCGCGACGTACTCCCCTCGAATCAGGTGATTAGGGTGTCGCTCAACCATCGCCAGCGCCTCGCGAGCGACCCGCGAACGATCTTCAACCGAGCCGAGATCTCCCCGCCCCAAGAGACGTTCAAGTCGAAAGCGCATGATGGGGATCGCGCGTCGTAACGCCTCATGCACCAACTCCGGGTCGCGCAGAGCAGCATCAGCTGGATCAAGACCGTCTGGGAGCGTCGCGACATCAAAGATGACACCTCGACTCTCCTCCTCGGCCCATAGCCGTTCCGTCGCACTTTGGCCGGCGGCATCCGCATCAAAAAACAGGATGATCCGTCTGGCGAACCGCCGCACAACATCGAGGTGCTCCTCCGAGAATGCGGTACCGCAGGTCGCGATCACATTCGCAATCCCGATCCCATCAAGGGCGATAACGTCGGTGTAGCCCTCACAGACGATCGCCACGCCCCGATCGACAATTGCGCTCCGAGCCCGATCGAGGTTATAGAGGGTCCGGCGCTTTCTATAGATTGGCGACTCCGAAGAGTTCTTGTACTTTGCCGCCTTGCCATCGAGCCGTTCGAGCTCTTGGGGAAGGATCCGCCCACCAAAACCGACGACTCGCCCAGTGGTGTCGCGGATTGGGAAGGTGATCCGTGCACGCATGTGATCGACAAGGGAACCGTGCTGGTCGCGATAGCCGAATCCTCCCTCCTCCCAATCATCAGGTTCGATGCCCAACCGTGCGATCGGTAACTGAACACGGCTCGGCGAGAGACCAAGACCAAAAGCGCGAATCGCTTCAGCTCCGATACCTCGTTCACTGAGATAGGTCCTGGCGTCCTCACCGCGCAATGGATCCAGCAACTGGGCTTGATACCATTGGGCGAGGCGTTCATAACCGTTGTAGAGGCGGGTCTTGAGGTTGCGGTCAGCCGGCGCGCTTTGTGTCGCCTCAATCACCACATGAGCGCGATCCGCTAGGTACTCCAGTGCCTCGACGAAATCAACACCCTGTGTCTCTCGAACGAAGGTGATCGCATCACCTTTGGCATGACATCCGAAGCAGTAGTAGACGCCATCCTCACCGTTCACTGAGAACGAACCGGTGTGCTCCTGATGGAACGGACAGAGCCCGACGTATCGCCGTCCAACACGCTTAAGGGCAACCGTGGATCCCACGAGGGCAACGATATCAGTGGCGTCTAAGACCCGCCGAATATCAAGCTCAGAGTAACCCACTCCACGAGCTCCTTCCCTCAGTAGCGCCTACCTACAGGCTAGCACCCTCGCGAATGAGCGACTGAGCAACCGCGAGTCGAGCAATCGGCACCCGATACGGCGAACAGCTCACGTAATCGAGCCCGAGTTTGACGAAACTTGCGATCGACTCAGCATCGCCACCGTGTTCACCACAAACTCCAAGCTTGATGTCCGGTCGGGTCGATCGTGCACGCTTGACCGCGATATTCATGAGCTCTACCACTCCTTCGGCATCCACCACCTTGAACGGGTTCGACGGCAAGAGTCCCTGAGCCAAGTAGATCGGCATGAGCTTGCTCTCAACATCATCACGCGAGAATCCATACGTGAGTTGGGTCAAGTCATTGGTTCCGAAGGAGAAGAACTCAGCGATCTCGGCGATCTCCATCGCCATCAAGGCCGCTCGAGGAGTCTCGATCATCGTCCCAAAGAGCACATCAAGGTCGTCATCTGCGCCGAGCTCGGCGAGTGCCTCCTCAACCCAAGCGTGTGCATAGGCCAACTCCTGCTTCGAGATCGTCAATGGAATCATCACCTCGACATGGGGACTTCCTCCGGCACGCTTTCGTTCCATAGCCGCCTCAAGCAACGCTCGCACTTGCATGGTATAGAGTCCCGGCTTCAGGACCCCGAGACGGACTCCACGCACGCCGAGCATTGGGTTGAACTCCCGCCAGGTCTTAGCGGCTTCAAGCATCTTCTCATCCTCAGCCGTGAGCGACCCTCTGCTCTCCTTGATGAGCAATGCATCGATGTCTGGCAAGAACTCGTGCAGCGGTGGATCCAGGAGTCGGACGGTGACTGGAAGTCCATCCATCGCTTCGAGAATCTGAAGGAAGTCCGCACGCTGGGCGACGCGAAGCTCCTCCAAGGCACGCGTCTCGTCCTCTGGGGTATCAGCGAGAATCATGCGGCGAACGATGGGCAGTCGATCCTCAGCAAGAAACATGTGCTCAGTACGGCAAAGCCCGATCCCTTGGGCCCCAAAGCGACGGGCAATCGCAGCATCCGGTCCAGAATCCGCGTTGGCTCGCACCATCATGTGACCGCCAGCCAACTCATCCGCCCATTGCAACAGCAGCTCAAGCTCCTGAGGGGGCTCGGCTACCTGCAACGGCAGCCGACCAAGGGCAACTGTTCCGGCCGTGCCATCAATAGAGATCTCATCACCCTCTCGAATCGCAAGGTCTCCAATGGAGACGGCGCCGTTCTCAAAGACCAACTGGTCGGCCCCAACGACGGCTGGCTTACCCCAACCGCGGGCGACAACTGCTGCATGTGACACGAGGCCGCCACGGCTGGTGAGAATCCCGTTCGAAGCCAGCATGCCATGGACGTCATCAGGCGAGGTCTCCTTGCGAACCAGTATCACATCCTCACCGCGCTCATGGGCAAGTACCGCGTCATCAGAGGTGAAGTAGACCTTGCCGACGGCCGCTCCTGGCGAGGCCCCAAGACCGGTGGTGATGACGTCGTACTTGGTAGTCGCAAACTGCGGGTGCAGGAGCTGATCGAGATGGTCCGGCGAGACGCGAAGCAGCGCCTCCTCACGGCTCAATTTGATGTCGCCTTCGGTGGTCATAGCGACCGCCATCCGCAGAGCAGCCATGCCGGTCCGCTTACCAACTCGCGTCTGCAACATCCATAGTTTGCCCTGTTCCACCGTGAACTCGACGTCACACATATCGCGATAATGGAGCTCGAGGCGCTCGAAGATCTCCATCAACTCGTGAAACACCGCTGGAAAATGCCCTTCGAGCTCTGCGAGAGGCTCGGTGATGCGCACACCGGCAACCACGTCCTCACCTTGGGCGTTCACCAGGAAGTCACCATAGACACCCTGCTGGCCGGTGGCAGGATCTCTGGTGAATCCAACGCCGGTTCCAGAGTTGTTATCCCGGTTGCCAAAGACCATCGCTTGCACGTTGACGGCCGTCCCTAGGCGATGATCGATACCTTCGCGCTCTCGGTAGGCGATCGCTCTCGGTCCGTTCCACGACCCGAAGACGGCTTCGATCGCACCATAAATTTGGACCCTCGGGTCCTCGGGAAACGGCTGTCCAGTTTCGTGGGCGACGAGCTCCTTGTAAGCACCGACGAGATCACGCAACAGCTCTGCGGGAACGTCTCCATCGGACTCAACCCCAGCCCGCTCCTTGGCAGCATCGAGCAATCGATCAAACTCCGGCGAATCGATGCCCTGGACAATACGTGCGTACATCGCGATGAAGCGACGATAGGAGTCGAAGGCAAACCGGGGATCATCCGTCTGTGCGGCGAGGCCCTCGACCGATCCGTCGTTGAGACCAAGGTTTAACACGGTGTCCATCATGCCTGGCATCGAGAACTGGGCACCCGAGCGCACGGAGACCAGAAGCGGATCACCTGGATCACCAAGGCGCTTACCCATCCGCTCCTCGAGTTGGGCCAATGCAGCATCTACCTCGGCACTCAGACCATCTGGCCATCCCCCATCGATATAGGCTCGGCAGGCATCGGTCGAGATCGTGAATCCATGCGGAACCGGCAAACCCAACACCGAGGTCATCTCGGCCAAGTTGGCACCCTTACCTCCAAGAAGGTGCTTGAGGTTCATGGGTGCTACCTCGTGAGGATAATCGAATGAGAACACAAACTGCACGGTCGTCTCCTTACCATCTGCCTGCGCTGGAAGCGCGACGAACGGGCTGTTTTCCCTCCGCCTGACCGCTCCAGTCTGTCCCTGCCCGCTTTTGGCGGTTCACTACCCGTCAGCGACGTTGCCGAGGTATGCCAAGTGAGTATAGCCAGATGCCCTCGCGGTTACTCGAACCTCCTGGCGATCGGCCGGGCGACTGCACCGAGGAGTCCATGGAGATGACTCAACAGCTCGGCGATGGGAATGCGAACCTGCTCGGTGGTGTCACGGTCACGAACGGTCACCGCCTGGTCCTCGAGGGTATCAAAATCCACCGTGACACAGTACGGTGTTCCAATCTCATCCTGGCGACGATAGCGACGCCCGATCGACTGCGTGACATCGTAGTCACAGCTGAACTCGGCTGCAACCGCACCAAAGACATCTTGGGCGACACGCTGGAGTTCTGGCTTCTTCGAAAGCGGCAAAACCGCCACCGTGAACGGGGCGAGCAACGGCGAGAGTCGCAACAGCGTGCGCTCCTCCCCGCCGACCTCATCGCGATCGTAGGCCGAGAGCAAAAACGCCATCATCGCGCGGGTGACACCACCGGCCGGCTCGATCACGTTCGGAAGATAACGCTCGTTGGTCTGGGGATCGAAGTAGGTCATATCCTCTCCCGAGTGCGTAGCATGGGCGTTCAAGTCATAGGTGCCGCGGTTGGCAATCCCCTCCAGCTCGCCGAATCCCCAAGGAAATCGATACTCGATATCCTTGGTGGCCTTTGAGTAATGCGAGAGTTCGTCCTGCTCATGAGGCCTGAGCCGCAACTCATCGGCCGCGATCCCGAGCGTGCGGTACCACTCGTACCGCTCAGTGACCCAGTAGTCGAAGTAGCGATCCGCTAGCTCCGGTGGTGTAAAGAACTCCATCTCCATCTGATCGAACTCTCGCGTGCGGAAGACGAAGTTACCAGGGGTGATCTCATTGCGGAACGACTTGCCGAGTTGAGCGATGCCAAAAGGTGGCTTGAGGCGTAACGCCCGTTGTACCAATGGAAAGTTGACAAACATTCCTTGGGCCGTCTCAGGACGAAGATAGGCAACCGAGGCATCGTCGGCGACGGGACCCACGAAGGTCCTGAACATCAGGTTGAAATCTCGCGACTCCGTGAGATCCTTTGACCCGCAGGTTGGACAGACCCCGTCGATCTGGTCCTCTCGCCAGCGTGCGCCACAGGAGCGACAATCGACGAGCGGATCCGTGAAACCGGCTAGGTGTCCAGAAGCCTCCCAGATTTTGGGACTTGAGAGGATAGCCGCCTCGATACCGACAACGTCAGGGCGCTGCTGAACCATAAAATTCCACCAGGCATCACGGACGTTGCGCAACATCAATGCGCCAAGTGGGCCATAGTCATAGGTTGAGCGGAATCCGCCATAGATCTCCGCAGACGGAAAGATAAAGCCTCGCTGCTTGGCGAGGCTCACGATGGCTTCCATTTGATCGAGTTCAGGCATATCGAGAGTGTAATCGTCACGACGGGCAGAGGTGGTTCTCGGTGCTACGATCACCAAGCCCAGCGGCCGATTATGGCGATGGAGGCGCCGATCATAGCGGTTGCGATACGCCCAGCGATGCAATGACGCCACTCGAACGTAGCCCTCGCCCGACAACCTCCTTGACCAGTCGAATGACAAACGCCTCGAAGTCTCGGCTGGGGTCAGGTTCGGCGAGCACTTCGCTCACACGATGTGCAAGCACCGCCGCGCTCATCACCAGAACAGCTGGGACGACCGGTTCACCGCCACAGCCCGCACATCGCGGTGCTGAGCTGGCAAAATCGAAGCCATAGTACTGGCCTACCGACCCGCAAAGTCCACAGGCAGCCAAGTTTGGGGCATAACCCTCGATCTCGAGCAGCCGGAGCAACAGAGCGCCCAAAAGCGTCGGTCGCGGCTCATCCAACATCATCGCTAGGCCGCGAATCATCAGTGCGTACACCGTTGGGTTGGGATGGCGATCGAGTGTAAGGCTATCGATGGCCTCCAGCCATTCCAGTGCCGCACCAAACTGGCTGGGATCCACCCCAGCGCGAGCCATGTTGGCCTGCAAAAGTGAGGCTTGTTGGATGACATCGAGGTCACGGCCTCGATACAGCAACAGATCCAGTTCGCTGGTCGGTTGCACCAGGCCTGAGATACGGCTCTTGGGACCACGCACCCCTTTAGCTACGGCTCGAAGCTTGCCATGGCCGAGGGTGAAGAGGTTGACGATCCGATCCGACTCACCAAGTGGCCACGTTCGGATGACCACTGCCCGATCTGGGTATGACTTCATCGATTACGAAACCGCTGTCGACGCCCACCGAGGACTAAGAGTCCAATCAACACGACGACCAGAATCATCAGGCCACCAAGCTGTGCCGCACCACCCTTGATGGCGGCGGCGGCCAGAAACAGCAAACCAAGCCCAATGACCCACGCGAGAATTCGAGCGATCACATAGAGCGCCTTCATCGATTGCGTTGCTCCTTTACTCCCCCATAGCGACGTGATCTTCCCTGGTAGAGCCGGACCGCCTCAAAGAGGTGTTCACGGCGAAAGTCCGGCCAGTACTCATCGACAAAGACGAGTTCTGAATAGGCCAGCTGCCAAAGCAAGAAGTTTGAGATCCGATACTCCCCGGAGGTCCTGATCACCAGGTCCGGGTCCGGCATCTCAGGTTGATAGAGATGAGAAGCGATGACTGCATCACTCACCTGACTCGGTCGATAGCCTTCGGCGACGATATCTCTGACCGCATCGACAATCTCAGCTCTCCCACCATAGTTGAACGCCATCGTCAGTGTGAGCGTAGAGTTTGCCTCCGTGAGTGCCTCTGCCCGATCCATCTCACGCAGCACCGATCGTGGGACCCGCCAGTTACGGCGCCCAATAAAGCGGATACGCACCCCAAGGTCGTTCAGCTCGTCACGTCGGCGCCGCAAGAGGCCCCGATTGAAGTTCATGAGGAAGCGCACCTCGTCGCTCGGTCGACGCCAGTTCTCCGTCGAAAAGGCATAGACCGTCAGCCACGAGATACCGAGGTCGAGTGCCCCATAGACCGTGTCCAGCAGCGCCTGCTCGCCAGCCGCATGCCCCTCGGTGCGTGCGAGTCCAAACTGCTCCGCCCATCGACCGTTGCCGTCCATGACACAGCCAACGTGACGGGGGATCTTTGTCGGATCAATGCCCTCGATCATGGATCCCGCCGCAGTCGAGACGCAAGGTGCTGGCTCATTGGTTGCCCAACCGCCGCCATCCAGAACTCGATGACGAGTTCGTCATCGCCAAGGGTCAATACCCGTTGGGTCGCCTCCACCGGCTTCGCGGTTTCGGTGGCCGCCATCTGCACCGAGGACAGACTGGCCACTAGACATTGACCCTTTAGAACAATCTGACCGGCGAGTGCCTCGCTGATCCCGGTTGGCTGAGCCACCACCAGCTCGATCCGATGCTGCTCCGGAAACCGGAGGTACCCGGTCTCGACATGGAGCGCTGCACCATCAAGAGTCTGCGTCATCTGGCGATAGGGCAAAAATGCCCGTCCAACATCGAGAACCTCTACGGTCTCGATATACCCAAAGTCGCGAATGGTCGGGTACCAACCTTTGCCCTCACCCACCCAACGACCAACTATCGCACTACGAAATTCCATGCCCCTCCGAACACAACTCAAAAGCGAGCTTAGCGCCACTTGCGCTGTTTCACAGGCCCGAGAACCTCCGCCGGTGCAGCGTCGATGACAGAACGAGGCGGTTGATGTCCGATGTCACACGCCAACGACCATTGCATAGCCAGAGCATCACCACTGCCCCCGTCGGCTACACCACGACGAGGGGCTCTTATCGTCTCGACGCCAGCAACTACCTACAGTACGTGCCGACGTGATCGATCAGGTCACGGTCAACTACCTACGCAGGTACACCCTTGTGCTCCACGACGAGGGTGGCCATACAACCACGTGATAGCGCACGCTTGATCAAACTATGCACGACCAACCAAACGCTTGCACACAACCCGAGATCCTCGAGGTGGGTATCACCATCACTTGATTCAAGGTTTCGCCGAAGGCATCTCGAGTTCTCTCGTTGCATGGTGATGCCTACGCCTCGAGGTGACGAACATCAAAGCGTCTCAACAGGCTGAGCCCCGATCAATGAAGTGACGCCTGCCCGAGCCTTCTCGGGGTCGACCGTGAGCCAGCAGGCCCGGTCTAATGCACCCGAACGCTTGGACGTGACAGCGGGCCGACAACTCGACGCACCCGCAGCCATACCTCGTCGCCAGTGATGGGTGCGGGCCTGATCGATTCGGGCCTGATCGATTCAGGCTTGGGCGATTCAGGCTTGGGCGATTCCGGCTTGGGCGATTCAGTTCTGATCAGGTGTTCAGAGCTCGAACTCATCAAGCCTGCGCGAGTCTCGGCTCCACTCCTTGGCCACTTTAACCTCGAGCTGTACCCGAAAACGACCTCGCAGCCGTCGATTGACACGGTGGCGCACCGACCGGAGTCGGGCCCCGCCCTCGCCGATCAGTATGCCCTTTTGGGAGGTTCGCTCCACAAAGATCACCACCGGCACCTCGTCGCTGTCGTCATCCCAATCGATAACCCGGCACTCGATCGAGTGCGGCACCTCATCGCGAAGACCATTGAGCAGCTCATCTCGGACGATCTCAGCGATCCAAATCCTTAGTGGCAGGTCGACCTTGGTCTCCGGCTCGTACATCGGGTCACCTTCGGGGAGGTGATTACCAAGCACATCACGGAGCTCCACCACCCCCGTGCCCTGTTTGGCAGAGGCAAGAAGATAGTCTGCCAACGGCCACCCCGAGAGCTCTTGGAGCTTGGGCAACAGAGCGGTTGGATGGACAAGATCGATCTTGTTGATGACAACGAGGTCCTGCGGTGTGAGTTGATCGAGAACACTTCGCTCTCGCTCACTCAAGGGTTTGGCCGCATCCAAGACCATCAGCGTAACGTCAGCCCCATCCATCTCCCCTTCAGTAACCGCGAAGAGCCGTGCAGCAAGCTGATCCCGACCGACGTCGAGTCCAGGGGTATCCACGAGCACCATCTCGACCTCGGGTTCTCTGACGATCACGCGAACCGCGCGCCTCGTCGTGTTCTTATGCCAGGACACCGTCGAGAGCCGTGCTTGGGCGATGGCGTTGATCAGCGAGGACTTACCCACGTTGGTGCGCCCAACAACGGCTATGAAGCCCGAGCGCATCAGCCAACCTCGCCAGTCATGCCAGTATCGACCACCGGCGCGATCTCAACCTTTGCAACCCGATGACCGGTGACATGGAGAACGGTGAGCCGGTATCCAGCCACCTCGACCTCCTCACCGGCCGAGGGGAGATGCCCAAGTTGACCGGAGATGAGACCACCGATGGTATCCCAACCACCTTCGGGGAGGCCAACATGCAGCAGTTCTTCGAGATCGTCGATCGAGTACGTTCCTTTGACCTGAACCGCTCCATCCGCTCCAGGGATCACGGCATCGTCTTCGGTGTCGAACTCGTCTGAGATGTCACCGATGAGCTCTTCGATCAGGTCCTCGAGCGTCACGAGCCCAGCCGTTGATCCGTACTCATCGACCACGACACTGATATGGAACTTCCCCACCTTCATCTCTCGCAAGAGATCGGCAACGGGCTTGCTTTCAGGGACAAAATGTGCTGGACGCATGTGTCGCCCGACCGGCTCGTGAACCGCCTCTTTGTGCTCAAGTGACAGGAGGTCCTTGGCCAAAAGAATACCAACGACGTTATCGATCGAACCGTCATATACCGGCAATCGGGACCGTCCCGCCCGGATGATGACCGCGATGGCCCCTTCGACCGTCGTGGTCGCCTCGACGGCGACGATATCAGGGCGAGGTACCATCACCTCGCGAGTAATGGTGTCACCGAAGTTGATCACCGAATGAATGAGCGCGCGCTCTTCATCCTCAATGACGTCACCCTCCTCGGCTGCATCCGCCATCGCAAGCAGCTCCTGCTCGGATACAAAGGAGGTAATGGCCCCACGACCTGGTGTCAACAACCTGGAGAGTCGCGCCACCGCCGATGCGATCACCTTGATCGGCCAAAACCTCACTAAAACCGAAACCAGCGGCGCCGAAAACAACGCACTCTCATCCGGCCGAACCACCGCGATGTTCTTCGGCACGGCTTCACCAAGCACGAAGATCACTAAGACCTCCACGATGGTGGCGACCACCACGCCAAGTGGACCAAAGAGGTGATCAGCGATAATGCCGACCAACGTGGCCGCGACCAACTGAGCAACGAGGGTGACAAAGAGCACGGTACTGAGATAGGAGCCTGGATCTTCAACCATTTGGGCGAGACGCCTGGCTCCTCTGCGCTCCTGTTCAACCAGTCCGAGGGCCCTGATTTTCGAGGTGCGGGTCAGTGATGTCTCGGCCAAGGACATGACGGCCGACAACAGCACCAGGAGGATGATGACTACCAGTGCCCAGGTGTCTTCGGTGTTCATCTGCTCACCTACTCACTGGCTTCGCTAGGTCGATCGCGTTTGAGTGGATGGTAGAACTCAGCCAACAGTGCGTCCTCTCGAGCCTCCATCACTTCTGCCTCGGCATCGATCTCGTGGTCCATCCCTTTGAGATGCAGGATTCCGTGCACCAGCAGCAATGCCAACTCATCCTCAAGTGAACCATCGTGTCCACGATCACCGCGATGCTCTGGGGCATACCCTGCTGCGATCGATGGACAGATCACGATATCTCCAAGCAGCGCGGGTCGCTCTGGCTCGGGCGAGGTCGGCATGGGGCGCCGAGAGTCTGCGGCGCCACCGTAGGTCGGTTCGTCCTCTTCAATCGTGAACGAAAGCACGTCAGTCGGTCCACTGACCCCTCGAAACTCGAGGTTCATTGAGGCGATGACGTCCCGATCAACAAAAATCACTGAGAGTTCGGCTGGCCGAGCACGGTACTCTCGATCGGCAATCGCCTTAGCAAGGCGATAAAACAGATCCTCTGCAATCGGGACGTCGTCCTGTTCGTTGGCGACAAAAACCTCTAACTCACCACTCACGATCTCGCAGCCTCCGCTTCGCTACGATCATAGGCGTCAACAATCGCCGTGACAATCGGATTGCGCACCACATCTCTGGAATCGAGACGGACAAAGGAGACTCCCTCGATACCGGACAACGTTCGCTCGACGTCCATGAGACCGGAGCGACCGCTGGTCAGGTCGATTTGGGTAACATCACCGGTCACCACCGCCTTTGAACCAAACCCGATGCGTGTCAGAAACATCTTCATCTGGCCAGATGTCGTGTTTTGGGCCTCGTCGAGAATGATGAAACTCGAGTTCAAGGTTCGGCCTCGCATGAAGGCCAGCGGTGCCACCTCGATGACCTGGCGCTCAAAGAGCCTGGTGACGGTTTCGGGGTCCATGAGATCGTAGAGTGCATCATAGAGCGGGCGTAGATAGGGGTCGACTTTTGCGTTCAGATCACCGGGTAAAAAGCCAAGCCGCTCACCAGCTTCAACCGCAGGTCGAGTCAAGATAATGCGATTGATCCGCTTCTCCTGCAGGGCGGCCACCGCCAGGGCAACCGCGAGATAGGACTTCCCGGTTCCCGCAGGACCGATGCCGAAGGTGATGGTGTTAGCGCCAATCGCCTCGACGTATCGACGCTGTCCGATGGTCTTTGGCCGCACCGGTTTACCAGAGCGGGACCGGGCAAGCTCGACATCGGTCACGTCCTTGGGGCTCGCCTCAGCCTCGACCATATCGATAGCGCGCTGCAGCGTCTGAGGCTCGATGGCGTCACCACGATCCGCAATCGCCAACAGCTCGGAAAACAGTCGAATCACAACAGTCGCGTCCGGACCCTCGACGGTGATCTCGTCACCCCGAATGAGAATGCGAGAGCGTGTAAACGCACGCTCAAGAATCCTTAGGTGCTCATCGTTGCGCCCAAGGACATTTAATAGTGCAGGTGGGCTCGACACACGCAACCTACCCGACATCGATGCCACGCTTGCGTTGGCATCAGCCATAGTCAACTTCTCCTCACTCTCCAATCCTTGCATCGATCCTTCTCACAATCCCTCCTGGCCCTATCGAAGCGCTCCTCATTCGCACGAATCGCCACATCCACAATCAAGGTGTGCACCTACTGGGGCGATGGCTACCTCATGACCACTGCGAGACGACCATCGAGCGACGGCACGCCTGCAGGCGACGATGTAACCTCCCAATTGATACTCGCCCTGACCGAGATCGAAGCCACGACGGCCGAAAACGAGCTGACGAGTCGCCAGCGACGTGCTATGCGGCGGCTCGAAACCAGTACCTTCGACGATCTGCTCGGTCATCAGCATCGCGTCCGTCTCCGCCTGTACTCGCACGAGCTGCTGGGTACGATTGATGGGTTTGGCCCGGGCACACTCCGATTGACCACCGATGACCGATCGCCCTATCTGATTGCCACGGAGCACATCGACACCGTCGAATTCCTGGCTGCGCGGCTGACTCCGGCGCTGGAGTTGGTGTCGTTCGCCACCGAACTCGCCCAACTGACCAGCCAAGGGGCGTGCTGGATGGTCGACACCAACGGACAAACCCACCAGCTCGAACACGTCATCGCACTCGCCGAGGACTACCTGTATTACAGGAGTCATCGCAACGTCTCTTGTGCCGTGCGGCTCTCACGTATTGCCTTGGTCAGCCCAGGACTCCAGATATCATCATAAATCTCAGCATTAGCCTACCATCTGGCGACTTCACCACATCGTTGGTTTGGATCGTCGTTATTGGAGGGCTTCCTTTGATTTACATTGGGGCCCGGCATGCAAGACGACGGCAACGGTGGGCGACGACACGCCGGCTGGCTAACCAACGACCCGGTCCTCACCTACTTGACGAGAATCCGCCTCGTCGAACTGGTATAAATGCCGTAGATCACCAGGGGCGATGCGACTACGCTCGACGTAGTCGTCGAGATCCCCATGCTTGAGACGAATGTTGCGACCGATCTGATAGCCCACCAATTGCCCCTCGTCGATCAGGCGATACAACGTTCGCAGCGATACACCAAGCCGATCAGCCGCCTCTTTCGAGCTGAGCCACTTACCTTCTACCACCAAGTCCCTCCATCTACCACAAGATATCATAGTTCATCAGAGGATGACTTGACACCTCACCGGACGCAACGCTACGATCCTGAGGTGCAAGGACGCACACGCACCGTTCGCTGGGCAACGTGAACAGCGATCCCGACGTAGCCGCTACGCAAGGATCGAGGCCAGTCAATGGTGCGACGAAATTCAGGGAGGAAGAATGCAATCAATCGATACCCCGCCACGCCCAAGCCGCCCGAGGTGGGGGCAGCGAACAAAGCCACGACGGATTGGCAAGAACCGCATTGACCCGGCTCGACTACGGTTCATCGGGCTCATCACGATGCTCGCGATCGCGGTAGCTACACTTGGCGCTTCACTGGTGCACGAAGCAGAGCGCCCCCCAACCGCCTGGGTCCCCGTCGCCAAGGTCGCGATTCCACCGGGCGAGGCTCTGTTGCCCCAGGATCTGGAGCTACGCAAAACGGTGGTACCATCGTGGCTTGGCCAGCACGTGACAGAGAACCCCGAATCGCTCATCGGGACGATCGCAACGGTGGCGATCGATCCAAACGAGATCATCGAGTCCACCATGGTCAGCCACGCTGCACCGACGCCTCCCTTGCCGCTGGTCACCGTAGCACTGACCAACACCTCGATCGATCCGGCCCTCATCCAAGCAGGTGACCGCGTCGACGTCATCGCCACCTTTACAGCCCCCGGCGGCACTGCCACCACCGAGGTGCTCGCACCCGACGTACGGGTGAATTCCCTGGTGACTACCGACCAGACGTATCTCGTCACCGTCAGTGTGACCCACCTCGAGACAGCTTTGGCGATCGATCAGGCCGAACAGGTCGGCAAGGTCGCCATCGTCGGGGCAACGGGTGTGCGGGGCCATGATGGCCTCGAGACCTACCCTCCAGTTGGAGTACCACATGTCGGATAATCCGATTGTCGCGATCATGACCGACGATGCCATCAACGTCATGGCACGACTGGCCTCGGTCGCCGACCAGCTCAACATCGTCTGTCTTTCGTCTCCAGGTGAGTTGACAGCGCTCCGACAGATCGGGATTATCATCTCCGATCACGCGGTAGCCTGTTATCCGACGATTCGACCCCAAGAGGTCCTTGCGATCGATCCAGCCGATCTCGTCGCACTCGCAATTCAACCCGCGACTGACCGAACAGCAACAGCTTGGGCCCACGATCGACTCACCATGATCGATAACCCAATCACCGAACCAGCACCGCCAATGCGATCGCCAACCGATACCACAGCTGCGTCCACAACACGGCCCGCTCCAATGCCAACAAGTCAGGCGCCAACGATCAGTCCAGGAACGCTGGATCATGGTGCCTACAGCGATGAGCCCAAGATGGCCCAAGCGCTCACACCAACCGATGTCTCTAAGCCCGTCGGAGGTGCCGTTGATCGAGGCGAAGACCAACAACCCAGTGACCACAACCATCGCCAGCACGCTCTGGGCTCCGATGACGCTGTTGTCTCTATCGCAAACCAGCCCATGCTCGGTTGTCGTGTCATCCCGGTCATTGGAACTGACCCGAGCCTGAGTGCGGAGGTGAGTTGTCTGCTTGCGCAACTCTTTGCTCAAGACACCACGCAAGAGCCCGAGTGTGGTGAGACCATGCTGGTCGAACTCGACTCACATGGCTTTCAGCGCCTCCTTCACGACACGCCACTTGAGGCCCCTTCAATCGCCGATCTCCTACATGGCTCAAAGCCAGCAATGGATGCCATTGGTGAACCCGTAACCACCCGCGGCTACCGGCTCATTCCCCAGCCGCTACGGCCCCGCCCAACGATCCAGTGCAATCTGGATCGCGTCGATCAAGCCCTGACGATGGTCGCAACAGCAGCCACGACGTTGATCGTTCCATGTGCCGACACCTTGGTCTATGCCAGGGCCGGTGACCAAACAAGCGAGTTGGAGCTCTTCGCCGAGGGTCTAGTCGGCGACGCTTCGGTGCTTGTCGTGACCGCTCGAGGGGGCCTCGCCTCGATGTACGGGTTGGTAAACCTCGTGCGCGAGGCTCTTCGACACTTCACCAACGTGCGGGAGATCCTCCTTGGAGTAACCGACCCACGTGGACCGATGCGACGCGGCCGCGAACTCCACGAGCTCTTAGAAGAGGCAATCCCTGAGGGCATCGCCCAACTGCATACCCTCGAGATCGTGACGCTCCAGGGTTTGGACCTCGACGACTACCATCACGGGGTGCTCGCCTTCCCTGGGCAATCGTTAAGGCCGCTGCGTTCGTTCGTCCACCGGGCCCGCGAGCTACCGCTCGTGGTACCCAGCCTCAAACCAGACCTTGTGGCCCACCCCTACTACGAGCGAATAGACCCGCTGCTGGACTTTTTTGCCAACGTAGAGGCCTAATGCGCTCGATGGTATACTTCGTCACCATCGAGCCCAAGCTCTCCCTCTTGGACCAAGAACGCGATGGTTGCCAATGTCGATGCCCGTGCCGACCAGGCGACAACCGGGTCTTCGATTCGACCGTAGATCGCCTGGGTGAGTTCAGTCGCCTTGGTGGCGCCGCCTTCGATGAGCGCACGAATCTGGTCGATACGCTCGAGCCGATGGGATCGATAGTAAGCGATCACCTGGCGGCCAAGCTCTGCCTCCATGGTTGGCCCATGGCCGGGTGCGATCAAGGCAAAGTCAACGCCGTCGACAACCTTCAACGAGTTCAGGTAGTGGCGCAGCGACCCGTCGGGGTGCAAAATCGCTGTCGTGCCTCGGCCAAGCAGATGATCTCCGCTCATCAAGACTCCGTCACTGCTGATGTAGCTGACCGAATCGTGGCTATGTCCGGGTGTGGCGACGACATCGATACCACAGGATTCGAGCAGAGACTGAGCCACGGCCGAACTAGGCATCTCTTCGGCCATGATCAATGGCGCGCGAAGCTCCGAGGCAGCCATCTTAGCGAGTGCCGCATGATCTGGATGAGCATGGGTGGTAACGACCGCCTTGACATCGAGCTGACGGGCATAAACCTCATTGGAAATGGCGCCAAGGTGCTCCAACACCTCGGGACCAGGATCGATCAGCATCGCTCGTTGCCCTTCGATCGCTTTGACCAAGTAGGTGTTGGTTCCGTCCAAGGTCATCGCCGACGGGTTTGGGGCAAGAATGCGAACCACCAATCGACTGATCTCGGTGACCCCCACTGGGACCGGGGGGACATGACCAACTCGTGGATCGGCCACCTTCTCCAAACTCACTGCCCTCCTATCTTCTTGTCTCTCGATGTCGTCTTGGATCAAGCCAAACGTCATCACATCTCGGAGTCACGCTGTCTCAAAACCAAGTGTTGCCCCGGTAGCGATGAACACGCACCACAACGGTTCGTGGCTTGTAAGCCTCGCATCCATAGGCCATACTATGAGCGGGTGCAGGACGCATCCGTTAGAACGTGTCCAAGGAGGGAACGCAACGATGCGGTCGATGACCAACGATGCTGACGAGTTGCTTGGTCGCTGTGCTCTCGTGGAGGGCCGAGTCCAGGCGGTGGCGAAACGTGAACACCTCGACCCCAATGACCGAGCGAGCGCGCAGCGAATCTACGCGCTCGCTCGGTCCGAGGCTGAGAACACGTCGCCAACCCTAAAGCCTTCAGAGACACCTGGCATCGACAACGCTCACTACATCGCCGACTATGTGACCCGTAGCATGCTCGGTGCAGGCCCACTCCAGCCGTTACTGGAAGATCCACGGCTCGAAGAGATCATGATCAACGGGCCAAGAGACATCTTTGTCATTCGTCAAGGGGTGGGTCATCTGCGCTACCCGGAGGGCTTCTATCACGACGCACACCTTCGTCGAATCATCGAACGGATCGCAGCTAGCTCACCGGGCTCGAGCAGGGTACTCGACCCATCCGAGGGTATTCAAGACATCAGCTTGGCCGACGGATCTCGTCTCCACCTTGTTCACCCCGAGCTCTCCGCGAACGGACACATGCTGATCAACCTCAGACGTGTGGCGCGCCACCCGACCCAATTGGACCGACAGCTACCGTTGCACGACTTCCTTGTCGAGGCCTTAGACCAAGGGGCGACGATCCTCATCGCTGGGCAACCCGGATCGGGCAAAACCACGCTAGCGCGGCGGTTGCTCTCACAGGTAGAGCCTCGGAGCCGGGTGGTGATCGCCGAAGAGGTAGCCGAAACGGGGGTTGATCTGTTCAACGTTGCTCACCTGCAGACGCGCAAGGAACGACGCCAGGTTGTCGGCGTCGACCTTAGGACGCTGGTGGCGGCATTCCTACGAATGGCACCGACGATCGCAGTGGTTGGCGAAATTCGGGACAAGGAGGCTCTACCCTTCTTGCTGACGACCACCAGTGGCGTTCCAGGCTTGTCAACCATCCACGCTCGCGATGCACGCGGAGCCTTGACCCGACTACGCCTACTTGCCGAGCTGAACACGACGGCCATGTCAAGCGCCTCCATGAGTCAACTGATCGCCGACGGCATCGACATCGTCGTCTATCAAGCCAAGGTTGAATCCACGTTCCTCATCACTGAGATCGCGCTGGTAGAAGATGTCGTCACGGCCAACGACCAAACCAACTTCGTAACCATTCCGGTTGACATCCAAGGGGGCGGCTTTGTCTCGCCGATCCCTCACCACGCCCGTCTCTTCCGTCGATACCCGAGACTGCGCAACGTTGGCGCCGTGCACCCGGTAGCTGAGCTCGCATGATCACCATCATCTGCTCTATCATCGTCGCCACTGGGACACTCGTCGAACTGGGCCACGTCGCGCCTCGTCGACGCAAAGCTTCGCTGCGCATCCAAACGGTACCGATGTTGCTGATGGTAGCGATCATCGGCTTGATCGCGTCACCCGTCATTGGGCTCATCACGGGTGCTGCGGCACTCATCGTCGTGATCGTCAACACCTCACACGCGAACGAGCAATTGGCCTTCTCTCTCTCCAAAGCTTGGCCGATGGTCCTAGATGAGACGGCAACCCGGATGGCAAGCCTCGGCGACGCGTTACCAACAGCCTTCTTCGCAGCGGCGGCGTCGTTGCCCAAACCCCTCGCGAGAGCGGTCGACGAAGGTACGAAACAGTACCAACTCACTGGAGATTTCAGGGTTGCCCTCACGCCGTTGATGGCACAACTCGCCCCCGGGGCTTCGACCGAGACGGTGCGTATGCTGGCAAGCTTGGCTCACGCTAGCGCGAGCGAGACCCAGGCCACACTGGCCCAACTTGGGGACCGTCACCGAGACGATCACAACCTTACGACCGAGCTACAGGCCAAACTGTCTGGCGCTCGACTGGCACGCGCCTTTGTCGTGGTTGTTCCCGTCGTACTTTTCCTGATCGGGATCGTTATCGGGGGAGGTATCCACCCCTATCTCAACCGGCTTGGTCTCACCATGGGCACGATAGCGCTGGTCATGATCACGCTTTGCTGGCTTTGGGCTGATCGGTACCTGACGCCGTTGGACCAGCCCGAGTCGAAGAAGCTCTACGAGTCGCGTCTGTTTCACCTCATGCACTGGTTCGCCCCATGATCGACCGAATGATCCTGCTCATCTCCTGCGGGCTCGTCGTGGCCCTCGCGGCCAAGCTCGCCAGCTTACAACCGACCAATCGCCGTCACGAACGTCTCCTGCGTCACCTACGGCCAGCCGGGGAGCGTCCCATATCAACAACACGGCCTGTGCTTGACAAGCTGGCCACCGGCCTGCGTAGCGAACTTGCGGTGACGCTGGTACCACAGACTCCGGCGCAGTATCTGGCCACCATTACCGCCAACGCAACCGTCCTCACAACAGCATTGCTCATTCTGATCGAGCTGTTGACACCCGACTCGCTCCTCATTTTTGTCACCCCCCTTTTCTGGCTCATTGCCGTCGGTCTCCAACGACTTACCCTGCTGGCCGCGGCTCAACAAATGCGTACCTCGCTACGCGACGACCTGCCCCTCTTGCTGAGCGAACTGCAGACATCACTGGAACGTGGTAACTCGCTGACCACAAGTCTGATCGGAATCGCCGAAACAACCCAGACGTCATGGAGAGCCCACCTTGTGCGCGGCGCCGCCTCACTCGTTCGCGGTGAGGCGGTTGCCAACGTACTCACGGAACTGGCCGGGCTGGCCGGAATCCCCGAGGTGCGCAGGGCTCTCGAACTCCTTGCACTCTCCTGGCAACATCAGGTAGCCCAGAAGTTGATCGCACAACTCCTGGCCCAAGCGAAGCTCGATCACCACAACCGCTTAATCGCAATCGCCGGCAAGCGTGAACAACTGATCTGGATTCCCGTCGCCATCGCGACGCTGATACCCGGCGTGCTTTTGGTGATCGTCCCCCTTGTCGGATCACTGAGGCTGCTCGCGCTCCACTGAGGCCATCGACCAACGACAAGCGACTCCCCAATCTGGCCAACGTCTACCCCCATGGCGGCGATCAGATCGAATGGGCAGGGCAACCATACCTACACCGGACGTGCCAGCGCTGATCAATAATCTCGGTCAGCACATGGGCCCTGTTCCAGCAGGCCCGAGATGAGATGTCCGAGCGACGGCGCACGCTTGTTCACCACAGCCACCACCCAAGCTGAAGAGGTCCGAGTATTGTCATGGTCACTCCAGCGCCGTATTCGTGACCCACGTCGCGAGGCATTCATCACCACGACTCCGTGAGGTCAATGTCCCCGGATAGGCCGTGGGGTCAATGTCCCCATGACGGTCCGAGGGCCAAAATATCGCCTACTACCATCGACCACGGTTGCCCAAGCGCTAGCGAGCGTTAGGCTTTCCCTGCGATCACATCACAAGGGGGGATCATGTCGGGCAAGAACGCATACCTGGATTATTCCAATCGATCCGATCGGTTAAGTGGCGGGGCCAGGCGTATCCCGATCTCCACGCCCATCGGCAACTTCAATGTTTGGACCAAGCGCATTGGCAACAACCCTGACCTCAAGGTACTGCTCCTGCATGGAGGTCCTGGGGCCAACCATGCCTACTTTGAGGCCTTCGATAGCTACTTGCCCAACGCCGGCATCGAATACTACTATTACGACCAGCTCGGATCGACCTATAGCGATAAGCCTACGGACGCCTCACTTTGGGAGATCGATCGCTTTGTCGACGAGGTCGACCAGGTCCGCGAGGCATTGCAACTCGATCGTGATAACTTCGTGTTGCTCGGTCACTCATGGGGCGGCATTCTTGCGATCGAATACGCGCTCGCCCACCAAGACCACCTCAAGGGCCTCGTGATCTCCAACATGATGGCGAGCGCCCCAGCCTACAACGCCTACGCCGAGCAGGTTCTCATGCCGCAGATGGATCAGGAGGTTCTGGCCGAGATCAAGGCGATCGAGGCGGCCGGCGACACCACTAACCCACGCTACATGGAGCTTCTGATACCTCATTTCTACGAATACCATACGTTGAGAATGCCAGCGGAGCAATGGCCAGAGCCAGCGACAAGGGGCATAGACGCTATTAACCAGGAGATCTATGTGTCGATGCAGGGACCCAGTGAGCTCGGCATGAGTGCCGATGCCAAACTGGTGACCTGGGACCGCGTGGCGGACCTTGCGCGCATCCAGGTACCAACGCTGACCATCGGCGCCCGCCACGACACCATGGATCCAGCCCATATGGAGATGATGGCTGAACGGCTGCCCAACGGCCAGTACCTCTACTGCCCCAACGGAAGTCACATGGCACTCTACGACGACCAAGAGGTCTACTTCGCCGGCCTCCTCGACTTCCTCACCAGCCTCTGACGCTCTAGCCCACCTCCTCAAGGGCTGTGGGCTCAAGGCATGCGCCGCTTGCAATCGACCAGCCCATCAGCAACGAGGATCGTAAAGCGCTGCCAGGCAAGATGGTCGTATGAAGCCTTCATTCGCAACGCGCTTGCTGTACATGACAGGGTCAACCAGCGTGTAGCAAACCCCCAATCATTGTCCACTGAATACGTGCAATTAGCGAGCACATCCTGCTGCCTTGGGCACCTCGCATAACGCAATACACCGATGAGATGTCAACCAGTACCAACCGGCGTCAATCATGCATGGTTGGTTGCCAAAGGAAGAGAAAATCTTCGACCATGCATTGACAGCGACTAACTGATGCGCTACGATACCTTTATTCCAAGGAAGGAGTTGTCATGCTGACAGGGAAGTCGGCTCGAGTAACGTCGGCCGTTCATTACGCGATCAATCGATGCACCTTATTCGTTCTCTTCTTCATCCAAAATCTTGAGCGATTATGGTGCTTGCTCATCCAGCGTTGTGACGTTGGGGATGAGATGGGTGAAGGGGTAATCTCGACTGCTATCGTCGTCATGATCATGGCGTTTCTCGCCGTGGGGCTCTGGGTCGCGTTCAAGCTCATTCTGCATAACGCGACGAGCTCGATATCGACCCAGGTCTCACAAATTGGCCAATGAGCTCGGGGTATTGTGCTCGTTGGACCAAACCCTACCTGCTGATACAACCCCCTCACTCATCCACCTACGCAGTCGCCATCATCGGTGCTCACGGCCGTCACGGCGGACCCAATCACCCGATTCGACCTTCGGTGTCGGTACCTCCCATCATCGTGGACCCAATCCGCTGGAACCCAATGGATATAGCCCACAAGGTGCAGGGTCACGCGAGCGAGGGTCATCACTCATCACAGCGCTGATCGCCGGAACCATCGGTATCATTTTATTGGTCGTTGTCTTCCAGGCTGTGGCCCTCACCATCGCCTGGATTCAGCTCAATGCAACCGCTGATCATGCCGCCACGCTCGCAGCAAGTGATTTAAATTCCGGCGTAACTCAGGCGATCGCAACGGCAGATTCATCTATCTATTCATCGGGGATTTACCAACATCATGACCTCTTTATCGTCTGGAACATCGTTGGACAGTCAGTGGGTCTTACGCTCCGCCACGATGCCTCAATACTCACGATACCAACACCGATTTCAGCCCAAGCGACGGCCACCGTCAACTAACCCGGTTGACGCACGGTCACCCCGCGAGGTGAGCAGGCCAGAGGCCGGCTTCATCGACCTGATCACGATGTTGTTTGTGAGCGTGGCCGTGCTTGCCCTGCTCATCCCGTTCGTTCTCGGAACCGTGCGCATCGTCGGTCTCAAGCAGCAGCTCGACCAACGGGCGTGGAACCTGCTGAGATCCGCGACGCTCACAGGTGTCGCACCACCCGCATCGCTTACTATTGACGGCTATCCAATCACCACGAGTCTGCGAGGGTCCCTCGGCGGCTGTAGCATCGCCGAACTGTCGCTCACGACTCGTGCCACCTTGCCGGGCCTGTCCATCCTCGGCAAGGAAATCAGCACCTACCCAGTTATTGGTTCGGCGACGATCGCCACCGGCGCCTATCGCAGTCCCGACACCGAAGGATTCAACTGTGCACCAACCACCGACGGCATCTAACCCTGGCGAGGAGCTGGGGTCGGCCCTCATGCTGTTGCCCGCCATCACACTCATCGTCGTTATTCTCACCGCCATCGTGATCAACACCGCCGCACTCTACCTCGAACAGCACCAACTCACCGAAGTCGCCGAAGCCTGCGCACTCCGAGGCACGCGTGCCCTAGATCCAACTTCGTATTACTCACAGGGGAGGCTGGCGCTGGATCCGTATCTCGCAACCACTGATATCAATCGCTGCGTCAGTCAAGCAACCACAACGTCCACAGAGATTACCGTGTCCTTCCCGAGCGCACTGAGTTTGACCGTCGCACTTAGCCAACCCCAACAAGTGCCCCTCATGACACTCCTCAACATTGATCGAGGCACGGTAGCTGCGAAGGCGACAGCCAGCATCGGTCCAGCGACACAATCAGCGTTGGGCCCGCTAGCAACTGGCCGCTGACAACGGCGCGACTCACTGTTTCCGATCGCTTGTCGCTCCCGGTCCAGCGACCGGGGTTCTGACGGCTAAGGTGACTGGTGTGATCAACCAAGCGCGTCAACCGGTCGACGCCCACCTCAGTGAGAACCACCGCAAACTCGTCGTCGCAGCCTCGATCGGATCGCGACTTGGCCTTTCGTGTCATGGCCCGATCGCCAGTATCGATTTGCCTGAACCATCGGTTGGCCCGACGGTCGAACTGACAACTGGCGAAACCACCTACGTCATCGCGAATCGGCGCATTCCTCTCGATGGCGCTACCAACTTCCGTGATGCTGGTGGTCGGGTATCCCTAGACGGAACGTTCGTTCCATGGCGCACCCACTACCGCTCAGAAAATCTTGCGAAGCTCACGACAGCCGACTGGGGAGTCCTTGAAGAACTCGGCATCGACATGGTTCTCGATCTTCGTCATGGGGACGAATCAGGTCTTGCTCCAACACACGCACCGTCCAGTATCGAGATCGTGCAGATCCCGATCGTTGGCAGCCTTAAGGGTTTTACCGACGCCACCACAGCACTCCTTGAAGGCAAGATCGATACCATCGACGATGCGGCGATGCGCGACATGTATCTCGATCTGGTTCACCAGCATCGCGGGGACTTACTAGAGGCGTTTACGCTCTATCGTGACCACGAGCAACCCACCGTGGTTCATTGCACGGCAGGCAAGGATCGCACTGGGATCGTTGTGGCTCTGTGGCAACTGTCGATGAACGTCCCGGTGCGCGACGTGCTTGACGACTATTCACTGTCATCGCTCTATCGCACCTTGCCTCGCTTTGTGACACTCCGCCCGGCCTTGCGCACGGCCAATGTCAACCCCGGCAATATTCATAGCTACATCGCCACCCAGCGCGAATCGCTGCTTGCGGCACTCGGGGCCCTCGACATCCCAATCACCAGCTAAGTCCAAGGCCCAGCACACGAGATCAACCCAGCTTGCAACAGCCTCTCCAGTGATACACCGGTGCCAGTCACCATTGTAGCCTCGACCTCGCGCTCAGCGCTTGGGATCATGCCCACCGAGGACCCGTGCTGGCGACGCCGCGCCAACAGTGATTACCCATGCAACGACTCCAGCACGGCACCACCAAAGCACCAACATCACCACGCTCACCTGGAATCGTGCCGTCATTGACTGTCTCTGGCGATGACGCCTATTGGCCCCAGACCACCGGTCAATCCGTCCGGCCCGAACCACAAGGGCCAGACGCACCCGGGCCAGACGCACCCGGATGGGGCTAGCTGACCAATAAACCCGACGCCCCAAACAGGTTGACCATCCACACAAGACGGCACTCGATTCTCACCAACGAGCGCTCGGACACTCTTGGACGAGTACCGCGTCCAGCTAGAGCCTCCAAGCCAACACGAATCCACACTCCGCACTGCCAGAGTGCTAGCGCCATCTCGCACTAGCGCAGCCAGGTCCAAACGTCCGATCCAGCTTCAGACCCTTTACGGCAACCCGGCGAACTCTCCCTGGTGACTCGTTGCCTGGGGGCAACCGACCAGCCGATTATCTCGGTGATGGCATTCCCTCCCTTTACCATACCAATTCCAACATCTGGCAAAGCTATTTGCGACTGCAATTATCGATCTTTTGGCTGTTGGCTCGAGTTGTCGCTGCTGGTCCACCCACGGTTGCAGCCGCCGTCGATGTCCAGTGAAGGGTGTAATTGACAACTTGCGACCACCCGGCTACGATTTGATTGGCAAGGGGGCAACTCCTCAGAACCATACAAGGATGAGTCTGCTCGATACTACAAGGGGGAGAGATGACCGACGATGGCGCAACCATTGAAGCATTGTTTTCGGAAGGCAGGACGTTCGAGCCACCAGCACACTTGAAGGAAAGTGCAGCCATCAACTCTGAGGAAATCTACCGTGAAGGTGAGGACTACGAACGCTACTGGGCCACGCAGGCAGATCGTGTCCTGTGGCGAAAGCGCTGGGATCGAGTGCTTGACTGGTCGATTCCACCTTTTGCAAAATGGTTTGACGGAGCGACGCTCAACATCACCGAAAGTTGCCTAGACCGTCACGTTGCCGCGACTCCCGACAAGGTTGCCTATTACTTTGAAGGTGAGGAGGGTGACACACGGACGCTCACCTATACCGACCTGTTGGCCGAAGTTTGCAAGCTTGCCAACGGCCTCGCATCCCTTGGCGTGACCAAAGGTGATCGGGTCGCTATCTACATGGGGATGGTTCCCGAGTTTCCGGTCGCTCTTTTGGCCTGTGCCCGCCTTGGAGCGGTGCACTCGGTGGTCTTTGGTGGATTCTCGCCGGATGCCTTGGCTGACAGGATCAACGACGCCCAAGCCAAAGTCGTCATCACCTGCGACCAGTCTCGACGCAAAGGACAGCTCGTCGAACTGAAGGCCTTCGTTGACCGTGCCTTAGACAATGCATCCTCGGTTGAACACGTTGTCGTAGTCGAACGTACCGGTAACAACGTAGCGATGCAATCGGGGCGCGACATCACCTACGCGGCACTCACAGCTGACCAACCGAGTGTTCGCGAAGCAACGGAGACCTCCAGTGAAGACCCGCTGTACATTCTCTACACCTCAGGAACCACCGGTCGGCCCAAGGGAATTCTGCACACGACCGGCGGCTATCTCGTTGGCGTCGCCACTACCCACGCTGAGGTATTTGACCTCCGTCCCAACGATGTCTACTGGTGCACCGCCGACATTGGCTGGGTGACTGGGCACAGCTACATCGTCTATGGCCCGCTAGCCAACGGGGCAACCAGCGTCATCTATGAAGGGGTACCCGATTACCCGGATAAAGACCGCTACTGGTCGATCGTCGAAAAATACAAGGTGACTCAACTCTACACCGCTCCGACATCGATTCGCACCTTCATGAAGTGGGGTACGGAGTTCCCCGATCGTCACGACATGTCCTCGCTCCGCATCATCGGAACCGTCGGCGAACCGATCAACCCCGAGGCGTGGATGTGGTACCGCAAAGTGATCGGGCACGATCGCTGCCCTGTAGTGGACACCTGGTGGCAGACCGAGACCGGTAACATGATGATTGCCCCTCTCCCCGCCGTCACCGTCGCCAAACCTGGCTCTGCGACTCTTCCTCTCCCGGGTATTGGCGCCGACATCGTCAACGAAGATGGAGAGTCGGTCCCGTTTGGAGGCGGTGGCTACCTGGTACTGACCCATCCATGGCCGGGGATGGCGAGAAACATCTATGGGGATCCCGAGCGCTTCGTCGACACCTACTGGTCGAGGTTCTCAGACCCAGCTAAAGGCGTTTGGCGCTACTTCGCTGGCGACGGAGCCAAGCGTGATGAGGATGGGTACTTCTGGCTCCTCGGGCGCGTCGATGACGTGATGAACGTCTCTGGCCACCGAATCTCAACACTTGAAGTGGAATCGGCCCTCGTCGATCACCCGGCGGTTGCCGAAGCCGCCGTGATCGGGCGAAACGACCCGATCACTGGCCAGGCAATTGCCGCGTTCGTCACCCTGCGCTCCGGTGTCGAGGGCAACGATACACTGCTCCTCGAACTGCGCGATCATGTGGCCGACAAGATCGGGAAGATCGCTCGGCCAGCGTCGATCGTGTTCACAGACGAACTGCCAAAGACTCGCTCCGGCAAGATCATGCGTCGACTCTTGCGCGATATCTCCGAGCAACGACAACTCGGTGACGTCACCACCCTGGCCAACGCCGATGTAGTCCAGGAAATCGCGAACCGCGCTCAATCGATGCAAACTGCCAACGAGGAGTAGACGAGCAACAAGACAACGCCACCGCAGCGGCCACCAACATCCACGAGGGGTAAACAGTGGGTGTTAGTAGGTTCATTACAGAGGATGGACATCCGGTTCGCTCAACATAGGAGCTAGTTAAGGGGGGGCTATGGAACTACTGTCACGACGCACATCCTGTACCTCGCAACGGGCATCGCCGCGCAAGGAGCCAATTTTGGGCTTGGTGGCACCGGTTGCCCACCAAGGCCAGGCGCTGTCTTCTGGGGCCGCCTATTGAGTTGACCATCAGACTCTCGAACAGGAGCAGGGTTAACGGAGGAGGTGCCAGTGACGCAAGAGGTTCGTCAAACTCGTAATCGCTCTTGGTAAGTCCAATAGTGGAATGAGCCAGTCATGGAAAAACTGAGGGTTATACAGTCAACAACTGCTCAATAATCACTCCTCGTTGATGCCCTGGGTGTCAGAGATGACTGGTCCGCCGCCAGACAGCCTCGCCAAAATAGATTACGAACCAAGGAACCCCTCGCCCACCAAGAACAAACCTCAACCTATCGACAAGCTTTAGGAGGCAATACTGACAACGTAACTTAGGTGACGATCCAGATCGTAATTCACACGTGCGACGAGGATTATGGTCCTCGATCCGGACTCTGGCAGCGCGGAACATAACCGTGAAGGCTAGAACCTAATCGACTGTAGCAGTATGGATACCATCCGTCCGGAAATAACGAACAATAGCAGTGGCGACGGCAGCGATGTCACGCCAAGACAACAATCGATGAAAGGACAGTAAATGTCAGCTAAGGAAACCTTTGCGGATCCCGGCCATTGGGCCGTCACCGCCTTCTCAGCCACCTCGTTGATGTTGGGCATCATCAATGCTCATCTCATTAACGCGACGGCCATCGGAATCATCATCCCAACGGCTTTTATTTTTGGAGGCCTGGTTCAGGTCATCGTCGCTATTATCGAGGTCGCAAGAGGCAGCACATTTGGTGCTGTTGCCTTTGGAACATACGGGCCGTTCTGGATCATTGTCGGACTGTACCTTCAGTTCTACGCCAAGACGGTCGCCCCAGCAAGTACTGGCACAGCGTTCGCGCTGTTCCTCTGGATGTTCGCCATCATCTCGCTCTATCTGTTCATCGCCTCGTTACGCACCGACGTGGTACTTGCCATCATCCTGGCCCTCTTGGTGATCACGTTCGTACTGCTGGCGCTTGGCCAAGGTCTCAACTCCACGAGCCTGACCGAAGCAGGTGGCTATACAACAATCATCTTCGCAATCCTCGGCTTCTACCACGCAGCCTCGGGAACGATAACCTCTACGTGGGGTCGAGTCCTCCTGCCTGTTGGGCCACTAGCACCGAAGAGCGAGTAACACGACTCTGTTAACGAAGGAACACAAGCTGGCTGGTGTGCGCAGGCCCCAGCCAGCTTTCCTTGTCGATCACAACCAACGCTTGCGACCACCCACGACGACGGCGTGCAGATCGCGCATCGGCGAAGGATCAGTACACTAGCATCTGATAGCACGCGTCGTCTTTCGCATCCCATAATGCTGTCCGCCTGCCTGTCGCCAGAACACCTCAATCGCCTCTCGATCAGAGACCACCGGTTTCCGTCGGGACGCCGTTCAGTCCGGCAATGCCCTCCAGGCACGTTCACCTACGACCGTTGAGCGACTCCAATGCAGCCATGACGTTATCCACCAACAGCGCCACCGGGTTGTCGCCTATGACTTCACGCAGTTGTTGCGCCACACTCAACGCGCCTGCGGTGTCATGGGCTTCGATACCGGCGGCGATCTCTTCGAGAAGGTCTGGCACTCCGTCATAGACCGGCAACTGATTGAGCCGACGAATAGCGCTAGCTCCGGTCCGTAAACCCGCAGCATCCAGGGCACCACCCGCTCGCAATGCTCGCTCAAGAGCACTGACAACCTCTCGTTGCTGATGACCATCCACCGGTTAACAGCTCTCGCCTTCGGTTCGCCCAACGAAAAACAGCATGGAATATACCTTGCCCGAAACCACGCTCGCTCCTACAGTAGGAAACTCACATTCCAACAATCACATGGCAACTTGCCAGCAACTATCAGCTTAGTCAAGATCGTCTACCGGTGCTCGAAAATGACTAAGGGGCTCCGCAGCTCGATCAGTGTTGTGAGTACTGTCGCAAACTCCTCGACCGTGCAGATACAGAGCCACCGGTAGGCAGCTTCGCCTTCTTGGGCAACGATCCCCCAAGCCTGACCCAGACCCACAAGATCAACTCGATCATCCCCCGTCGCCCCGCGATCAACAAGACAGGAGATTAAACGGTGTACCAACTCCGCACGACTGTACTCGGCGCTATCGAGTGCGTCGAGAAGTTCACCCAGCTCCATCGCCGCCCGCTTGCTGATCTGTGGTCGAGGCACCACCGTTCGATCACCAGCGACTAGCTCGGCACCCTCAAACCAAGGTCATCGAGGAAGGCGATCATGTCCTCAAACGAGAGCCCCAGTACCGCACCGATGATCTTGAGATCATCCGATCGTACGGTCATGACGCGTCCATTGAAATCCTGACGTGATACCTGGATCATGGACAGGTAACGGCTGATGAGATCTCGCTCGGGCCCAATCATGGAGGAGAGTCGAGCAAGATCAATCGTGCACTTGACTGAACCGGTAACGCGAGAACGCGCGACACCCGCGCTGATCTGCCGCTCGAGTCCAGCCAGGTCGATGCGACTCTGATCATCGGCGATCGACGCCACCCGATCACGATTACTCAGAGCGAAAAAGTCACGTCCCGCAAGCTCAGGTGGTAGCAACTGATCGACGCCAACGTGATAGAACTCCGCCAAACGCTGCAGGCGAGGAACCGATATCGACCGCTCCCCACGCTCGTAGGCACCAAGGACCGAAGCCTTGAATTCTTTTTCCGAGATTGCCTCGACAGCCTGCAAGGAATATCGCTGCTGTTTGCGCACCGAACGCAACCGCTTCCCTACTTCGCGTGCGTACTCGCGCTCCGCTTGATCCATTGCCACTCCGTGCTCCATCCTGCAGAGGATATGCGACCTTGCTCTGCGACAACGAGTATATCAGAATTTATCGCAAATGCAGATCAAGGATGCGCGCAATGCCGCCAAAATAACTCCGCCAGCAACGGCAGCCGTCTCAATCCGCAGGATTGGTAGACCAAGACTCACTCTGGGTATCGAAGATGGTGAAGTAAACACTCCTGACTCCGGCCCAACCAGCAACGTGGTTACATCACCAAGGAGTGGTCCTCCCTCTGGATCCAGGATCGCAAGACCCGGTCGTTCGACGCGAAAGTAGTCCCTTACTTCACTGGGTGGGTTGATATCAGGCAGCCAAAGCCTCTCAGACTGCTGGGCGGCCTCTCGCGCGATTCGCTTGAGCCGTACCATGCCGGCAGCAGAAATTTTTGACCCCCCACGGCGGTCACCATCATCGCCCAACAGATCGATTCGATCGATGCCGATCTCAGTGAGCTTTTGAATCGCCCACGCCAGGCGCTCGTTGGAAGGAATAAACATAGCGATGCCAATCTCCGGTTCCGGCTTGGCGACCGTCTCGATCGGGGAGACAGACTCCAACACCACCGCTGGCCGAACGGCCGTCACTTGCACCGAACGAACATGCCCTTGTCCATCAGTGGCAAAGAGCGTAGTGCCAACGCGCAGCCGTCGCACCGTCCCCAGATGGTGGCTCAGCTCGCCAGAGAGCTCCAGCGTACTGAGATCGTCGACGATCACAAGAGGATAGTAACGCTGCACGCCAACCAGGGGGCTCGCTAGGGCTTAAAGGCCGACTTGATCTTCGAGAAGATCGTGTGGTCATGATGATCGAGCACCTGGTCTCCTCTCAGTTGCGCGAGCTGGCGCAACAGACCCTCCTCCTCTTCGCCAAGCTCCTTGGGCATTTGGACATCGACCGAGACCACCAGATCCCCTCGGCCACGTCCTCGTCCCGACAACACCGGCACGCCCTTGCCTTTGAGGCGAATCGTCGCACCGGGCTGGGTGCCAGGAGAGACTTCGATCGTCTCGGCACCATCGAGACTCTGGAAATCGATTTGTGCCCCAAGTGCTGCCTGCACATATGAGACCGGCAGCTCCATCCACAGGTCATTCCCCTGCCGCTCAAACCGGTCAGATTGGGCGACATTGACATGGACGTAGAGACTCCCGGGTTGTCCACCATGGGGCGCCGCAGCTCCCTTGCCCGTCAGGCGCAACACCAAACCGTTGTCGGCTCCGGGGGGTACCTCGATGGTAAAGTGTCGTTCGAGTGTCTTGCGCCCTTCGCCACGACAATCAGGACAGTGATCGGTGATGACCCTTCCCTCGCCGTGACAGACATCGCAGGTCATAGTGGTGACCATCCGTCCAAGGAATGACTGGGTTACACGCTTGACGGATCCGCTACCCTGACATTGGGAACAGACTGACGGAGACGTCCCCGCCCGGGCTCCCGACCCACCGCAAGTAGGGCAGGTCGTGGGCATCCGCAGCGAAATCTCTTTCTGGCAACCAAAGACCGCCTCCTCAAAGGTGAGGTTGACCGTCGTCTCCATATCCTCGCCTCGCCTGGGGCCTGGTGCCTCTTGCCCCCCAAAACCCTGACCGAAGACCGTCTGGAAGATGTCCGAGAAGTTCGGTTGGAACGGATTCCCACCTCCACCAAACGGATCACCGCCTGGCCCTTGGGAGGATCCATAGAGATCGTATTGGCGTCGCTTTTCCGGATCACTCAGGGTGTCGTAGGCCTCGGTCACGAGTTTGAAGCGATTTTCAGCGTCCTTGTCGCCGCCGTTGACGTCTGGGTGCAGCTGGCGGGCAAGCTTACGGTACGACCGCTTGATGTCATCGGCCGTGGCACTGCGTGTGACCCCTAGGACCTCGTAATAGTCGACCACGTTCCTCCTTATCGCACGGCGTGCGCGACCTGCGCACTCAATGCCTCAACCGCTGCTAGGGCGCGAGAGTAATCCATCCTCGTGGGGCCAATCAGACCGATTGACCCGACCAACTCACCATCGATTTCACAAGGGGCCACCACCAGCGAGCACTCATTGAGCGCTTCGAGTCCACCTTCATCGCCGATGCTAACCATGCTCCCCGACTCAATCAGCGACCGAATGAGATCGACCACGTGCACATCGTGTTCGAGCGTCTCAAGCAACCTGGCCACCTGATCTAACTGCTCAAGTGCCGCGGCCGTCTTGGACAACTCACGTACGCGCAGCCCAACATCTGCCCGTGTCCGCAACTCCGCGACCGCGGTCACAACCTCACGAACAAGCACCTGAAACGGTACCTGGTTCGCCAACAACATGTTGGCCCCATCGAACTCGGTACCCCGAGCAGCATCAACGACGACTCCCGTCAGAGGTTCAACATCGATTGGCTTAGCCATATCCTTGCCGGCCAGTGCGGCCGTGAACCAGGCTCCTAACTCGCCAGCGAGCGTATCATCAACCTCAACACTGGGGTGGATGGTCGTTCGTTCGACCGTGCCCTTTGAACCCACGATGATCACCAGGAGTGCATCTGGGCCAAGCGAGACCATCTGCAAGGTCTTGTAGTGCTCCACCGACGTCGTCCAAGTAGTCATTACCGCCGTGTAGTTGGTCTGTTGAGAAAGGAAGGTCAGCGAACGCTCAAGCACATCCTCAAGGGCCCCTTTGGCGCTTTGGAGGAAGTCAGTAACATCACGCTCGATCTTGGCGAGCTCAACAGGATCGAAACGCAAAAGGCGATCGACGAAGTAGCGGTAGCCGCGAATCGACGGGATCCGCCCCGCTGAGACATGGGGCTGGGTCAGATAACCTTCCCTCTCAAGATTCGCCATCTGAGTACGTACGGTGGCTGGTGAGAGGGTGAGGTCGGCCGACTCCAAAACATGCTGGGAACCAACTGGCGCGGCTGTGCGGATGTACTCAACGATAACTGCTAGGAGAATCGCCTCCTTGCGAGCACTGAGCGACTGATCAACCATCAACAAACACCTAACCTCAATACAACTCCTGATACGTTATCGCACCTACGACTGTGATCTATAGTCTAGCTTTCATGGGCCCGAGCCTGGTTTTCTTCGTCAAGACCGAGCGCTAGCCACGTTCATCGAGGGACATCGGCGTCCAAGTCCACACTTGCCCGCATGCGCCGCCCGATCTCTCACACCAGCCCCACGACGCGTGGCTACCAAAGATCGGAGTGCTCCAAAGCCGAGATGCAGGAACCGAACAGCGCACTTGTGTCAAAAAGAGCACTTGTCTCAAAGAGGATACTGGTCACAACGGTAGCCTGCCTAGTCGTGGAAGGCCTTCGACGACCTATCAGTCTGGACGATGCCGTGACACAGATACAACATGCGCCATTCATCCGGATCGCCTTCATGCCCCCATCACCTGATCGGATTCGAGCAGCGCTCGCGTCGTGCTCTGGCCGTCGCCTTGCACCACTGTGCCTTGCCATGGTGGATTGCGGATCATCATATCAACGCCAGTGAGTCATGAACAGCACGCACAGTATCGCGCCAAGGTGGGCCAGATCGGCATTGTTCGATGATGCAACGTGACAACCCGATGTCCGTCACCATCGTGGATAGATAACAGGCTGGTGACGAGCCAACCGGCCACGACAGCTACCTCAAACGCCCCCCACAACTCCGCAAACTCCTGCACAACCTGCATGGTGTAGACAGGATGGCATCAAGGACTCTACGGTTGGACCCAAGGCCCGCGGAGGCGCCGTCAACACCACGGGCAGCCCTTCACACCGTGTGGAGTCCGTGGTTCGTGGCCAGGACTCAAGAGCCTGCTACCTCGAAGATCCGCGAGGATCAGCTCGGTGGGCTAATCTTGCACGCGAGCGAGTTGGTGCATCAATCTGGACTTACGACGCGCAGCCTGATTCTTGTGAATCACACCCTGGGAGGCAGCCTTATCAATACGCTTCAAAGCCAAACGAATCGCTGCTTCATCCTGGCTGGTCACCGCGTTCTTGACGCGCGTCTTGAGTTCAGATCGCACTGCCTTGTTCCGCTCACGGCGGCGCTCATTTTGACCAATACGCTTGATCTGACTCTTAATGTTTGCCAAGGTCGACTCTCCCAGTTGCGTTCCAAGTTGCGTTTACCGCTTAAAATCCGATCTACAAGCATAGCCTACGTATTGACGCGCCACGCTATACCCTAAGCTTACCTGCGCATGCTGGACCAATCTCACATTCGTAACATCTCGATCATCGCCCACATCGATCACGGAAAGTCAACGCTCTCCGACCGAATCCTCGAACTCACCAAGGCCGTTGATCCCCGTCAGATGCGAGAGCAGTATCTCGATTCGATGGACATCGAGCGCGAGCGCGGCATCACGATTAAGGCGCAAAACGCCAGCGTTGAGTGGCAGGGTCACAGAATCAATCTCATCGACACTCCGGGCCACGTCGACTTCGGCTATGAGGTCAGTCGTTCATTGGCGGCCTGTGAAGGCGTTATCTTGCTCGTCGACGCCTCGCAGGGCATCGAGGCCCAAACACTCGCGAACTGCTACCTCGCACTCGAGCACGATCTTGAGATCGTCGCCGCTCTCAACAAAATCGATCTGCCAGCCGCGGAGCCAGACCTGTACGCAAGCGAAATCGAAAACGTCCTTGGGATCGCTCGCGACAGCATCCTGAGGATCTCCGCCAAGACAGGCGAGGGTGTTGGTGCGCTTCTTGATGCCGTCGTAGAACGCGTTCCCGCACCGCGCGGTGATCGCGATGCCCCGCTGCAAGCGCTGATCTTTGACTCACTCTATGACCAGTACCGTGGGGTCGTGAGTTCACTTCGCGTGGTCAACGGTGTTATCCACGCCAACGATCGCGTCACTTTCATGCAGGCACAACGCTCCCACGAGGTCGAGGAGATCGGTGCACGCCGTCCGGTCATGACACCAGTCACCGAGCTTGGTCCGGGAGAGGTCGGCTATCTCATCGCTGGCATCAAGGATGTCGGTGAAGCCCGATCGGGAGAGACAATCACCACAACGCAGCGGCCTGCCACCCTTCCACTCCCAGGTTACGAACATCCAAAACCGATGGTGTTTTGCGGACTGTACCCAATCGACGGAGATGAGTTCGAGGAGCTGCGCGACTCACTCGACAAGCTCATGCTCAACGACGCTAGCTTCACCTTTGAACCGGAGACATCGGCGGCGTTGGGTTTTGGCTTTCGTTGCGGTTTCCTCGGCCTCTTACATATGGAGATCGTTCGCGAACGTCTCGAGCGCGAATTTGGCCTGTCCCTGATTGCGACGACGCCCAGTGTCGGCTATCGCGTCACCGACACCAAAGGGGAACTGGTTGAAGTCGCAAACCCCTCCGCTATGCCGGCCGCCAACCTCATCACCGAGATTGCCGAGCCGATGCTCAAAGTCAACATCATCACTCCAGCCACCTACATCGGCACCATCATGGAGCTTGCTCAGTCCAAGCGTGGAGAGCTGGTCAAAATGGATTACCTCTCGCCCGAGCGAGTAGAGATCAACTACCGCCTCCCACTCGCCGAGATCGTCATCGACTTCTTTGACAGTCTCAAAAGCCGCACCAAGGGCTACGCCTCGCTCGATTACGAACCAGATGGCTACCAAGTGGCTAGTTTGACCAAGCTCGACATCTTGATCGCCGGAGAGCCAGTCGACGCCTTCTCAACGATCATCCATCGCGATAAAGCCTATGATTACGGCCGGCGCTTGGTTGCCAAGCTTCGAGAGTTGATCCCGAGGCAATCATTCGACGTTCCGATTCAGGCGGCAATCGGCACCAAGGTAATCGCCCGTGAAACCGTCAAAGCCTACCGCAAGGATGTCATCGCCAAATGTTACGGTGGCGACATTACCCGTAAACGCAAGCTGCTCGAAAAGCAAAAAGAGGGTAAACGACGCATGAAGTCCGTTGGCCGGGTAGAGATTCCGCAAGAAGCGTTCGTCTCCGCGCTGAGTATCGGAAGCTAACCAGCACGTCAACGCACAAGCGCTGCGCCGCATCACGTGAAGACGACCCATCTGCCAACCCCACAACCACAAACCAAGAAGCACTACGGGTGAGTGACCCTAGCCCATCTTTCGATTCCCACCCAACAACTCCCAGTTCAACGAGTTGGTCTATGTGGATAGGGCACTACAAACCGGCAACCACCTTGGCTCTCCTGGGTAAGGGGTCACTGATACCGAG
>Ga0080006_1152432_pt1 | contig 39662 bp, 24 predicted proteins | sample RS3BMetagenome_FD_69209 | JGI IMG/M metagenome (GOLD analysis project Ga0080006, IMG submission 69209) | Ferric oxide microbial mat and aquatic microbial communities from Rainbow Spring, Yellowstone National Park, USA - RS3B (SPADES... ...
TTCCGAACGCCGGCCCTCCCTCCGCTGAGTTGGGTCAACTCAGCGGAGGGAGGGCTTTGCTGTTGAGGGGTTGCGAGCATTGGCGCCCATGGCTACGGTCTTCAGGATCTTTCCGCCTTCCTGTATGACGTAGAGGTGGTTGGCGGCGAGGTCGGTGAGGCGGTCCGTCGTGCCGGAGGGCCACCGGATCTCGACGGCGTCCGCCTTCGTGGCGCGGTCGAGGCCGAAGTGAATGCGGAGATCGTTCTGCGAGTAGTAACTGCCTCCGCTGCGGACCTCGTCGATCTGAACGAAGGGTTTGCCGTCTGCTGGCGCTGCGGTGGTGACGCTGATCTTTGCGCCGACGCCGGTGCGGTTGGATTTCGTGCCGACGGTGCGGATCTTGATCCAGTTGCGGCCGGTGGTCGAGTCGCAACGAAGCAGTTGGGGGAGGGAGTTGACGCAGTTGACGACGATGTCGAGGTCGCCATCGTTGTCGTAGTCGCCGAAGGCACAGCCGCGGCTGGCGGAGGGCGTGTTGATTCCGGGGCCGCCCCGGGCGGTTACATCTTCGAACTGCCCGTTGCGCAGATTGCGATAGAGATACTTGTGCTGAGCGTAGGGGGCGTCGACATCGGTGCCGTCGACCTCCGGGTAGACGTGGCCGTTGGACATGAAGAGATCGGGCCAGCCGTCGTTGTCCATGTCGAAGAAGCCGACGCCCCAGCCGAGGAAGCGAGTGTTGACGCCGAGGCCGGAGAGATAGGTGTGGTCTTCGAAGTTGCCGTCGCCGAGGTTGACGTAGAGAGAGTCGGTGTCGCCGGCGAAGTTTGTCTTGACGATGTCGAAGCGGCCATCGCGATTGAAGTCGCCGATGGAGACGCCCATGCCCGCCTGCGGCTTGCCGTCGGGGGAGTAGGCGATGGCGGCCTCGATTGCCATGTCTTTGAAGGTGCCGTCCTTCTGGTTTTGATAGAAGGTGGCTGCGGTGGAGTCGTTGGCGACGTAGATATCGGGCCAGCCGTCGTCGTCGAGATCGGAGACGGCGACGGAGAGGCCGTAGGTGCCGATGGTGTCCCACATGCCGCTCTTCTGCGAGACGTCGCTGAAGGTGCCGTCGCCGTTGTTGTGATAGAGGATGTTCTGTCCGCCCTGCAGGCCCGGCGGTCCGCAGGCAACGTGAATACCTTTGTAGGCGCAGCCCGCGGCCTCTGCGAGAGGCGCCGTTTTGATGTCGAAGTCGATGTAGTTCGCGACGAAGAGGTCGAGATGGCCGTCGCGGTTGTAGTCGAGGAAGGCGCAGCCGGAGTTCCAGCGAATCTTCGGGCCGGGCTGGAGGAGGCCGGCCTGTTTGGTCACGTCGGTGAAGGTGCCATCGCCGTTGTTGCGGTAGAGGACGTTCTGTCCGTAGTAGCTGACGAAGAGGTCGTCCCAGCCGTCGTTGTTGTAGTCGCCGACGCAGCAGCCCTGGCCCCAGCCTGCGCGGCCTAGCCCGGATTTGGCGGTCACGTCGGTGAAGGTGCCGTCGCGATTGTTCTTGAACAGATGCGAGACGGGCTCCTGGCCTTTAGGGAAGCCTTCGAGGCGGGTGCCGTTGACGAGGAAGATGTCGAGCCAGTCGTCGTGATCGTAGTCGTAGAACGCTACGCCGCAGCCGGTGGTTTCGAGAAGATATTTATTCTTGTGCTCGCCGCCGTAGATGGTCTTTGCGTTCAAGCCCGACTGACGTGCTACGTCGATAAAGCTGATGCCAAGAGGAGTGCCGGCTATCGGCGAGGGCAGTGTTTTGGGCGCTGGGCGCGGGGTTGCGTTGTAGGTAGGGCGCGAACCGATCGGGGCGCCCTGCTGCGGAGTCTGCGGAGTCTGCGGAGAGGCGAGAGCGAGGACGTCGTCCAGCGAAAGAACAAGCGCAGTCGCGGAGAGCGAAGTAACGAAACTGCGTCGAGACCAACTCAAAAGGACACTCCCCAGACTGTTTTGCCCGGACTGGCGTTGAAAGCACGTTGTCGCGATAGACGCCTGATTATAGAGAAGCGGTACAGGTGCAGGCAACGAACGCGGCGATCCCGGTTGAGACTTTGTGCAGAGAGCAGGGAGAGCGCAATTGGCGAGGGGGGCGAAGGCAGAAAGCAAAGACGAAATGCGGGGATTTCTCCACTCTACCGCGCGATGAAACCGCGCGGTTCCGGTCGAAATGACGGCTCTTTTTTGTTTCCGGGTGGATGATGGGGAGCTATGGGTGAGCGGGCGCGACATCGGCGGAAGGAGCGTGCGGTGCGGCGAGTTCCTGGGCCTTTTGTCGCTCGAGCGCGGCGGCTGCGCTGCGGCCCTGCCGGTCGAGGGCGTCGGCCAGAGTGGAGTGGGCCTCTGCATATGTTGGATCTGCATCGACGGCCGATTGGAACTGGACCAGGGCTTCGGCGACGAGGCCCTGCTTGAGAAGCGCCTTGCCGGAGTCGATGCCGAAGTTGGCGCGCTGGCGGCTGACGGCGATGCGGCTGAGCGCGGCGGCCTGCTTGCGTTCCGCCGCTGCACCCGCCTGATCCCCTTGCTGGCTGAGAATGGTGGCGAGATTGATGTGAGGGCTGGGTTGACTGGGCAGTAGCGCGATGGCGCGGCGGAGCGCCACCTTTGCTTTCTCCGGCTCGTTCGTATCCTTATAGACGTTGCCCAGCGTGAGCCACGCCTCGCCGTTATCGGGGCTGAGTGCGGTGGCTTTTTCGAGCTCGGCCTGGGCCTCGGGAAAGCGGCCCAGTTGCATGTAGAGAACGCCGAGTGTGTAGGGCGGATCGGGGAGGCGTGGATCGAGCGTTTCGGCCTGCACGAACTCCGGAACCGCGGCGGCGGGGTTGTCCTTCAGCTTGAGGGCGAGACCGAGATCGTAGTGGAGTTGCGGATTGTCCGGTTCGAGGGCGAGACCCGCGCGGAACTGCTCCATGGCGTGATTGAGATCGCTCTGCTGCAGATACGCGACGCCAAGATCCTGGCGCAGGGTCGCGCTCTTGTCATTCACCGCGAGGGCGCGAACATAGAAGGGGATTGCAGCCTTCGCGTCGCCCGTCTGCACGAGAGCGAGGCCGAGGTTGGTGAGTGCGTCGAAGTCCTGGCAGCGAGCCGCGATGACCTGCTCGAAGAGAGGCAGCGCGTCGTGAGCGTTGTTGTTCGCCTGCAGCGTGAGGGCGAGCTCGTAGCCTGCATCCACGGACGCAGGATCGAGCGTCCGGGCGCGGCGGAGCACGGTGATGGCGGCTTCATCGTGATTGTTCGCGCGGAGAGCCCTGCCGAGTTGCAGGGCGTACTCGATGTTGTCCCTGGCGAGGTTGCTTGCTTCGGTCAGCTCTGTGACGGCTGCGGCGGGATTGCCCTGATTGAGGAAGACGGAGCCAAGATGGAAGTGTGCCGACGCGAACGTTGGGTCGAGTGAGATGGCATGTTGAAACTGATCGGTGGCCTCGGCGTAGTGGGCCTGCTGTGCGAGGAGCGTGCCGAGGGCGTCGTGCAGTGCTGCGTTGTCAGGTGACGCGGTAAGGGCCTGCTGCAACTGATCCTGCGCGGCTGCGGGTTCCGCGGTTGCAGTCAGCGCGACGGCGTAGGCGAGTGCGGCTTGCGGCGCGAGTGGTGTGTCGGTCTTCGACTGGGCGAGTAGCTGAAACATCTGCACTGACTTCGCGTAGTCGTGAAGCTGCGAGTACGCGAGGGCGAGGTTGAGTGTGGCGCCGGCATCGTCCGGATCGAGTGTGCGTGCCAGCTCGAGTTGCGCTGCCGCCGCGGGAGCGTCGCCTTCCGCGAGCAGCACAGTGCCAAAGGCGGTGTGTCCTGCGGCGACGTTGGGAGCGAGCTCCACGACCTTTGCAAACTGAATGTGCGCGGAGTGCAGGTCGTTCTTTTGATAGGCGGCCGAGCCGGCGCGAAATGCGTCCTCGGCGGATTTCAATCTCGCGGTGACCTTTGGCTGGGAGCTGCCGTCTGGAGCGGCGGAGGTCTGTGCGGGTGCCAGCGCGCCGAAGGGCGCCAGGACTATATACAGGAGAAGCGAACGTGCCCGGCAGAGTTGCATCTCGAGGTGATTGCAATTGTAGATGAACGATGTCGAGAAACATGCCGTGGTCTGGCCGGTGATCTTCAACGACGTAATACAGGGGTCGTTCAGGATGACGACGAAGAACGGGCAACAACAGCGACGAAGAGCGGGCAGCAACAGAGTTGAAATGCGGGGTTTCTCCGCTCCGCCGCGCGGTGAGACTGCGCGGCTCCGGTCGAAATGACGGTTCTGAATAGTTTCTGACTTAGTTTTGGATAGGTTCGCAGAATGCGGGATCGAGTAGACTTGGAATCCATTTGAAGGTGGAGGGGATATGCGTGCGTGTGTTTCCGGAGTGGTGATGCTCTGCGGGGTGGCGGCTGCTCAGACGATGCCGTTGCGTCCGGTGAATGCCTTTCCGATCAAAGAAGACGGACTGGCGATCCGCAAGCACGTTGAGGCGGGTATGCCGTTTACCGTGGCGGGACTTCGCGGGGTGATTCCGGGCCAGCAGGAGGGCACGTTTGAGGCGTGGGTGTTGCCGGTGAAGCTGCTGAGCCAGTTCGCCATCTCTGCGAATGTCGAGGGCTACTCGGTGCCGATCGACCTCAATAAAGACGCGGCAGAGATCGAGGTGTATCCCGATCACACGGTGATCACGTACTCCCACATCGCGTTTACAGTAAGGCAGATCATGTTTGCGCCGGACGACGCGGAGGATGGCACGGGCGCGGTGGTGCTGTTTCAGATCGATTCGACGCGTCCGATGGACCTGACGTTCAGCTTTACGCCGGAGATGCGGCCGATGTGGCCACAGCGCAGCCAGGGGGTTCCGTCGGCGGAGTGGATCAAGCAGCAGGCGGACGGGTTCTACGTGCTGCATACTGATTTTCCCAATCTGGCCGGTGCCGTAGGGATGCCCCATGCGCAGCCCGGGATCATGGCGCCTTACCAGGAGAAGCCGCATGTGTATCCGCTGGAGTTGAAGCTGCACTACGATCCGAAGCAGGATGCGAATCGGTACTTCCCGCTGCTGATGGCGGTTGGCAGCACGGTGGAGACGGCAACCAACGGCGCGCTTCAGGCGAAGCTGGAGCGGTTGAACGCTACGCTGCCGGAGATGTATGCAACGCACGCGGCGCAGTATCGGCAGAGGAGCGACGAGCTTACGGCGATACGCACTCCGGATGCGGGATTGAACGATGATTTTGCATGGGCGGAGATTTCGATCGAGCAACTGAAGGCGAAGGCGCAGCCGAGCGGCGAGGTTGGGCTGGTGGCGGGATACTACTCGTCGGGCGACTCGGCGCGGCCGGGGTTCGGCTGGTACTTCGGGCGTGACACGCTCTACACGCTGTATGCGGTGAATGGGTTTGGCGACTTTGGATTGACGCGCGAGGCGCTCGAGTTCCTGATGAAGCGGCAACGCGACGACGGAAAGATCATGCACGAGTATCCGCAGACTGCTGCGTATTTCGACTGGAAGACATTTTCGTATGCGTATGCCGCGGCTGATTCGACGCCGCTGTTTCTGACCGCGATGCTGGACTATGTGCGGAGCAGCGGCGATGTGGAGTTTCTGCGGCAACACCGGCAGGTCGTCGAGCAGGCGTGGCACTTTGAGACGACACATGACACCGACGGGGATGGCATCTACGACAACTCGCAGGGAACAGGCTGGGTGGAGAGCTGGCCTGGTGGGATGCCGCATCAGGAGGTGTATCTCGCGCTGCTGGACCAGCAGGCATCGGCGGCGATGTCGAAGCTTGCTGAGCTGCTGGGCGATAGCGCGACAGCCGGTGCAGCCGCGACGCGCGCCGCCGAGGTGAAGAAGAAGATCGAGGCGGAGTATTACGATTCGGCGCGACAGGAGTACGCCTTCAGCCGGGGCGCGGATGGGACGCTGGACCGCACGGCAACCATCTTTCCGGCGATTGCGTGGTGGAATGGAGGAGATGGGCTGGCGCATCCGGAGGCCAGCTTTCGGCGCTGGGCCTCGCATGATTTTTCGACCGACTGGGGACTGCGCGATGTGGCCGAGAGCGAGCCCGTCTACGATCCGATCAGCTATCACCAGGGATCGGTGTGGCCACTGTTTACGGGCTGGACTTCGGTCGCGGAGTATCGTGCGGGCCGTGCGCTCTCCGGCTACACGCACCTGATGCAGAACGCGGACCAGACGACGACGCAGGATCCCGGTGCAGTGACGGAGTTGCTGTCGGGCGCGTTCTTTCAGCCCTTTGGCAGAAGTACGAGCCACCAGCTCTGGTCTTCCGCCATGGTGATTACGCCCGCGCTGCGAGGCATGTTCGGCATCGATGCGGATGGCCTCGCGGGAGCGGTTCGTCTTGATCCGCATCTTCCCGCCGATTGGGATCATGCGGAGGTGCAGAGGCTGCATGTGGGGAAGTCGGTGTGCTCGCTGGACTATGAACGGCGGGGACAGAGCCTCGTCGTGCGCGCCACGATGATCTCCGGGCCGGCGGTTCGGTTGGAGAGCGGCGTGAAGGACGCGCGCGCCTCCTCCGATGGAGCATCGATCACGTTTGCGCTGCCGCCGGTTGAGGTCGCGGTTCCGCATGGCCTGCCGCTGCCGGGCGCGCGCACCGCGCAGATGAAGGTGCTGGCTGAGACTGCTACGGCGCACTCGCTCAAGCTCGAACTGGAGGCTGAGGCGGGATTGGTAGTTGCACTTCCGCTTCGCCGCAACGCTCCCAGGCTGGATGTTCGCGCGGAGGGCGCGAGGCTTGCTCCTGAAGCGAAGGAGCACGGCCTGGATTCGTTGAGCGTGACGTTTCCTCCGGGTAGCGGATACCAGCGCCAGACCGTCACTGTGAGCTGGTAGCCGGGCTTGATCTTTGCCGGTAAGGCGTTGCGGCTTTATGCGGGTGGGCGAGGAGATCGTTCATCTTGAGGTAGACGCCGTTGGTCCAGCCGAAGCCGATGATGTTGTTCTTGTAGCCCGTGGCGACGTCTACATTAGCCGAGCCGCTGACGACGTTGTACTTTTCGCGGATGGTGCCGTCGTGCTCGAAGTTCTGCAGGATGGTTTGCGAGAAGGCTGACGCGGCGCGGGCGGCATCGGCGGTGAATCCATACTGATCGAGGCCCTTGATCGCAACCCAGGTTGTGGGAGCCCAGCCGTACGGCAGATCCCACTGCAGGCCGGTGTTGTCGTCGCTCATCGCGAGGCCGCCTTCGTGTTCGATGAGTGAAAGATGCTGATCGAGTGAGATCGCCTGCTGCGGACTGGCAAGACCGGCCCAGAGCGGGTAGAAGGTGCTGATGTAGTGATAGGTGGACTGCTGGTGCGTGGTGAAGTTGTAGTCGAAGAAGAGGCCTGCGGTGGCGCTCCAGAGATACTTGTTGATGGCGGCGCGGCGGGCTGCGGCGCGGCGGTTCCACTGGGCGGCCTCCGCGGGGCGCCCGAGCAGAGTGGCGAAGTGGGCCATGTCGCGCTCGTATTTATAGAGCAGGCTGTTGAGGCAGATCGGGGCGTAGTGGTTGGTCGATCCGCTGAAGGGGCCGAAGCGGAAGCTGGGATCGAAGCCCGACTCGCGCATGGCGCGGTCTCCGTGATAGAAGTCGCTGCTGAGGCGGTGGCCTTCGAAGTGGGCGTGGGCGCAGACCTTCGATGTGGCGATGTCGCAGCTTGTCTTTGCGAGAGCGGCGGCCTCGGCGGGGGTTGGGTTGTCGGGTGCGGCGACGAGGTAGTCGGTGTGAACCTCCGGGTGCTGGACCAGCCAGCGAATGACGTCGGGATAGTAGCTGCTGTCGTCGGCCATCTCCGGGACGGGGCCGTCGCCGATGTCGTCATAGCGGGCGAGGCCTGTATCGCCGGCGAGATGCGGCTCCGTCGTCCAGAGATGGTAGTCCCTTTGTGCGTAGCTGTAGGCCCTGGCGAGCCATGCTTTTGAGAGCGGCTTGCCTGCGGGATGCTCGTAGACCTCGCGGATCATGGAGGATAAGAACGGCGGCTGCGAGCGCGTGAAGTAGTAGGTGCGATTCGCGTTGAGGATGGCTCCGTAGTTTTCAATCTCGAAGAAGAAGTTCTCGACCATGTCGCGGGCGAGGTCGGTGCGGTTGTCCTGGACCAGCCCGAGGATGATGAAGTAGCTGTCCCAGCCGTACATCTCGTTGAAGCGGCCTCCGGGGACAACGTACGGGTTGGGAAGATAGAGAAGGCCTTCGTCGGGTATTTCGGCCACGCTGACGTCTCCCATGCGGTTGATCTTGCGTGGGAGGCTTCGCACTTCAATCGCGCATTGCGTCTGAACGGAGGCGACCGCCGCCGGGATGGCCATGCCGGCGGGCAGGTAAAGAATGGGCCGCGTGGTGACCTTCGGATCGACGAGCGATCTGCATTCGGTCATCGATCGGGACAGGCTGTTCCAGCCACTGCTGATGTAGTCCAGTATCTTTCCCTTTTCCGTGTCGGCTGCAGGAGACTGCGCGTGAGATGAGCCCGACCATAGCAGTGTGATCACGATCAGGGGTGCGAGGGTGCGGGCGCCGAAGTTCATGGAAAACCTCCGAGCGAATCCTAACAGCCGGGACCGCTTCCGGACTTCGTCGAAGACGCGGTTGTGGTCGGACCAGTTTTTCCGATGGTCGTTCGCTCTGTTCCTGAGGCCGCGATCGTCGTCGCCGATCGATGTAGAACGGGGTCCACCTATTGGTGGAGAAAAACATTGACATGGGTAACATCTTGCGAGTATGTTGCGACGAGTCCACAGTCAATAAATTTCCCGTCGCAGCGGCGACGAGCGTGATCGTTGCAGGTTCAAAAGTTGATACGAAACTGTTCGGCAGCATGAATGCTGGTAACACCAACAAAACAAGAAGAAATACGCGGCATTTTTTTGGAGGTTGTTCGATATGCGATTTGCGACGCGAGTAACAGTTCTGCTGACTGCAATAAGTTTCTTGACCGTTTCCCCTGTTGCATTTGGTCAGGCGGTGTATGGATCGATCTTCGGGACTGTAACGGATAACACGGGTGCGGTGGTTCCGGGCGCCTCAGTTACTGTCACGGACGAGACGAAGGGCACCTCGGTCAGTGTCACCTCCAATGATTCCGGCGATTTCACGGTGGAGCATCTGATCCCGGACGTCTACGACGTAAAGGTTGAAGCGAAGGGTTTTGAGGGGTATCAGCAGAAGGGCCTCACAGTTAATGCTGACTCGTCGGTTAAGGTGGTGGCGCCCCTCTCGGTCGGCGGCTCGTCGCAGACCGTCGAAGTCAATGCGGACACCATTCCGCAGTTGAAGACGGATCGTGCCGACGTGGCCGTCAACTTCAGCGCGCAGGAGATTGAACAGCTTCCGATTCCCGACCACAACTTCGCCAATATGCAGCTTCTGCTTCCCGGAGCGGTGCAACTGGGTTGGTCCCATGCGGCGGATGAGAATCCGCAGGGCTCCAAGCAGATCGAGGTCGACGGGCAGGCGTTTGCAGGTGTGAACTACACGCTGGATGGCACCGATAACCAGGATCCGGTTCTCGGCATCATCGTCGTCAACCCGAATGAAGACTCGATGTCGGAGGCCAAGATCGCGACGCAGAACTTCGATGCGGAGTTCGGCAAGGCTGTCGCTTCCGTAGTAACGATCCAGACCAAGTCCGGCTCGAACGACTTCCATGGCACTGCGTTCGACAACCGCGAGAGCGCGGCGAACCTGGCCCGCGATCCATTCTCGCAGCCTGGTTCGGGCCCGATACCCGCAGCCCTTAAAAACCAGTTTGGCGGTTCGATTGGCGGTCCGATCCTCAAGAACAAGCTATTTGGCTTTGGCGACTACCAGGGCGTTCGTCAGAAGGTAGGGTACGCGACCGTTCAGACGGTGCCTACCGCCCACCTCGTCTCGAGCTGCCTCGGCGGAGGTGGATGCGACTTCAGCGAGTACATCGCCTATGGACAGACACTGGTCAATGCGCAGAATCCCGCGAATCCCTACCAAATTTACCAGCCCGGCACCCAAACCCCTTATCCAGGCGGTATCATTCCCGCCTCCCAGCTTTCACCTCAGGCTCTGACGCTGCTCAAACTGCTTCAGCCCTACGCGCCCAACACGTCCGGCAGCTTTGGCGGCTTGTCGAACAACTATGCAGGAGGCGGCACGGGGCTATTCAACAGCAATCAGTGGGACATCCGCATCGATGACACGCTGAACCAAAGGGTTCACAGCTTCGTACGCTTCAGCCGCTTTACGGATCTTCTGTCGGGTAATACGCTGTTCGGGCCGGCCGGCGGTTCTGGACTTGGTCTGGGCGGTTACGGAGGCACCTCCAAAGGCGCCAATGACAGCCTTGCACTCGGCACCGACATCGTCGTCAATGCCAAGCTGGTTACAGACGTCCGTCTGGGCTACTTCCGCTACAACATCCTTACCGGCAAGTACGACCCGACCAACACGACCCTTCCGATCCAGGGCGAGAACATCAGCGGTACGGGTGTGAACTCCGCTCTGACCGTGCCAATTGACTTTGGCGCGCCTGATTACAATGTCTCCGACCTCAACGTCACCAACCCCACGCAGGGCCCAAACAACGCCGCGGGAGCAGGCTCGCAGTACGGCGCAGGGTTGAACGTGGACCGCTGCAACTGCCCACTTACTGAGCGCGAGGACCAGTTCCAGCTTGTGAACAACTGGACCAGGACGATCGGCAACCATGAGGTGAAGTTCGGCGCCGATCTTCGCTACGCCAGAAACCTCCGGGTTCCGAGCGATAACGATCGGACCGGAGTAAACAACTTCAGCACTGGCCCTACCTCGAACGGTTCAACCGGCGGTCTGGGTTTCGCCACCTTTGTGCTGGGCGACGTCACCGCGTACAACCGCTACGCCAGCACCTCAACCAACGCCAAGGAGTTCCAGAAGCGCGACTTCTTCTATGCGCAGGACACGTGGCGGGCTACGCAGAAGCTGACCGTGAACGCGGGTGTACGGTATGAGCTGTACTTCCCTGAGTCGGTCAACGGCCCCGGCAATGGCGCGCTCCTGAACCTGCAGACCGGGTACATCAACGTGGGTGGGGTTGGCGGCATTCCTACCAACATGGGTGTCTCCATTGCCAAGAACACCTGGAATCCGCGTCTGGGCGTGGCCTACGCGATGAACGAAAAGACCGTGATTCGCGCTGGCTATGGTCGTAGCTTCGATATCGGCGTCTTCGGTTCGATCTTCGGTCATGTGGTCACACAGAATCTTCCGGTTCTGGCCAACCAGTCGATCAATGCGACCGGCGGCGTGTCCACCTACGCGTTCAACCTGACCAACCCCGCGCTGACGCAAGGTGGCGCGGCGACTGGCCTCTCCAACTACGCTCCTCTGCAGCCGGATGCCAACGGCCACATCGTGAACCCGGGCGCCCAGGTGAACTCCAAGGCGCGTCCATTTACCGAGAGGCTGCCGACGCTCGACGCATGGAACGCCGCGGTCCAGCGTTCGCTGACACCCACCCTGACGGTGACTGTCGCTTACGTCGGCAATAAGGGTACGCACACGCTGGCCGATCAATCCGGCAACAGCACCAACCCGAACGAGTCGGCGATCGTTCTGCCGGCTTCGTACAGCAGCATTCCCGGTCTGGCGCTTCACTTCGATCCAACCAATGGGGGAAGCTGCGTAGCAGGCTCGGCAGGGTGCACGCCTGCGACTGCTATCCCAACAGCAGGGCCGTTCGCGGGCGCAACGAAGAACCAGACTCTCCTGCAGCGGTATGTAGGCGGAACCCTGCCTGCGTGCGGCGGACCGTGCGGCTGGACCCAGGGCATCACGTACTATGGCGACGACCAGAATACTCACTACAACGCGCTCCAGATCAGTGCGGCCAAGACCTACACCCAAGGCCTATCCATCAACGTGAACTACGCCTACCAACATGGACAGAGCACGAACAGCAGCTATGCGACCTGGGATCGGGCAGCCGTTACGGGAAACGACAGCAGCATCCGCCGGCAGGCGCTGACTGCATATGGAATCTACAACCTGCCATTTGGCACCGGGCACCGGATACTCGGCAATGTCAACGGCTTCGTGAATCAACTGGTCAGCGGGTTCGAGGTCAGCCCGGTTGTGATCTATCAGAGCGGCCTGCCGTTCACCTTGTCGTTCAACGGTTGCGGCAACGATATTCCCGGAGATGCGCCTTGCTACGTCAATGGCGCTTCGTCGAATCTGAAGACCGGATCGACCGGCACCCCGGGTCTTCCAGGTGGAGTTGCCTTCTATCAGGCCCAGACGCTGGGCACCACCTTTACCGATCCTGGGCTGGATACGATCGGCAATGGCGGACGAAACAACGCCTGGGGACCGCACTTGTTCAACTCCGATATCTCGGCGATGAAAAATTTCACCGTCCGGGAACGAGTCACGCTGCAGTTCCGCGCGGACGCATTCAATGCGTTCAATCACATCAACTACGGCCTCCCGAGCGGAAACATTCAGAGCACAGGAAATATCACCTCCGGACCTTACCCAAATGGCGCCAATCCACGCCAGATGCAGTTCACCGCTCGAGTGATGTTCTAACGTAGACGTTTTCCGACGAGAGGGGAGCCCAGGCTCCCCTCTTTCATTTCCAGTTACACTCAAACCAGCCAGCCATGTCTCCTCTGCATCAGACAGCAGTTCTTCGAGCCGTCCTTCTTGCTTCCGTACTGTCTCTGACCTCTGCAATTGCACAGACGCCGGCACCACCCGCTCCTCAGAGTCCGCAGGCATCCACTGCCGCTGCGCCTGCCACTTCTCCGCCCAGCGTCGCGCAGCTTCGCCTGATGATCGACCGCGGACACACGGCGGAGGCCTTGAGCCAGCTTGATGCGCTGGCTGCCCAACAGCCAGTGCCGGCAGGCGTCAATCGACTGCGCGGCCTTGTGCTGTACTCGCAGGGCCAGTTTGCCAAAGCGGACGCTGCCTTCGCGAGTGCCCTGGAGCAGGACCCTCATGATCAGGAGGCGATGCAGTTGCGCGGCCTGACGCTGTTCCGGCTGCAGCGGTCTGCGGAGGCAATTCCGCTGCTGGAGGCGGCACCGCAATGGACCTCGCAGACCAACGTCGATCCGAACTACGTGCTGGCTCTCTGCTACGTCAATACGCGTCAATATGACAAAGCTCGGGGGGCGTTTGCAAGCCAGTATGGCTTTCCGCCCGATTCCGCCGCGGCGTATCTTCTGACTGCTCGCATGCTGCTGCGCCGGGAGTATCTGCCCATCGCGCAGCAGTTCGCCGCCAGGGCCATCGAGCTTGATCCGCAGTTGCCGCTTGCACATGCGCTTCTAGGCGAGATCGCACTTGCAGGCGAGCATCTCGATGTGGCCGTCGCGGAGTTTGAGAAGGAGCGGCTGCGAAACCCGCTCGACGGCAACATATACGACAGGCTCGGAGACGCGTACGTCCGCTCGGGAGACTATATAAAAGCTCAGCAGTCGTTGGAGCGGGCGGTGCTGCTGGAGCCCAATTCCACCAATCCCTATATCCTGCTTGGCAAGGTGCTGCTGAAGCGGGAGAATCCGGCAAGCGCCGTGATGTATCTCGAGCGCGCCGTCCAGATGGATCCCAACAACTACATGACGCACAGCCTGCTGGGACAGGCGTATCGCTCGCTCGGACGCTCGGAGGACGCCAGTCGAGAGACCCAGACCTCTCAGAAGATTCAGGCGGCAAGCGAGCCCAAGCTGCAGACGATACGTTAGGGAAGGCAGGGGCAATCGTGCCACGGAGGACATCAGTCGCGGGTGCGTCGCACGACTCCGGGCTGTCTCTCGTGCATGGAATGTTTCGTAAGCCAGCGCGAAGAATGCGCCGTGCCGGTCCAGTGTTGGGCATGTTGTTGCCGGCTCTCTTTGTTCTCTGCGCCATACCGCACTTCGGGACGGGGGTGTCGGCACATACGGATTCAACGCCGCACGCTGCCGCCTCTTCGGCGAATCCCGATGCGACATGCAGAGGATGCCACCGCGATATCTACGACAAATATCAGCAGACGCCAATGGCACGAGGGAGCGGGAACGCGGTCGATGGCTTGATACCGGGGCGCTTCTTTCATGCTGCCTCCGGCATCCGCTACAGCGTGTTTCTGCGGGATGGCAAGGCCTGGATGTCTTATGATCGCGACACCGGGCCGGCGGCTTCGGAGGAGCCTCTCCCCCTGCACGGAGAGAGGCAGCTTCTCTCCTTTGTCGGCTCTGGACATCGCGGGCGCACGTATCTGTATCAGGAGCGCGGCTATTGGTTTGAGGCTCCCATCAACTACTACAGCAAGAAAGCGCTGTGGGATATGGCGCCGAACTTTGGCGCGGCGAAGACGATGCCTGCGGCGCTGCCGGTGGATTCCAACTGTCTCCACTGTCACGCGACGGAAGTGCAGGCGGCGCTTCCCGAGGCTCGCAACAAGTACGCCGGGGTGCCGTTTCAACAAGGCGGAATCGGATGCGCGGCGTGTCACGGCGATCCGGCAAAGCATCTTGCGGAACACGGTCATGGCCCGATTGTGAACCCGGCCACGCTGGATCCTGCGCGGCGGGATAGCACCTGCCTGCAATGCCACCTCGAAGGAGATGTGGCGATCTACCGCGCCGGCACATCGCTGGCGCAGTTCCGCGCAGGAGCGAATCTCGCGGACTCGGTCGTCTACTTCGTCAAGGCCAGCGCAGCGTCAGGCGGCGGCCGGGCGAGCAGTCAGTATGAGGCGCTTCTGCGGAGCGCGTGCAAGCGGGCCAGCGGCGACAAGCTGACCTGTACGACCTGCCACGATCCGCATCGTTCCCCGAGTGCCGCAGAGCGCGTCGCTTACTTTCGCGGCAAGTGTCTGACGTGTCATACCGGCCCGCAGATGGCCACTGCACACCATCCTGAGCAGCAGGATTGCGCCGTGTGTCACATGCCTACCCGCGAGCCGACAGACATCTCGCATGAACAGGCGACGGACCACGATATTCAACGCCGGCCGCCAACGCCGCAGTTGCGATTTATCGGGGAGTCCGATGAGTTGATTCCCGTCGGCACTGTGCACGCCGGCGACAGAGAGCTTGGACTGGCCTATGCGCAACTGGCCGAGCGCGGCACACGGGCGGCCGGCCCGAAGGCGCTTCATCTGATGCAGGCTGCGGAGAAAGACGGAGCGAACGATGCGATGCTGCACTCGCAGCTTGGCCTGGTGGAGCAACTGTCGGGCGACAGGACGGGCGCGCGCAAGGAGTATTCGGACACGCTCGCGGAAGACCCATTCGATGCGACCGCGCTGGGAGATCTGGCGGTTCTGGACGCCACATCCGGACGTACCGCGGAGGCGGTGAGCCTGCTGCAGCGGGTCGTCGATGCGGACCCCAGCCAGATGACTGCGGGATTGAACCTGGCATTTATCGAATGCCGGCTTGGTGAGAAGAACAAGGCCACGGAGCTTCTCAGAGAGCTGTCCCGGTTCAGTCCTGACGACCCGGCGCTGAGGAGCTTCCTTGCCTCCGGAGAGTACGCAGGAGAGCGATGTGAGCTTCACTAGGAGAGGCGCGCGAACGACTTCCATGGATCAACATCCACAGATCGGGAGGGTACTGGCCAGGGCGGCACTCGCCGTTGCACTCGCGGCTTCGAGCAGCGCCTTTGCGCAGGACGGTGCATCGGCGCTGAAGAAGGCGGAGGCGGCCTATCGCGCCGGTGAGGCCGCCTATGCGCGAAAAGATTTCAGCGAAGCGCAGACTGATTTCCAACAGGTCGTCCAACTGGATCCCAGGGCGTACCAGGGCCACAGTTCACTCGGGGCGGTTCTGATCGCGCGAGGACATCTCCGCGAGGGAGTTCGCGAACTTGAAAGAGCGCTCGCGATCAAGCCCACGGACAGCCCCACGCAGATCAACCTTGCCATGGCGTATCAGCAGATGGGATCAGCCGAGAAGGCTATCCCGCTATTTGCCCGCCTGGAGGCGGAGGCGCGCCTGCAGAAGCGCACACTCCCTTCCTATCTGCTGGCCGCCGATGCACGCGCCCTGGCGCAGACGCAGAAGATTCAGCCGGCGGTGTCGCGGATGAGAGCGGCCGTCGCGGAGGACTTGCAGAATCCCGAGTTGCACGATGAGCTCGGCTCGCTGTACGCGCAGCAGAAAGATTGGGCGGACGCGCAGCAGGAGTTTGCGACGGCCATTCGCTTGGATCCGCAGTCGGCTGTCGCGCACCTGCACCTGGGGCTTGTCATGCAGGCGCAAGGGGAGGCCGATGGGCTGAAGGAACTGCAGACCGCAACGCAGCTCGCGCCGCAGGATGCAGCGATCGGGTTTGAACGTGGCAAAGCTCTGGCTGCTGCCGGAGACGACGAGCAGGCGATCCCGGTCTTCCAACAGGTGTTGAGTCTGAAGCCGGACTTCACAGCGGCCTCCTACCAACTGGCGCTTGCCTTGCAGCGAACCAACAAGGTGCAGGAGGCGATTCCGCTGCTGCGAAATGTAGTCGCCGCCGAGCCGGATAATGCGGAGGCGATTACGAATCTTGGAATGGCGCTCAGCCAGGCGCAGCTTGCGAAAGATGCGGTTCCGGTGCTGCAGCGCTCCATCGCGCTTGCGCCCGGGAGTGTGACGGCGCATCAGGATCTTGCCGCTGCCTACGTGCAGCTCAGCCAGTTCGGTGACGCGGTCGACCAACTGCACGCTGCCCTTAAGCTCGCTCCCGATCAGCCGCAACTGCACTACAACCTCGGCCTCGCGCTGAAGATGCAGGACGATGCGGCGCACGCCATTCCGGAGCTGGAGACCGCGGAGCGACTGGATCCGTCTGCGCCCGAGGCTCCCTATCTTCTCGGCGTCCTCTATATGCAGACGGGACGGTACGAGGATGCAGCGCGCGAGATGAATATCTCGCTGAAGGTTCACCCGGACAACGGCGATGGATGGGCGACGCTGGGGAGCGTGTACGACAGGCTGAACAAGCTGCCCGAGGCGACGTCGGCGCTACGCGAGGCGATCCGCCAGAGCCCCACACAGCCCGACCCGCACCTGACGCTGGCGGCTGTGCTGGTCAAACAGAAGCTGCCCGCCGAGGCTGCCGCCGAGCGCAGGAAGGCGGCCGACCTGATGCGGACCAACATGAACCGCCAGCGTGCGGAGGTTGCGACCAACGCAGGCAACTCGCAACTGCGGAGCGGAGATGCGGGCGCAGCCGTGGTTCAGTTTCGAGAGGCGTTGAGCTACGACGCGAACTATGCCGAGGCCCATCTTGGCCTCGCCAATGCACTGGATCGGCAGGGGAAGACGGCGGAGGCGGCGGCTGAGCGCCAGAAGGCGGAGGCCGCGAAGGCGGCGGCAACTCCCTAGCCGGAGCGTGGAATTGCGCGGCCAGAAGCAGGCATGAAGGCCTGTAAGGTTGTGTACAGTGAATCTGCCAGTTCGCTATAATTCTGCGCTAAGGTCGCCTTCACAACTGGGGTTCTCGCCGATGGTGCAGCCTTCCCGGCCCGGCACACATTGCCGGTTGGATATGTAGAGAACCCCTGCTCACCTGCTGCCTGTGAAGTCTATGAATGTGTTTTGTCGACGCGCGGGTCTCCTGATTTTGCTTTGCATGGGAATGTGCGTCTTTGTCTGGTCGACGATCCGTGCGGCGGAGGCTCCGCAGGCCCAGGAGGCGGCCACACGCAAGGCGTATGCGGACAAGGTCGGCTCGACCTATGCGTATCCCTTTGCGGTTCGGGCCTCAGATGATTATGGCTCCGCGGACGCAACCAGAATCTCGCTTCCGGGAAACGCGGCGATCGCAGGCAATACCTTCATCGAGCCGCAGGCCTTTCCCGACGCTGCCTACTGCGGGCACTGCCACCAGGAGGCGTACCACCAGTGGCGTCAGGCGCTGCACTCCAATTCGTTCCGGACGCCGTTCTATCGCACCAGCGTGAATATCCTGATGCGGACCAAGGGCATCGAGTTCACCCGGCATTGCGATAGCTGCCACAATCCCATCGGTGTTCTCTCCGGCGCACTTACCCCGCATGCGCAAGGCGACCGCACATTCGATCGCGATGGTGTGACGTGCATGGTCTGTCATTCGATACAAAGTGTGGACACCAAGCTCGGCAACGGCAGCTACGTGATGGGCGTGCCGGCGGTGATGGTCGATGCGCAGGGCCAGCGCGTCCCCGGCCTGGTTTCGGATGCGGAGATTCTGGCGCATCTCGATCGCCACTCCAAGGCGGTGATGCAGGATGTCTACCGTACGCCGGAGTTTTGTTCGGCCTGCCACAAAGCGAATCTTCCGACTCACCTGAATGACTACAAATGGATCCGCGCGTTCACCACGTATGACGAGTGGCAGAGCTCGAAGTTCTCGCAGCGCAATCCGCTCACGTTCTACACGGCGGATGTTACGACCTGCCAGGGCTGCCACATGAAGCGTGAAGCCATCACACTCCGCGAGCCCGGAGCGAAGAAGGGCATGTTCACCTCGCATCGCTGGCCCGCGGGAAACACGGCCGTTCCGTTCTACTACGGCTTCGATGAGCAGCTCAGCAAGACGATCGAGTTCCTGAAGTCCGGCAACTATCTCAACGTGGACATCTTCGCTCTCAAGCTGGGCGGACGCGATGCGTTGATCGCTCCTCTCGGCTCCGTTCCGTTCAGTCTGCAACCTGCGGAAGCCATTGAGGCCTATGTCGTCATTCAGAACAAGAACATCGGGCACTCGCTGGTGCCGGAGGTTCGCGATCTCTACGAGGCGTGGGTGGAGTTCACCGTCAAGGATGGGTCGGGCGCGGAGATCTACAGGAGCGGCTTCCTGAAGCCGGACGGAACGCTCGATCCGGGAGCGCACAGCTTTACCAATCGCCCGGTGGACTCGTCAGGAAACTTTGTGGACAACCACAAGGTGTGGCTCATTCACTCCATGGCTTACGACAACTCGATCCAGGCGGGCCGCTCGGCGCTGGTGCGCTATCAGTTTCATCTTCCCTCGCAGGTCAAGGGCCCGCTGACCATCACCGCGAAGGTGAACTACCGGCATCTCAGGCAGACCTATCTGAACAACGTGCTCGGCACCGATCACCCGGCGTATCCGGTGGTGGAACTTGCCTCGCAGAGCCGCACGCTCAACTTCGGCGACAATCAACCGGTGGCTCCCACGCCGGCGGACAATCCGGACTGGATGCGCTGGAACAACCTCGGCATCGGCCTGCTCGATCAACTGCAGTACGACGATGCGATGCATGCGTTCGAGCAGGTGGTACGGCTGCGACCCGACTACAAGGACGGATACATCAACGTCGCCGTCAACGATATCGAGTGGGAGAAGTACGCCGACGCTCGTGCGCCGCTGGAGAAGGCGCTGACGCTGCATCCGCACGATGCGCGGGCGTTGTATTATCTGGCATTGGTGGAACGGCGGCAGGGTCACTCCGAGGCGGAGATTGCCGATCTCAAGCAGGTTGTCGCGCAGTATCCGCAGTCTCGCGACGCCCGGCGGGAGCTTGGCATCTCGTACTATCAGCAGCACCAGGCGGCAAATGCGATTCAGCAGTTCGTCGCGCTGCAGTCCATCGATCCCGATGATCTTGCGGCACACTACAATCTCGCGATTCTTTATCGACGCATTGGAAACAAGAAGCAGGCCGCTCTGGAATCCGCTCAGTACACCATCAAGCGAGTTGATCCGGGCGCTCCGACTTACTCGCTGAGCTACTTGAGAAACCATCCCGAAATTTCAAACGAGAGCGCACCCTGGCATATCCACACGGACCACACACAGCACGCCAAGGGTGCGGGAGCAGGGCAGCCTTGAAGAGCAACTCCGTCCATCTGAATCGCCGCACCTTTGTTCAATCGCTGAGCCGAACGGCACTCGTACTGCCCTTCACGGACATCTTCGCGCTGGCCGCGCCGTTGCAGCAGCCGGCAGCGCCGCCGCAAAAACCCATCGGGCCACAGGAGCGCACGTACGACGCCAAGCCTGCGCCGCCTCCTACTGGACCGAAGTCTCCCATCGAAGGCACACCGCTCGGCATTCAATACGTCGATGTGGCAAAGCAGGCGGGGCTCAACCTCGTCACGACCTACGGCGGGCAAGGCAGGAACAAATATCTGCTGGAGACCACAGGCTGCGGGCTTGCGTTTTATGACTACGACAACGATGGCTGGCTCGATCTCTTCCTCGTCAACGGCTGGCGTCTGGATGGCTTTTCTGCAGGACAGGAGCCGCGCTGTCATCTGTTCAAGAACAATCGCGATGGCACGTTTACCGATGTGACCGCCGGCACTGGCCTGGAGCATAAGACAGGCTGGGGGCAGGCCTGCTGCGTCGGGGACTTCAACAACGACGGCAACGATGATCTGTTCGTCACCTACTACGGACAGAACGCGCTCTATCGCAACAACGGCAACGGTACCTTTACCGATGTGACGGAGAAGGCCGGACTCCTTCAACCGGGTCCGAAGATTCGCTGGAACACAGGCTGCACCTTTGTCGACTACGATCGCGATGGGCACCTCGACCTGTTCGTCGCAAACTATGTCGACTTCGATCTGAAGACCGCGCCGCTACCCGAGGATGGCCCCTGCACCTATAAGGGAATGCTCGTCGCCTGCGGGCCGCCTGGCCTGCCCGGTGGAAGAAACATCCTGTATCACAACAACGGCGACGGAACCTTCAGCGACGTCAGCGAGAAGTCGGGCATGTGGACCGCTGTGGGCACCTACGGTCTCAGCGTTGCCGCTTCGGATCTCGACAACGACGGCTGGCCAGATATCTACGTAGCGAACGATTCAGCGCCCGCGACACTTTATCTGAACCAGAAGGACGGCACGTTTCGTGACATCGCGATCGAGGCGGGAGCGGCGTTGTCGGCGGAGGCAAAGCCGCAGGCTGGCATGGGTGTGTCCATCGGCGACTACAGCCACAGCGGCAACCTCGATATCGTGAAGACGAACTTCGCGGGCGATACCGATTCGCTGTATACCAACATGGGCGACGCGACCTTCGAAGACCACACCTATCCCAGCGGACTGGGCGAAAACACAAGGCTGCTGGGGTGGGGCGTCGGCTTCTTCGACATGGACAACGATGGATGGCTCGACATTCTGATGTCCAATGGTCACGTCTATCCGGAGGTCGACAAGTCGAAGGCCGACCTGAAGTATGCCGAGCACAAGTATCTCTATCGCAACCTGCACAACGGCCGCTTCGAAGACGTCACCAGCAAGGGAGGTCCGGGAATTCTCGAGGACGCTCCCGCTCGCGGCTGCGCGTTCGGCGACTACAACAACGATGGCTGCATGGATATTGCGGTCAACTGCATCAACTCTGTGCCACAACTTCTGCGCTGCGACTCTACCCTCAACCGCAGTTGGATCAAGATCAAGCTGGTCGGGGTGAAATCGAATCGCACCGGCATCGGCAGCCGCGTCATCGTCACGGCAGCCACCACTCCCGGCGGGAGCAAACCCACCACACAGCTTGATGAGCTACGCAGCGGAGGCAGTTATTTTTCGCAGAACGACTTGCGTATGCACTTCGGCCTCGACCAGGCAAAGAAGGTAGACATGGTCGAGATACGCTGGCTGAGCGGCCAGGTGGATCGGCTCAAAGACCTTGAGGTCAACCAGCTCTACGTCGTGCAGGAGGGCGGAAAGATTCTCAAGTCGGGCCCGTTGAAGGCAGCAAAGGTGAAGGCATAAGTGAAGGTGCGGTTCGTTGTCGTTCTCGGGCTTGCGCTCTTGTCCGCTGGCGCGCTGCGGGCTGAAGTCTCGTGTCCGTGGCTAACGCAGGGCACGGCGGCTGCGATGCTCGGAGGAGATGTGGATGCCGTCGTCAAGCTGACTCCGCCTGATCAGGGATCGTGCGCCTTCTCGCTCCGGCAGGGCGGCACGAGGTATTCGCTGATGATCGTCGTCGAGCGGGCACTGCAGGCAGCCTGTCCGCCGGGAAGCACGCGCCTTGCCGGAATCGGCAACGAGGCGGTGGCCTGCAGCGTGCACCGAGCGCCGAACGAAGCCGAGGAGGTGGTGAACGGCCGTGTCCGCACGCTCTATTTCACGGTCAGTCTCACGTTCGACGGAGCGGCGAGTCCCTCCGTTCCTGTCAGCAGGCAGAGAGAGATCGTGGAGCGAGCAGCGGAGCAGGTTGCCGGGAGTCTGGACTGACGCGGCGTCCTCACCGGCAACGCGCGCCTGTCTGCCCAACAACGCCGGCCATCTCGTTGCGCGTGATCGAGCCGCATGCCGGAGCGGGACTATCGCCAACCCTCAGGGCGGCATCCAATAGCGGAAAGCCTTTCCAGGAGCCTCCATGGAACGCCGCGACTTTCTCCGATCCGCCACCGCCGCCAGCTTAGCTGCTGCGACCCCTGCAGCACTGTCGCAGCAGCCCGAGCACAACTCTCCGACTTCGAAAGAAGCACCCGTGTCGCGACCGGAGAACCCGGCCATGATCTATCGCGAGCTGGGAACGACGGGCGAGCGCGTCTCGGCGATCGGCCTGGGCGGCTTTCATCTCGCCAAAGAGCCGGGCATGAGCGCGCAGGAGGCGATCAGCCTGGTCCGCTCGGCCTCCGACAGCGGCATCACGTTCTTCGATAACTGCTGGGACTATAACGACGGCCTCTCGGAGGTGCGGCTGGGGCAGGCTCTGAAAGACGGCTACCGTCATAAAGCCTTCGTGATGACCAAGCTCGACGCGCGCACCGCGAAGGACTACGACAAGCAGCTTGAGCAATCGCTCGGCCGGCTGGACACCGATGTGATCGACCTGGTGCAGTTTCACGAGATCATCCGGTTTGAAGATCCCGACCGCATCTTCGCCGACGACGGGGCGATTCACGCGGCGATGGCGGCGCGCAAGGCGGGCAAAATCCGCTACATCGGCTTCACGGGCCATAAAGACCCGCAGATTCATCTCCGCATGTTCGAGGTCGCGGCCGCGCACGGCTTCCACTTCGACACGGTGCAGATGCCGGTCAATGGCATGGACGCGCACTTCCGCTCGTTCACGCGCAATGTGATTCCGGTGGCGCAGAAGGCGGGCACGGGCGTTCTGGCGATGAAGACCTTCGGGGATGGCTACATCCTGCGGTCGGGCACGATCGATCCCATCGAAGCGCTGCACTATGGCCTCTCGCAGCCGGTGTCCGTGGTGATTACCGGTATCGACAAGCCGGAGTACCTGACCCAGGCGCTGACTGCGGCGAAGACCTTCAAGCCGCTGACGCCGGACCAGACGGCGACGTTCCTCGCCAAGACGAAGGACGCCGCGCTTACGGGCAAGTTCGAGCCGTTCAAGACATCAAGCATCTTCGATGGCACGGCCAACAATCCGAAGTGGCTGGGAGGCTCGTCCGGTACGCCGGTCAAGCCGTCGTCTCCCAAGACAGAGGAGAAGCGGGTCGGTTAGCTGCAGTGCGTGAACGGAACGTTCCCGCAGTGCCGGTCAGACATCGAGACGGTTCGCGGCCGCCACAGCAGGCTAGCCGAGGCCGTGCGCTTTGCCCTGGCTAGCCTGCCGCACGATAGCGTGCAGTTATTTTGCCTCTCCGAACAGCGTGGAGGCATTGGGCGTCTCGGCCTGCATCTCGTCGCGGATCTGGTCCGCGATCTTCGCCATGGCAGCCTTGTCGTCGCCCGGCTTGTAGTTGAAGACTACGCCGAGGGCTCCGATGGTCTTTCCGGATTGGTCTTTCATCACGACCTCATCTTCGAAGTGTTTGCCGTTCACCTCCAGATTGCTCTTGCCGGTGTTGATGCAGCGCATATCGTCTTCGTCGCCGATCTTGCCGATGCGGCCAAAGTTGGAGGCGACGATGAGGTTTTTGTGTCCGGGAGGAGCGGCGTGGATGGCGATGAGGATGACCTCCGGGTGTTTGGCCAGCGCTTCGTCCACGAGCTTCTGCGCCTCCGGAGCGGCCTTGGTGTAGGTGGGGTCCATCTCTTTGGCATCGACCTTCCTCATGCCCGCAACGGCCTGCTCCCTGGTCTGCTGCGCGAGGGCAGCGGCGGAGAGTGAGGTGAGGGCGGCGATACAAAGGATTCGGGATATTGTCTTCATCGGTTCTCCTGGATTTTGAAACATATGATTTTGAAACGTGTGATTTATGGCGTGTGAACTCTCTGGCGTGTAGTGCTGCTCGTCTCGGCGAAACGTCACGGGTGACTTATAGCAATTTGCCCGATGGTGTGGAGACTGCAACAGCAGATTCCCTTCGGGAATGACAAACAAAGAAGCAAAGGCGACATTCCACCAACTCCAGCATTGCTCTAGAAGATGGCTTTGAGGGCGAACTGGGCCTGGCGGCTGCTGCCTGCGGTAGGTCCTACGAGGACGCCGGGGGCAGAGGCCGCGGAGCCGTTCTGGTTGAAGACGAAGGTGTTGGATTTTGGCAGCGTGCCGTAGTTGACGTGGTTGAGAACGTTGAAGAGTTCGGCGCGGAACTCTAGGTTGAAGGTCTCGGAGATGCGGGGGATACGGGTGTTCTTGACGAGCGAGGTGTCCACGTCCACGTACTTGGGTCCGATGATGGAGTTGCGTCCGGCGGTGCCAAGGTGGGTGAGGCCGGTGACGGGATCGACGGCGGGGAAGGCGAAGCAGGCGGTGTTGATGTAGCCGCGGTGGAAGGGCGAGATGTTGTGGTTGACCGGGTTGCCGCTGCATCCGGGGCCGGTGATACGGTCCGGGAAGGCGAAGGCGTCGTTGGAGTGGAGGTTGAGCGGGTCGCCGCCGATCAGCGGAGTCAGAGGCTCGCCCGTGCTGGCCTGAACGATACCGCCCCATTGCCATCCGTTGAGCAGGGTCGAGGCGACCGGGATGTCACGGTTGATCTTAGGAAGATCGATCAGGTAGTTGGCAACGATGTTCTGCGAGACGTTGAAGTCGGAGATGGCGCGGCGGCGATTGGGCGCCCAGAGAGGCAGGCTCGAGACGGAGTTCTGAAAGGTGTCGCCAAAGGTGGAGGAGGAGCCGTCGTCGATGGACTTCGACCACGTGTAGGAGACCTGGAACTGGCTGTGATGCGAAGAGCGCTTGGTGAGCGAGGTCTGGAGCGAGTTGTAGTGGGAGTAGCCGGTCATGAAGAGTCCGCTGATCTGCCCGACTGCGGGATTGAGTTTGGCCGCGTTGAGCGCCGCGCCGGTGGGCGACTTGCTGCCGTTGGGACCGTAGAAGAGATACTGACCGTTCGAGACGATGGGCTGGACGGTGTTGACGTCGTCCACGCGATACGGAAGGTGAGTGCCGCGGGAGCCGGCGTAACCGATCTCGAAGATCATGTCGTAGGGAAACTGCTGCTGCACGTTGAGCGAGTACTGCTGTACATAGCTGCGTGAGGGGTTGAGATCCGTGTGCGAGTAACGCAGGCTGCCGGCGGGAGAGCCGACGATCAGCGGATACGCGCCGGTGGGAAAGGAGCCGAGAGGAAGGTTGGCGGTGTTGCCGAGATTAAGATAAGGGGCGGTGAATATAGAGAGGCCCTCGAAGAGATAGTTCAGCATCTGGGCGTCGTAGAGGCCGTAGCCGCCGTGGACGACGCTGGATTCGCCGCCGAAGGGCGCCCAGGCGAAGCCGACGCGCGGGGCGATATTTTTGAAGCTGGGATTGTTGAAGTAGGGGCTGCCCAGACGAGGCGCGGTGTCGGTCAGATTGATCAGGTTGGCGAGGCGGTTGGCGGTTTCGGTGGGGACGGTGACGGGCTCGTAGCGGACGCCGAGATTGAGGGTGAGGTTGTCGAAGAGGCGGTAGTTGTCTTCAAGGTAAGCGCCGAAGACGGACTGGCGGAGGTCGCGTGGTGTGGCTCCCTGCGCAAGCGGGGCGTTGAAGCTGGTGGGCTTGTTGGTGAGGAAGTTGGAAAGCGAACCGAAGATGTACTGGCCGTTCGGGTTGGCGGTGCCTAGCTGGTTGTTCTGCAGGCGTTCGAAGGCGAAGCCTGCCTTGAGGGCATGCTTGCCCTTGGTGATGTAGGCGTCGTCGTAGATCTGGTAGGAGTCCAGGTTGAAGATGAACTCGCCGGTGGCGCGCAGGCCGCCCTGAAAGTTGGAGAGGCCCGTGACGTTGATAAGGCCGACGGGCAGGCCGGGAACGAAGCCGAGGGAGGTGTCGCCGGCGAGCGGATTGATCGCCGCCAGGGTGGTGGGGGCGTCGGAGATCACGCGGCTGTAGCCGAACTTGATCGAGTTGAGAAGATTGGCGTTGAAGACGTGCGACTCGCCGACGGACGCCATCTGCCGCTTGGAGATGTTGCCGGTGATGCGGACGTTGAACGGGTCGGGCGAGGTGAGGTTGCCGTTGTCGAAGAAGTAGGTGCCCGTGAGAGAGTCCTTATCGGAGATGCGATGATCGCCGCGAAGGGTGAAGTAGTCTTCATGGGTGACGAAGGGATCGTTGAAGAGGAAGGTGCCGGTGTCGCCGGTGATGGGCTGGCCGGGGGTGGGCAGCGGGAAGAGGGCGAGGAAGGGCTGGACGGCGGGATCGACAGCGACGTTGCCGCCGACAAGCTGGCCCGCGCGGGCGGCGGCGGTGGGTACGATCGAAGAGGCGTTGGCGCCCTGGTACTGGCGGAGGCCCTCGTAGTCGCCGAAGACAAAGGTGCGGTCCTTGATGACAGGCCCGCCGACGGCGGCGCCGAACTGGTTGCGGCGGAACTCGGCGATCTGGCCCGGCGCGTCGAACTCGTTGCGGGCGTCGAGGGCGGAGTTGCGCAGGAACTCGTAGACCGAGCCGTGAAGATGGTTGGTGCCGGCGCGGGGGACGGCGTTGATAATGCCGCCTGCGGTCTTGCCGTAGTCGGCGGAGGCGTTGGAGGTGATGACGGAGAACTCCTGGATGGCGTCGACTCCGAGGTTGGAGCCGATGACGCCGCCAGGGCCGCCGTTCGAGTAGTCGTTGATACTGATGCCGTCGACTCGGTAGTTATTCTGCTGCGGACGCGCGCCGGAGACGGTGAGCTGGTTGCCGACGCCGCGGTTGGCGCGCTGATTGGTGACGGCGACGGGCGACTGGGTGCGGACGGCGGCGACCCCGGGCTGCAGGTTTGCAAGCTGGGTCCAGTCGCGTCCGTTGAGCGGGAGAGAGACGATGGTGCGCTCATCAACGACAGGCATGGTGGTGGAGGTGACCAGGTCGATGGCCGGAGGCGCCGTGGTGACGGTAATCTTCTGGTCGGAGCTGCCCACCTTGAGCTGCATATTGATCTCGACCTGCGCGCCGACGGTGAGCTCGATGCCCGCGGTCTCCTGGGGCGCGAATCCGGGAACCGCGACGGTGACGGTGTACGGGCCGGTCTGGAGGTTGGGCGCGGAGTAGAAGCCGGCGGAGCTGGTGGTGGCGCGGGTCTTAATGCCGGTAGCTGTATTTGTAACCACCACAGTGGCGTTTGCAGCGAAGGCCCCCGAAGGATCGGTGACCGTGCCGGCGATGGTTCCGGTGGAGACCTGCGCGCGCAGAGCCGGGGCTGCGCCGAGAAGAAGCGCGATGACGGGAACAACGAGTTGCTTTACGTTGAAAAAACGGGCTTTCATGTCTTGCCTCTCAATACGAACTGGCGGCCGGTGCAGTTGCCGGAGTGCCGAACCATTGTCATGCCTCGCTCGCAATGACTCTTTCTCATCACGGCAACGTTGCACGACGGTGGACCTCAGCCATTTATTTCTTTGCGAATGAATTACCTCTGAAGGAGACATAAAAGTTTATTCAGAGAGAGCATCACTCCCGCGCCTTCCGGTGGCCGTGAAGCCAGAATGAATGCAATTTCATTTCGCATTCAGGAGCCGCTCATGCGAAGGCGCGAGGCTTACATGGAAGCGCGCACCTGGACTGGCCAGGCCGGAAGCCGCAAGGCGTGCATCCACACAGCGAGCAACGACATGAGGAGATGTATCGGATGAACATTCAAAAGACATTGGCGGGACTGCTCATCGTGAGTTCGGTGGCGGCAATCTGTTTGGTTTCGGGGACGGGGTTTGCCCAGACGCAGGCGCCGCCGATGAAGCTGGTCAAGACGGTAACGCTGCCGGGCTACACGGGAGACTTTGACCACTTCGCCGTAGATCAACAGCGCGGACGCCTGCTGCTGGCGGCTGAAGATCATGCGACGCTGGAGGTCTTCGACCTGAAGACGGGCCAGCACCTGAAGACGGTGCCGGGCTTCGGCGCGCCCCATAGCATTCTGGTGCGGCCGGGAGCCTCAACCATCGTCGTGACCGACAGCGGCAAGACCATGACGAAGATTCTCGACGCGAACACCTATGCGCTGAAGGGAACGATCAAGCTGACCGAGGGCGCTGACTCGGCGGCCTACGACGCGAAGACGAATGTGTACTACATCGTCACCGGCGGCAAGGATGTGGACATGAAGACCGCCAATGTAGAGGCGGTGAATCCGGATACGGGACAGCGGCTGGGCGGAATCACCTTCAACGATAACCACGTCGAGGCGATTGCGCTCGAGGAGCACGGCGACCGCATCTTTGTGAACCTTACCCAGACCAACAAAATGGCCGTGGTGAACCGGCGGACGATGAAGGAGATTGCGGAGTGGCCAGTGCCTCCCGCGCAGCAGAATGCGATGGTCGCGGTCGATGAGGCACAGCACCGGCTGTACGTGGTGTGCCGCGCCAATACGCGCGGCCAGCCCGCGGGCAAGGTGGTGGTCATGGACTCGGACAATGGCAAGGTGATCGGCACGGAGGACGCGCCCATGCGCGCGGACCAGGTGATGTATGACGCGTCCGCGCATCGGCTGTATGTGCCGGGAGGACAGGGGTATACGGAGATCTACGATACCTCCGACGCGAACCACCTGAAGGTAGTAGCGAAGGTGACGACCGCTCCGGGCGCTAAGACGGGAACGCTGCTGCCGGGCAACAAACTGGTGCTGGCGGCGTCGCCCGGCGACACCAAAGCGATGGCCAAAGTGATGTACTTCACGATCCAGTAAACGCCTTCGAACGCACCTCCCGGTAGACATCGACGCGTCTCATCGCAAAGTGCCGGACCACTCATCGCCTCCGCTGATACACTCCCATCCAGACCCCAGCGGGAGAAGCGATCAGATGGCAACCTCCACCCCAAGCAAACCCGTCTTCAAACCCTTCGTCCCCGCAACCGTCGCGCGCCCCGAACTCACCGTCCGCGCCCTCATCCTCGGTGCGCTCTTCGGCGTCCTCTTCGGAGCCGTCACCGTCTACGTCGGCCTCCGCGCCGGCCTCACCGTCGCCGCGTCCATTCCCATCTCCGTCCTTTCCATCTCTATCCTCCGCGCCTTCGGCAAGTCCAGCATCCTCGAAAACAACATCGTCCAGAGCACCGGAAACGCCGGCCAGTCCATCGCCTCCGGAGTCATCTTCACCCTGCCCGCGCTCATCTTTCTCGGCTTCGATCTCGAGGCCTCCCGCATCTTCGCCCTTGCCCTCTTCGGCGGCTGGCTCGGCGTCCTCTTCATGATCCCGCTGCGCCGGCAGCTCATCGTCGAAGAGCACGACAACCTCATCTACCCCGAAGGCACCGCCTGCGCCGACGTCCTCATGGCCGGAGAGCGCGGCGGCTCCTTCGCCTCACGAGTCTTCCTCGGCCTCGGCCTCGGCGGCGTCTACACCCTCTTCCAGAACGACAATCTCTTCGCCCTCTGGCCCAGCCAGCCCGACTACCAGCCCGACTTCGGCCCGCAGCGCCTGATGAAAGGCTCTTCCATCCGCGCCGACTGCACCCCGGAATACCTCGGCGTCGGCTACATCATCGGACTCCGCGTCTCCGCCATCATGCTCGCAGGCGGCGTCTTCTCCTGGCTCGTCCTCATGCCCGCCATCTACTTCTTCGGCTCGCACCTGAGTTCGCCGCTCTACCCCGGCACCGCACTGGTCAAGGACATGTCTCCCTCCGACCTCTGGAGCACCTACGTCCGCCCCATGGGCGCGGGAGCCGTCGCCGCCGCCGGCCTCATCACCCTCCTCCGCACCGCCCCAACCATCTTCGGCGCACTCACCCAGGGCCTGCGCAAATCCAGCCGCAACACCCCAACTGACCCTGAAGACTCAGATCAAATCCCGGGTGCCCCATCCTCACCGACCGTTTCATCGTCGGTTAGGGCGGGTTCGGAAGTGGGATCAAGGGTGGGATCGACGAAACCTCCCCGCACCGAGCACGACCTGCCCCCCTCCGTCGTCTTCGGCGGCTCTCTCGTACTCATCCTCCTCATGTTCCTCTTCCTCGAATTCAAACCCATCCCCGGCGCCGAGGTCGGCGCACTCGCCAACCTCGCCGCCGCACTCCTTGTCGTCGTCTTCGGCTTCCTCTTCGTCACCGTCAGCGCCCGCATCGTCGGCATCGTAGGAAGCTCTGCCTCTCCGGTGTCCGGCATGACCATCGCGACGCTGATGGCCACCGCCGCCATCTTCCTCGTCAAAGGCTGGACCGCCCCCGCCTTCGGAGCACTCGCCATCACCATCGGCGGCGTCGTCTGCATCGCCGCCTCGAACGCAGGCGACACCAGCCAGGATCTAAAGACCGGCTACCTCATCGGCGCAACCCCATGGAAGCAGCAGCTCGCCATCATGATCGGCGTCATCGTCTCCATCTTCTCCATCGGCGCCACCCTCAACGCCATGAACAATGGCCTCGAACAGTTCCAGCGCCTCCAGAAGCCCATCGCCTTCTCGCTCGACCACCTCCCGGACGGCGTCCAGAACGAGGGCAACTTCAAGCGCGACCACATCACCCTCACCCCGCACAACAGGCACGAGAGCTCGCGCGCGACGCCGGCTTCATCGGCAGGGGTGGGATCCACAACCTCCAGCTCCGGCAAAGAAGAGCTCACCCACACCCGCGACTTCATCCTCCTCAATGCCATCGGCTCCACCACCCTCGAAGACGGCAAGTACCTCTACGATCCCGTCGCGCACCAGATCCAGATCCAGTGGATCCAGGGCATCGGCAGCGAAAAGGCCGCCGCCCCGCAGGGCCGCCTCATGGCCACCGTCATCAACGGCATCCTCAGCCGCAAGCTTCCCTGGGCGCTCGTCCTGCTCGGCGTCGCCCTCGTCATCGTCGTCGAGCTGCTCGGAATCCGCTCTCTCACCTTCGCCGTCGGCGCGTACCTCAGCATCGCCACCACCCTCGCCATCTTCGTCGGCGGCGTCATGCGCTGGATGGTCGATCGCGCCATGGCCAAAGGCCGCAGCCCAGAGCTCGTCACGCTCGAATCCGAGATCAGCCCCGGCAGCCTCTACGCCTCCGGCCTCATCGCCGCCGGCGGCATCGTCGGCCTCATCGGCGTCTGCATCAAGCTCTACGAGGCAGCCACCGAAAAAACCATGCCCCGCTTCAGCGAACACAATCCCCTCCACCACGACTGGGTCAGCGTCCTCATGTTCGCCCTCCTCGCCTTCTCGCTCTACTACTTCGCGCGAAAGCCCCTCCAGAACGGCGAATGAAGAAGCTGCCATCACGATCTCGTCAGTCCGCCAGACCAGCTTAGGAACCTCTGATCAAGTCCGCGGCTTGCCTCCTGCCCCAGATAGAAGCCGTCCTTTCGACCGAAGCCACGCGGTCTCTTCGCGTGGTGGAGTGGAGAAATCCCCGCATTTCGCCTGTGGTCCTCGTCCTCTGCCGCTCAACAGTTCCCGCCATGAAGAATCGCTTCTACCTGAACAGAGCTTCCTCGGAAAACTCCGGGTGCCCCATCGTTTGCGCGAGAACGGTGGGAGCAAAGTGTGCGCCCGAAAGTTTTTGCATCTTATCTCGATGTCGAGATATCTTATGTAGTAGGACGTGAAATGAAGGCTGACACAAACAACATCTCGGCTCCCCGCCTTTGGGTGGTGCTCGCAAGAGCCTACGGTGCCATGTCGGCTTATATCGAAGGCTCCATGGAGGCCCAGGGAATCGGTTTAAGCGACTTCATGGTGCTCGAGGTGCTCTTACACAAAGGACCACTCACCATCTCCGCCATTGGAGAGAAGGTGCTGCTGGCCAGCGCTTCCATGACCTCGGCCATCGACCGGCTGGAGAATCGCCGGCTCGTCAGGCGCAGAAGCTGTAGCTCCGACCGGCGGATTCGCCTGGTGGAGCTGACCGCCGGCGGCACCACGTTGATTGAAGACATGTATGCGCGGCACGCGAAGGATCTCGAGCAGTTGATGGCCGGAATCTGCGAGACCGAACGAAAGAAACTGTACGCAGGGTTGAAGACGATCGGGCTTGCGGCGAAGAGCGCGGTTTCGACGGAGTAGTGCAGGACGATTTGAGAGCAGTGCAACGGGCAGAAGCCAGGGCCGTTGCGGAAAGAGGAGGGAGCATGTTGACGGTTCGGAAGAGCAAGGAAAGAGGTCACGCAAACCATGGATGGCTGGATTCGCACCACACGTTTTCGTTTGCCAACTACTATGACCCCGACCACATGGGCTATCGTTCTCTGCGGGTGATCAACGAAGATCGCGTCGCCGCCGGCCGCGGATTCGGCGCGCATCCCCATAAAGATATGGAGATCCTGACCTATGTGCTCGGCGGTAAACTGGCGCATAAGGACAGCATGGGACACGTGGAGGTGCTTGGGCCGAATGAGATTCAGAAGATGTCCGCCGGTACCGGCGTCGTGCACAGCGAGTTCAACGGTTCAGAGACCGACCCCGTCCATTTTTTTCAGATCTGGATCGAGCCGAAGAGCCGCGGGACCGCGCCGGCATATGAGCAGTTGAAGTTTGCCGCCGAGGAGAAACGAGGCCGGTTCAAGTTGCTCGCCTCGCCGGAAAAGGTCGACGGAGCCGCGACCATCCATCAGGATGCCAGCCTCTCCGTGGCGGAGCTTACTCCCGGCGAGCAGTTGACCTATCCGCTGAAGCCCGGTCGCCACGCCTGGCTGCAGGTGATCACAGGCAACGTGACAGTGAACGGCGAGACGTTGTCGACCGGCGATGCCGTGGCGGCAGATAGTGAAGAGGCGCTTGCGCTGACCGCGCAGGGCAGCGCAAACAGCGAAGTTCTACTCTTCGACCTGGCATGAGCTGCGAGCCATGAGTTTTGTACATGCAACAGTGAATGTGCGGCACAGCTTCGCCGCACGTTCACTACGACATCATTCGACATTCAACCCGTAACCAAGGAGCCATATCCATGAAAAGTCGCTTTATCGCCGCCACACTCTCCGCACTGCTGCTCACTGGAGCCAGCGCGCTTGCCCAGAGCACCAGTTGGGCCATCGATTCCAACCACTCCCAGGTCAACTTCCAGGTCCGGCACATGGGCGTCAGCACCGTCCGCGGATCCATCAGCGGCATCTCCGGCACCATCCTCTGGGACGATAAAGACGTTGCCAAATCCAAGGTCGAAGCGACGATGACCACCAGCACCGTCTCCACCAACAACGAGAAGCGCGACGCCGATCTGAAGTCCGATCACTTCTTCGACGTGACGAAGTACCCCACGATGACGTTCAAATCCACCTCCGTATCGCGGGTAGACGGCAAGCTGCAGGTTGTCGGAGACCTCACACTCAACGGCGTCACCAGGAGTGAGACCCTCGAGGTCGACGGCCCTACCGCGCCGCAGAAGGGTATGGGCGGCAAGATGGTCATCGGACTCTCCGCCAAGGGTACCGTCAAGCGCAGCGACTTCAACTTCGCGTCAAAATATCCCGCCGCCGTTCTGGGCGATGAGATTCCCTTCACCATCGACGTCGAAGCGGACCAGTAGCGAGGGGCCCCAGCCCCGCGCTCCGGAATCGCCGGGGCGCGGTCTGCCCTCATCAGGAGCCAAGTTTTTCGAGGCTCAACTGCTCATTGCGCGCTTCGATCGCCGCGGAGTCCTCCGGTCGCAACTCTCGCAGAATCTCCAGCAGCCGCCGCGGGTCGAACGACTCCAGAATCGTATCGGCATGAGGACATCCGGCGAATCCCGGCCCTGCGATAACGATGATAGGAATCTGCGGCTGCATCTGCTTCAGCCTCGCCGACACCTCGCCGCACGGTATGTCGTCCAGGCCCCCGTCGAGAACAACCCCGTTGAGCGCAGGAAATCTCTTGACCGTCTCCAGCGCCTCCTTGCCGCTGTAAGCTGTAATCACGTTGAACTTAGCGGTCTCAATGACAAGTTTACGAGTCGAAATACTGCCCGGAAACTCGCGGTCTATAACAAGAAAACAAGGTCTGATCATCAAGTATTAGACGCTATATCGCGACACCGCGGCCAGTCGAACCAGAAGCAAGCTCCATCACCATGCCGGCCTGAGTAACCGGCGCCCGGTATCACCCGGCGGCGCATCGAACCACCACAGCACGCCCAGCGTGCGCTCTATCCGTTCGCCGCCTCACCGTTCATACGAATACGTGCCGCACAGAGCGGTTGAGTTGGCAATCGCTTCCGGCGTAAACACCGGCGGCTGCGCGCCTGAGAAAAACGCAAGTTGCAGCGTCCGCCCCGCCACCAGAGTCGCCATCCACTGTGTCTCCTCCGACCCGCACAGCGTATTCCGGTGCAGAAACCTCTTCTCCGCCGGAATACTCAGCCGGTACAGGCTGCCCGTTCCACCCTCGGAATCAAACGCCGCACTGATCTCGCCCGGCGCAAGACTCCGTATCCGCGCCATCGGAAAGCCGGAAAAGTTGATCGCGATCTTCTCCTCCGAGAGCGCCACATCTCCCGTGATCGACTGCGCCGTCGAACTCGCCGCGCGCCAGTTCCCCTTCTCCTGCGCCGCCGCCCCCATGCAGCACATCACCACCAACCCGCTCACCGCGCCCAACAATCGCTCTCGCTTCATCTTCTGAGGATGCCATAACACCGGGTGCCCCATCCATCGCGCATCTTGCGATGGGTGGGACTGTAATCATCTTCCCGCGCGTTCCTCGCAACCACCAGCCCTACTTGGCGTCGTACGTCTCCAGCCACTTCAACTCCTCGCGCACCTTGATGTACCCATGCCACGGATCCTTGCCCAGCGGATGATTCTCCCCCGGAAACAGCAGCAGCGCATGCGGCACACCAAGCCGTTGCAGCGCGCGGTCCAGCACAATCTGCTCGAAGAAGCTCACGCGATTGTCCTCCGTCCCGCCCACAAGATGCGTTGGCGTCTTAACCTTGTCCATCAGAAACAGCGCCGCCTCGCTCTGGTACAGCGCCGGCTTCTCCCACGGCGCGCCGCCCAGATACCACGCGTCGTCGAACGTCTCATCGTCGTACCCCCAGTTCGCCGCATGTTCCACCGCGCCCGCGCCCGTCACCGCCGCCTTGAACCGCGTCGTCTGCGTAATCAGCCAGTTCGTCATGTACCCGCCATAGCTGTAGCCGCCGATCGTCAGGTGATTCGGATCGGCAATCCCATCCTTCACCAGCGCATCCACGCCCGTCAGGATATCCACCCCCGGAGCCGACACCAGGTGCGGCCGAATCCCCTGCATAAACGCATCGCCATACCCCGTCGACCCGCGATAGTTCGGCCGGAACACCAGCCATCCCCGCGCCGCCGCCAGCCCCGCCCAGTCGTACCAGTCCGCGCCAAACCGGTCGCCGTCCGCATCCGCCGGCCCGCCATGGATCAGCGTCAGCATCCGCAGATTCTTAGCGCCCTTCTTCCCCGGAGGCCCGCTTTTGTATCCGGGTGGATAGATCAGCACTCCCTCCACCGCCGTCCCATCCGCCGACTTCCACCGGTACGGCTCCCACGTCACCTGCGCCCGCTCGCCAAAGATGGGATTGAGCGCCGTCACCGCCTTCGCCTCCTTCAGCCCAGCCGCCGAACTCGCAACATACACCTGTGCCGGCTCATTGATCGTCGAGTGGGTAAACAACACCGCACCGCCCTGCCGCGCCGCCTCCAGCCGCCCATAGCTCCCCGGCTCTGTCGCCACGTGCTCGAACTTCGCCCCATCGATCCGGTACACACTGGTGTCGATCCCGGTCAGTCCAGCCGCCAGTATCTTCCCCTCCGGCGTCACCGTCAGGTCCTCCCACGACCCCGTGAACTCTCCGCCCAGCCGCGTCACCTTGCCCGTCGCCACATCGAGCGCATACACCCGCCCCTGCACATCTTCGTACGGCCCCTCCAGCGACCCCGCCGCCGCGCTCACCAGAAAGTCGATCGTCTTCCCCGAAGGCTGCCACACCAGATGGCTCTCAAGCGCCTGATTGTGCGTCAACTGCCGCACGTTCGCGGCACCACCACCGCCCCCCTGCGCGTCCACCAGAAACATCTCCGTATCCGCCGGGTTCTCCAGCCGCCGCGACACCGCTGTCGTCTCCAACGCAATCCGGTCTCCCGCCGGCGACGGCACAATCGCGTCAATGGCAAACTCGCTATGCGCCACCACCCGCGCCCCCATGGGATACGCCGGCTTATCGTTCTCCGGCTTGGCCCCCGCATGAGCCTCGGGAGTCGCCCCGTTCGCCCGCAACGCCTCACCAAGCGGAAGCGCCAGCAGCACATCGCCGCGCTCCTGTTCGCGCCACCGGATCACGTCCTTCCAATCCGCCTTCCGCGCCTCTTCCGCGCTCTTCGGCAGGGGCTCCGTCGCAGAAAAATAAATCTCCGCCCCATCCCGCGACCACGCGAACCCATGCACATCCAGCCGCTCGCGATACAGCGGAAACGCCTCTCCTCCACTCACCGGAATCACCCACACCCGGCTCGGCTCGCCCTTATCCTTGGAATCGGCATCCCCGGCATCTCCACCCCCGCCGGAATCCGCCTCCGCCGCCCCCACCCCAGCCACAGCACGGTCCGAAAGAAACGCCACATACCGGCCATCCGGCGACCACTCCGGCGAAGAATCATGCCCCGAGTGCGTCAAGGCAATCAGCCCGCCGCGTGCGTTTCCCTCCTTGCCGGCGCCGCCGCCACGCCACAGCCAAAGCTCTTCCTTGAACCGGTTCGCGCCCCAGTCCGGAGCCGACGTCGCCACCACCACCGCCGACCCGTCCGGCGCTATCCGCGCATCCCGGATCTCGGTCGCATTCATGAACTCATCCAGCGAGATCGCCGGCTTATCCTGCGCATGGCCAACCATCGCCAACGACATCACCGCAACCAAAGAAGCAGCAAGAGGAGATCGCATAAGAGTGTGTCTGCAAACTATATCGCAGCCCCCGCACAAAATCCCGTCATCTCGACCACACCCAGGCCATCGTCATCTTGACCACCCAAGACGTTGTCATCTCGACCACACCCAGGCCATCGTCATCTCGACCGAAGCGACAGACAGTCTCACCGTCTGTCGCGAAGTGGAGAGATCCCCGCATTTCGTCTTGCCCTCCATCCCGCGAAGGATGCCGTCTCGGACCTGACCTTCCTTTATGACCACAGACCGGCAACGCAAAAAGAAGCCCTCGGCTTGCCGTCGAGGGCTCCTTGATTGGGCAATCTGTCGCGTAGCGGCGGATGGCCAGTGGCTGGAAAACATTTGCAGTCTGCCTGCGCGGGACCCATCGAAGCGCCTCACGCGCACAGGATTAGGCAGTCAGCTTTCTCCGCACAACACCAGCCGCAGCCAGAATGCCCGTGCCAAGCAGCAGCAGTGAACTGGGCTCCGGAGTCGTGGTCGTCGTCGTCAAGCTGTCCAACACCACATTCTGGCTTCCGCCAGATCTGGGGTCGGCCGTGATCGAGATGAACGAGTAGCCGTTGCTGCTCAGGCTGCCCGTCGTAAACGGATCGATTCCGGGGGTTATGTAGGAGTAGAGTTCAGCGCCGCGCGTCCCGAGCGTGTTCGAGCCGTAGACATCGAAGCCTTCGACGCTCTGGGTGCTCCCCATCGTGAGCGTGAACGGATCACCCAGGCCGCTGAGTTGAACTACCGTAGTGGGGGTGATCTCGTTATCGAGAGTACCGGCGATGCCGAGGCCAGTCTCCGAGCTTCCGACTCCGCCGAACTTGCTGTACAGATCAGTGGCGACGCCGGCGAACGTGAAGCCGTAGGCGGTGATGGGGCCGTAAACCGCCGATGTGCCTAGGGTTTGGTTGCTGTTGCCAGCGAAGCTAACGGTGTCGCAGAACGCAGGTGCAGCGCTCACGACAGCGAGGGACAGAGCTGCGAGCATGATTTTCGTTTTCAAGGGACATCTCCATGTAATGCAGGATTGGATAAGGGTTACGAAGAACAAGGGATTGCAAGGGATAGCTCGAAATGCGCTGGAGCAGGTGCTGTTGGGTCGGTTCGCCAGAGTTATATGCAATCGAGGAACCAAACGCCCGAGCAACACAAACAAACGCCCGCTTCGTAACTCCACTCACACATAGAGATAACAACGTTCGCTGGACGACATTGCATCCCCGAGCTGACCCCTTCCAGTCGAGGACCTGCGAAAGAGCAAACATTTCCATTCTTTCTCCGCAGAGTTTTTCAACTTCCCCAACCATCCCAGCCGCCGGTTTTGCACCTCTGTCTACTAACCCGAGGCCCTAAAACAAGGGCCGCTTCGCTCTCCCCCCCAGCGGAGCGTTCAGCATCGTCACCACTCCCGCTGCCGCGCGAAACCGCTCCACCACATCCTTTCCCAGCGAAGGCAGCAGCGCCCGCTCGACCGGCAGCGTAGCCGACACCCCCCACTGACGGCACAGCAGCAGGTCGATCGCCGGGTCGTCCGCCGAAAATCCCTTCGGAGGCCGCGTCAGTCGCATCCCATCGAACTCCCCCATCAGCCGCCGCAGCGCCTTCCCCGCCAGCAGCGCACGAAACTCCGCATGGTGTTCAGACAGGTGCCGCCGCACCGCCAGCAACTGCTCCCGCTCCGGCATATACATCCCGGCCGCCACCGTCACCTCTGTCCCGCTCACACTCAGGTAAAACCCCGCCCCCGAGGTCTTCTGCAGCCCCTCCCGCGCCCACCACGCCGGCTGGTGAATCTTGTACGGCCGCTTGTCCTTGCTGAACCGGATATCGCGATAGATCCGCATCGCGATCTTCTGCGGAGGCCGCACATGCTCCGGCGCAAACTCCGCCAGCGCCGCATTGATCTCCTCGATCAGCGCCAGCATCGGAGCCTTCACCTCCCGCTCATACACCGGCTTCCGCTCCGCAAACCACTCGCGGTCGTTATTCCGCTTCAACCCCCGCAGAAACGTCAAAGCGGACTTCGAAAAATGTGTCTTCATCCCGCCATTCTAAGGTCCGGCCGCTCAGCTCCCGATACCCGCCGAACACGCCAACAGAAAAGAGCCGGTTGAGCCTGAATCGCGTAGCTTCTTCGTGCCGGAGTGCGGAACCTCCCGCATTCACCCCTGCGGCGCAGCAGGCCGCACAGCAAGAAAGGGCGCCGCTCCCGACGGCGCCCTCATCTCGTAACTCTCAGACATCTGGACGGCGAGTAGGGCTCAAACCCGCGCTCGTCTCGTGTCACAGGCCTGCCGAGGTCTAATTGGGATGCACGTTTATGGCCAAATGCCATGGCATCGTTTTCAACGTCTTGACAAACCGCACGCCCCCAACGCTGCACAAATTTGCACAACTTCAATCGCTGGATTCGCCAGGATTCCGCAAGCAGACGACCGATTCCAAAATTGTTCCACGTGGAACATTTTCGAGAGTTCCCCTCGCGTCCAAATTGTTCCACGTGGAACATTTCTGCGCCCATCCGCTCTCCTCCCTTTGCCCTCGAACCCGTCGCAAAGCAGCCTTCCGCGCCGTCAAATTGTTCCACGTGGAACAATTCAATTTCTGCCCGTGACCGTCGGCCTCAGTCCCGGGCAGGCGCATCCGCGATACGCTTAGCGAGTACTCCCTTGAAA
>Ga0080006_1130636_pt1 | contig 39622 bp, 32 predicted proteins | sample RS3BMetagenome_FD_69209 | JGI IMG/M metagenome (GOLD analysis project Ga0080006, IMG submission 69209) | Ferric oxide microbial mat and aquatic microbial communities from Rainbow Spring, Yellowstone National Park, USA - RS3B (SPADES... ...
CGGGCCGGAATCACCAGCCATGCTTGCTGTCATGTCTGCCACCTTATACAGTGACAGACATGCACTGGTGGATCCCTTCCCCGGAGAACCATGAGCGTTCGTGACGATCAGCGGGTCGCCATTGCACGCAGACGACTGGTTGATCTGCTGGCCGAGGACGAGGTGATCCTCCCCGGTGGGCTCGTCGAACGGATGACCCGGTGCGGAAAGCCGAACTGCCGTTGCAACGGCGAGCCCCCACAACTCCACGGTCCCTACGTCCAGTGGGGATACAGCCAGGGCCGCGAGCGGATCACCCGGCGGCTCACCGCCGAGCAGGCCGAGCGCTACCGCCCCGCCATCGAGCGTGGGCACCAGTTCACCGAACTGCTCGTCGAACTGGACGAACTCGAGATCAGACGGGTCGAGCGTGCTGAGGGGTGGGGGACGTAAAAGGGTCTCCGCACATGCGGAAAGTCAGATAGTCGCTGCGATAGTGGGCAGTTTTTCGTCGCTGCCCGGACTGTTCATCTGGCCCGTTGGGTTGATCGTGCTCTACCAGCGGCGCTGTCGACGAGGTCAGATCGCCGGGTGGTGCGTGGCCGCCGTGACGGCAGGCGCTGTGTACCTCTACCACTACGACGCCAGCAAGGGTGCTCCCTCCCAGCTGAACGGCCTCCATTATCCAGGATGGGCACTGAGGACCTTCTTCGAGGTGATGGGTGGTGTGTTCGGAATCCATCTGTCCAACGGGAGCGGTGTCACGACCAACGTGGAGATTCTCTTCGGGGTGGTGCTGTTCCTCCTCGCTGCCTACGCCGTGGCTTCTCGGGGCGTCTACCGTGATGCGTCCAGCGGCGCGCCTATCGGTATCGCCCTGATCTGCTTCGGCCTCCTGTACGCCCTCGGGTTCGCCTACGGACGGGCCTGGGCAGGGCCGACGACCGCAACCGGCTCCCAGTACACGACCTTCACCATCTTGATCCTCGTGGGGACGTACCTCGCACTTCTCGATCCACCTGTTCGGTCGACTGCCCTTGCAAGGTCGAGCGTGCTCCGGACGGCGACGTCTGCCTTGTTGGTCGTGATCCTCTGCCTCCAGGTCGTCCTTGGCACAACGAGCGGCCTTCGGGTCGCCTCGACCTTTCACCGACAGCAGGAGTTCGCCGCCACGGTTCTCGTCGACCTCAAGCAGGTTCCAAATCCCGTCATGCAGGATGGCCTCGGGTCCTGGTGGCTGCCACCGAACCTGGTTCGATCGTACGCGACCACGCTGGAGCTCCGTCACCTGAGCGTGTTCGACAGCGGGGATGTCACCGCCCTGCGGCACCAGGCCCTCGCAGAGCGGAAGGCGGGTGCGTTCAACTACACCGCCCCACCACTGTCCCTGGTACTGAATCCTCGCATCATCCAGACAGTGAAGGGCACCGTGATCATCGATCTGCTCATCCCCGGCAGATCCCAACCGAAAGGCGTGGACATGCATCTGCTCGCCGGGACTGACGACGTGACCCTGGGCCCGGCGACCCAGACCGCCTACGGATGGATTCGGTACTGGGATACGACCCGCGTCCGCAACGGCACCTACCAGATCCAGACGTTCGTTCACGACGAGCGTGGTGTCAAACGGAACGTCCCGGTCACCGTGGTGGTCAACAACCCAATGTGATCGTGTTGCGCTGAGGGGACCGCCATCTCCCGACTCGGGTTGTTCATCGACCGTGGACGAACGACGAGGAGAAGTCGGTCTCCAGGCGATCGAGGGTCAGGTTCGGTATCGCGACTCAGCGGAACGACCTCCAGCCTTGTCGGGAATTCCCCGGTGGCGTTTCCCGCCCGGCTACCGCAGGGCCAGCTGGCCGGGGACGATGGGGGCCGGCAGGTCGGTGTCGCCCATCAGGTACCGGTCGACGGCGGCGGCCGCCGAGCGTCCCTCGGCGATGGCCCAGACGATCAGGCTCTGGCCGCGGGTCATGTCACCGCAGACGAACACCCCGTCCACGTTGGTCGCCCACGAACCGTCGGCGGCCACGCTCCCCCGGCCGTCGACCGCCAGGCCGAGGTCGGCCACCACGCCGGTCCGCTCGGTGCCCAGGAAGCCCATGGCCAGCAGCACCAGCTCACAGGGGAGCTCGAAGGCGGAGCCGGGGACCGGCTCGAAGGAGGGCCGGCCGTCCTCGCCGTAGCCCACCACCACCTCTTCGCCGCGGAGGGCCCGGACGTTGCCGTGGTCGTCACCGAGGAACTCGGTGGTGGTGACGGCATAGAGCCGCTCGCCCCCCTCCTCATGGGCCGACGACGTCCGCAGGATGAGCGGCCAGGTCGGCCACGGGTTCTCGCCAACCCGCTGGTTGGGCGGCTGGGGCATGATCTCCAGCTGGTGGACGGCCAGTGCCCCCTGGCGGTGGGCGGTGCCCAGACAGTCGGCACCGGTGTCGCCGCCGCCGATGATCACCACGTGCTTGCCGGCCGCCGAGATCGGGGAGGCGGCCAGGGCGCCCTCCTGGACCCGGTTGGACGGCTTCAGGTACTCCATGGCCCGGTGGATGTCTCCGAGCTGGCGGCCGGGGACCGGCAGGTCGCGGGGCAGGGTGGCCCCACCGGCCAGCACCACGGCGTCGTGCTCGTCGACCAGCGTGCGGGCGTCCACCGTCGTGGCATCGTCGGCGGCGGCGCCGGCCACCTCGGGGTCGACCATGCCGACCGACACGCCGCACCGGAACTCGACGCCCTCGTCGACCAGCTGCTCGAGCCGGCGGTCGAGGACGGCCTTCTCCATCTTGAACTCGGGGATGCCGTACCGGAGGAGGCCGCCGGGCTTCTCCGCCCGTTCGAACACCACCACCCGGTGCCCGGCCCGGGCCAGCTGCTGGGCGGCAGCCAGGCCGGCCGGGCCCGACCCCACCACCGCCACCGACCGGCCGGTGGCGGTGAGGGCCCGGTTCGGCGCCACCCACCCCTCCGACCAGGCGCGCTCGACGATCTCGTACTCGATCCGCTCGATGGTGACGGGCTCGGCGTTGATGCCCAGCACGCACGAACCCTCGCACGGGGCGGGGCACAGCCGCCCGGTGAACTCGGGGAAGTTATTGGTGGCGTGGAGCCGCTCGATGGCCTCGGTCCAGTCGTCCCGGTACACCAGGTCGTTCCACTCCGGGATCAGGTTGCCCAGCGGGCACCCCTCGTGGCAGAAGGGGATGCCGCAGTCCATGCACCGGGCCCCCTGGTGACGGACCTCCTCGGCGTCGAAGGGCTCGTAGACCTCCCTCCAGTCCCGCAGCCGCACGTGGACCGGGCGTCGGGCCGGCAGGACCCGGTCGAATTTGAGGAAGCCGGACTTGTCACCCATGGGAGGCCTCCATGACCGCCTCGTCGACCGACCGCCCCTCGGCGATGGCCTGCTCCGTCGCCTCCAGGACCCGCCGGTAGTCCTTCGGCATCACCTTGACGAACTGCTCCGAGCGGGTGACCCAGTCGGCCAGGATGGCCGCCGCCACCGCCGAGCCGGTCTCGTCGTGGTGCATCATCACCCGATCCCGCAGCCACACCCGGTCGTCGGCGGTGAGCGGCTCGAGGTCCACCATCCCCGGGTTGTACTGGCGGCCGAGCTCGTCGTGGACGTCGTAGATGAAGGCCACCCCGCCGGACATGCCGGCACCGAAGTTCCTGCCGGTCGGGCCCAGCACCACCACCCGGCCCCCGGTCATGTATTCGCACCCGTGGTCGCCCACGCCCTCCACCACGGCCACCGCCCCCGAATTACGGACGCAGAACCGCTCCCCCACCTGTCCCCGCAGGAACACGTCCCCGGCCGTCGCCCCGTAGAGGATGACGTTGCCGGCCACGATGTTGTCCTCGGCGGCGAAGGGCGAGTCCTCGGAGGGCCGGACGACGATCCGCCCGCCGGAGAGGCCCTTGCCCAGGTAGTCGTTGGTGTCGCCGAACAGGCGCATGGTGACGCCCCTCGGGAGGAAGGCCCCGAAGCTCTGGCCGGCCGAGCCCCGGAAGGTCAGGTCGACCGTCCCCTCCGGCAGCCCGGCACCGCCGTGGCGCCGGGTGATCTCGTAGCCGAGGAGGGTCCCGACGGTGCGGTCCACGTTGGTGACCTCCACCTCGGCCCGCACCGGGGTACCCGACTCGATGGCCGGCCGGCAGGCCTCCATGAACCGGTGGTCGAGGGCCCGATCGAGGCCGTGGTCCTGGTCCTGGATGCGGTGCCGGACCGCGCTGTCGGGCAGGTCGGGCTGGCGGAGCACCGGGGCCAGGTCGAGGCCGGCCGCCTTCCAGTGGTCGACCGCCGCCACCGTGTCCAGCAGGTCGACCCGGCCGACCGCCTCCTCGAGCGTGCGGAGGCCGAGGGCCGCCAGGTACTCGCGGACCTCCTCGGCGATGTACTCGAAGAACGTCTCCACGAACTCCGGGGTGCCCGAGTACCGCTCGCGCAGGACGGGGTTCTGGGTGGCAATGCCCACCGGGCAGGTGTCGAGGTGACAGACCCGCATCATGATGCAGCCGGAGACCACCAGGGGGGCGGTGGCGAAGCCGAACTCCTCGGCCCCGAGCAACGCCCCGATGATCACGTCCCGGCCGGTCTTCATCTGGCCGTCGACCTGGACGACGATCCGGTCGCGGAGCCCGTTGGCCAGCAGGGTCTGCTGGGTCTCGGCCAGACCGAGCTCCCAGGGGATCCCGGCGTGCTTCTGGGAGGTGAGCGGGGTGGCCCCCGTCCCCCCGTCGTGGCCGGAGATGAGCACCACGTCGGAGTGGGCCTTGGCCACCCCGGCGGCCACCGTGCCCACCCCCACCTCGGCCACCAGCTTGACGTGGACCCGGGCGCGGGGATTGGCCGACTTCAGGTCGTGGATCAGCTGGGCGATGTCCTCGATGGAGTAGATGTCGTGGTGCGGCGGCGGCGAGATGAGCCCCACCCCCGGCGTCGAGTACCGCGTCTTGGCAATCCACGCGTAGACCTTGGACCCGGGCAGCTGGCCACCCTCGCCGGGCTTGGCCCCCTGGGCGATCTTGATCTGGATGTCGTCGGCATTCACCAGGTACTCGGAGGTGACCCCGAACCGGCCCGAGGCCACCTGCTTGATGGCGCTGCGGCGGAGGTCCCCGTTGGCGTCGGCGGTGAAGCGGTCGGGGTCCTCGCCGCCCTCGCCGGTGTTCGACTTGCCCCCCAGCCGGTTCATGGCGATGGCCAGCGTCTCGTGGGCCTCGGCGGAGATCGACCCGTAGGACATCGCCCCGGTGGAGAAGCGGGCGATGATCGAGCCCGGGGACTCCACCTCCTCGACGGGGACGGCCCGGTCCCCGTCGGTCCGCAGCCGGAGGAGCCCCCGCAGGGTGGCCAGGTGCTGGGACTGGTCGTCGACCGCCCTGGTGTACTCCTTGAACACCTCGTACCGCTTGGCGCGGGTGGCGTGCTGGAGCTTGAAGACGGTCCTGGGGTTGAAGAGGTGGACCTCCCCCTCCCGGCGCCACTGGTACTCGCCGCCCACGTCGCGGTCGCGGTGGGCGCGCTCGGTGGGCCGTCCGAGGAACCGCGAGCGGTGACGGGCGGCCACCTCCTCGGCCAGGACCTCGAGCCCCACCCCGCCGATGCGCGAGACGGTGCCGGTGAAGTACTCGTCGATGACGTCGTGGGCCAGGCCCACCGCCTCGAACACCTGGGCGCCGGTGTAGGAGGCCACGGTGGAGATGCCCATCTTCGACATCACCTTGACGATCCCCTTGGAGGCGGCCTTGATGTAGTTGCTCTGGGCCTGGCGGGGCGTCACGTCGCTCAGGAGCCCCGAGGCGATCATGTCGTCGATGGTCTCGAAGGCCAGGTAGGGATTGATGGCGGCGGCGCCGAACGCCTTCAGCAGCGCCATGTGGTGCACCTCGCGGGCGTCGCCCGACTCCACCACCAGGCCCACCCGGGTCCGGGTCTTCTGGCGGACGAGGTGGTGGTGGACGGCCGAGGTCAGCAGCAACGACGGGATCGGGGCCAGGTCCTCGGTGGAGTTCCGGTCCGACAGGACGATGATGTCGGCGCCGTCGGCGATGGCGTCGCTCACCCGGCGGCGGACGTCCTCGATGGCGTCGTGGAGCCCCTCGCCGCCCCGCGCCACCTCGAACAGGCCGTCGATGGCGAAGGCGGAGAAGCCCGGGGTGCTCCCGTCCTCGTTGACGTAGAGCAGCTTGGCCAGGTCGTCGTTGTCGATGACCGGCCAGGGCAGCACGATCTGCCGGCACGAGTCGGCGGTCGGGGCGAGCAGGTTCGACTCCGGGCCCACCGTGGACAGCAGGGAGGTGACCAGCTCCTCGCGGATGGCGTCCAGTGGCGGGTTGGTGACCTGGGCGAAGAGCTGGGTGAAGTAGTCGTAGAGCATGCGCGGCCGCTCGGACAGCACGGCGATGGCGGTGTCCGAACCCATCGACCCGATGGGCTCGGTGCCCGTCTTGGCCATCGGCCCGACGATCAGCCGGAGCTCTTCGTCGGTGTAGCCGAACAGCCGCTGGCGCCCCACCACCGAAGCGTGCTGGGGGGTGAGCATGGTGCGCGGGGGCAGGTCGTCCAGGTCGACCTGGCCCTCCTCGAGCCAGGTGGCGTAGGGCTGTTCGGCCGACAGCGCCGACTTGAGCTCGTCGTCGTCGATGATGCGGCCGGCCGCCGTGTCCACCAGGAACATCTTGCCGGGCTGCAACCGTCCCTTGCGGACCACCTTCTCGGGGGAGACGTGGAGGACCCCCACCTCGCTGGCCAGCACCACCAGGTCGTCGTCGGTGACCCAGTAGCGGGCCGGCCGGAGGCCGTTGCGGTCGAGGACGGCGCCGATGACGGTGCCATCGGTGAAGGCCACCGCCGCCGGGCCGTCCCAGGGCTCCATCATCGAGGCGTGGTAGCGGTAGAAGGCACGTCGGGCCGGATCCATGGTCCGGTGGTTCTCCCACGCCTCGGGGATCATCATCAGCACCGCGTGGTGGAGCGGGCGCCCCCCCAGGTGGAGCAGCTCCAGCACCTCGTCGAACGAGGCCGAGTCGCTGGCGCCGGGGGTGACGATGGGGAACGCCCGGTCCAGGCCGGGCATCAGGTCGGTGGCGCACAGCGCCTCCCGGGCCCGCATCCAGTTCCGGTTGCCGGCCAGCGTGTTGATCTCACCGTTGTGGGCCATGTAGCGGTAGGGGTGGGCCAGCGGCCACGAGGGGAAGGTGTTGGTGGAGAAGCGCGAGTGGACGAGGGCCAGGCCGCTGACCACCCGGTCGTCGGACAGGTCGGGGTAGAACTCGGCCAGCTGGTGCGAGGTCAGCATGCCCTTGTAGGTCACCGTCCGTGAGGACAGCGAGGCCACGTAGCACTCCTCCACCTCGTGCTCGGCCCGCTTCCGGAGGACGAAGGCCAGGCGGTCGAGGGCCAGCGGCGGGTCGGCCACGTCGAGGGCGGCGGGATCGGCGGCGGTCACGAACAGCTGGTGCATCGACGGCATGTCGCCCCGGGCCACCGAGCCGAGGGTGGTGTCATCGACGGGGACGTCGCGCCAGCCGAGGACCTCCAGGCCCTCCTCGACGGCGAGCTGCTCGATGGCGGTGCGGGCCTTGGCCGCCTCCGACGGCTCCCGCGAGAGGAAGCAGATGCCGGTGGCGTACCGCCCGGCCTCGGGCAGGTCGAAGCCGGCCACCTGCCGGTAGAAGGCGTCCGGCACCTGCAGGAGGATGCCGGCACCGTCACCGCTGTCCTCCTCGCTGCCGGTGGCCCCGCGGTGGGCCAGGTGCTCGAGGGCGGTCAGCGCCTGGCGGACCAGGGTGGCGGTGGCCCGGCCGTGCAGGTCGGCCACCAGGGCGATGCCACAGGCGTCGTGCTCGAACCGGGGGTCGTAGAGGCCGCCGGCCAGGGCGTCATGGCCGCGGTCGGCCCGGCGCGACAGCGTCACGGGCGTGGCGGTGGATCCGGAATGGGGGTCGGCGGCAGGGCCGGACACGGTCGTCATCGGGTCGCTCCATCGGGGGATGGTGGATCTTCACGCTCGGGACGACGTTGGCCCAATTGCGGTTGGAGAATCGTACACGGTGCGGGGCGTCGGGGCACCCAACGGGGCACCGGGGCCCCGTCCGCACCCGGGCGGCACCGACGTCACCCGTAGCATGGGGTCATGGAGGTCCCCGGCCCGGTCGACGTGGTGGTGATCGGTGGCGGGGTGATCGGGCTGTCGGCGGCGTGGCGGGCGGCGGCCGACGGTGCCTCGGTGGCGGTCCTCGACCCGGCCCCGGGGCGCGGCTCAACCTGGGCGGCCGCCGGCATGCTGGCCCCGGTGGGCGAGGCCCACTTCGGCGAGGAGTCCCTGGCCCGGCTGAACGTCCTGGCCGCCCGGGCGTGGCCGGCCTTCGCCGAGGCCCTCGAGGCGGCCTCGGGCACCACCGTCGGCTACCGGGCCACCGGTACCGTGGCGGCTGCCGTCGACCCCTCCGACCGGTCCGTCCTCGACGACCTGCTCCGGTTCCAGCTCGGGCTCGGGCTCGAGGCCCGTCGGCTCTCCTCGGGTGGGTGCCGGGCGCTCGAACCGCTGCTCGCCCCCGGCATCCGGGGCGGCGCCGAATTCGCCGGCGACCACCAGGTGGACAACCGGCTGGTGGTGGGCGCCCTCCTGCTGGCCGTCGCGCGGCTGGGCGTGGCCATGGTGGCCGACGAGGCTGTCAGCATTTCGGTGGACGGCGGCCGGGTGTCCGGGGTCACCCTCCGGAACGGGGGCACCGTGGCCGCCGGGGCGGTGGTGCTGGCCGCCGGCAGCCGGTCGGGCCAGGTCACCGGGCTGCCGCCGGAGGCGGTCCCCCCGGTGCGGCCGGTGAAGGGGCTGACCATCCGCCTCCGGGCGCCGGTGCCGGGGCCGGCGCTGACCCGCACCGTCCGCGGTCTCGTCCACGGGCGCAGCTGCTATCTGGTCCCCCGGGCCGACGGGACGCTGGTGGTCGGGGCCACCATGGAGGAACGGGGGTTCGACCGGGCCGTGCAGGCCGGCCCCGTCCACGACCTCCTCGACGACGCCCGGACGGTGGTCCCCGCTCTCGACGAGTACGACCTCGAGGAGCTCACCACCGGCTGGCGACCCGGCACCCCCGACAACGCCCCGGTGGTGGGCCGGGCCGGCCCCGAGGGCCTGGTGGTGGCCACCGGCCACTTCCGCAACGGCATCCTCCTCGCACCGGTGACCGCCGAGGCGGTGGCGGCCCTGCTGGCCGGCCGGCCGGTCGACGCCGCCCTCGACCCCTTCGGTCCCGGTCGCTTCGCCGCCGGCGGCCGGCTGACCGCCGCCCGGTCGTGACCCGGGTCGAGCTGCGGGTCAACGGCGAGCCGTACCGGGGGGATACCGGGACCACGGTGGCCGACCTGGTGGCGGGGTGGTGCCCGTCACCCCGCGGGGTGGCGGTGGCCCGGAACGGGGAGGTGGTGCCGCGCAGCGAGTGGGACGACACCCCGGTGCGCTCAGGTGACCGCATCGAGATCGTGACGGCGGCGGCCGGGGGCTGACGGCGGCCGGTACCGTGGGGGTCGATGACCGCACCCGACGACTCCGGTACCGACGACACCCTGGTGATAGCCGGTGAGGTGGTGCCCTCGCGCCTCATCCTGGGCACCGGGGGCATGTCGAGCCCGGAGGCCCTGGCCGGCGCCCTGGTGGCGTCGGGGACCGCGATGGCCACGGTGGCGGTCCGCCGGGTCGATCCGACCACCCGGCACTCCCTGGTCGACCTGCTCGGGGCCCACGGGGTCCGGGTGCTGCCCAACACGGCCGGCTGCTTCACCGCCTCGGATGCCGTCCTGACCGCCAAGCTGGCCCGCGAGGCCTTCGAGACCGACTGGATCAAGCTGGAGGTGATCGGGGACGACCGCACGCTCCTCCCCGACCCGGTCGAGCTGCTGGCCGCCGCCGAGGAGCTGGTCGACGAGGGGTTCGTCGTCCTCCCGTACACCAGCGACGATCCGGTGGTGGCGGGGCGGCTCGAGCAGGTCGGCTGCGCGGCGGTGATGCCGCTCGGCTCCCCCATCGGCACCGGTCTGGGGATCCGGAACCCGCACAACATCCAGCTGATCGTCGAGCAGGCCTCGGTGCCGGTGGTCCTCGACGCCGGCATCGGGACCGCCTCCGATGCCTGCCTGGCCATGGAGCTCGGCTGCGACGCCGTCCTGATCGCCTCGGCGGTCACCCGCGCCCACGATCCGGCGAGGATGGCCACCGCCATGCGCCACGCGGTGGCGGCCGGCCGTGCCGCCCGGGCCGCCGGACGCATCCCCCGGCGGTTCCACGCCGCGGCGTCGAGCCCGTTCGACGGTCGGATCGACGGATGAGCGCCACCCCACCGGTGGCCATGACCATCGCCGGCTCCGACTCGGGGGCCGGTGCGGGGATCCAGGCCGACCTGAAGGCCATGGGGGCCCTCGGGGTGCTGGCCACCACCGCCGTCACCACCGTCACCGCCCAGAACACTTCGGCGGTCACCGGCGTGCACCACCTGCCAGTGGCGTTCGTGGAGCTCCAGATCACCACCGTGCTCGCCGACCTCCCGGTGGCGGCGGTCAAGACCGGGATGCTGGCCACCGCCCCGGTCGTGGCGCTGGTGGGCCGGCTGGCCGCCGAGGGCCGGCTCCCAAACCTGGTGGTCGATCCGGTGATGGTCTCCTCCTCCGGTCACCGGCTGCTGGAGGACGGGGGCATCGAGGCCTACCGACGGCACCTGCTGCCGCAGGCGCTGGTGGCCACGCCGAACCTGTGGGAGGCCGCCCTGCTGGCGGGCATGGAACGCGACGATCTCGTCGGAACCGACGCCATGGCCGAGGCGGCCCGGCGGATCCACCGGCTGGGGCCGAGGTGGGTGCTGGTCAAGGGCGGCCACCTCGACGGGGTCGAGCCGGCGGCCGGCGGGGCTCACCCCGAGGGGGTGCCCGACGTCCTCTTCGACGGCGGGGCCGTCACCGTGCTCACCGCCCCGTGGGTCGACACCCCCAACACCCACGGCACGGGGTGCTCCCTGTCGGCGGCGATCGCCGCCCGGTTGGCGTCGGGGGCCGGGGTGGAGGCGGCGGTCGGCGACGCCAAGACCTACGTCCACCGGGCACTGGCCGGCGCTGCCGCCTGGCGCCTCGGCCGGGGCCACGGGCCGCTCGACCACCTCGGCGTCCCGCCAGCGGCCGCCACCTCCCCGGGAACGACAGCGGCCGGGTCGTGACGACCCGGCCGCTCCCCACCCTGTAACAGGAACCTGCACCGACCGAGGCCGGTACCCCCTCCTGCCGGGGCCGCGCTGGGCGGCCACCTTGCTTCCGACAGTCTGAAGGAAAGTAAACGGAATGTAAACGGCGTTCCACCAGGGCATTGCTCTCCCTGCGGTCGCTCGATACCACGCTCCGTGGTGAAACGGGACCGGGAGGCGGCCGGTCGACCGGTCCACCGCCACCCCGGGCCGGGGTGCGCAGCCGGCCCGGGGTGCGTAGCCTGCCGGCATGGACGAGGAACGTTTCCGCCGACTGGCCCGCCTGATCGCCTGGGGACGGGTGGCCATCGGCTGCACCGCCATCGTGGCCCCGGTGGCGGTGGCACGGCCCTGGATCGGCGATGCCGCCGCCAGCACCGAGGGGCGCCTGCTGGCGCGGACCATGGGTGGCCGCGACCTGGCCATCGGCATCGGGACCTTGCGGGCCCTGGGCCGGAGCGACGCCGAGGCCCGCCCCTGGGTGGCCCTCGGAGGCACGGCCGACGCGGTCGACGCCCTGGCCACCGTGGTGGCCTTCGGCGTCCTCCCCCGGCGGTCGCGCTGGGGCATCCTGGCCGTCACCGTGGGGGCCGCGCTCGTCTCCACCCGGGCGGCCATCGCCCTCGACGCCCCGCCCGCCATCGTCTGAGTCCCCGGCGCCTGAATCCCCGGCGCCGACCCGTGGCCGCCACCCGCCGCCGATACCATGGGTGGGCCATGTCGACCACCCGGACCGAGCCCGCCGATGCCGGGAGCGCCGGCAACGGTGACGGCGGGCCCGGTGACGTCGGGCCGGGTGACGGCGGGCCCGGGGACCCGACGCCGTACGACCCCGAGCGGCGCACCTATCAGCGCCTGTCCCTCCGGGGACCCGCCCTGATCGTCCTCGGCATCGCGGTGGTCATCCTGGTCGGGGGCGTCGTCGCCTCGGCGCTGGCCTCCTCGGGCAGCGGTGTCCTGCCCATCCACTCGGTGACCCTCCCCGACGGCACCGACGTCGCCCTCGTCCCGGCCACCACCGCGCTCAAGCCGGTGATCTCGAGCGAGCCGCCTCCCGACATCCTCGGGTCCCTGGCCGTGCCGGCCGGCAGCGACCGCCGCGGCTTCGTGAACACCGACCAGAACCAGACCCAGTACGACCGCAGCGTGTCGTTCACCTCGGGGCTCTCGTCCGACCAGGTGGTGTCCCTCTACCAGACGGTGCTGCCGAAGCTCGGGTGGAAGGTGACGGCCTCGGCACCCGACACGGCCACCGGCGCCGGCACCGGCACCGTCGAGGTGCTGGCCACCAAGGGCAGCAACGACGGCTTCTACTGGGAGGCCGGCGTGGTGGTCTCCCCGAGCTCGTCGGCCGGCGTGACGCCGTTCACCGTGCACCTCTTCGAGCGGCCCGACCAGGACTGAGGCACGCCTGCGGGCCGGCGCTCAGGTGCTGACCAGGGGCTCGGGCTCCGAAGGCGAGCGCCGACCGGACCGCTCCGAGGAACGGGTCGGGCCCCCGCCCCCGTCGTCGGCCGGTTCGGGATCGGCCGCCCGGCGGAGCATCCACGACCACACGAAGAGGTTGACGGCGTAGAGCAGGTACCCGACCCGGGTGGCCGGGGCCAGGACGATGGCGATCAGCATCACCCACCCGGTGAGACGGGCCACGCCGGCGGCATCGGTGGGCGGCCGGACGATCAGCTGCCGGGCCAGGACGGCCAGGCCCACCACCACCAGGGCCAGCACGTAGGCCCGGTGGATGCCGGGGAAGGCGGTGACGATCATGTGGCCGGGTAGGGCGCTGGCCGCCGGCGAGGCGGCGCCCGCCAAGCCCAGGGGGAAACGGATCACGTTGTCGATGAAGGCCGACGGGTTGCTGAGCGCCACCGGCAGCACCACCGGCCCCACCACCAGCACCACCCCCAGGGCGAAGCGACCGACGGCCCGGCGCGACCGGCGGTCGAGGGCCGCCCAGGCGGCCAGGAACGCCAACGGCCAGGCGGTGAACTTCAGGGAGGACGCCGCGCCGAGGGCGAGGCCGGCCAGGAGCGGTCGACGGCGCTGCAACGCCACCATGCCCGCCAGCATCAGGGCCACCACCGGCATATCGTCGCCGCCGGTGGCCAGGGGCAGCGCCGCGGTGGGCAGGACGGTGAGCACCTGCAGGGCCCGGAAGCGGGCATCGGTGGCAGGTCGCAACCGGCTCAGGGCGATCAGCGAGACGACGGCGGTGAACAACAGGAACTGGATCCGGGCGTCGGTCAGCCGTGCCTCCACCTTGCTGCCGCTGGAGAATCCGAACAGGACCATGCCCGGCAGGTACGGGTAGTAGAGCTCGTACACCGGTTCGCTCCCCTGGTGGATGAGGATCTTTCCGGCCCGGTCGACCACCTGGTACGGGTTCTTGCCGGCGTCGACCCGGACCCCGGCCCGCTCCACCACCAGCACCTCGGGCTGAACGTGGAGGGCGGCGTTACCCTCCGAGGCCCAGACGACCTCGAGGCTGAGCGGGACGACGGTGGCCCCGGCCAGCACCACCAGGAGGGCGACGATCCGGGCGACCCGGAACCGCCGGGCACCCGGAAGCGGCGCCTCGCCGAGGGGATCGTCCCCCGCGCCACCGGGGGCAGCCGTGGACGGCTCGGTGGGACCGTCGGACGCCACCCGGCGGCGGGCGATGGTCGCCCGGCGGGCCACCAGTGCCATGAAGGCGGCGGCCACCGCGTACGGGCCCAGAGCCAGGCGACCCCACTCCTGGTAGAGCGGTATGCCGGCGGCCACCGCGGTGAGCGCCGCGAAGACGGCCGAGGCCGTGTAGAGGAAGCAGTCGCGCCACTCTGGCGACCACGACCGCACGATGCCCACCAGGCGACCTCCGGCAGCGGCGACCGGACGCCCGATCCGCCGCCTCACCGGTCGGGCCTCGGGCACGCGACGGAACGGCGATGCGGCACGGTCGATGGTACCACCGGCCTCACGATCCCCCGGGGTCCTGCCCCTCCCCGTGGAGGGCGAACAGCCGGTGGTAGAAGCCCAGCTCGGCCTCGAGGCAGGCCTCGATGGTGTCTGCCCGCCGGAACCCGTGCGACTCCCCCGCGAACACCACCAGTTCGCACTGTCCGCCATGGTCGGCGATGGCCGCCGCGAACCCCTCGGCCTGGGTCAGCGGTACCACCGGGTCGTCGGCCCCCTGCAGCAGCAGCAACGCGCCGTCGATGTCCGCCGCCCGGTGCACGGGAGACCGCCGGCGGTACTCGTCGAGGGTGGCGGGGAGGGGGCCCACCAGCCCGTCGAGGTAGCGCGCCTCGAACTCGTGGGTGTCGGCGGCCAGGGCCTCGAGGTCGGTGACGCCGTACCAGGAGGCGGCGCCGACGAACCGGTCGCTGTCCACCAGCGCCCCGAGGGCGGTGAGGCCGCCGGCACTGGTGCCGCGGATGGCCATCCGCGAACCGTCGACCCGGTCGGCACCGGCCAGGGCCCCGGCGAAGGCCGTGCAGTCCTCGACGTCGAGGACCCCCCATCCCCCCCGGAGCGCCTGGCGGTACGCCCGGCCGTACCCGCTGCTACCCCGGTAGTCGACCGCCGCCACCGCCAGGCCGCGACCGGTGAAGAACTGGACCACCGGGTCGTACCCGGGATCCGTGGCCCCGGTGGGGCCCCCGTGGCAGAAGACGACCAGGGGCGGCCGGTCGGCGGTCCCCGCCGCGGCTCCGACCGGTGCCCAGAACAGCCCCGGCACGGGACCGGCCGGGGTGTCGGCCACCCACGGCCGGCCGGTGGACACCGTCCGGGGATCCGGCTCGCCGGCACCGCCGACCGGGACGCTCAGGCGCCGGTGTCCCCGACCGCCGTCGAGGCCCACCTCCACCACCACCGACGCCGCCGTCGGGGTGGAGCCGAGCACCGCCAGGCGGTCCCCGGCGGCCGCCACCCCGGCGATGGACACGCACGGCTGCGGTATCGGCGTCACGGACCAGGCCCCGGTCCCGCCGGCCGGGGCCACCAGGCGGACCAGGTGGTCGGTACCGTCCCGGTGCATCCGGCCCACCACTGACCCGTCCGGCGCCTCGACCAGGGTGCGCTGGCCCAGCACCCAGTCGGGGGCGTGGAACTCCGCCTCCAGCTCGACGAGCGGGTCGGTCCGGGGGTCGTCACGGTCGACCTCGGCGCCGGTCAGCAGGTACGGGAGCCACCAACCGGTCCGGTCGTCGACCGACAGGAGGTCACCTCGCCGGGTCCAGTGGGGCTGGCCCACCGAGCACCCCCCGCCACCGGCCACCCGGTGGCGGCCGGCCACCGTCGGTCCGTCCCCGGACTCGTCCAGGGTCGCCACCCACAGCTCCGAGTCGTCCCACGACATGGAGGGATGGTCCCAGGTCACCCAGGCCAACCGGTCGCCGCCGGGCGACACCCGGGGGGCCGCCACGAAGTCGCTCCCGTCGACCAGCGGCACGGTCCGCTGCGAGCCGTCCGTGGCCACCGCCACCAGCCGGTGCGAGGTGACACCGGCGGCATGGCGCTCCTCGACGCAGACCACCCACCGGCCGGAGGCCGTGGGTGAGCCGTCGGCGTAGCGGATCGACGCCGAGGGGTCCGGCGCCGGCGGGGTGAGCGGCACCGGGTCGGTGGTGTCGGCCGGATCGAGGGAGTCGAGCCGGTAGAGCCGCTGATCGTCCTGGTCGACGTAGACGAGGCCGACCGGGGTGGTCCACGCCGCCCCGCCGCCGTACTCGTGGACCCGGCTACGCACACCGATGCCGGCCGGGGTCACGTCGACCGGCGGCCGACCGGCGGCGTCGGCCACCACCACCGGACGACCGCCGGTGGACGGTCGGCTCTCCGTCCACAGGAACCGGGTGCCGTCGGCGTGCAGCCCGCCGCGCGACACCTTGCCCGCCGCCACGGCGGCCGCCGTCAGGGCGGGCGGCCACCCTCCGTCGCCGGTGGACCGGCCGTCCCCGGTGGTGGTGTGCTCATTGGCCATGTGATCGGTACGGTAGCCCCATGCCTGGCGATCCGGTGCCCGTCCCCCCGTCCGAGGTCCCCGGCGGTGGTCCGCTCCCCGGGGTCCCCTTCGCCGCCTACGTGGTCGAGAGCACCCCGAACGGCCTCGACCAGGGGGTCCGCACCTTGGAACCCGATGACCTCCCCGAGGGGGACGTGCTGATCCGGGTCGAATGGTCGGCGGTCAACTTCAAGGACGGGATGGTCGGCCGACCGGGCAACCGGGTGGCCCGGATCTCCCCGCTGGTCCCCGGCGTCGACCTGGTCGGCACGGTGGTCGCCGCCGACGGCTTCGACGCCGGGACGCCGGTGATCGTCCACGGGTACGACCTCGGGGTCGCCCACCACGGCGGGTTCGCCGAGTTCGCCCGGGTGCCGGCCGGGTGGGTGGTGCCCCTGCCCGGCGGCCTCTCCCCGCGCCGAGCCGCCACCATCGGCACCGCCGGCTTCACCGCCGCGCTGTCACTGCACCGGCTCGAGCACCACGGCCTCCGCCCCGGCACGGGACCGGTCCTGGTGACCGGGGCGTCAGGCGGGGTGGGGTCGATGGCCGTGGCCCTGCTGGCGGCCCGTGGGTACGAGGTGGTGGCCAGCACCGGCAAGGAGGGCGAGCACCCCTACCTGCAGGGCCTCGGGGCCGCGTCGGTGATCGGCCGGGCCGACCTCGAGGTGGACCCCGGACGCACGCTCGGGCGCGAGCGGTGGGCCGGGGCGGTCGACTGCGTGGGGGGTGGCACCCTCGCCCAGGTGCTCCGCACCCTCCACTACGGCGCGGCGGTGGCGGCCAGCGGGCTCACCGGGGGTCCGGAGCTCGAGACGACGGTCTACCCCTTCATCGTCCGGGACGTGGCGCTCCTGGGGGTCGACACCGTCCGGACCCCGATCGACGAGCGGCGGGCGGTGTGGGACGAGCTGGCCGGGGCCTACCCGTCGTCCCAGCTCGACGACATGGTCGACTCGGAGATCGGCCTCGACGGGCTCCCCGAGGCGCTGGCCACCATCTCGGCCGGTGGGGTTCGCGGCCGGATGCTGGTGCACCCGGGCCGCTGACCCGGGGCCGGCGCCACCGGGTGGCGGGGCCCCTGGTGGGCGCCCTACCGGGGCGCCCGGGTCTGGGCGGCCGCCGAGGTGCCGAGGAAGACCGGCGACACCGTGATCGACCCGTTGCCACAGGGACCCAGCTGGGCGCTGACCGTGGTGCTGGTGTAGGAGTTCGGAGGGGTCACCGCCAGGGTCGTCGACGTCGGACAGGACGTCTCCGAGCCGGTGGGCACGTCGGAGTAGCCCATGTTGAAGTAGACCGCCTGCCCGGGGGCGACGGTGACCACGGCCGGTGCCATGGCGGTGAACGGATACGAGCCCTTCCGGATGACGTTGGTGGGGAGGTTGGCTCCCGCACCGTTGAGCATCTGCAGGCCCGGGTAGCCACCCAGCGTGCACGAACCGGTCGAGGAGCTGGTCAGGGCGATGGTCGTCTCGATGGTCCCGGCCGCCCCGCTACTGCCGTAGACCGAGGCGGTGAGCCTGGACGTGGGGCACTGGCTGGGGCCGCCCGGCGAGGTGGTGGTCGAGCTGGGCACCGTCGAGCCGACGGTCGACGACGGTGCCGAGGTCGGCGGCGCCGCGGTGGTCGGGGTCGGGGGCCTGGAGGTGGACGACGAGGCACTCCCCGAGGAGCACGCCCCGAGCATGGCGGCTCCGAGGCCGATCAGTCCGACCAGCAGGACGGTTCGCTTGACCATGGCACACAGGTCCTCTCTCGGGGTGGCGGGTGGTGACGGGGTGGGCGCCTGCCGTCGTCGGACGGTCACGGTTCCACTGGCGCTCGGTACCCGGCGCCGGCGGCGGGTCACGATGGTGTCAGGAGGAGAAGTCCTCGGGGCGGATGGTGTCGAGGAAGTGGCGGAACTCCCCCACCAGCTCGTCGGGATTGTCGTCGGTGTCCCCGTCCGCCTCGTCGTCCTCGTCCTCCTCGTCGACCGCCAGCAGGATTCCCTCGGCGTCCATCAGGTCGTCCGCCACGAAGAGCGGGGTGGCGGTCCGGACGGCCACCGCCACCGCATCGGAGGGTCGCGAGGACACCGGCACCTCCTGGCCGGCGTGGAGGAGCACGATCTCGGCGTAGTAGGTCGAGCTGCGCAGCTCGGTGATCACCACGCGCACCACGTCGGATCCGAGGGCCTCCAGGAGGTCGCGGATGAGGTCGTGGGTCATCGGACGGGGGGTGTCCATCCCCTGGAGGGCGAAGGCGATGGCGGTGGCTTCGGGGGCGCCGATGAAGATCGGAAGGGTGCGTCCCAGCCCCTCCGACTCCTGCAGCAGCAGCACGGGCGTGTTGGACTGCAGGTCCACCCGCACCGCTCGAAGCCGGACTTCGACCATGCCGTGCAACTTACTCGCCGACGGCCGCTGACGCGGTCGGGGACCGGCGGGACGGGGCCCGGCCGGTCAGTTCCCGAACAGCTCGCGCAGGCTGGCGCGGAGCAGGGCCCGACGAAGGCCCCGGCCCAGCTCGAGCAACTCCTCGCTGGTGGTGACGGCCCGGGCCCGGGCCTCGGGATTCCGCTGCCGCACCAGCGGCAGCACGATCTGCTCGACGAAGCCGGCCTCCCGGTCGGCGGCGTTCTTGTAGAGGCGGAGATGACGCGGCTCCACCCCGAACCGGGCGAAGCCGGCGGCCAGGGTGGCCACGGCCAGCGCCTCGTCGTCGTAGTACTCGGCCCCGCCCACCGACGTGGGACCGAGCAGCCCGTAGCCCCGCAGCTCCTCGAGGGTCTCGACGTCCAGGCCGCTGGCGGTGGCGAGCTCCTCGAGCGTGATGTGGGCATCGACGGTCCCCGGGCCGCCGGCCGGCGGCACCGTCCTCGGGTGCAGGGCTGCGGCGGGTGGCGCGTTCGGGGGGGCGGGTGCGGGTGGCGGAGGCCCCGGCGTGGTCGACGGCGCTGCCGGTGTCGGGCCCGGACCGGCAGCCGGTGTCGGCGGCGTCGGGCCGGCCGCCGGTGCCGGTGGTGGCGGTGGCGATGGCGGGCTCGGCGCTGCTGCCGGACTGGCTGGCGGTGCCGGACTCGGTGCCGTTGTCGGTGGGACCGGGCCGGCGGCCGGGGCCGGCGCCGCCGGGCGTGGTGCCGGTGAAGGGGCCCGGGGGTCGGGATCGTCCGTCGGCGGCGAGGTGGCCGCCTCGGGGCCCGGGGGGAGCAGCTGACCCGAGGTGCTCGGGACCCGGGTCGGGGCAACGGGGGCGGCTGAAGGGACGGGACCCCGCGCGCCGTCCGACCCGTGGACCGCCGACGCCGGGGAGGCCGCAGAGACCGTCGCCGGGCCCGGATCACCGGCCGTCGTCTGCGACCGGCCGGGAGTCCGTGCCGGTCCGGAGCCGGACAGCCCCGATCCACCCGAGCGGCGCGCACCGATCTCGTCGACCGGCCCCCCCGTGGCTGTCGCCGCAGGCGCGTTGGAGACCGCAGGCTGGCCAACCAGTACCGGCTCGCCCACCGGCCGCCCGACAGGTGTAGCGGCCGGAGCTTCGGCTGGAGCTGGAGCGGCGACCGGAGCCGTACCGGCCGACGTCGCCGGGTTGGCGGACGCCGTGGTGGACCGGGCCGGCCGTCCCGGCGGACCGGCGCCGTTGATGCCCTCGTCCAGTCGGTCCTTGATGACCTTGAGCGGCAGGAAGTGCTCCCGTTGCTGGCGCAGCACCCACCGCAGGCGTTCCACGTCGTGTTCGTAGAACTTCCGGTACCCGGAAGGCGTGCGCTCCGGGTTGACCAGGCCCTGGCTCTCGAGGAAGCGGATCTTCGAGATGGTGACGTCGGGGAATTCCTGGCGGAGCAGCGTCAGGACGTCGCCGATCGACAGGTACGACCGCCCGCTCACCGGCCGCGCCCCCCGCCCGTGGGCCCCGAAGCCGCCGTCATTCGCCCGCGGCCACCAGGAACAGCAGCTTGAACTTGCCGATCTGGACCTCGTCACCGCTCGAGAGCCGCGTCTCCTCGATCCGCTCGCGGTTGACGTAGGTGCCGTTCAGCGAACCGACGTCGCGGACGGTGGTCACGTGGTCGCGGGTGACGAACTCGGCGTGCCGACGCGAGACGGTGATGTCGTCGAGGAAGATGTCACTCTCGGGATGCCGGCCCGCACGGGTCACCTCCGACTCGAGGACGTAGCGGACACCCATGTTGGGGCCCCGCTTGACCACCAGCATGCCCACGCCCCGGGGCAGCTCGACGAGCCCGACCGCGGTGGCATCGTCGACACCCTCGCTGACATCCTCCACCGGCTGCACCGAGATGGTGGTGTCGGACGAGGCGGTCACCAGGACCGAGCCGCACGAGGAGCAGAAGTTGACCCCGGTCGGATTGCGGTGGCCGCAGTTGTGGCAGAACACATCGACCACGGTAGTCGCTCCCGTTCCTTCGATTCTCCCGGCCGCGTGCCGGTCCGTAGCCGTCAGCCGGCGGTCAGTTGCCGGTAGGCGCCGGCGTCCAGCAGTGCCTCGATGGTCGACGGGTCGCTGGGGACGATCTCACAGATCCAGCCCTCGCCGTACGGATCCTCGTTCAACGTCTCAGGAGCGTCGGCCAGGGCCCGGTTGACCGCCACCACCTCGCCGGCCACCGGGGCGTAGATCTCCGACACCGACTTGGTCGACTCCACCTCCCCGAGCACGCCGCCGGCCTCCACCACGGTGGACTCCCCCGGGAGGTCGACGAAGACGACGTCGCCCAAGGCATCCTGTGCGTAGTCGGTGATCCCCACCCGCAGCCGATCACCAACCGTCCCGATCCACTCGTGGTCCGTCGAGTAGTGCAGATCCTCGGGGATGTTCATAGCTGCGGACGATACCCGAACGGGCCCGGGATCGCGTCGGCGATCCCCGGGCACCCGGGCACCCGTCCGCCGTCACCGGGACGCCCGTCCGTACCGGGGGACGGTCGGTTCACCGCAGCAGCTGACGGAGCCGGACGGCGTATTCTTGGGCGCGGGCCCCGGCCTGGGCGTCGCTGGAGCCCTCGGCCCACACGTGGGTGACGGGCTCCTCGGGATCGGGGAGCACCAGCGCCCAGCCGTCGGGTTCGATGACCTTGACGCCGTCGACCAGCACCAACTCGCGGCCCTCGGACCGCTCGACCAGGGTGCGCATCACCATCCCCTTCTGCTCCCAGGGGGTGTGGACCGCCTGGTGGGCGATGTGGACCCGGGGCAGCGCCGCCACCACGTCCGAGAGCCGGCGGCCGGTCCGGCCGAGGAGGGACAGGAGGTTGACCAGGGTGGCGGCCGCGTCGTAAGCGGGCAGGAAGGCCGGGAAGATGAACCCCCCGGCCTGGCTGGCGGCCAGGATCACGTCCTCGGTGCTGGCCACCTCCATCAGATGGGAGGTGGAGAGCTTGGTCCAGACGATGTCGGTGCCCGTCCGGCGGCAGATCTCCTCGGCCGCCCGGGACACCGCCACCGGCAGCGCCACCCGTCGCCCCGGATGGACCTCGGTCACCAGGGTGAGGAGGGCCAGCAGAGCCTCGTCGTCGGACAGGGCGTGGCCCTCGTCGTCGACGATGGTGACGTGCTCGCCCCCCGGGTCGATCACCGCCCCCAGGTTGGCTCCCGAGGCACGGACCAGGTCACCCACCCCCGTGGCGCTGGCCTGACGGTCGAAGGTGGTGGCCCGGGCCGTGCTGGCGTACGGGTTGACCACCAGCACCTCGGCCTCGATCTTGGCCAGGAGGTTCGGCATCACGAAGCTGGCCGTGCCGTAGGAGTAGTCGAGGACCAGCTTGAGCCGGTCGTCATGGTGCTCCTCCAGGTTGACCGAGTCGATGAGCGCCGCCGTGTAGTACTCGAGCGCCCGCGGGGGGAACCCGATGTCGCCGATCTCCCGGGCCAGCACCCGCCGGAAGTCCTCGCGGTAGTAGAGCCGCTCGATCTTCCGCTGGACCGTCTCGTCGACGTCGATTCCGTCCTGGTCGAAGAACCGGAGCACCACCGACTCCGGGTCGTCCGGCGCCAGACGGACGGTGATCCCCGCCGAGCTCCCCGACGACAGGACCTGGAAGCGGGTGACCGGTACGGTGGCCGCCTCGAGGTCGTCGACGTTGACCCCGGCGGCGTTGCACCCCACCATGACCGCCCGCTTGAGCACCCGGGCGGCCCGGCTGCTGTCCCGCGAGGTGGTGACGGTGGCGCCCTTGTCGAGGGTGGAGGCCCACGCCATCGAGAGCCGCACGGCCAGCTCGGGGCTGATGTCGACATTGGCCAGGCCCTGGACGCCGTCCCGTCCGAAGAGCGACCGTGCCCCTCGCGACTCCCAGACGATGGAGGAGTTGACGATGGCCCCGGCCTCCACCGTCTTGAAGGGGTACACCTTGACGCCGGCCTTCAGCTCGGCGCCCGCCCCCACCAGGCACTGCTCCCCGAGGACCACGCCCTCCTCGCACCGGGCGCCCTGCCGGAGGTCCGAGCCCCGTCCCAGCACGCTGCCGTCCACCCGGACCGCGCTCCCCAGGTACGAGTTGTCGTGGACCACCGTGCGCTGCAGCACGGCGTTGTCCCCGATGCGGGCGTTTCGGCCGAGGGTGCAGTACTCACCGAGGGTGGCGCCCGGGCCCACCACGCAGTTGTCGCCGATCACCGCCGGTCCGACGATGGTGACGCTGGGGTCGATCTGGGCGCCCTTGCCCAGCCACACCCGGGGCCGGAGCTGGAAGCCGGCGAGGTCGACCGACACCCGCTGGTCGAGAATGTCCTGGTGGGCCTTGAGGTAGGCCTCGAGGGTCCCGACGTCCTCCCAGTAGCCGTCGGCCACGTACCCGAAGAGTGGCTTGCCGTCGTCCAGGACGGCGGGGAACGACTCCCCGGAGAAGTCGACCGGGCGACCTTCGGGGATGTAGTCGAAGATCTCCGGCTCGAGGACGTAGATGCCGGTGTTGATGGTGTCGCTGAACACCTGCCCCCAGGTCGGCTTCTCGAGGAACCGCTCGACCGACCCGTCCTCCCGGGTGATGACGATGCCGAACTCGAGGGGATTGTCGACCGCCTTGAGCGCCAGCGTGGCCAGGGCCCCCCGCTTCTCGTGGAAGGACACCACCTCGGTCAGGTCGATGTCGGTGAGCACGTCGCCGGAGATCACCAGGAAGCGCTCGTCGAGCTCCTCCCGGGCGTTGCGGACCGACCCGGCGGTGCCGAGGGGGGTGGACTCGGTGGCGTAGACCATCCGCACCCCGAACTCGGAACCGTCGCCGAAGTAGGTCCGGATGGCGTTGGCCATGAAGGCCACCGTCACCACGATGTCCTCGAACCCGTGCTGGCGGAGCAGGTTCACCACGTGCTCCATCATCGGGATGTTGGCCATCGGCAGCATCGGCTTGGGCTGGTTGGAGGTGAGTGGGCGGAGCCGCGTGCCCTCACCGCCGGCCATGATCACCGCCTTCATCGCCCCGTACCCTCTCCGGCCGTCCGGGCCCGCCGCCCGTCGGCCAGCGCCTGCCGGGCGACCGGGACGTAGGACCCCGCGGCGATCCAGGCCAGGGTGAGCCCGATGATGCCGGTACCCCAGGCCACCACCCGGACCGGCACCTGCCAGCCTGCCGAGCCGTCGCTGAGGAGGAATGCCGGATAGGAGAACATGAGTGCGAACGTACCCGCCTTTCCCACCCACAATACGTCGATCCTCCGGGCCCCCATCGAGGCCAGCGCCAGGACCGCCACCGATACCACCACCTCACGGGCCAGCGTGGCGACGCCGAACCAGAGCGGGACCGCGCCGTGGATGATGATGGTGATGACCGCGGTACCCATCAGCACCCGGTCGGCCACCGGATCGAGGACCTTGCCGAGCGTGGTCACCTGGTGGTAGCGCCGGGCCACGAAGCCGTCGATCCAGTCGGTGGCTCCGAGGACACCGAGGAGGAGGGCGGCGACGGTCTGCCGATGGGCGCCGAACAACAGCCAGACGTAGAGCGGGATGCAGGCCAGGCGCACCAGGGTCACCAGGTTCGGGACGGTCAGGACCCGGTCGAGTCCCTCCTCGTCAGGCAGGTCCGCCGCCACGCCACCGGCGCCGGGACCGTCGGTCCCGGCATGATCGTCGATGGCCTTGTCCGTCCCCTCCACGTCTCGAGTCTACGAGCCGGGGGGACCGCCGGTGCCCCGACGGACGGTCCACCGGCGACCGGCGACCGGCGGCCGGGGCCGGGGGGCGCCAGAATGTCCGGATGCGGTCGGTGACACGAATGGACCTGGTGGTGGGCGCCGTGGTGGTGGCCATCCTGGCGGCGCTGGTCGGACTCGGGATCGCCAACCGGAGCGGGCCCACCGGTACCGGCGCGGCGGTGCCGGTGACCTCGGGGGGGACGCACCCGCGCTCGACCACCCCGGCGGCGGCCACCACCCCCACCACCACGGCGCCGGCCACCACCGTGCCTCCCACCACCACGGCGCCGGCCACCACCGTGCCTCCCACCCCCTCGACCGTCGTCGGCGGGGCCGCCCCACCGGTGGCGGGTCCGGTCACCGCGGTGGGCGACTCGATCATGCTGGACATCCAGCCCGAGCTCCAGGTCGACCTCCCCGGCGTCCGGGTCGACGGCCTGGTCAGCCGCCAGTTCGAGACCGGCATCGGCGTCGTCCAGGCCGACCGGGCCGCCGGCACGCTCGGCAACGTCCTGGTGGTGGAGCTGGGGACCAACGGTTCGGTGACCTCGGCCGACATCGACGCCATGATGCAGGCGGCCGCCGGGGTCGCCCGGGTGGTCTTCGTCAATGTCGACGTGCCCCGCCCGTGGGAGGCCCCCGACAACGCGGTCATCGCCGCCGGGGTCGCCCGCTACCCGGGGGTGGCCGTCCTGGCCGACTGGTACACGCTCTCCTCCCCGCATCCGGAGTGGTTCACCGCCGACCAGGTGCACTTGAATCCGGCAGGGGCCCAGGCCCTGGCCCAACTCATCTCCCAGAACGCCTGATCACCGGTGGGGGCCCCCGGCCCGGGTCCGTCCGCCGGTGACTCGGGCCCGGCCACGGGTCATCCCCCCGGCCACAGGTCCTCGGGCTCGCGCCCCCGGGTCTCGGGCAGCAGCCAGAAGAGCCCGGCCAGCAGGGCCGCGGGCAGGAAGGTGATCGCCGCCGCCGTTCCGAAGCGGTTGCCGACGTCGGCCACGGCACCGAACGCCACCAGTCCGGCCGCCGCCCCGAGGACGCCGGCCACCAGCCACCAGCCGGCCACCGAGGCACGCACCGAGGTGGGGAACAGCTCGCTGATCATCGCCCCGAGGGCGGGGGCGAACACCGACCCGAAGAGCACACCCACCACGTAGCCCACCACCAGCGCCGGGCGCGAGCCGCTGTAGAGCACCGCCCCCGACACCGCCACCCCTGCCATGCCGAGCGCCCCGGTCGGGCGCCGCCCGACCCGGTCGGCCAGCCACCGGCCGATCAGGAGCCCTCCCAGGCCGGTGACGCCCGCCCCCAGGACCATGACGGCGGTCACCGCCCCCGGGAGGTGGACGACGTTCTGGGCGTACAGGAAGACGAAGCTGTTGGCCGGACCGGTGATGACGGAGATGGCGAAGGCCAGCAGGGCGACGACGGCCAGTCGGGTGCGGAACCGGTGTCCCACGGCCCCGAGCACCGGGAGCGGATGGTCGGCGGCGGCGGCGGCCACCGCGAACCGGTCGGGCTCGGTCACCCAGCGGGCGATCAGGGGCAGCAGCAGCATCGGGATCACCGCCAGCCCCAGGATGCCCCGGAAGCCGAGGGTCGATGAGGCCAGGCTGTGGAGGATGGCCACGATGCCGGCGCCGACGCCGTAGCCGGCCGCCACGAAGGCGACCGCCTTCGCCCGGTCACCCGAGCCGGTCTGCTCGGCCGCCGTCACCTGGGTGAGGGCGTTGGTGGCGCTGAGGAACGGTCGCCCGAGGGCGAAGATTGCCACGAACCACCAGTACCCGGGGCTGGCGGCCGACGCGACGGTCAGGGCCAGGCCGACACCCACCGTGACCAGCACCATCCGGCGGCGGCCGAAGCGGTCGCCCAGACCGGCCAGCGGCAGGCTCCCCAGCGAGGCCAGGCGGATGACCGCCAGACCGAACCCGAGCTGGGTACCGGAGAGACCGGCCTGGTCGGAGAGGGTGGCGCCGTGGGTCATCTGCCCGAAGGCCTTGGCCACGTCCCCCAGGGCGGCCACCACGCCGAACTGGCCGAAGCCCGACGCCAGGGCGGCCAGCACCACGCCGACCACCGCGGTGTCGTGCCACCCGTGCAGGCGGAGCGGCCCGGGCCGCGCACCCGGGCCGTCCGCCGTCGTACCGGCCGGCGGCTCAGGCGTGGACACCGGCCCCGGCCCCGATGCTGGCTCCAACCCCGACTCCGACGCCGGCCGGGTCCTCGCCCACCCTGCACCGGGTGACGGCGGCCGCCGCCATCAGGGCCGCCGGGGACCGGCGGTCCGGTGGGGAGACGGTGATCACCATGGCGCACAGTCTTAGCCCGACCCGCCCACCACCCGATCCGACGGCATGTCCCACGGACGGGGTCCGCCGGGGGCTGTGCTACAGAGTGGGCCATGGCCAGACTCGAACCGTTCGCCGGACTGCGGTACGACGCCACCCGTGTCGACCTCCCGATGGTCATCGCCCCGCCCTATGACGTCATCGACGAGGAGGAGCGACGTCGGTTGGCCGGTCGGCACAGCGCCAACGCCGTCCGCGTCGAGCTTCCCGAGGCCGACCACCGGGCGGGTCTCGACCGCTACGCCCACGCCGCCACCCTCCTGCGGTCGTGGGAGGAGGCGGGCACCCTGGTCCGGGATCCGGGGCCCCGGCTCTACGCCTACCGGATGACCACGCCGGCCGGCCGGGCCACCAACGGAATCATCGGGGCGCTCGCCATCGATCCCGAGGGGGCGGCCGACATCCTCCCCCACGAGCAGACCCTTCCCAAGGCGAAGAGCGACCGCCTCGAGCTCCTGCGGGCCACCGGCGCCAACCTCTCCCCCCTCTGGGGCCTGTCGCTGACCGCCGGGCTCACCGGCCGGTTCGCCTCCGAGGCACCACCTGACACCTCGGCCACCGACGACGACGGCGTCGTGCACGAGCTCTGGATGATCGACGACGAGGCCGTCATCGACGCCGTCCGCCACGCGGTGGCGGCCAACCCGGTGGTGCTGGCCGACGGCCACCACCGGTTCGAGACGGCGATGGCCTACCGCCAGGAGCTGGCCGACGAGGGACAGGACCGCCCCGGCGCCGACCTCGTCCTGACCCTGGTGGTCGAGCTGAGCGGGGAGCAGCTCGAGGTGGGCCCGATCCACCGGGCGCTCTCCGGGCTCCCCGACGGCCTCGACCTGGTCGACGCCTTCTCGTCCTGGTTCGACGTGACCCACGTCGGCGAACCCACCGGACCCACGGTGGCCGCCCTCGGCGAGTCGGGCGCCCTGGCCCTGGTGATGCCCTCGGGTGCGTGGCTCCTGTCGCCCAAGGACGGTACGCCGGAGGCGGCCGGCTCCCCCCTCGACGCCTCGATGGTGGCGCTGGTCATCGCCGAGCTCCCCGACCACGAGCTGACCTTCTCCAACGACTGGCGTGCGGCGGCCGGGGCCGTCGACCGCGAGGAGGTCCAGGCCGTGGTGCTGCTGCGCCCGGTGACGGTCGACCAGATCGCCGAGTGGGCCCGCACGGGCCGGCGGATGCCACCCAAGACCACCTACTTCCACCCCAAGCCCCGGACCGGCATGGTCTTCCGGACGATCGACCCCTGACCCCGGGGTGCCCGCCGGCGGGCGATGGCTTCCGTCCCCCACCTGGTGGTTTGGCGCCCGGGGATGGGCTCGGTAGCCTTGAACGGTCGAGTTCGCAGCCGACGTGCTGCACCCGACACCGGCAGTGGCAACGTGGGAAATGGGGACGGGGTGGGTCGGAGCCGTATCGCCGTGCTGGGCGCGTCCCTCGTCATCGGGGTGACGCTGGCCGCCTGCGGCCCCGCCCAGGCCTCGCGCCAGCCGGTGGTCGCCCACCAGCCGGCGGTCCCGGCCACCGCTCCGGTGGCCCCATCGACCACCGCCGCGCCACCGCCCTCCACCGCACCGGCGCCCGCCCCGGTGTCGATCCCACCGGCCGCCGGGTGGTCCCCGCCCCTGACCACCATCCCGCCGGGTGGCGGCATCACGTCGGTGGCCTGTCTCTCCGACACCTTCTGCATCTCCGCCGGCGGCGGCGACAACCACGCCGACACCACCGACACCTCGGGAGCCGGTCTCACCCAGTCGTGGGACGGGGAGACCTGGTCTGACCCGAGCACTGCCTTTCCGGCGCCCTCCGGCGCCTACGGGACCTGGCCGGTGATGCCTGCGGTGGCCTGCACCTCCGGGCCGTTCTGCGTGGTGGCGGACGCGTCAGGCTTCGTCACCAACGGTGAGGGCACCAACTGGATCACCCCGGTGGGGCTGCCGCCGGCCCCGACCCTGCCGGCCGACCCGGCCGATCCCGGACCCGGCCACACCGGCTCGCGGACGGCGGCGGTGTCGTGCCCGTCCCCTACCTTCTGCGCCATCGTCGAGAACACCGGAACCGTCTTCACCTGGCGGCACGGCGCATGGCTGGCGCCCCAGGTCTTCGGGGCCCCGGCGGGGCCGGGCGGATCGACCACCGCCCTCTACGCCCCGGGTCGGGTCGGGCTGTCATGCCCCTCCGCCTCGGCGTGCACCGCGGTGGTGGGGACTGCGGTGCTCGACTGGAACGGTGCCCAGTGGTCCGAGGAGCCGGTGCCCTGGACGGCCACCGCCGACCCGCACGGCGCGGCGATCGCCTGCCCCACCGCCACCCTGTGCGCCATCGTGAGCGGCCCGGACCTGGCCTACCGGAACGGCTCCTCCACCTGGTCGGCACCGAGGACCGTCGACCCCGGCGGGGTGCTCGACGGGATCTCGTGCCCGACGCCGTCGTTCTGCGTGGCGGTCGACGCCGGTGGGTCGGCCCTCACCTTCGACGGCACCTCGTGGGCACCCCCGGTCAAGGTGCTGCCGCCGGCCACCGAGTACACCGCCCTCGGCACCTCGGTCGCCTGCACCGCCGCCCCCTTCTGCATGGTGGTGAACGGCGACGGTGACTTCACCACCTTCAACGAGCCGACGCCGGGGTCCGAGGCCCCCGTCGCCACCGTGGCGCCCACCACGACCACCATCCCGGGCTAGGTAACGTGTCGGTCGGCCCGTCGGCCCCGCCGACCCGGACGCCCAGGGGGCAACCATGAAGATCAGCACCATGCTCAGCTACGCCGGCGGATTCCGCGAATCGGCGGCCCAGGTCGTCGAGTTCGAGCACGCCGGCCTCGACCTGGTCTGGGTGGCGGAGGCCTACGGCTTCGACAGCCCCAGCCTCATGGGCTTCCTGGCCGCCCTCACCGAGCGGGTGGAGATCGGCTCGGCCATCCTGCCCGTCTACACCCGCACCCCGACCCTCATCGCCATGACGGCGGCGGGGATCGATGCCCTCTCCGACGGCCGTTTCCACCTCGGCCTCGGCGCCTCGGGTCCGCAGGTCATCGAGGGGTTCCACGGGGTCCCCTACACGGCCCCCCTGGGCCGTACCCGCGAGGTCATCGAGATCTGCCGCCGGGTCTGGGCCCGTGAGGCACCCCTGACGTACGAGGGCACCCAGTTCACGCTGCCGCTCCCCGCCGACCGGGGAACCGGCCTCGGCAAGGCGCTCAAGATCATCGGCCACCCGCGCCCGGACATCCCGGTGTGGGTCGCTTCCCTCGGGGAGAAGAACGTGGCCATGACGGCCGAGGTGGCCGACGGCTGGATCCCGATGCTGTTCGTGCCCGAGAAGGTCAAGGACGTCTGGGGCGCGGCCCTGTCCGACGGGCTGGCCCGGCGCGACCCGGCCCTCGGCCCCCTGCAGATCACCGCCGGCGGCGTGCTGGCCATCGGCGAGGGCGCGGACGTCACCGCCGTCCGCGAACTGTCGCGCGGCTACCTGGCGCTCTACATCGGTGGCATGGGTGCCAAGGGCCGCAATTTCTACAACGACGTGGCCCGCCGGTGCGGCTACGAGAGGGCGGCGGAGACCATCCAGGACCTCTACCTGTCGGGCGACAAGGCCGGGGCGGAGGCGGCCGTCCCCGACGAGCTGCTCGAGCTGCTGTCCCTCTGCGGTCCCGAGTCCTACGTGGCGGAGCGCATCGCCGCCTTCGCCGAGGCCGGTGTCACCCACCTGCAGGTGGCACCGGTCCCGGTCGGCGACCAGCGTCCGGTCGACCTCATCGAGACCGTCAAGCGCCTGGCGGGCTGAGCGCCGTCACGGTGCCACCGGGTCCGGCACCGGCGACCGGTCGGACCGGTCGGACGAGGGGTCGGACCGGCCCAGGCCCGGCCGGCTCAGGCCCGGCCGGCGGCCATGGTGGCCAGGGTGGTGACCGTCTTCCAATTGCGGGTGGTGGCCGTCGTGCCGAGCTTCCGCTCGAGGAAGGCGTTGCCCAGCTTGGTTTCCCCGTAGCCGCCGGGGATGTGGAGGTAGACATCCGCACCGGCCACCCGGAGCTCGTCCGGTCGGAAGGGCCGGGCGGCCACCTCCAGATCGGCCACCGCCGCCGGGTCGGGGACGGCGGCGAGGAACGTGACGTGGAACTGCCGGGGCTCGTCGTCCGGCCGCAGCCCCTCGGCGGTGAAGGGGCTGTCGGCCACCACCCGGGCCAGCTCGTCGCCGGTTCGGGCGACCACCGGCACCTCGATCCCGAACCCCTCGAGGACGGCGGTCGCCAGCCGCGACGCCACCGCGTCCGGGGTGGCCCGGCCCCGCGCATCGAAGACGAGGTTACCGCTCTGCACGTAGGTACGCACGCCCCCGTAGCCCAGCGAGCCCGCCAGGGCGCGGAGGTCGGCCATCGGTACTTTGTTGCGCCCGCTGACGTTGATCCCGCGCAGCATGGCCACGTAGGTGGCCACCGGGCGCGCTACTCCACCGTCCAGGAGGATCCCGACCGCAGCAGCGCGCCCAGATCGCCCGGGCCCTTGCGCTCGATCACCCGCTCGACCTGTCGGGCCATCTCGGCCCCGTACTCGGGCCGGTCCACGTCACGGAAGATCCCCACCGGGGTGGGCTCGTACGGGCCGCGGGACAGGCGGCTGAGCTGGAAGGCCAGCCCCGGGTTGTCGCGGTGCTCGTCGTGGACCAGCAGGGCCGCCTCGCCGACCTCGGCCACGTCCACCACGTCGAGCGACCCGTCGGAGCGCATGACCACGCCGTGCTCACCCTCGGCACCGAACCGGATCGGCTCGCCGTGGACCAGGGGGATCAGCATGTCCGAGCGGTGCTCCTTGCCGGTGATGGCCTCGAAGGCGCCGTCGTTGAAGACGTTGCAGTTCTGGTAGATCTCCACGAACGACGCACCGCGGTGCTGGTGGGCACGCCGGAAGGTCTCCATCATGTGCTTGCGGTCCATGTCGTGCGTGCGGGCCACGAAGCCGGCTTCCGCCCCGAGCGCCAGGCTCAAGGGGTTGAACGGCTGCTCGAGGGAGCCGAACGGCGTCGACTTGGTCACCTTGGCGACCTCGGAGGTGGGCGAGTACTGCCCCTTGGTGAGGCCGTAGATCTGGTTGTTGAACAGCAGGATGGTGATGTTGACGTTCCGCCGGAGGGCGTGGATGAGGTGGTTGCCCCCGATGGAGAGGGAGTCACCGTCGCCGGTGACCACCCACACGTCGAGGTCGGGCCGGGTGGTGGCCAGGCCGGTGGCGATGGCCGGGGCCCGACCGTGGATGGAGTGCAGCCCGTAGGTGTTCATGTAGTACGGGAAGCGGGCGGCGCAGCCGATGCCGGACAGGAACACGGTGCGCTCGCGGCTGACGCCCAGCTCGGGCATCAGCATCTGGACGGCGGCCAGGATGGAGTAGTCGCCGCACCCCGGGCACCAGCGGACCTCCTGGTCGGACGACCAGTCCTTGCGGGTGGTGAGCGGCACCGGCACCGGGGTGCCGTCGCCGCCGTCGATGGGGGCCTGGGCCAGGTCGGTCATCAGTGGGACACCTTTCCGTTGGCCGGCTGGTCGGGTGTCGGCGCCCCGACCAGCGGGTCGCCCGGGACCGGCCCGACCCCGTCGGCGTTGAGCAGCTCGAGGATGGCCGCCTCCATCGAGGCGGCCCGGAACGGGATCCCCTTGACCTGGGTGAAGGAGACCACGTCGACCAGGTACTCGGCCCGCAGCAGCCGGCTCAGCTGGCCGAGGTTGACCTCGGGGACCAGCACCTTGCGGTAGCGCGCCAAGACGTCCCCGAGGTCGGCCGGGAACGGGTTCAGGTGCATCAGGTGGGCCTGGGCCACCTTGTGGCCACGGGCCCGGGTCCGCTGGACGCCGGCGGCGATGGCACCGTAGGTGGAACCCCACCCGATGACCAGAATCTCGGCGTCGCCGGCGGCGTCGTCCACGTCGGTCGGGGGGATGTCGTCGGCGATGCCGGCGATCTTGGCCGCCCGCAGCCGGGTCATGTGCTCGTGGTTGGCGCCGTCGTAGTTGACGTTGCCGGTACCGTCCTGCTTCTCGAGTCCACCGATACGGTGCTCGAGGCCGGCCAGTCCCGGGGGGGCCCACGGTCGGGCCAGGGTGTCCTCGTCCCGGAGGTAGGGCCAGAACTCGTCGTGGCCGTCGGCGTCCACGTGGTTGGGGCCGGTGGCGAAGCCCGGGTCGATGACCGGAAGGTCGGCGACATCGGGCAGCCGCCAGGGCTCGGTGCCGTTGGCCAGGTACCCGTCCGACAGGAGGATCACCGGTGTCCGGTACTTCACGGCCAGCCGGACCGCCTCGAGGGTGGCCTCGAAGCAGTGCGACGGGGTGCGGGCAGCCACGATGGGGAGCGGGGCCTCACCGTGGCGCCCGTACATGGCGTGGAGGAGGTCGGCCTGCTCGGTCTTGGTGGGCAGACCGGTGGAGGGACCCCCGCGCTGGACGTCGATGATCAGGAGCGGCAGCTCGAGGTTGATGGCCAGGCCGATCATCTCCGACTTGAGATCGACACCGGGCCCCGAGGTGGTGGTGACGCCGAGGGCACCGCCGAACGAGGCGCCGAGGGCGGCGCCGATACCGGCGATCTCATCCTCCGCCTGGAACGTCCGCACCCCGAACTCCTTGTGCTTGGAGAGCTCGTGGAGGATGTCCGAGGCGGGGGTGATCGGATAGGTGCCGAGGAACAGGGGCAGGGAGGAGCGCGTGGAGGCGGCGATGAGCCCCCAGGCGGTGGCCGTGTTGCCGGTGATGTTGACGTACTCGCCGGGGGCGAGCTCGGCGGGACGCACCTCGTAGGACGACTCGAAGAGCTCGGCGGTCTCGCCGAAGTGGAAGCCGGCCTTCAGGGCCCGGAGGTTGGCCTCCATCACCAGGGTCTTGCCGGCGTACCTCTCCTCGATCCAGGCGGCGGTGGCCTCCAACGGCCGGGTGTAGAGCCAGCTGATCAGGCCGAGGGCGAAGAAGTTCTTGGAGCGTTCGGCATCCCGCGGCTTGACGCCGGCGTCCTTGGAGACCTCGGTGGTGATCGAGGTCATCGGGACCTCGTAGACGGTGAAGGCCGACAGGCTCCCGTCTGCGAGGGGGTCGGCCTCGTAGCCGGCCTTGTGGAGGTTCCGCTCCTCGAAGGCGTCGACGTTGACGATGATGGTGGCGCCGGGCTGCAGGATGCCGACGTTGGCCTTCAGGGCGGCGGGGTTCATGGCCACCAGGACGTTCGGGGCGTCGCCCGGCGTCGAGATGTCGTGGTCGGAGATGTGGACCTGGAACGCGGACACCCCGGCCAGGGTGCCGGCCGGGGCCCGGATCTCGGCCGGAAAGTCCGGAAAGGTGGCCAGGTCGTTCCCCAGCAGGGCCGACGAGGTGGTGAACCGGTCGCCCGCCAACTGCATGCCGTCGCCGGAGTCCCCCGCGAACCGGATGACCACCCGGTCGATCAACTGGGTCGGATGCTCGCTCCTCGTGGTGTCAGACACCGTGCTCCTCTTCCTACCGCCACTGCTGCGCCATGCCTGGCGCCGGGTCGCCGGTGGGTCACTCGGCGCCTAGTTTGCCCAAAAGCAGGTAGGACCCTACCGCACGCGCGGTAACCACCCCCGGCCCGTGCGAGTCTACCGTCGGCGGTCGGAATCCGGTCGACATCCCCCGTCACCTGGACGGGCCGTCGGGCCGGACCGGGCCGGTTCAGGCGATGGTGACTCCGTCGTCCAGGTAGACGTCCTGGATGGCGTGGATCAGGTCGGCGCCCTCGTCGAGCGGGCGCTGGAAGGCCTTCCGGCCGACGATCAGGCCGGCACCGCCCGCCCGCTTGTTGATCACCGCGGTCCGGACCGCCTGCCCCTTGTCGTCGATGCCCTTCGACTCGCCGCCCGAATTGATCAGCCCGATGCGGCCGGCGTAGCAGTTGACGACCTGCCAGCGGGTGAGGTCGATGGGGTGGTCGGTGGTCAACTGGCTGTAGACGAGAGGATCGGTCTTCCCGAACTGGAGGGCGTTGTACCCCCCGTTGTTCTCCGGCTGCTTCTGCTTGATGATGTCGGCCTCGATGGTGACGCCGAGGTGGTTTGCCTGGCCGGTGAGGTCGGCCGACACGTGGTAGTCCACCGCTCCCTGTTTGAAGGCGCTGTTGCGCAGATAGCACCACAGCACGGTGAACATCCCCAGCCGGTGCGCCTCGGCGAACGCCTTGGAGACCTCGACGATCTGGCGGTCGGCTCCTTCGGAGCCGAAGTAGATCGTGGCCCCGACCCCGACCGCGCCCAGATCGGCGGCCTGCTGGGCCTGGCCGAACAGGATCTGGTCGTAGGTGTTGGGATAGTTGAGGAAGTCGTTGTGGTTGAGCTTGACGATGAACGGGATCCGGTGGACGTAGCGGCGCGCCACGATCCCCAGCCCGCCGAGGGTGGTGGCGATGGCGTTGCAGTCGCCGGCGATGGCCAGGTCGCAGAGCCGGGCCGGGTCGAAGTAGGACGGCACCTTGGCGAAGCTGGCGGCGGCCGAGTGCTCGATCCCCTGGTCGACGGGGAGGATCGACAGGTACCCGGTACCACCCAGACGCCCGGTGCTGTAGAGGGTGCCCAGGTTCCGGAGGACCGTCGGCGAGCGGTCGGAGTGGAGGAAGACCTCGTCCATGTGCCCGGGACCCGGAAGGGTGAGGAGCTCGGAGGGGAAGGCGGTCGAGTGGTGGTTGAGCAGCGAGTCGGCTTCGTCGCCGAGGAGTTGTTCGAGATCCATGGTGATCGAGCCTATCGGCAGCCGTCCGCCGGCCGGAAAACCGCCACCGTCCCGTCAGCCCGTCCGGCGAGCGCCCTTCGGAGTGCGCCGGGACCGGGTCGGCGGCCCCAACGACTCCAGGCGCTGGGCCACGTCGTAGGCGTCGGGATCGACGGCGGCCACCCGGAGGAACAGCTCCCGCGCCTTGGGGAGATCGCCCGAGCGCTCCATCAGATCGCCCAGCACGTACCACTGGCGCAGGTGGCGCTCGGCGGGGTTGCGCACCAGCCGCCCGGCCCCCGCCTCGACCAGCAGGGAGATGGCACCGGCCAGGTCGCCGGTGTCGGCCCGGGTGCCGGCGAGGACCAGACGACCCTCGGAGAGGACCTCCGGGTCGGGTGAGCCGTGGCGGAGCTCGGTGAAGAGGGCTTCGACCCGCTTCGGGCGGCCGAGGGCACGCTGGCAGTCCATCCGGACCGGGTGCTGGTCGACCGAGCCGGTGAGCGTGGCGAAGACCTCCAGGTTGACCAGGGCCGCTTTCCAGTAGCCCTGGTGGTACTGACTGAGGGCCACGAGTTCCCGGACCGAGGGGGCGTTGGGGATGGCGTCGGCCACCGTCTTGAGGATCCGCGAGGCGTCGCGGTAGCGCTCGCGCTCGTAGGCACCGATGCCGGCGGCCATCCGTTCGGTCATCCGCTCGCGAAGGTGTCCCCAGTCCGGGCCGGCCGCCGACGCCAACTCGTTGCCGATGTCGGGCGGCAGTTCGGCCGGCGCCTGGACGGACCGGTGGGCCGGTGGACGGGCCGATGGCTTCCCCTTGGCACCGCGGTCGTCCTGGACCCACACCTCGGGGACGAACTCGTCGGACCGGCGCCGCGACTGTCGGCGACCTTCCGGGGTGTCCCGGTCCGGTCCGTGCTCGACGCCGTCCCGGACGGTGCTCGCCCCCCGGCGGGCCACGCTCCCCCACCCCTTGCGGACCACCGGCGCCCCGGACGACCGCTCGTCCCGTGGGGCCGACGACCGCCCGGTGCGGGGGGCGCCCGGTGCCCGTCCACCGCCGTTCGAGGGGGCACCGGACCGGCGGCCGCCGGTACCGGATCCGGTCCGCCCGCCCGTTGTCCGGCGGTCGTTGCCGCCCGTGCCGGTGCCGGAACCGGTCCGCGGAGCCCCGGCGTTGCCACCGTCGCTCCGACCTCGTCCGTCGCTCCGGGCGGACCCTCCCGACCGGCCGGACCCCTGCGCCTTGGGGGGGCCACCCGGTCTCGACCGCTTGCCGTCCCCGGAGGCGCGCGGGCGCGACGAGCCAGGGGGCGGAGGCGGGGTCATGAGATCATCCTACCGCCCGGACGGCACCCCCGGTCGGCCCACCGACACCGGTCGGAGGTGGTCGTCCGACACGCCGCGGTCGGTACCGGCGACCGGTCACCCGGTGGCGCCGGGTCCCGATCGCAGTGAGCCACCTCGCCCCGGACAGACCGTCGTCCCGGTGATCCCGAACAGGTTCACCAGGTTCGCCCGGCACGGACCGGCGACGACGGGACAGGGGCGGATAGCGTGGACCGGTGACTCCGCACCAATTCACCCTGGCCGGATCCTCCGTGACCGTGCCACCGCTCGGGGTGGGCACCTGGGCGTGGGGCGACCGCTCGACCTGGGGGATGGGCGGGTACGACGCCGAGCTCACCGACGACACCATCCGGGAGGCGTGGAACGCCTCGCTCGATGCCGGGGTCACCTTCTTCGACACCGCCGAGGTCTACGGCCACGGCGAGAGCGAGCGGATCATCGGCTCCCTGCTGGCCGGCGGTCCCGAGCGGGGCGCCCCCGCCGTGGTGGCCACGAAGTTCATGCCCTCGCCGTGGAAGCTCGACGTCACGCGTTCCCTGCTGCACGCGCTGCGGGCCTCGCTCGAACGCCTGGGACTGCCGTCCGTCGATCTCTACCAGCTCCACGGGCCGGTCAGCCTGCGCTCCCACGACGCCCTCGCCGAGGCGCTGGCCTCCGCCCATCGGGAGGGACTGGTGCGGGCGGTGGGCGTCTCCAACTACTCGGCCCGGGAGACCCGCTCGATGGCCACCGCTCTCGAGGCCCGCGGGCTGGCCCTCGCCACCAACCAGATCGAGTTCTCGCTGCTGCGACGCGCACCGGAAACCGGTGGCCTGCTCGCCACCTGCGCGGACCTGGGCGTCCTGCCGCTGGCCTACTCCCCCATCGGCCAGGGTCGCCTCACCGGCAAGTACTCCGTCGACCACCCGCCGCCGGGGAACCGCCAGTTCTCCAACCACCCGATGGAGGTGGTCGAGCGGGTGGTGGCCGAGCTCCGCCGCGTCGGCGAGAAGCACGGGGGCAGGCTCCCGAGCCAGGTGGCACTGAACTGGGTGATGGCCAAGGGCGCGGTCCCGATCCCCGGCGCCAAGAACCGTCGTCAGGCCGAGGAGAACGCCGGCGCTCTCGGCTGGAGCGTGGACGGAGACGACCTGGAGCGCCTCGACCGGGTGGCGCTCCCGGGGCTCCGCTCGCTGCGCAACCGGCTCTGGCAGCACGGCTGAGCTCCGACCGGGGACCGCCCCGGTGGGCCCGGGTCGGGACCGGACGCCGGTGGCCGGCCGCCGCTCCGCTCCGGTGCCCGGTCGCCGCTCCGCTCCGGGGCCCGGTCGCCGCTCCGCTCCGGTGCCCGGTCGCCGCTCCGCTCCGGGGCCGCTCCGGCACTGGGTACGATCATCCCTTGGCCACTCCCTGGGACAGACGGCGACCGTGAACGAACCCGATGCCACACCGGGAATGTGGAAGAGTCCCGACGGACGGTGGTTCCCCGTCGGCGCCGGCGAGGCGGGAGCGCCTCCCTCGGCCCCGGACGGGCCGGCATCCGGCCCACCGCCAGTTCGCACCGAATCCCCCCACGCCCCCTCCGGACCTCCGGACGCGGGCGTCGGGCACGGTGCCATCCCCGGGCTCGCAAGCCGGCGGCCGGCGACGGGGTCCACCGCCGGTCCACGACGCCGGCGCACCATCGCCATCGTGGCGGCGGCCGTCGTCGTCGCCCTGTTCCTCGTCGTCCCCCTCGTCACCCGCAGCCACCAGGCGGGCACCCTCCACGTGGGTTCGGGCGATGCCATCGTGAACTGGACGTCGGCCACCGCGGCCGGCCCGACCAACTCCGCCGCCTCGTTCTCCGGTTCGATGGACGGGCTCACCCTCACCGGGACGGCCACCCCGGTGCCCGGTGGCAGCGGGGGCAACGGGTCGGTCCAGTCGGCGATTCCCGCCGCGCGGTGGAAGGGCACCCTCGGGGCCTCCCCGTTCGACGTGGCGGTCGCCCCGGGGACCGGTGACACCGTCGACCTCACCGGCATCTGGGGCAGCCAGCGGATCGACCTCATTATCGCCGGCGCACCGGCGGGAGCCACGGGCTTCGTCCTCCACGGAACCGTCGGTCAGAACACCGTCACCGGATCGACCACCCACCCGGTCCAGAGCGGGAGCTATGGACGGGTGACCGCCACCTTCGACGTCGCCGCCTGACCGGCCTGGCGGCCGGCCCACGGCCATCATCGAACGGGATGGGACCGCCGTTCACCGGGCGCCGTACACCGGGCGCCGTCCACCGAAGAAAGCCCGTGGTGCGTCGGACGGCCCTCGCAGTGCGGGTAGAGGACCACCGGAGTCGGGCGGGAGCCTCGGTCATGGGTCATGGCCGTCGTGGGTCATGGCCGTCGGCTGCGGACGCCCCTCCCGCCACCTCGCCGCCCGCACCGACGCCACGCGAAGAACGATGGAACCACACGCCCGTTGACGCGACAATGCCCCCCGCTGGGCGGGGGGCATTGTCTGGAGAAATCCCGGCGGCGTCCTACTCTCCCAGGGGGCTACCCCCCAAGTACCATCGGCGCTGGCGTGCTTAACTGCCGTGTTCGGAATGGGAACGGGTGTGACTACGCCGCCATGGCCACCGGAAACTGTGCGCTCTCCGGGGCTCGAGGACCTGACCCCCGAGCGGGGGTGATCCGAGCCCGACGTGACCGATGATCGGTCACCCCTGAGCGTTCCATAGCGAGCACGAGCAAGTTCCCAAGCCCTCGGCCGATTAGTACCGGTCAGCTGAATGCGTTGCCGCACGTACACTTCCGGCCTATCAACGTGGTCGTCTGGCCACGGGCCTTACCAGGTTAACCCTGTGGGAGATTTCATCTTGGAACGAGCTTCGCGCTTAGATGCTTTCAGCGCTTATCCC
>Ga0080006_1147237_pt1 | contig 39609 bp, 33 predicted proteins | sample RS3BMetagenome_FD_69209 | JGI IMG/M metagenome (GOLD analysis project Ga0080006, IMG submission 69209) | Ferric oxide microbial mat and aquatic microbial communities from Rainbow Spring, Yellowstone National Park, USA - RS3B (SPADES... ...
CAGAGCCGGCGCGTAGCCCGCCTCGCGCGGTAGCCGCGCACCCGGCTCACCGGGAACCCAGCACCAGCGTCGCCCGCTGCGCGCCCATCGGCCGTAATGGAACGGCGCGAAGCCCCACGGCTCGGCATCGATCCAGGTCCAGCCCCAGGGCGCCACGAACGACCATTGCCCGTCGCCGTACGGCACCCAGTCGGGCCCGACATCGGGGAACCAGGCCTCGCCCCAGTCCTGGCTTGCCTGCCAGGCACCATAGGCCGACAGGTCGGCACCACCAGTCATCGCCCCGGCCAGCGCCGGCACGGGCGTTTCGGACGGGGCGCGGGCGAGCATGGCGGAGAGAAACGCGTCCGCGCCGGGCATCGGCTGCACCTCGCCGCCGAACGGCTGGCTGCCGAACACGACGATCATCTGCCCCGCGCCGGCATGCAGGGACAGGTCGCCGCTGCTCAGGTCGGCCGCGCCGCGCACAACAACCACCCGTGTCGGTGCCTGCGCGTCACCCGCCACGATCTCGTACTCGCCCGACACGGCCATGCGCACCGCGCCGCGTGGGGTCGCGAGCCGGTAGCCGTCGCGGGGCTGCCCGCCACGCAGATCGAGGAACACAGCACCCCGCGGCTCGGAGACACTTGCCTGCTGCTCGTCGAGTGTTGCGATGTCGAGCTCCGTGCCGGAGTCGAGTGCCACACGGCTCGCGCCGATCTCGACGCCGAGCTGGCCGTCGGTGCCGGTCCAGAATGCCGAGCCGGAAGTGACGGGATAGTTGAGCACCGCATCCGCCCAGGCAGCGGTTCCGGGCGGGCGCATCACCACCGGTCCCGAGACCCGGGCCACGCGCCCGACCAGGGCGGGCGGATCGGCCGTCGGCGTGCCCTCCGCCGCAGCCGCCGGGAGCGAGTTGCCGGCGATGAGGGCAGCGCAGGCGATCAAGCTGGCCGCCCGGCGTCCGCCGCGGGCTATGCACGCGGCGAGATGCCATGGCCGGGCTTTGTCAGCTCCGACGCCGGGCATCCCGGCTCCCGGTCACCGCCCCGCCCGTGCGGGAACCGGGTCGCTCAATGGTTGCGGCCGCGCCCGGTCTTGCCTTGCAACGCGTCGATTCGCTTGGACGCGTCGGCCTTGTTCAGGTGCGGGTCGAACGGCTCGCCCGCCTCCTCGCTCAGCGTCTTGAGGTAGGAGGCCTGGGCGCCGGTCATGCTTTCATCACCGGTGGTCCAGTCATCGGGGTTCTTCTCGGCGTTGGACGGCGCTGCCTGCCCGGACGCCTGGTCAGAAGCCTCGGTGGGCACCTGCTTGGGATTCTGATCATTGCTCATGCAGGCAGCAACGCGCCCGTTCTTGTTTGGTTCCAACCATCAGCGCGTCGGCCGCGAGCCGGCATGTCTTTGGCGGTGGGCGGCTTCAGCGTCCCGGCAGGCGGTGGCGGTAGCCGAGTGCCTCGGCGACGTGCTGGCGTTCGACCGCCACCGTACCCTCGAGGTCGGCGATCGTGCGGGCGACGCGCAGGATGCGGGTGAAGCCGCGCGCCGAGAGGCGCAGGCGGGCGGCCGCCTGTTCGGCGAGGTCGCGCGCCGCGGGCGACAGGGCGAGCTGGTCGACGGGGGCCTCGGCATTGCGCACACCGTCCTGGCGCTCGTGCTGCCGGGCACGGCAGACGGCCACGCGGGCCGCCACCGTTTCGGTGCTCTCGCCTTCCGACAAACGCGCGATCTCGCCGGCGGCGACCGGCTGCACCTGCACGCTGAGGTCGATCCGGTCGAGCATCGGTCCGCTGATCTTGCCGAGATAGTCCTCGCCGCAGCGCGGCGCCCGCGAGCATTCGCGGCCCGGGTCGCCGAGATAGCCGCACCGGCAGGGGTTCATCGCCGCCACCAGCTGGAAGCGGGCGGGGTAGGTGACGTGCGCCGCCGCCCGCGCCACGGTCGTCTGCCCGCTCTCGATGGGTGCTCGCAGCGCTTCGAGGCTCTGCCGGGGCAGCTCCGGCATCTCGTCGAGGAACAGCACGCCGCGGTGGGCGAGGCTGACTTCGCCGGGCTTGGCGCGCGGGCCGCCGCCCACGATCGCCGCCTGGCTCGCGGAATGGTGCGGCTCGCGGAACGGTGGCCGCGTCACCAGGCGACCGTCGCGCAGCAGGCCGGCGACGCTGTGGATCGCGCTGACCTCGAGCGCCTCCGCCGCGGTCAGGTTGGGCAGCAGGCCGGGGAGCCGGCCGGCGAGCATCGACTTGCCTGCACCCGGGGGGCCGACCAGCATGAGGCTGTGGCCGCCGGCCGCACAGATCTCAAGCGCACGCTTGGCGGTTTCCATGCCGCGCACGTCACCAAGGTCGGGCAGTCCGGGCGAGCCGCGCGCCGGCTCGGCAGCGCCGGGCAGGCGCGGCGGTGACAGCACCTGGAGGCCGCGGAAATGGTTGACCACCGACAGCAGGTCAGGCGTGGCCAGCACCTCGAGCTCGCCCCCCCAGGCCGCTTCGCCGCCCTGCGAGGCCGGGCAGATCAGGCCGAGCGACAGGGCCGACGCGCCGAGTGCTGCCGGCAGCACGCCGGTGACCGGATTGACCCGTCCGTCGAGCGACAGCTCGCCGACCGCGGCGAACCCGGCCAGCTCGTCGGCGGGCAGCACCTCCATCGCGCCCAGGAGACCAAGGGCGATCGCCAGGTCGAAGTGGCTGCCCTCCTTCTGCAGGTCAGCCGGTGCGAGATTGATCAGGATCCGCTTGGGCGGCAGCGAGAGCTGCATGGCGGTCAGTGCGGCGCGGACCCGTTCACGCGACTCCGCCACCGCCTTGTCGGCGAGGCCAACCATCAGCAGCGCCGGCAGGCCGTTCGAGATCTGCACCTCGACGTCGACCGGCACCGCCTCGATGCCGGCGAAGGCGAAACTGCGGACCCGGGTGATCGGCATCGGAGGCCTTGAAGCGTCGTTCGCCTCAGCCTGCCGGGCAAAGGTTAAGCGTCGATTGACGCGCCGCCGGCTTCACCTTTCTGGCCGCAGCCCACGACGACGCTCAGTCCACCGAGCAGACGCCGAGCGCGTTCGGCTTGGCGGACGGGTTGTGCTGGAAGGCGAGCTTTTCCGTGCCGTAGTCCGAGCCGGGCTGTTCGGGGAAGGGGGTGCTGCTGGCCGGGTAGCAGTTGGACGCGAGCAGGTAGGCCATCACCTGGGCGTACTCGGTGGCGCTCAACGAGCCCGGATTGTTGAACGGCATGTTCTGGGTGACGATGTAGTCGAGCATCTGCACCGTGTGGTTGTCCTTCACGGCCGAGGTCATGAAGTCCTTGCCGGCCAGCGCGGGGGCGGCGACGCCCTGCAGGTTGGCGCCGTGGCAGCTCACGCAGTTCTTGGCAAAGACGCCGGCACCAGCCTGCGCCTGCGCCTTGGTGTAGGACACGCCGCCCCCGGCCTTGTCGGCAACTTCGACGAGCAGAGGCGAGCGTCGCGCCGCATGCCGCAGGATCGCCTGCGCGCGGGCGGCCACGCTGCCGGGCACCGGCGCCGCGTCGGCCTGCTTGTTCGGGCAGTGTTGCTGGACCATGCCTGACGCCGGCGTGTAGAGCACGATCAATGAGCCTTCCTTCTTGATGAGCAGCGCGCCGTCGGCCTGGATGGCTGCGTGGCTCGCGGCAACGGCGTGCCAGACCAGCCAGCCGTGATAGACGCCGTAGCCTGGCGCGCGCGGCGTAGCACAGCCATCGCTTACCTGCGCGCCGTCGGGCACGCCGAGCACGGTGTTGGTCAAGGCACCTTCGAGGCCGCCGAACACGTCGTACTGGTCGGGGCGGCCGATCGCGATCTGCAGGGTTTCGAGCGCGTGCGAGGCTTGCGCCTGGTATTCGTCGAGCCCATCGGCTTTTTTCGCATCCTGCAGGTCGGCGACCGCGGAGGCGAGATTGACCTGGATGCCGTGCAGCGCCTCCACGAAGGGCGGCGCGTCAGGGCGGTCGAGCAGGTGGTTGACGTGCTGTTCGGCGCCGATCGCGTCGCCCGGGTTGTCGACGCTCTTGTCGAAATCGTCCGATGCGGCACCAACCAGCACGTTGATCGCCCGCTGGGCGGAGGCGATGTAGCTGTTCGGGCCGGTCGCGGTCGCGTTCTCGGCGTCCATCACCGTCCGGAAGGCCGCCTTCAGGTCATTGAGTGCTGCCACGGCCAGAGCGTGATCCGAGCCGGTTGCGGCCGCTCGCGCCGGGGCGGAGCCGACAGTAAAGACAAGGGCGGCAAACGCCGCCCCTGTCAGAAGAACCGAACGAAGCCGCATCACTTGGCGAGTGCGAACATGGTCAGGAACGAGCCCTTGTTGGAAGCGGGGGTGTCGGGGAGCAGCTGGTTGCCGGCGGTGCCGGACGCGACGGCCACGAACTCCTGGCCGTCACGCTCGAACGCCACGGGCGGGGCAAGGATCGACGAGCCGGTGTCGTAGCTCCACAGCTCCTTGCCGGACTGGGCGTCATAGGCGACGAAATCGCCCATCACCTTGCCGCTGAACACCAGTCCGCTCGAGGTCGACAGCGCGCCGCCGATCATCGGGTGCTTGTCGGGGTTGCGCCAGGCGAACACGCCAGTGCTCATGTCGATGGCGTTCATCTGCCCGGTGTTCGGCCCGACGAATTTGGGGAATGCGCCGCCGAGATAGAACTGGCCACTGATGTAGAGCACGTTCTTGTTGGCACGGTAGAATCCGCACTCGTTGCTGCTCGGCAGGTAGATCATGTTGGTCTTGGGATCGTAGCTGCCGCCGTTGTACTCGACGCCGCCGTTGGTGTTCGGGCAGGCCACGTTGCCGGCCAGCGACGGCTTCTGGTCCTGGTTGAGCTGCATCGCCACGGCGAGCCGCTCGACCAGCTTGCCGGTCTGCGCGTTCAGCAGCCAGAAATTGCTCGCCTTGTCGCCGGTGGCGACCAGCTGGGTGGAGCGGCCGTTGAACTTGGCGGTGAACAGCAGCGGCGGCATCACCGGATCCCAGTCATGCGTGTCGTTGCGCAGGAACTGGTAGTGCCAGACGAGCTTCGGCTTGTCGCCCGAGATGTCGAGCGCCACCAGCGAGTCCGTGTAGAGATCGGAGCCCTTGCGGATCGTGTCGTTGAAGTCGGGCGAGGGGTTGCCGACGTTGCCGTAGAGCATGCCGGTCTTCGGATCGAGCGCCATCTGCGTCCAGACCGAGGCACCGCCACGCTTCCAGCTGTCGCCGGGCCAGGTGTCGTGGCCCTTCTGTCCCGGCCCCGGGATGGTCTGCCAGGCCCAGACCTTCTTGCCGGTCTTCGGGTCGAAGGCGCTGACCTCGCCGATCCCGCCCCAGTCGCCGTTGGAGACGTTCTCCAGCAGCAGCGTGCGGCCGGCGGCGTTGCGATAGGGCATCGGCGCCTGGGAGAAGAACGAGTTGCTGGTGTCGGCGACCGCGACCACGTCGAACACCTTCTGGCCGGTCTCGGCGTTGAGCGCGATCAGGTGGCCGTCGAGCGTGCCGATATAGACGTTGCCGTCGAGCAGGGCGACGCCACGATTGGCGGCAAACGAGATGACGTGGGGATTGTCCGAGAACTCCCACTTCTGCTTGCCGGTCTTCACGTCAATCGCGTAAACGTGATCGTGAGCCGAGGTGATGTAGGCGGTGTCGTTCCAGATGATCGGCGCCGACTCGATCGGGCTGTTGTCGGAGATCTGGAAGCTCCACACCGGCTTGAGCTGCGAGACGTTGGCCGGAGTGATCTGGTCCAGGTCGACGTAGCGGCTGTTGTCGTAGTTTTTGGCGTTGATGATCCAGTTGCTGTTGTCCGACTGGGTCCTGGTGAAGTCGTCGATGCTCGGCGTGGCGGCACTCGAGCTGGACGCAGCCTGGGCGACGCTGCCCAGCCCGAAGGTGAGCGCGGCGCCGGCAATGCCGGCACACAGCACCGCCGACAGTTGACGTCCGGTTTTACGGCGATCGAAAGCCATGAGATCCTCCCTTGTTTCTGACGCCCGCTGCAGGGGCGCTGCCATCGCTCTGCTTACATGTAGGCCGACATCTAAGCCGGGACTTTGTCCGGGAACGATATCAAGCCATCGTGAGCACCCGACCACGGCCAACATCTTCCGGCAAGACGCGCAGGTTGGCAGGGCAGCCATGCCGCCCGCGCACGTACCCCCGGCACCGACCGTTCCACATATGGAACTTGATATTGGAAGACGAGGGCTGCGACATCACACTTTTCTTGCGAAGGCGAAAGTATTAGGCTGCGATGGTTGGGGGAACGGACCAAAGACGATTAGCTTAGACCATTGGCGTTGCCAGGTCTGGGAGCGGCCGCGCGGCCGCTCCCCGGTTTTGGACATATGGTCTCTGGGCCGTACTCCCATCATTCGTATGATCATACGCCTCGGAAAACAAGAGAGCCGGGCGAGCGGGAGGGAAGGATGTTCACTGTCTTCAGGACGGCCGTTGCCGCCGCGACATTGGTGGTGGCTGGCGTGTCTGCGTCTGCGCAGACCCCGCCGGCCGCCAGCAACGCCGACACCATGAACAAGCTCGAGGATTTCAAGTCCACCGGCGCCAAGCCGCTGGTGCCGATCCCGCAGGATCCGCAGAAGACCGCGGACCTGGAAAAGATGCTTTCGCACATCAAGCTGCCACCGGGCTTCAAGATCAGCGTCTACGCGCAGGTGCCCGACGCCCGGATGATCGCCGTGGGACCGCAGGGTGTCGTGGTGTTCGTCAGCACCCGCAAGGACAAGGTCTATGCCCTGACCGATCGCGGGCGGACCGGCCACGCGACCGAGGTCAAGGAGTTCGCCCCCGGCGTCGGCTTCACCAATCCGAACGGGGTCTGCTTCTCGCGCGACGGCATGCTCTACGTCGCCGAGCAGAACCGCGTCCTGCAGTTCCCGGCCGCCGAGTTCTTCTACGAGAACGCCGACGTCGCGGTCACCCCGATCGTCAAGCAGGGCGATCTGATCCCGGCTTCCGAGCAGAGCTTCAACCATTCCGCCCGTGCCTGCCGCATGGGGCCGGACAAGAAGCTCTACATCACCCTCGGTCAGCCCTATAACGTGTTCGCCAAGTCCAAGCTCGACATGTACCACAAGGTCGGCATGGACGGCATCGTCCGGATGAACCAGAACGGCTCCGACCGCGAGGTGTACGCACTCGGCGTGCGCAATTCCGTCGGGCTGGACTTCAATCCCAAGGACCACACGCTGTGGTTCACCGACAACCAGGTCGACGGGATGGGCGACGACATCCCGCCGGGCGAGCTCAACCACGCGACGAGAATGGGCGAGAATTTCGGCTACCCCTGGTACGGCGGCGGCCATACCCGCACGGTCGAATGGAAGGACGAGCCGGTGCCGGCTGGCGTCGTGTTCCCGGTCGTCGAGGAGGTGGCGCATGCCGCCGATCTCGGCATGAGCTTCTATACCGGCCACATGTTCCCGGAAAAATATCGCGGGGCGATCTTCTCCGCCCAGCACGGGTCGTGGAACCGCACCGATCCGGCCGGCGCGCGCGTGCTGGTGACCTTCGTCAACGGCAACGCGGCGCCGGGCGGCTCGAAGCCGTTCGCCGAGGGCTGGCTGAACTCGGACGGCGGCTATGACGGCCGCCCGGTCGATGTCGAGCAGATGCGCGACGGCTCGCTGCTGGTCTCCGACGATCTCAACGGCGCGGTCTACCGCATCACCTACACGGGCGCGAAGTAGTCAGCACCCGGCTCCCTACGGACCAGGAAACCACCCGCCACGCGCCCCCGCGCGTGGCGGGTTTTTTTGCCGACCGCTCGGAGCGCCTTCTGCCCGACGCCGGGGTTCAGCTGCGCCGGTACAGCAGACGGCTGCGGATCGTCCCGTCAAGCGAGCGCAGCGCCTCGAGCAGCTGGGTCGCATCCTCGCGCTCGGTGTCGGCCTCCACCACCACGTAGCCGATCTCGCTGTCGGTCTCGAGATACTGTCCGGCGATGTTGATGCCGCGGCTCGAGAAGACGTCGTTGATGCGACCGAGGATGCCCGGCACGTTGCGGTGCACATGCATGAAGCGCGTGCCGCGCGGACGGGCCGGAAGCTGCACCTCGGGGAAGTTCACCGCCGTCAGCGTGGCGCCCACGTCGCTGTAGGCGACCAGCTTGCGCGCCACCTCCACGCCGATCCGGTCCTGGGCCTCGGCGGTCGAGCCGCCGATGTGCGGGGTGAGGATGACGTTGTCGAGCCCCTGCAGCGGCGTGCGGAACGGCTCCTTGTTGCTGCCAGGCTCGTGCGGAAACACGTCGATCGCCGCACCCAGCAGATGGCGGCGGCGCAGCGCATCGGCCAGGGCGTCGAGATCGACGACGTGGCCGCGCGCGTTGTTGAGCAGGAAGCTGCCTGGCTTCATCCGCTCGATCTGCGCGCGCCCTATCATGCCGCGCGTGTCTGCCGTCTGCGGCACGTGCAGGCTGACCACGTCGCTCTGGGCAAGCAGCGCGTCGAGCGAGGGAGCGGCGCTGGCATTGCCGTGGCCGAGCTTGTCGACCACGTCGAAATACAGCACGCGCATGCCGAACGCTTCGGCCAGCACGGACAACTGGCTGCCGATGCTGCCATAGCCCACGATGCCGAGCGTCTTGCCGCGGATCTCCCAGCTGTCGGCGGCCGACTTGTCCCAGCTGCCGGCGTGAGCGGCGACCGATTTCGGGAAAACCCGGCGCATCAGCATGATGATCTCGCCGACCACCAGTTCGGCCACCGAACGGGTGTTGCTGTACGGCGCGTTGAATACCGGTATGCCGCGCCGGCGCGCCGCTTCCAGCGCCACCTGGTTGGTGCCGATGCAGAAGCAGCCGATGGCGATCAGCCGGTCGGCGCGCTCGATGATCTCGGCGGTGAGCTGCGTGCGGCTGCGCAGCCCGACCAGGTGCACGCCCTCGAGCGCCTCGGCCAGCTTCTGTCCCTCGAGCGCCCCCTTGAGCTGTGTGACGCTGCGGTAGCCGGCCTGGTCGAGAAGCTCGACGGCGCTCTCATGCACGCCTTCGAGCAGCAGGATTCGGATGCGGTCCTTGGGCAGGGACAGGTCGCTGGCCATCGGGATCGGCTCCATCCGGAGGAAGGGGGACCGCGGATCTAGCGGCAAGCGGGCATCGTTTCCAGGCGGCCGGCCGGTATGGCTGCCATCCGCGGCCGACCGCGCACCGCCATCATGACGGATCGGATCCGAGCAGCGCCACCGCCTCGTCCAGACGCGCAGGGTCGCCCACCGCCAGCACCGTGCCGTCGCCCTGCAGCCGCAGCCTGTTGCCCTGCCAGTCGGTGACGCGCCCGCCCGCACCTTCCACCACCGGGACCAGCGCCGCCCAGTCCCAGGCGCGCATGGTGCATTCGGCGACGATGTCGAGCTGGCCCAGGGCGAGCAGGCCGTAGGCGTAGCAATCCCCGCCCCAGGAGGCGCGGCGCACCTGTTCGCGCAGTCGCTGCCAGCGCGGGCCCGCATCCCCGCCCAGCATCTCCGGCGAGGTGCAGGAGAGTTCCGCCTCGGCGAGCCGCGGGCAGGAGCGGGTGCCGACGCTTCCGGCCAGCAGGGCTGAGGAGAAGCGGGTCGGGCGGCCGGCGACGCCGATCCAGCGCTCGCGGGTGATCGGCTGGTCGATCAGGCCGAGGACTGGCCGACCCTCGTCGAGCAGTGCGATCAGCGTGCCGAAGCTGGGCCTGCCGGTGATGAAGGCGCGCGTGCCGTCGAGCGGATCAACCACCCAGGCGTAGCGGCCCTCGCGGCCGGAATGGCCGAATTCCTCGCCAAGCACCGGATGTTCGGGCAGGCGCTCGGACAGCACCGCCCGGATCACCCGCTCGGCGGTCCGGTCGGCGATGGTGACCGGGCTGCTGTCGGCCTTGTCGGTGGGCGCGAGCCGCCGGCGGAAGAACGGCCGGATCACCGCGCCCGCCGCGTCGGCGGCCGCCTCGGCTGCCTCGATCCAGCTTTCCTCGACCGTCGCTGGCGGCGGCGTTGCCATCCGCGATCTACTTCGCGCCTGGCAGCGGCGCCGGCTTTCCGGCGAGCGTGCGCAGATAGGCGACCACCCCGGCCCGCTGCTTCTCGCTGTGGATGCCGGCGAAGGTCATCTTGGTGCCGTGTGCGTAGGCGGCCGGGTCGGTCAGCCAGTCGTTCAGCGCGTCATAGGTCCAGTTGCCGTGCTTGTCCTTCAGCGCGCTCGAATACTCGTAGCCGGGCACGGACGCTATCGGCCGGTCGACCACGCCGTAGAGGTCGGGGCCAACGATGGTGGGGCCGCCCTTGGCCAGGCTGTGGCACATGGCGCAGGATTGCTGCGTCGTCTGCTGCCCCTGCCCGACATCGGCCTTGCCGACCAGGCCGGCGAAAGAGGGGCCGGACCCGCCGCCACCGGAGGCCGTGCTCGACGCCGGGCTGGCCGATCCCGGGCTGGCCGATGCCTGGAGTGGTGCCGGCTTGGCGGCGAGCGTGCGCAGATAGGCAACCAGCGCGGCGCGCTGCTTCTCGCCGTGCAGCCCGGCGAAGGTCATCTTGGTGCCGTGCGCGAACGCCGCCGGGTCGGTCAGCCAGCTGTTGAGCGTGTCGTAGGTCCAGTTGCCGTGCTTGTCCTTCAGCGCGCTCGAATACTCGTAGCCGGCGACGGACGCGATCGGCCGGTCGACCACGTCGTAAAGGTCGGGACCCACGATGGTAGGTCCGCCCTTGGCCAGGCTGTGGCACATCGCGCAGTCCTGCTGCGCTTCCTGCTGTCCCTGCTTGACGTCGGCATGTGCGACCAGGCCTGTGAACGCCGAGGCGCCACCGGCCGCGCCCCCGGCCGACGCGCCACCGCCGCCGGCCGGCGGCAGCGGTTCGGGGTGGTCCGACTGGGTGCGCAGGTAGTCGATGACGTCGGCGCGCTGGCGGTCGTTGGCGATGCCGGCGAACGCCATCTTCGTGCCCGAGGCGAAGCTCTTCGGATCCTTCAGCCAGGAATCGAGTGCCGCGAACGTCCAGGTGCCTCCCTTGCCCTTGAGCGAGGACGAGAAATCATAGCCCGGTATGTCGCCCACCTTGGTGCCGACCACGCCCCACAGATTGGGCCCGACGATCGTGGCTCCGCCCTTGTTGAAGCTGTGGCAGAAGCCGCAGAGCTTGGCGGCATCGGCCCCGCCGCGCGCCGGGTCGGCGGAGGCCAGCAGGGCGTTGATCATCGGACCGCGCGGCGCTGCGGCGGGCTGCGGCTGTGCCGGGCCGGCGATGGCAAACGCCGGCTTCTCCGGCACCGCCGGACGCACCAGCCAGCTGCCCAGGACACCGCCGAAGCCGAAGACAAGACCCGCGGTCAGGAACGCCGCCATGACCTTGTTGACTTCGGTGCTGTCCATCCTAGCCCGTCCCCCAGCTTCGCACGTCGCCCCGGCCCGGGCCGGAGGTCTCATCGTTGCGCCTTGCGTAACACGTTCTTAAGCTGGGCCGGAACTGCCGTCGTGACCGTCTTGCCGCGGGCCCGGCATCCAAACCAGCCGATCGGGCCGCCCTCGCTTCCGCATGAAACCGCTGATCCTCATTCCTGCCCGCATGGCCGCGAGCCGCCTGCCGGGCAAGCCGCTCGCCGACATCGCCGGCCGGGCCATGGTGCTGCGCGTGCTCGACCTGGCACTCGCCGCCGATCTCGGCCCAGTCGCGGTTGCGGCGGCCGAGGCGGAAGTGGCCGATCTGGTGCGCGACGCCGGCGGCCGGGCGGTGCTCACCGATCCGGATCTGCCGTCCGGCTCCGACCGGGTGTTCGCAGCCGCACAGGCGCTCGATCCGGACGGCCGGCACGACGTGGTGATCAACCTGCAAGGCGACCTGCCGGCGCTGCCGATCGGCTACCTGCAGGCGGTGCTGGAGCCGCTGCGGCACAGCGACAGCTGTGACATCGGCACGCTGGTGGCACCGGTCACCAGCGCCGAGGAGGCGCGGGCCGAGCAGGTGGTCAAGGCGGTCTGCGCCTTCGGCCCCGGAGCGAGGGTGGCGCGTGCACTGTATTTCTCCCGCGCCTGCGTGCCCTGGAGCGGGGCGGCCGAGGGTTGGCGTCAGGCCTGGCACCACCTCGGGCTCTACGCCTACCGCCGCGAGGCCCTGGCGCGCTTCGTGCGCCTGCCACCGGGCCGGCTGGAGCGGCTGGAAAAGCTCGAGCAGTTGCGCGCCCTCGAGGCCGGCATGCAGATCGGCTGCGCCCGCGTCGAGGCGGCCCCCTTCGGTGTCGACACACCGGAGGATCTCGAGCGGATCCGCGCCCACTTCCGCGAAAGGGGCTTGCCATGAGCCGCATCGCCTTCCAGGGCAGGCGAGGCGCCTACTCCGATCTCGCCTGCCGCAATGCCTTTCCCGGCTGGGCGACGGTGCCGTGCGACACGTTCGCGACCGCGATCGAGGTGGTGCATGACGGGGGCGCGGAGCTCGGCATGCTGGCCTGCGAGAACAGCCTCGCCGGGCGTGTGCCGGACATCCATGCACTGCTGCCCGAGGCGGGGCTGCACATCATCGGCGAGCATTTCCAGCGCGTCGAGCATTGCCTGATCGGCACGCCTGACGCGACGATCGCCGACCTGCGCCGGCTGCACACCCATCCGGTGGCAATGGGGCAGGTGCGCCGGTTGATCCGCGAGCTGGGCCTGACGCCGGTGATCCAGTCGGACACGGCCGGGGCTGCGGCGCTGGTGGCCGAGTGGGGGCGGCGCGAGGAGGCGGCGGTCGCCTCGGAACTCGCCGCCGAGCTCTACGGGCTCAAGATCCTGCGCCGCAACTGCGAGGACGCAGCACACAACACGACCCGCTTCTACATCGCCTCGCGCGAGCCGCAGCGCCCGCCGCCCGGCACGCCGGGGACGATGACCACGCTCCTCTTCCGGGTTCGCAACGTACCCGCCGCGCTGTTCAAGGCGATGGGCGGGTTCGCCACCAACGGCGTCAACATGACCCGGCTGGAGAGCTACATGCTCGACGGCAACTTCACCGCCACACAGTTCATGGCCGACGTCGACGGCCACCCGGAGGATTTCGGCCTCGCCCATGCGCTCGACGAGCTCGCGTTCTTTTCCGACGAGCTGCGCATCCTCGGTGTCTATCCCCGCTCGCGGTTCCGCGACGAGGCCTGCGCGGCGGAACGAGCCGTCGGCCGGTAGCGCGACCGGCGGGCGTTGCGATCTGGCTGGCGCAGGAGCGAGTTCGAGCTCCGGGCCGGCGAGCAGCATCCTGGGATCGCCGCGTGGGCCCCGTCCCGATCGGATCGGCTGCGGTGCTTTGCCGAACCGCAGGGCGCAGCATCACCCGATCGGATCAGACCGCTCGATCGGATGTGCCTCGCCGTGTTCGCGTCCGAAAGGTCGCGGGCCGCAAGCGCCGTTTCGCGCCTCCGGGCGTCAGGCGGCCCGGGAGGCGAAACGCGACGCGATGACCCCTTCGACCTCGGCGGCGGTGGCAGGGTCGTGGCGGAACTGGATGCGGACCTGGCTGGGATGTGTCTCGACGACGCGGCCGCGGATCGGCAGCCGGGCCAGGTCGAGCAGTTCCACCTCGTCACCTGCCGAGAGCTTGAGCGCGCAGTCCAGCGCAGCACCGCCGTGCGAGATGTTGCGCAGCCGGGCCGGAGCCCGGTCGGACCCGTGTGCGTCGAGCCGGCGCAGGGCGACCGGCAGGTCCGTGCCGTAGCGCTGGTGCGAGCGGCGATCCTCCAATGTGCTGCTGGCGGTGAGGAACTGCTCGATATCCTCTTTCAGATGACGGGTCTGCTCGGTCAGCTCGGCCGCCGCGTCGAACAGCGCGCCCGCCGCCGTCCGGGTGCTCGCCGCGTCCGCTCCCACGACCGCGATGCCGTCCGACACGCTGCCGGTGCAGCCGGCCGCTTCCTGCACGTTGCGGCTTATCTCGTCGGTCGCCGCTCCCTGTTCGGTGACCGCCGCGGCGATCGCTTCCGCGCCCGACGTCACGTCGTGGATCGCGGTCGCCATCTGCTCGATGATCGCGGCGACGCCGCTCGCCGCCTGCCGGACCTGCCCGATCTGCGTGGTGATGTCGGCGGTGGCACGTGCCGTCTGCCCGGCCAGGCCCTTGACCTCGGAGGCCACGACCGCAAAGCCCCGGCCGGCCTCGCCGGCGCGTGCCGCCTCGATGGTCGCGTTGAGTGCCAGCAGGTTGGTGCGTGCGGCGATGTCGCTGATCAGACCCACGATCTGCGCCGTGCCGGTGACCACCCCGGACAACTCCTCGACCAGCCGGCGCGCGCTGTCGGCCTGCTCGAAGGCACCCTGCGCCACGCCGGCCGAGCGCTGCACCTGGATCGCGATCTCGCGGCTCGAGGCGGCGAGTTCCTCGGTCGCGGCTGCCACGACATGCGCATTGCGGGTCGCCACCGCGGCACTCTCCTCGACCTCGTGCGAGCGCTCGCTGGTCCGCTCTGCACTGGTCGACAGGCTGCCCGCAGTGCCGCGCAGGCGCTCGATGGCCCCCGTCACGGTGTCGATCTGGCCGCTGACCGCGAGATTGAAGTCGCGGGTCAGCGCCTGCATCATCATCTGCCGGCGCTGGCGCTCGGCCGCCTCCGCCGCTTCGGCCGCCTCGAACGCCTTGTTGCGCTGCAGGACGTCGCGGAAGATCCCGACCGCAATCAGCAGCCGTCCGATTTCGTCGCGCGAGCGGGCGGCGGGCAGCGGACAGGCGAGATCGCCGTCGGCCAGGCGGCTGGTCACCTCGGTGAGCGCCACGATCGGCGTGATGATGGCGCGCCGGGCGAGCCAGAGGACGCAGCCGGCGGCAAGAAGAAACAGCAACCCGCTGAGCCCCACCGCGCGCCATTCGGCATGCCGCTCGGAGCCCACGCGGCGGACGAGCAGCCGCTCGAGTTCGCCCGTCGAGAGCTGCAGGAAGCCCGAGCAGCGCGCCAGCAGGGCGTCTGCCTGGGCGGCTGAGGCGCGGTTGTGCTTAAGCGCATCGACGAACGCGGAGGCGTGGGCGTGCAACTCCTGCCAGGGCGCCTGCAGCGCGTGGCGCAGCGAGCCATCGGCGTTATCGGCGAGTGCTGCGTCCATCGAGTCGCTCATCCCGTCGATCGTCGAGGACAGGCCGCCGACACCGATCAGGAACTGCGCGCGCGCATCGACACTGGTCGCCTTCGCCTCGGCCAGCAGCCCCATATCGGCCGTGCGGTCGAGCAGGTCTGGCAGCCGGTTCAGCACGACGTCGGTGAGGTAGTAGGTTTCGAGCACGTTATCGAGGATCAGGTTCGAGCGGTCGCCGATGCGCGCGATCAGGGTGCGCAACTGGTCGCGCGTGTCGTATCGGGCGGTGCCGCCCGGGTTGGCGGAGCCCGCGACCTGGCCGGCCTGCGCGGCACTGTCGAGCGCCGGTCCGTCCTGCGCCTGCAGGCGGCGCACGCCTGCGGCCCAGCCGTCGGGGACGTTGGCGCCGTGCAGCAGCGCCTGATCGAACTCGACCTGCAGCGGCAGCAGGCCGCGCAGATAGCGCGCGCCGTCGACCTCCTTGCCGGCGAACGAGATGGCGACCTGGTGCTGGCCGACCAGCAGGGTGAGTGCGAGGCCGATCGGCAGGATGAACAGGGTGACGACCAGCGCGAGCTTGTAGGACAGCGTCAGCGACGAAACGAACGAGCGTGTGCGAGCCACGGCTTCCTCTCCGGTCCTGGCCGTGATCACGCGGCCGAGCTCCTGGCCCGGGATCCTGGGAGCCTCTTGGACAGGTGCCGTATGATCGGAGTTGCGGCTTACCAGCCGCTTAACGGGGCGTCCGTTCGGGTCCGTACGGGTATGACGCGCCGCTCAGGCGGGCAGCGGCGAGGTGACCGGTGACGTGCCGGGCAGCGGCAGACGCAGTCCCGGGCCGGGGCGCCCGGCGACGCGAACCAGGACCTCCCGCCACCAGGGCGTGTAGCCGCCGGCACTCGTGCTGCCCTGGCCGTTCACGACAGGATGCAGCGTCACGCTGGCGCTGCCGTCGGCAGCGAACTGGGCGCTGAACGCCTGGCGCGCCCAGGCGCCTGACTGGTGAGCGGTGCCGTCACCCGCGTCGGCATAGATCGCACCCGAGCAGGTCCCGGCCGGGAGGACCAGGAGCTCGAGCGCCGCGCCGGCCTGCTCGCCGGTATGCTGCACCACCGCCTGCCGGGGGATGATGCTGCCGGCGCGGGCGAAGACGGGCAGCTCGTCGAGGCGCGGCGTGCGGGTGACGTGCTGCGGCATGCTGCCGGGCGGGACGGTGGTGGCCAGCGTGTTGCCGCTTCCGCCGGTGAGCTTGGCCGGACCCTCGGGGATGACCGCCTCGCCCGTCCAGTAGTCGTACCAGTCACCGGCCGGCAGGATCACCTGGTAGTCGTCGGTCGCGTCCGGATAGGGTGCGGGGGCAACCATAAGCGCGTCGCCGAACATGAACTGGTTGCCGCTCTCCCCGTCGAGCGGGTAGCCGCCGGCGGCGTCGGGGAACTCCATGAACAGGGGTCGCATCATCGGAATCCCGGTGCGCGCGGCTTCCTCGGCCAGCGTGTAGATATAGGGCAGCAGCCGGTAGCGTTCCTCGATCGCCCGCCTGCGCAGCGCCTCGTGGTCGGGCCCGTGCACCCAGGCCTCCTGCGGCTTGGAGCCGAAATCGCTGTGGTTGCGCGCGACGGGATTGAACATGCCGAGCTGCAGCCAGCGGGTGAGCAGGTCGGGCGTGGGCGAGCCGGTAAAGCCGCCCAGGTCGCAGCCGCAGAACGGCAGGCCGCTGAGGCCGAGGCCGAGCAGCATCGGCGTGCTGAGCCGGAGCTGGTTCCAGGTCGAGGAATTGTCGCCGGTCCACACCACGCCGTAGCGCTGGCTGCCGGCATAGGCCGCGCGCGACATGACGTAGGGCCGCCGGTCGGGCCTGAGTGCCAGCAGGCCGTCATAGGTTGCGCGCGCGTTCTGCTGGCCGAGCACGTTGTGGATCTCGGCGTGCGTCGCGTCGCGGCTCTCGAAGCCGGGCTCCTCGATGCGGTGGAGAGCGTCGAGCGGCATCGTGCGGCTCGGGGTGGCGAACACCGACGGCTCGTTCATGTCGCACCAGATGCCGGCGACATCCCGGAGGTCGGGCGTGGCGAGCAGCCCGGCCCACCAGTCGCGCGTGGCCTTGCGGGTGAAGTCCGGGAAGGCGCAGTCACCGGGCCACACCTTGCCGACGAAGGTCTCGCCGGAGGCATCGCGGATGAAATGCCCACCCGCCGCGCCGGTCTCGTAGGGCGCATAATTCTCGCCCGGCAGCAGCGGGATGTGCAGGTCGGCGATCACCACGGCGCGGAAGCCCTGCGCGCGCAGTTCGCGCACCAGGGCGGGGAAGTCGGGGAAGGCTTCGGGGTCGGTGGTGAAGGGGCGGAAGCGGTCGAGCAGGTGGATGTCGAACCAGATCACGTCGCACGGGATGCGCCGCGCGCGCAGCTCGGCGGCAAGCGCGCGGACCTCGGCGGCCGAGTGGTAGCTGTAGCGCGATTGCTGGAAGCCGAACGACCAGAGCGGCGGCAGCGGCGGCAGGCCGGTGAGCCAGCCATAGGCGCTCAGCACGTCCTTGGGCGAGGGACCGGCCAGGACGTAGTAGTCGATCTCACCGCCATCCGCGCCGAACACCATCCGGTCGGGCTGCTGCACGCCCAGATCGAAGACGCTGCGGAAGCTGTTGTCGAGCAGCAGGCCCCAGGCCGCCCCGGCCTCGAAGCCGAGCATGAAGGGGATGCTCTTGTAGAGCGGGTCGGTGGATTCCTGGTAGCGGTAGGCATCCGTGTTCCACATGGAGACCACGCGGCCACGGCGGTCGAGGGGACCGGCCTTCTCGCCCAGGCCGTAGAGGTGGGTGCGTGGCCGCAGTTGTTTCGCCAGCCGGAAGCCGGGCCCTTGCGGCTTGAACGGCGCGTCGGTTGCGTCGGCGAGGATCGGCCGTCCGTCACGGTCGGTGATCTCGGTGCTGCCGGTGACCGGGTCGATCCGGACTTGCAGCGCCTCGGTGTCGAAGCCGTGCTGGTGATGCGCGACGCCCGCTTGCGCGGCGCGCGCCGCCGGTGTCGCGGCCCACGAGGCGTCCTCGGGCAGCGCGCCGTCGCGGCCGATCCGCACACGCAGCAGGTCGGGGCGCAGCGCGTGGATGCGCAGGCGGATCGCGCCCAGCCGCAGCGACACCCCGTCCGGGTGGCGCTCGAGGTCGGACGCGGACGCGTCCGGCACTGAGCTGGTCAAGCCGGGCCGGTCAAGGCAGGGACGGTCAAGGCGGGGTCGCTCAAGGCGGGGCCGGTCAAAGCGGGTCGGCCCGCCAGGCGTCGATCAGGCTGCGCGCGATCGCGGTGGGACCGGGGATCTCGATGTCGAGTGCGGCGAGCTCGTCGAACTGCCCGGGTGCCAGCCAGTGCGCCTCGGTGATCTCCTGCGGGTCGAGGACCAGGTCATCGCCTGTCGCTTCGGCCAGGAAGCCGAGCATCAGCGAGTTGGGGTAGGGCCAGCTCTGGCTGGAATGGTAGCGGATCCGGCCGAGCCGCAGGCCCACCTCCTCGAACACCTCGCGACGCACCGCCTCTTCCGCACTTTCGCCGGGCTCGATGAACCCGGCCAGTGCCGAGAACAGGCGCCGAGTCGGGAAGCGCGTGCCGCGGGCGAGCAGGGCGCGGCCGGCATGGTGGACCAGCATGATCACCACCGGGTCGGTGCGCGGGAAGTGCTGCAGGCCGCAACTGGGGCAGGACAGGCGGTAGCCGCCCTGCTCTGGTTCGGTCCGGTGGCCGCAGCGGCCGCAGAACAGGTGGTTGCGCCGCCAGTGCAGCAGCCCGCGCGCCTGGGCGAGGATCGAGGCCTCGGCGGCCGGCAACAGCGGGGCGAGCGGGCGCAGCGGCTCGAACCGGCCCAGATCCGGCGGCACCAGGGCGGCCGGATCGTCGAGGCGGTCGAGGTCGAGTGCGAAGACCGGCCGCCCGTCGAGGCTGCCGAGCAGCACCCAGGGGTGTTCGTCGAGGGGATCGGCCTGACCGGCCAGCGCGTCGCGGGTAGGCATTGCAATCCGCGGTTCGCCTTCGCCGCCGGCGATCAGGTGCTGGTCGCGCCAGAGAGGGACGAGGAGGCTGCGCGGGTCTTGGCGCAGGCCGGCGAGATGCGCCTCGTCGTCGCGCTGCAGCGCCAGCCGGTCGAGGGGATTGCCGGAGTAGAAATTGACGTGCATGCCGATCCCCCAGGGCGCGGGTCTCCAGAGCACTGGCCGCCCGCGCCGTCCAGAGCCGACAACACTTGTGACCGCACCCGGTTCGCGTGTTAAGATCCGACCCGGGAGGTCGGTGGCGGACGTGCGCCTTGCCAACCCGGTCAGGTCCGGAAGGAAGCAGCCGCAGCGAGTTTCCGCGCGGGTCGTTGTTCGGCCTCCCACCCTGCGCGCCGCATCGAGGCGACGGGCCCCGGGGCAACGCACCCCGGACAGTGGCCGGACGGTGCTTCCCGATCATAGTCCTTGTGACGCTCACGGGAGGCCGCTCCGCGTCGTGACCGCCGATCCAGACGCGACATCGCCCGACCCCTCCGTCGGCCAGGCCCGCGACCTGTCCGAGGACAGCCTGCCGCCGCCCGACCCCGAGGGGCCGGGCCTGTTCGGCGACGCGCCGCCGGCGAGCCGGGCGGGGGGCTCCTACCGTGTGCTGGCGCGCGCCTACCGGCCGACCCGCTTCGACGAACTCATCGGCCAGGACTCGATGGTCCGCATCCTCCGCCGCGCCTTCGCGCTGGGCCGGGTGGCGCACGGCTTCATGCTGACCGGCGTGCGCGGCACCGGCAAGACCACCACGGCGCGCATCATCGCGCGCGGGCTGAACTGCATTGGGCCCGACGGCGGCGGCGGCCCGACCGCCGATCCGTGCGGGGTGTGCCCGGACTGCACGGCGATCCTGGCCGACCGACATCCGGACGTGCTGGAGATGGATGCCGCCTCGCGCACCGGGGTCGACGACATGCGCGAGATCATCGACCAGGCACGCTTCCGGCCGATGCAGGGCCGGATGAAGGTGTTCATCATCGACGAGGTCCACATGCTGTCGCGCAACGCGTTCAACGCGTTGCTCAAGACGCTGGAGGAGCCGCCCGAGCAGGTCACCTTCATCCTGGCCACCACCGAGCTGCGCAAGGTGCCGGTCACCGTGCTGTCGCGCTGCCAGCGCTTCGACCTGCGCCGGGTGTCGCAGGCGCAGCTCGCGGCGCATTTCGCCGCCATCGCCCGGCGCGAAGGGGCAAGTGTGGAGCCCGAAGCGCTGGCCCTCATCGCACGCGCCGCCGACGGGTCGGTGCGCGACGGGCTCTCCCTGCTCGACCAGGCGATCTCGATGTCGCACGGCGACCCGGCCGGAGGCGATCCGGTGCATGGCGACCTGCCGCAAAGTGGCGCGCGCCAGGAGGAGGCGGGCGGCCGGACGGCGGTCGGCTCGGCCGCGGTTGCCGAGATGCTGGGGCTGGCCGATCGCGGGCTCGTCTTCGACCTGCTCGAGGCGGTGCTCGCCGGTCGGATGGAAGAGGTGCTCGGCATCACCGGCCAGATCTACCTGGCCGGCACCGATCTCGGGCAGGTGCTCACCGACATGCTGGAGCTGGTGCACACGGTGTCGCGCCTGAAGGCCGTGCCGTCCTTGCGCGACAGCCCGGAACTGCCGGAGGCGGAACGGGTGCGTGGTGGCGCGATCGCCGACCGGCTCGGCATGGCGGCCCTCGCGCGTGTCTGGCAGATGCTGCTCAAGGGCATCGGCGAGGTCGAGATGGCGCCGCAGCGGCGCGACGCGGCCGAGATGGTGCTGATCCGGCTGTGCCATCTCGGGGATCTGCCGACCCCGGGCGAACTGATCCGCCGGCTGAGCGGGCCGGGCGCGGGCGACGTTCCGTCGTTTCCCGCCACGCCGGCCGCGCTGGGCAGCGGCTCCCCGGTGCCAGCTTCCCCGTCCGAACGCGGGCAAGGGCGCGGACCGCAGAATCCTGGCGCCCAGAACTCTGGCGCCCATAACCTTGGCGCCCAGCATCCTGCTACTCGGCACGGCGGCGCCCAGGAGTTCGCCGCGCGCGAGCCGACGGCCGAGGCGCGCAGCCCGCAGGGCCAGGGCAACGGCCGAGGCGCCGCTCAGGGCCACGGGCACGGCCAGGGACAAGCGCCCGTCGTGGTCTCTCCCCCGGCGTCCGGCGGCGGCTATGCGTCCAGTGCGCTGGCCGTGGCGCCCCGACCCGATGCGCCGGAACTGCAGGAGCCGGAACCGCGGGTCCCGGAACCGCATGCCCTGGAACCGCAGGCGCCTGAACCACAGGCCGGGGCGGCATCCGCCCGTGTCGCGCCGCGCAGCTGGCGGGAGGTGGTGGCGCTGGTCGCCGCAGAGCGCGAGGCGACGCTGCACGGGCATCTGCGCCACTGCGTGCATCCCGTTCGCTTCGCCCCACCGGTGATCGAGGTGCGGCTGCAGCCGCAGGCGCCGCGCGACCTCACCCAGCGCCTCGCCGCCCTGCTCGGCCGGCTGACCGGGACACGCTGGACGATCGCCGTGTCGCGCGAGCCGGGCGAGCCGACGCTGGCCGAGCAGTCCGACGCGCTGGCCGCCCTTGGCCGCTCCTCGGCGGAGTCCCATCCCCTGGTGCGCGCCATCCTCGAGGCGTTTCCCGGCGCACGGCTCGGGCGGATGAACGACAGCCGTCTTGACGAGTACGGGCTGCTGCCCGAGATCGAGGACGCGCCGCCGCTCGACTTCGCACCGCTCGGTGCCGAACCGGTCACGCTCGACGACCTGTCGGACGACCCCGACCCATCTCCGGAGACCTAAGCTCATGAAGAATCTGGCCGGCCTGATGAAGCAGGCCTCGCAGATGCAGGCGAAGATGGAGGAGATGCAGGCCAAGCTCGCCAGCCTCGAGATCGACGGCAGCGCCGGGGCCGGCATGGTCACCGTGACGTTGACCGGTAAGGGCGATCTGCGCCGGATCAGCATCGACCCCAAGCTCGCCGACCCGGGCGAGATGGAAATGCTGCAGGACCTGATCGTCGCCGCCCACGCCGAGGCGCGCCGGCATCTGGAGGAGCGCACGGCGAACGAGATGCAGAGCGTCACCGGCGGGCTGAACCTGCCGCCGGGCCTCAAGCTGCCGTTCTGAGCGGGCGAAGGCCGCGGAGCCTGCGCTGACATGGGCGGCCCGGAAGTCGAGCACCTGATCACGCTGCTGTCGCGGCTGCCCGGGCTCGGGCCGCGTTCGGCGCGGCGGGCGGCGCTCGGGCTGCTGCGCGAGCCGCAAAGCCGCATGATGCCGCTGGCCCGCGCGCTCGCCCAGGCGGCGCAGGCCGTGCGGAGCTGCGCGCTGTGCGGCAATCTCGACAGTCGCGACCCCTGCGCGATCTGCGCCGATCCCGGCCGCGACGCGGGCACGATCTGCGTCGTCGAGGGAGTGGGCGACCTTTGGGCGCTGGAACGTGCCGCGGTGCATCGCGGTCTGTATCATGTGCTCGGCGGCACGCTGTCGCCGCTTGGCGGGGTGGGCCCCGACGACCTCAACCTTGCCCCGCTCCTGTCCCGGCTCGGCGAGGGGGGCGTGCGGGAGGTGATCCTGGCCCTCGGTGCCACCGTCGAAGGGGCGACCACCATGCACTGGCTGTCCGAGCGCCTGGCCCCGTTCGGTGTCGCGCTCAGCCGCGTGGGGCAGGGCGTGCCGGCCGGTGGCGTGCTCGACGTGCTCGATGACGGCACACTGGCCGCGGCACTGCTCGCCCGGCGCCCGGCGTGAGCCCGGCGCCAAGCCAGCCGCCCATTGCGTCCCTGGTCCCGCGCCCGATTCCGCCCCTGATCCCGCCCCTGATCCCGCGCGCCGCACTGGTGACCGGCGGCGGTGCCCGGCTGGGACGGGCGATCGCGCTGGCGCTCGCCGGCGCCGGTGTGGCGGTGGCGATCCATTGCCGGGCGGAGCAGGGTCCCGGCTTCGAGACGGCCGAGGCGACCGCGCGCGAGATCCGCGCGCTCGGACCGGCCGCCTGCGTGCTCGCCGCCGAACTCGGGCAGGAGGCGGCGGTTGCGACGCTGCTGCCGCGTGCGGCCGACGCGCTGGGCCCGATCGGGATCCTGGTCAACAATGCCAGCACGTTCGAGCGCGACGAGTGGCACGACGCGACGCAGGCGAGCTGGGAGGCGCACCTGCAGCCCAACCTGCGCGCGCCGTTGCGGTTGATCCAGGAATTCGGCCGGGCGCTGCCGGAGACCGCGGAGGGTTTCGTGCTGAACATGCTCGACCAGCGTGTCTGGTCGCTCACCCCGCATTTCGTCTCCTACACGACGTCCAAGGCGGCACTCTGGGCGCTCACCCGCTCGATGGCGCTGGCGCTCGCGCCGCGCATCCGCGTGTGCGCGATCGGGCCGGGGCCGGCATTGCCGAGCCCGCGCCAGAGCCCTGCCCAGTTCGCTCGCCAGAACGCCTCCGTGCCGCTCGGCCACGGCACCACCCCGGACGAGGTCGGCCAGGCGGCACTTGCCCTGCTCTGCCTGCCGTCAGTCACCGGCCAGATGCTGGCCCTCGATGGCGGCCAGCATCTGCAATGGCATCCGGCACCGCAGGGGAGCCAGGCAGGGCCCGACGAATAGCGCCCGAGGGGTAGCGCCCAGGGGATAGCGCCCAGGGGATAGCGCCCAGGGGATAGCGCCCAGGGAATAGCGCCCAGGGAATAGCGCCCAGGGGAAGCGAAGGAAGGAAACGCATGGGGTTCTTTCCCGACTGGCCGTCCGAGCCGCCGCTGCGCCGGATCTTCCTGCGCGATCTTCTGCTCGACGCGCAGATCGGCGTCCATCCGCACGAGCATGGCGTGCGGCAGCGGATCAGGGTCAACATCGCGTTCGGCGTGGCCGACGACCGCTCGGTCGCGGTCGGACGCGACGACCTGTCGCGCACCGTCTCCTACGAGCGTGTGGTCGGGCTGGTGAAGCGCATCATCGAGTCCGGCCATGTCCGGCTGGTCGAGACGCTGGCCGAACGGATCGCCGCCGGCGTGCTGCAGGACCACCGGGTGCGGGTGGTGCGGGTCGGGGTCGAGAAGCTCGACGTGTTCGCCGAGCTCGAGGCGGTAGGCGTGGAGATCGAGCGTTTCGCCGCCAAGGGGTGAGGAGGGCCCACTCAGCGTAACAGCAGCCAGGAGACCGGCAACTCAGGGGACCGGCAACTCAGCGGACCGGCAACTCAGCGGACCGGCAGCTCAGCGTATCAGCAGCGCGGTGCCCCACAGCCCTATGGCGAACACCGTGTGGGCGAGCAGGTTGAGCAGCCGCACCTTGTTCGGCCGCGGCGTGCGCGAGGCGGCCCAGCCCAGCCCGAGGCCCGGCTGCAGGATGAACCAGCCCGCACCCACGGTCACGATGCCGAGGATCCAGGCCGGCAGGAAGGTCGGGTGTGCGGTCCAGCCGGGGCCGGCGAGCAGGGTGAGGATGACGCCGTAGAGCATGCCGACGCCGTAATGGAACAGCCAGCCGAGCGGCTGCTCGTAGACCAGCGGTTCGCTGGCCGCGATGTCGACATGCGCAACCCGTCCGCGGAACAGGTGGCCGAACCAGCGGCCCATCGGGACCACGGAGAATTTCGACTCTCCGAACGCCCTCCACAACAGGACCAGCCAGAGGTCCATCAGCAGGGTGGCGCCGGCGCCGATCACGAGACCGACCCAGATCAGGTTCAGCATGGCATCATCGCTTGATGTGGTCCGGGTGAGGCGACGCGGCGCGGTGCGCCGCGCGATGTCCGATAAAGCGGTCGTGCCGGACTGGCAATGCTTGCCCTGTCGGTTGCCGTCTTCTGCGGCGCCGCGCCTGGCTTGCTGCCAGTTCGGCGGCCCAGTCTTGCGGCCCAAACCTGCGGCCCAAACTTGCGGCCCGATCTTGCCGCCCAATCTTGCCGCCCAGTCTTGCCGCCCAGTCTTGCCGCCCAGTCTTGCCGCCCAGTCTTGCCGCCCAGTCTTGCCGCCCAGTCTTGCCGCCCAGTCTTGCCGCCAAGTCTTGCACCAGAGACGCTGCCATGCGGGCATCATGCGTTGCAAAAGGGCCGCCCGAGGCGCACCTCGCGGAGGATGAACCCTGCGATCACCTTCGGGCTGCTGACCGCGCTGCTTTACGGCGTGAGTGACTTCTTCGCCAAGTTCTCCGGCCGCGCGGTGGGCGTGTGGCGTACCCTGTTCTGGGGACAGCTCTGCTCGGCCGGCCTGCTGAGCCTGTGGCTGGGCCTGAACACGCTGCCTCGGGCCGCCCTGCACGCGCAGCCCGCCGACTGGGCGCTGGCGATCGGCTCAAACCTCACCATCCTGGCTGCCACGGCCGTCTTCTACCGGGCGCTGACCATCGGCAGTTTCGCCGTGGTCGCACCGATCGTTGCGATCTACGGCGCGATCACCGCCCTGCTGTCCGGGCTGCTCGGCGAGAGCCTCGGTGCGCTGACGGTCATCGGCATCGCGGTCTGCGTCGGGGGCGGTGTTGCGGCCTCCGTGCCCCGGCGCGACGAGCACGGCCCGGCTGATGGCGGCCAGCCTGCCAGTACCCAGCCTGCCAGTACCCAGCCCGCCGGTCGCGCCGGTCGCGGCAGCGGGCTCGCGGCGTTGGCTGCCCTGCTGTATGGCGCCGGCTTCTGCGTGCAGGCACGCTTCGTCGTGCCCAGCCTCGGCCACCTGGTGCCGGTGTGGCTCTATTATGCGCTCGGGTCGGCCCTGCTCGGGGTGGTGGCGCTCGCCACCGGACGGGATCTCTCGCCGCCGCGTCCGGGGCAGATCCCCGTGGTCCTGGCCACGGGGCTTGCCGCTTCTGCGGCGTTCGTCGCGCTCACCCTGGCGGTGTCAGGCGGCGACGTCGCGGTGCCCGCCGTGCTGGCCTCGCTGGCCAGCGTGGTGACCGTGGTGCTGGCCCGGGTGCTGGTCAGGGAGCAGGTCGCACTCCACCAATGGGGCGGGATCGCCGCCGTGGTGGCCGGACTGGCATTGCTGCACGCGAACTAGGGCGCCATCAGCTCAGACGGAACAGCCAGTCTGGGGATCCGTTCCGCCGCCGGCATCATCCGCCCCGACGAAGCCGTCCCGCCTCCTTGAGCCCGCCGCGCGAGGCGGGTGCGATCAGGTCTCGCCCTCGTCGCTGTCGGTTTCGACCTCGATGTCGCTGCCGATCGTGTCGGCATCGTCGTCGAGGTCGGCGGTGTCCTCCATGACGTCGTCGTCCTCGGTTTCTTCCTCGCTGGATTCCACCTCGGCATCCTGGTCCTCGAGTTCGGGGACGACCTTCTTCGGGCGGCGGTCCTCCGGCAGCGGGGCGCCGCGACGCGGACGCGGCTGCTCGAGCGGCTGTTCGGTTCCGCATTTCGGGCAAATTGCCGGAACACGGGTCAGATCGTAGAAGCGGGCGCTGCAGGAAACGCACACACGCTTGATGCCGAGTTCTGGCTTGGCCATCGAAGACCCTGTATTGCTTGCGACATGGCGGCGGAGGGCGCGCCCTTTGCCAGTTCGGGGCTCGGCTGTCAAACCGGCGGCAGGCGAGATCGCCGCGGAGTTCGAGCCAGCCACCGGACGTCAGCGGTGAGAAACCCAAGCGCCGGGAGACCCTGAGCCCTGTCCTTCATCCAGGCCTGCCTCAACGGCGCAAGGCCGGCGGACTACCATCCGGCGCTGCCGCTGACGCCCGAGCAGATGGTGCGCGACGCGGCGGCCTGCGTCGCCGCCGGGGCCGCCTGCCTGCATCTGCACACGCGCGACGAGACCGGCTGCGAGAGCCTCGCCGCCGATGCGCTGGAGGCGACGCTGCTGCCGTTGCGTGCCGCACTGCCCGGGATCGCGGTCGGCATCAGCAGCGGCGAGTGGATCGAGAACGATGCCGAGCGCACCCTGGCGGCGATCGCCGGCTGGCGGGTGCTGCCCGACTATGCGTCGGTCAATTTCTCCGAGGCGGCGGCGCCGGAGGTGCTCGCCGCCCTGCGCCGGCGTGGCGTAGGCATCGAGGCGGGACTGGCCGACGAGACCGATGCCGAGCGCTTCCTGTCGCTCGGCGTCGGTCGCGACGTGTTGCGCATCCTGGTCGAGATCGACCTCCAGGGTCGAGAGCGGGCCCTGGCCACGGCGGAGGCGGTGCTGATCCTCACCTCGCGGCTCGGCCGGCCACGCCTGCTGCACGGCTTCGATGCGAGCGTCTGGCCGCTGACCGAGAAGGCGATCGAGGAAGGGCTGGCCACCCGCAGCGGGCTGGAGGATGGCGACCGGCTGCCCGACGGCAGTCTCGCGCCGAGCAGTGCCGCCCTGGTCGCGGCCACCCGGGCGCTGATGCAGCGTGGCAACAGGCGCGCCTCGCCGATGCGCGGCGGTTGACAGCCAGGGCCGGGCACGCAACGAGGGCGCCATGAAGGACGAGGTTCCACCATGTCCGCCCCGCACGTGACACTGTCCGAGGCCGCGCCGCTGGCGGACGCGCCCCTGGTCATTGCCATCGACGGGCCTGCCGCGGCGGGCAAGGGCACGCTGGCCCGCGAACTGGCCCGGATCCTCGGCCTGCCGCATCTCGATACCGGCCTGCTCTACCGCGCGGCGGGTCGCCGGGTGCTCGATCTCGGCCAGGATCCGGCCGCCGACGCGGCGGCGGCCGCGCGCGCCCTGCAGCCGGCCGACCTCGCGCGCGACGACCTGCGCGTCCCGGAGGTCGATCGGGCAGCCAGCCAGGTGGCCGGGCAGCCGGCGGTGCGCGCCGCCCTGCTCGACTTCCAGCGACGCTTCGCCGCCGAGCGCGGCGCGGTGCTCGACGGGCGCGACATCGGCACGGTGGTGTTCCCGCAGGCCCAGGTGAAGCTGTTCCTGGTCGCCTCGATCGCCTGCCGGGCCGAACGGCGCTGGCGGCAGAACCAGTCGGCCGCCAGCCTCTCGGAAGTTCGCGACAACCTGGCCTCGCGCGATGCGGCCGATGCCGCGCGCGAGGCCGCGCCGCTGCGCGCGGCACCCGACGCGGTGATCATCGATACCGACCTGCTCGACCCGGACGCCGTGCTGCAGGAGGCGCTGCGCGTCGTGCGGGCGCGGGCGTTGACGTCCTCCGCGCCGGCCGACTAGGCTCGGAACGCCGGACCCCGAAGGGGGCGCCCGCCCGCGACGTTCGAGCGCCGGCGGCCCGCAGGCGCTCTCTTTGCTTGACATTTGAACGCCCTGGGTGTCTTTCCCGGCGCAGGTGGCCACGCAGGCACGGGCAGGGGCCTGGATCGCCAGCGGCGGCAAGACGTAACGCATGACCAGCCCTGACGTGATCGGTTCCGACACGATCAGCTCTGGCCGGCGCCGCGCAGGATTTCCAAACCGGGCGATCTCAGCCCGGCAATGAGACGGGAAACAATCAGCCTCATGGCCTCAAGCGCCCTTGCACGCGTTGCCGACGACCATATCGGCGGCGAAGATTTTGCCTCCCTCCTCGACGAGACCCTCGGCCGCGACAGCAGCTTCGACGGGTCGGTCGTCACGGGCCGGGTGATCCGCCTGACCGACGAGTTCGCGATCGTCGATGTCGGCCTCAAGAGCGAGGGGCGCGTGGCGCTCAAGGAGTTCGGCGTGCCGGGTGCGAGCCCGGACGTGAAGCCGGGCGACGTCATCGAGCTCTATGTCGAGCGCTACGAGGATCGCGACGGCTCCATCGTGCTGTCGCGCGAGAAGGCGCGCCGCGAGGAGGCCTGGACCAATCTGGAGCGTGCCTTCGAGGGCAACCAGCGGGTCAACGGCACCATCTATGGCCGTGTGAAGGGTGGCTTCACCGTCGATCTCGGCGGCGCGATGGCCTTCCTGCCGGGCAGCCAGGTCGATATCCGCCCGGTCCGCGACGTGGGCCCGCTGATGGGCACGCCGCAGCCGTTCCAGATCCTCAAGATGGACCGCGCGCGCGGCAACATCGTCGTCTCGCGCCGCGCGGTGCTCGAGGAGACCCGTGCCGAGCAGCGCAGCGAGCTGATCCAGGGCCTCAAGGAAGGCATGATCCTGGACGGCGTGGTGAAGAACATCACCGACTACGGCGCCTTCGTCGATCTTGGCGGCGTCGACGGGCTGTTGCACGTCACCGACATCGCCTGGAAGCGGATCAACCATCCCTCCGAGGCGCTGCAGATCGGCCAGCAGGTGCGCGTGCAGGTGATCCGCTTCAACCCGGAAACCCAGCGCATCAGCCTCGGCATGAAGCAGCTCGAGGCCGATCCGTGGGAAGGTGTGGCGATCAAGTATCCGCCCGGGGCCCGCTACAGCGGCCGGGTGACCAACATCACCGACTACGGCGCCTTCGTGGAGCTCGAGCCCGGCGTCGAGGGCCTGGTGCACGTCTCCGAGATGTCCTGGACCAAGAAGAACGTCCATCCGGGCAAGATCGTCGCCACCTCGCAGGAGGTCGACGTCATGGTGCTCGACGTGGACAGCGGCAAGCGCCGGATCTCGCTCGGCCTCAAGCAGGTGCAGCGCAATCCGTGGGAGCTGTTCGCCGAGGAGCACAAGGTCGGCTCGACGGTGGAAGGCGAGATCCGCAACATCACCGAGTTCGGCCTGTTCGTCGGGCTGTCGGCCGATATCGACGGCATGGTGCATCTGTCCGACCTGTCCTGGGACGAGCCGGGCGAGACGGCGATCAGCCGCTTCGAAAAGGGCCAGACGGTCCAGGCGCGAGTGCTCGACGTGGATGTCGAGAAGGAGCGCATCTCGCTCGGCATCAAGCAGCTGCACGAGGATCCGGCCGCCGACACGCTGTCGCGCGTCAGCAAGGGGGCGGTCGTCACCTGCATCGTGACCTCCGTGCAGTCGAACGGCATCGAGGTGAAGGTCGACGACGTGCTGACCGGCTTCATCCGCCGCGCCGAGCTGGCCCGCGACAAGGCCGACCAGCGTCCGGAGCGCTTTGCCGTGGGCGAGCGGGTCGACGCCAAGGTGGTCTCCGTCGACCGCGCCTCCCGCAAGCTCTCGCTGACCATCAAGGGACGCGAGGTCGAGGAGGACAAGGCCGCCATCAACGAGTACGGATCGTCCGACAGCGGCGCCTCGCTCGGCGACATCCTGGGAGCGGCGATCCGCCGTCGCAACCAGTCGGTCGAGTAGCAGCGGGCAGCAACGCCGGCTCCTGCAGGTCATCAAAAGGGGGCAGGGCCGCGAGGCTCCGCCCCTTTTGCATGACCACCCTCCACCCCAACTGATCCGCGGCACCCGCTTGACGCGGGAGGCGGGTTCGGGTCACAGGGTCAGCATGAACGTTGCGGATGCCGTGAACAGGGCGGACAGCTGGCTGCTCGAGCGGATCTTCCAGCCCGTCGCCGACCGCCTCGGCGACCGGCCGACCGCGTTCGATGTCGGCATGAGCCTGCAGCTCGGCGCCATCGTGCTCGACGCGGCGGCGGTCATCGCGATCTTCATGGCCGGCGACCTCAGCGTGGACTCCGCCTTGTGGAACGGGCTGGCCTGGGCGCTCGGTTGCGCCTTCTACCTCTCGATCCACCGGATGCGGCCGCTGGTCCGCCCCGGCCATGCCAACCCGCTGCGCTTCATGCTGCAGGGCTTCCGGCCGCTGTCCATCCCGTTCCTGGTCTACAGCCTCTACCAGGCCGCCAGTTCCGAGCGGCCGTTCATGCTGGCGATGCAGTTCAATGCGCTCGCCAACCTGGTGTTCGTGGTGGGGCTCTACCTGGTCTCGACCGAACCCAAGCCGCCCCGCCAGCGCCAGCGGGTGCCGGTCGGCTGGCGTCAGGCGGAGGGCAGTCGCTCCTGATCCGTCGGGGCGTCGGAACGGGCCGTCTCGGGCTGCTTCAGGCGGTCACCGCGGTCAGGGTGGCAGTGGACGAGGCGCTGGTCGCCGCCGACTGGGCGCCGTAGTTCTGCAGCATCTGCATGATCTCGTTCAGCATCGCGGACGTGCTGGTTGATCCATCGGCCTGCGTGGTTGCAGCCGCCGTGCCGGTGCTGGCGGTTGCACCGGTTGTGGCCGTCGAGGCGCTAGCCGCTGCCACACCGGATGGCGGCAGCCCCAGGGGCGACCCGGGTGGCAGTCCTGGCGGCGGCCCGGCAGGTGGGTTTCCGCCGGTCGCCGCCGGCCCTTCGAGATTGCTCAGGAACGAGTGCACTTCCCCGGCCAGGTCGGTGGTCGTGCCGGTGGTCGTGCCTGACGCGCTGCTGTCCGCCGGGCTGAGCCCAAACGCGCTGGTGCTAGACGCGCCGGGCACTGGCGCCGTCGACGGCGCCGCGGCCGATGATGTGGACCCGGTGGTGCCGGCGGCACCGGCTCCCGACGATTGCAGGCGGGTGAGGATCGACTGCACGTCGGCGAGCAGCTTGGACGTCTGGGGGTCGTAGCTGGGCGCGGTGGTGGCCGAGGTGCCGGTCGCGGCCGTCGAGCTGGGGTTGATGGCGGAACCCACCGGCGCGGCTTCGTTATCCGACGAAGCCTGGGGCGAAGAGGACGACGCGGCCTGCGACTGTGCCCGCAACTGCTGCAGGAGTTGCCACTGCGAGGCGCTGCTACTGGATACAGACAGCATAGGACATTATCCTACCGTAATGAAATAGCATTGCCCGGGTCACGAGCGTCGCAGGCAGGATTGCAAATATTGTGCCACTTCGGCAACGAGGTTGGACGGTCGCACCTAGTCACGCAACCCGGCAATTCCAGCCGGCCCGGCAGGATCCGCCCGGCAGGTTCTGCCGAGCGGCGCCGACGCGTCAGAAATCGATGCAGCGTCCCTTGACCGTCCAGTCACCGTAGCGGGTCGGATCCGCCTCGGCCGGGCCACCGATCTCCTTGACCGGTGCCGCTGCCGGCCGTCCGGCATCGCTGCCTGCCGGGGCGACCTCCTCGATGGGAGGGGTGCTGAGGGGCGGTTCTGCCGGGTGCCGGTTCATCGCCTCGATATAGGCGACCGGCCCGGTTGCGCCAATGTCGCGCCGGCTGATCCGAGGCAGCGGCTACTGGATCGTGTAGCCGCCGTCGACAAGCAGGTTCTCGCCGTTGATCATCCGCGCCGCCCCGCTGACCAGGAACAGGACGGCGCTCGCGATCTCCTCGGGCTGGGCGAAGCGCCCGGTCGGGATCTTGGCCTTGAACAGCGTGCCCTTCTCGCCCTCCCAGGCGAGACGCCCGAGCGCCGTCTCGACCACCGTAGGACTGATCGCGTTGGTGTTGATGCCGCGCGGACCCCATTCGAGGGCCAGCGTCTTGGTCAGGCTGACGATCCCGGCCTTGCTCGCGCAATAAGCGACATGGCCGTCGAGCGCCACCACTGCCGCCTGCGAGGCGATGTTGACGATGCGCCCACTGCCCTGGGCCAGCATCCTGCGCCCGACCAGCTGTGCCAGCAGGAACGGCACCTTGAGGTTGACGGCGAGCGTCAGGTCCCAGTCGGTTTCGCTTAGCTGTTCGGCCGGGGCGAGGCGCACGATGCCGGCGTTGTTGACCAGGATGTCGATGCGGCCCAAGGCGCCGGCGGCCCTCTCGACCGCCTGCGCCGCCGCCGCCGTGTCGAGCAGGTCGACGGTGATGCCGAGATGGCCCGATCCGGGCAGCCCGGCGGCCACGGTCCCAGCCTCGGCCGCCTTGTCGAGCAGGGCGAGCCGCGCGCCCCGCTCGGCCAGCGCCGAGGCCACGGCGAGGCCGATCCCCGAGGCTCCCCCGGTGACCAGCGCCACCTGGCCGGTCAGGTCGTAGTCGGCGGCGAAGGATGACGGGCTGGACATGACCGGGATCTCCTGCCGGGACCTGCTGCTCGGCGCCTACTGCTCGGCGTAATGGCCCGAGGCGAGGTTCTTGTTCACCAGGGCCGGAAGGTCGCTGATGAACTGATGGGGGGCTACGAACATCTGCTGGTAGTAATGCGCGACGTTCGACTTGACGATCTGCGGCATGATGAACAGCGCCTCGGACGGGATCGGCTTGCCGCGCGCCTTGTTCACCGCGACCTGCATTGCCATGCCCAGCTCGAGCGGACCGTCCTGGAGGTTGGTCTCGAGCTCGGTTCCGTCGCGGACCGCGCGCATGCCGTCCTTGATCCCGTCGACGCCGACCACCGGCATCTTGCCGGCGAGACCCTTCTCGCGCAGCGCCTGGATGGCGCCGATCGCCATGTCGTCATTCTCGGAGATCACGCCGTCGATCTTGCTGCCGTAGCGCGACAGCCAATCCTGCATGATGCTGTACGCCTTGGTGCGCTGCCATTCGCCGGGCTGCATGGCGAGCAGCTTCACGTCGGGATGCTTGGCCAGCACCTGCTTGATGCCCTTGGTGCGGTCGATCTCGCCGGACTGGCCGAGCGGTCCCTGCAGCACGACAACGCTGCCCTTGCCGCCGATCGCGTCGATCAGGTGCGTGGCCTCGGTGGCACCGGCTGCCACGTCATCCGGCCCGACATAGGACACGGCATCCTTCTGCGTCGCCGGGCTGACGGTGAGGTTGGTGATCACCACCGGAATGCCGGCCGCCTTGGCGGCGGCCACCTGCGGGCCGAGCGTCGAGGAGTTCACCGCGGCGATGACGATCGCATCGACCTTCTGGTTGATGAACTGCTGGATCTGCGAGATTTGGCTGTTCACGTCCATGTGGGATGAGTTCCAGAGCAGCTTGGCGCCGTTGGCGTTGGCCACCGCCTCGGCACCCAGCTTGCCGAGCGAGATGAACGAGCTCATGTCGTAGACGGTGAAGCCGATCACCGGATGCGCCTGATCCGCCAGTGCGGGAGCCGACGGCGCCAGCAGGCCGAGCACGCCGCCGAATCCCAGTAGAGCCTTGATCGAGAACCGCGTTTTCATGGTGTTTCCGCCTGGATTGATGTTGGTTTGGGCAGGGTCGCCGGTCAGTCGTCGCTGCGGTGGGTGATGCTGTCGACGAACACCGCGCCGATGATGATCAGGCCCTTCACGATCAGCTGGTAGAAGGGCGAGACGTTGATGATGTTGAGCCCGTTGTCGAGCACGCCGATGATCAGGAAGCCGAACACGGTGCCGATGATCGAGCCGCGCCCACCCATCAGGCTGATGCCGCCGATCACCGCGGCGGCGATCGCGTTCAGCTCGTAGCCGGTCCCGGTCGTGGCGATGCCGGCGGTGGCGCGCGCCGCCAGCAGCACGCCGGCAAGGCCTGCGAGCGTCGCGGAGATGACGTAGACGGCAAAGCGGATCGTCTGCAGGCTGACGCCGGCAACGCGGGCCGCGTGCGCGTTGCCGCCGACGGCGTAGATGTGCATGCCGAACTTGGTGCGCGCGAGAACGAACCAGGACACCAGCACGACGACCAGCATCACCGCCACCGGGATCGACAGCGCCCCGATGGTCCCTGACAGGGACAGGAACTGGTCGGACAAGCCGGAGATCGGCTGGCCGTCGCTGAACACGAAGGCGAGCCCTGAGGCCACCGTCATGTTGCCCAGCGTCGCCACGAACGGCGGCACCTTGGCGAAGGCGACCAGCAGGCCGTTGAAGGCGCCGATCAGGCCGCCGGCGACGATGCCGAGCAGTACCGCCTCGGCGCAGGTCAGGCCGCCGTCATTCTGTGCCACGAGGGCGGCGACGACGCCGGCGAGACCCACCACGCTGCCGACCGACAGGTCGATGCCGCCGGTCAGGATCACGAAGGTGGCCCCGGTCGCCAGCAGCGCATTGGCCGCCACCTGGATCAGGATGACGTTCATGTTCGACAGCGTCAGGAACGAGCGGTTCGAGATCGCCAGCGCCACGAGGAAGACGAACAGGATGATGACCAGCGAATAGCGCAACGCCAGCCGCGACAGCCGGCGCATATCGAGGCCGCCCGCGATCGCGCCGGCGGCGCCGGCTGTCGCCGGGGCGACCTTGCCGAGCGGCATGTTGCTAGGCGCCATCCCCGGCTCTCCCCATCGCCAGCCGCAGGATGCGCTCCTGGTCCAGCTCGTTCTTGCTCAACTCGCCCATGATCCCGCCGCCCCGCATGACCAGCACGCGGTGCGACAGGTTGATCAGCTCGGGCATGTCCGACGAGGCGAGCAGGATGCCCACTCCGGTGGCGGCCAGTTCGTTGATCAGCCGGTAGAGCTCCGAGCGCGCTCCCACATCGATGCCGCGCGTCGGCTCGTCAAGGATCAGCACGCGTGGTGCCCCGGTGACCAGCCAGCGCGCGATGGCCACCTTCTGCTGGTTGCCGCCCGACAGGTTGCCCACGCGCTGGCCGAGCTGGGCATAGACCACGCGGGTCCGCTCAAGCACCGCCAGCGTCCGCTCGCGCCGCGCCTTGTTGTCGATGACGCCGCCCGGCCCGGTGAAGCTGTCGAGATGCGGCAGCGTGATGTTGTCGAGAATGGAAAGCGAGGTGAGCACGCCGGCGAGCTTGCGGTCTTCCGGCACCATGGCGATGCCGCGCCGGATGGAGCGGGCCATGTGGCCGAGCGGCAGTCGCTCGCCGTCCAGCACCACCTCGCCGTTCGCCTCGCGCAGGCCGAAGATGCCCTCCAGCATCTCGCTGCGCCCCGCACCGACCAGGCCGCCAAACCCGAGGATCTCGCCCGGCCGCAGCTCGAACGAGACGCGCTGGTTGTAGCCGGTCACATGCAGGTCGCGCACGGTCAGGATCGGCGCGGCACGGTTCTGCTCGATCCTGCGGTCGGGAAACAGTTCGGTGAGCTCGCGGCCGACCATGAGCGAGATGATCTGGTGTTCGCTCAGCGCAGTTGTGACGTCATGGTGGATGATTGCACCATCGCGCATGATCGCAACCGTGTCGGAGATCGCCTCGATCTCCTCCATCCGGTGGCTCGTGTACAGGATGCACACACCGCGCTCGCGCAGCATGCGGATCACGCGGAACAACTGCTCGGTTTCGCGCGACGACAGGGACGAGGACGGCTCGTCCATCAGGACGATCGAGCTGTCCCAGGACGTGGCCTTCAGGATCTCGACCATCTGCGTGGACGCCACGCCGAGCGAGCGCATCGGCATGTTGGGATCGAGGTCGAGCCCGACGCCGGCCAGCATCCGCTGCGCCTGTTCGATCATCAGCCGGCGACGCACGATCCCGAACGGCCCGGTCTGCTCATGGCCGATCAGCAGGTTCTGCCACAGCCGCATCTCCGGAATGGGAGCGAGTTCCTGCGGGATGATCGATACGCCCGCCTGCTGCGCGATCTTGGGATCGAACCTGCGCACCGGGGTGCCGTGCAGCGCAATGGAGCCGCTGTCGGGCGTGAGCTGGCCGGAGATCAGCTTGAACAGGGTGGATTTGCCCGCACCGTTCTCGCCGGCCAGCACGTTGACCGTGCCCGGCATGAACTGGACCGACACGTCGCGGAGCACCGGCACGCCGTCGAAACCCTTCGACAGCGCCTCGCAGGCGATCGCCGCACCTGGCTGGCTGATGGCGCGCGCCTCGCTCACGCCGCAGCCGCCTGCCGCGCATTCGCGCACCCGCCCGATCTTGTACCGCCCAATCTTGTACCGCCCAATCTTGTACCGGCAGAGGAGGGGCGGCTGTGCGCCGAACTGGATCCTGGAGCGTGCATGTCCAAAGGCGCAGTAACGCCGGGTTGGCCGGCTGGTTGGCGACGGTTACGCCGCGCGCACCGCGGCTGCTTCAGGAAACATCCCGACGCACCCCGTCAGCGTGCGGGGCGCAAGCTATCGTCCTGCCGAGACGCGTGTCAATTCGGTGTGGCAATCGTCATAAAGTGCATCGCCCGATCGGAGCAGGCGGGTGTCAGGCGCCGGGGACGCTGCGCCGGCCTAAAGCGCCCGCTCCCGGGACCGGCAGCCCGACGCGACGGTCACCCACGCCGCACGGTTCCGGCGTTCCCGGCCTGCTGCGCCGGCGGCAGGCAGCGCCCGCCGCTGACCGGCAGTCCACTGTCGGCGAGTTGCTGGACATCCTGCTGGAGGAAGATCTCGCAGTCGGTGCGGTTGCTGAACCCGCCGGACGACAGGAAGGGCTGGTTGCTGAGATCGACCTTCGCCGTCCAGCCGGTGGCGGCCGACGCCACGATCAGGCCGGTCAGCAGGATGGGGGTCAATGAACGACGCATCGTCCTCCTCCGGGATCAACAAGCTCCGGCGCACCGGTGCGGCCCGTCGATGCCGTCCGCCCGGTCTGCCGGTCGCTTCGGCAGCCGGCGATTGATGATCTGGGTTGCGCCGCGCGCGCGTCAATACGCCGATCAGGCTGCCTGGGTGGCATCCGGCAGCCGGTAGACCTCCACCGCGTTGCCGCCGAACAGCGCCGGGCGAGCCTGCGGATCGAGGCTGCCCAGGTTGGCACGCAGCGCGTCCAGCACCTGCGCGTAGGTGCCGGCGAGCAGGCAGACCGGCCAGTCGCTGCCGAACAGGCATCGGTCGCTGCCGAAGACCCGCAGGGCGTGGGCGATGAAGGGCGCGAGGTCGGCCGGCTGCCAGCCTCGCCAGTCGGCCTCGGTGATCATGCCGGACAGCTTGCACCAGACGTGGTGGCGCTCCGCCGCGAAGCCTTCCATCAGATCCGCCCAGGGCTGCAGCCGTCGGGCCGCGATCTCCGGCTTGCCGATATGGTCGAGCACGAAGCGCCCCTCGGGAAGGGCGCGCACCGTCTCGAGCATGGCCGGCAGGTGCTGCGTCTTGCCGACCAGGTCATAGACCAGGCCCTGCTCGGCCACCGCCCGTAGACCGCGTTGCACGTCCGGACGCAGCAGCCAGCTGTCGTCCGCCTCCTCGTGCAGCAGGTGGCGCACACCGACCAGCCAGCGCCCGTCCGGCCGGGCGCGCAGTTCGGCAAGGGTCTCGCCGACCTGCGGGTCGGTCAGGTCGACCCAGCCCACGACGCCGGCGACGAAGTCGGTCGACGCGGCGAGGCGCAGGAACTCGCGCGTCTCGTCAGGATCATTGAGGACCTGGACCAGCACGGTGGCATCGATCCCCGCCGCCGCGAGCAGCGGGCGCAGATCGGACGGAGCGAAGCGGCGCCGGATCGGCAGCAGGTCGCCTGCCAGCCACCCATGGTCGAACGGCCCGTCGGGATCCCAGAAATGCTGGTGCGCGTCGACCGTCGGCATTTGATGCGCCTGCCGCTACCAGCGATGATGCACGTGCGGCCGGATGTCCTCGTCGTAGATCGCGCGCAGCTGCTCCATCGTGGCGGGCGAGAGCGGCGGCAGGGACGCGGCTGCCGCGTTGGAGCGCGCCTGTTCGGCATTGCGCGCGCCGGGGATCACCACGCTCACCGCATCCGCCATCAGGATCCAGCGTAGCGCGAAGCGGGCCATCGTCGTGTCGTGGCCGACCAGCGGGCGGATCCGCTCGACGGCGGCCAGCCCGACTTCGTACGGCACGCCGGAGAAGGTCTCGCCCACGTCGAACGCCTCGCCGTTGCGGTTGAACTTGCGGTGGTCGCTGTCCTCGAAGCGGCTGTCGGGCTTGAACTTGCCCGACAGCAGGCCGCTGGCCAGCGGCACGCGGGCGATGATCGCGACGTCGGCGGCTTTCGCGCGCGCGAACAGATGCTCCTGCGGACGCTGGCGGAAGATGTTGTAGATGATCTGGATGCTGGCCACGCCAGGATAGTCGAGCGCCTTCAGCGCCTCCTCGACGCGTTCGACGCTCACCCCGTAGTCGCGGATCTTGCCCTCGGCCTTGAGCGCGTCGAGATGGCCGAACACCTCCGCGTGGTAGTAGAGGTCGGTGGGCGGGCAGTGCAGCTGCACCAGGTCCAGGCAGTCGACCTTGAGATAGGACAGGCTGCGCTCGATCCAGCCTGTGAGGTTCTCCCGGCTGTAGCCGGCCACCTCCTGCCTGGGCAGGCGCCGGCCCGCCTTGGTGGCCACGAACGGACGCTCGCCGCCGCGCTCGGCCAGCACGCGGGCGATGAGCTGCTCGGAGCGACCGTCGCCATAGACGTCGGCCGTGTCGAGGAACGTGACACCGCTGTCGAGGGCGGCGTGCAGCGCAGCGAGCGCGTCGGACTCCTCGACATGGCCCCAGCTCGCACCGATCGCCCAGGCGCCGAAGCCGATCTCGCCGACTTCCCGCCCAGTCTTGCCCAGTCTCCGTGTCTGCAATCCCGCCTCCACCGGCCGTAGCTGCCGGCCGGCCTAGCAGGGATCAGGTTGTCATACAATGGAGCGCCGCCGGGCGCGTTTCGCAGGGGAGAGCACTACCGCGAGGCGCGCCGGCCGCGCTACGCTGGCGCTCGCCCCAGCGCCGGACCCGCCCATGCGATCTGCAGCCTTACGCCTGGGGCGCCGCGAAGCGGCACCCACACCATGACGCCTGAACGCACCAATCCAGGCGCCATTAAGCCAGGGGCCATCAAGTCAATGCCGGGCCTGCTCATGCCCCCGTTCCGGATCACGGACCTGGCCTGGCGGCAGATCTATCGCGCGGGCTTCCCGCTCGCCCGCCTTCTGTGGCGTCTGCGTCGGGCCGGGCATCGCGGGGCACTGGTCGGCGTGCATGTCGGCTCCTCCGTGCTACTGGTCCGCTCGTCCTACCGGCACGCCTGGAACCTTCCCGGCGGCGGCGTGCGGCCGGCGGAAAGCCCCGAACAGGCGGCGCGCCGCGAACTCCTTGAGGAGATCGGGCTGCAGGCGGAGGCGCTTGCGCCCTGTGGCGTGGTGTGCGGCGTCTGGGAGGGCAGGCGCGACGAGGTGCATCTCTTCGCACTCCGGCTCGCCCGGCCCCCGGCGCTGCGCCCTCACCGCCGCGCGAGC
>Ga0080006_1182836_pt1 | contig 39500 bp, 35 predicted proteins | sample RS3BMetagenome_FD_69209 | JGI IMG/M metagenome (GOLD analysis project Ga0080006, IMG submission 69209) | Ferric oxide microbial mat and aquatic microbial communities from Rainbow Spring, Yellowstone National Park, USA - RS3B (SPADES... ...
CCTCGATTATGCGCTATCTATTTTTAAGGGTGAGTGGGAGGGGTTGAGACGTGCCGGTGGTATCGGTTAAGAGGCTTGAGATACCTGACGTAATGCTCTTCGAGTTCAGGATCTTCGAGGATAATAGGGGCTTCTTCACAGAGCTTTGGAAGAGGGGGGAGTACCTGGCCCTAGGGCTACCCTACGACTTCGTGCAGGTTAACTTAAGCTACTCGCGCCCAAACGTGGTCAGGGGCCTCCACTACCAGCTTAAGCCCTCTGAGCAAGGTAAACTCGTCTACGTGATTAAGGGCAGGGTGTTCGACGTGGCCGTCGACATAAGGAGGGGTTCACCGTGGTTTGGTAAGTGGGTTGGGGTCGAGTTACGGCCAGGCCAGGCGCTTTGGGTGCCGCCGGGCTTCGCCCATGGGTTCCAAGCCATTGAGGAATCCTGGTTCCTGTACCTAGTGACCAAGGAGTATGACCAAGCAGGGGAGAGATGTGTAAACTGGAATGATCCAGTAATAGGCGTTAAGTGGCCTAACACGGCTGGGGCAATACTGAGCGATAGGGATAAGGCATGCCCACCTTTAAGTCAAGCAGAGTACAACTTCGAGTACACCCCAATTACCCCTTAAGGACCAATGCCTCATTAAGGGCCTTTGGCTTTAAATAGACTTAAAGCTTAACCTCGACTTGGCATAATTATGATGGGCAACTACTTTCAATAGGTCTGATCCCCTCCCCGCCCTTAAGGGATGGGGTTTGCCATTCGTTTTACCGCCCACCTCCTCGCCTAGCATTGCAGATACGGCTGTCTTTAACTGACCTCTTCCCCGCCTTGAGGGCGGGGGTTCCCTTTGGATGGTTCATTGGTTCGTGGTTCATCGCCTTCATTTTCACTACTATAGCTGGTGGGGTTCACCTCGCTCCATTCGTCCAGCGATAGACCACGGGCTGGGTCTTCAGCCCATTACCCCTATACCTCACTGGGAGTTCCCCTCCCCTCCCAGATCCCAGGGACTCGGGGATATGTGTTAGTGCGGGGACACGTTATGCAGTGCTCGCGCCCTATCCAGGGCTTCCCCACACAATTATTTCCTCGCATTCAGAGCTTTTCAATCTCTTACCTCGCCCTAAAGGGGCGAGGCTCGTCAGTCGTTTGTCACTCCACCCGTTGGCTAACCCCCAGGGCTTGGATTATGGCTACGTAGAGCGCCTTGTTTGCCTTATCCTCCAGGAAGTGCTTAAGTTAATTAACCATTATTCTACTCCCCTCCTCAATGGTGGCCCTCACCGCATCCTCCTCCCCCTCTTAATATATAGTCTCGCTGGACTAGTCCCATGAGTAGTTAAAAAGACTACTTGATGGATATTGGGGCATTTGTTTTGCGGAGGCTGGTTTACCCACCGTTGGTTATAGGGAGCAGGCATTATTCTACTATCCGAGGAGGGGTGGGATTATAGGCAGTGGGAGATAGCCTATAGGCGTGCTGAGGCTAGGCGAGGTAATCACAGCCTTCCCAGTGGAATCAATCATGGCAACTGGTTGGGAAGAATTTATAATTGGGTGCGTCGTGGGTTGTAGCCGCCTTATAATTTCCGGTTCGATGTTTAGGATGGGTTTTAGTAGTCGTGTGTTGAGAAACCAAATTGTAACTACCAAATAGGCGAGATCCCAACCATGAAATTAGCATGGGTTGGTATCTTAATTATTGTCAAAATCCATTACCCCATGATCGTGATCATTATGTATGGCCTAAGTCTTGATTGGTGTTAGCTCGATATACGGCGTGTCGCCAAAACAAGCTGGAATCCCTCTTGAGTTATAGGATGAGGAGAGCTGGGTGGAGGATTTACGTAGTGCCAAGTCCCTTGGTTTTCCACATTGGGTAGTGCCGGCAGTATGCCATGTTGATGGAACAGCAAGACCACGGACAGTTAACAAGGATGAGAACAAGACATTGTATGAACTCATAAAGGCCTTCAAGGACGTTACCGATGAGAGCATTGTCCTGAACACGAGCATCAATTTGGCTGGGGAACCATTGGTAAAGACGCCGCAAGGCATAATCAAAATCTACGCACAAAGAGGACTTAATGCCATATACACGAGGACGCTTGATAAAACGAACGGCAAACCTTGCCCTTTAGGGCTGGGTAAAAGCTTAGAAATCTCTGGGAATGGGGCTCTTGGCCGGTCAATTTTTAGGGAATGGGGAGTGGGGGCCGACGTACCCCCACAATACCGGCTGGTGGGGAACGAGTGGCGCCCATTAAAGGGGTGTAACCCTCTAGACCTCGGGGAACCCTCGCCCTAAAGGCGGGGAGGAGGTCAGACAGAAGTACTGATGCTGTGGGAGAATCTTTAAATACCGATTCATGCGCGATCATATAATGACTAAGGTCGTTGCGTTGTGGCTTAATTATAATAGTTCGAAAATATGGGATGTCGTTAAAGGATCCTTACATTCAATTCTTAACCTCGAACGTGGTAATTTTGATTTAACAATACTTATTGCTGATGGTGGTTCGACTGATGGTTCGCTGGATTTGATAAGGAAGTACGTTAGTGAGGTTGAGGCTAAGAATGAGGTTGTCATTCATAAGCTGCCTGAGAATAGGGGTTATTCTGGTAATATGAATGGCGGTTATGAATATGCAGTTAATAATCTGGGTGCCGATTATGTGGCTTTTCTTAACAATGATTTCATTGTGGAGGGCGATAGTTTGAGGAATATGTTTGAGTGGTTATTGAGGGAGGGATATGTTGGAGTTCAAGGTCTAGAATTAAGACCTGACGGCCTCATAAGCAACGCCGGTATGTTCCATGACGAGTTTGGCCAAGTCATAGGTATATGCGGTAGTTATAAGATAGACAATTGTGGCTTAATCAAGCCCTACTTCATAACCTTCCCAATGGGCTCATACATGCTCTACTCCGTGGATTTTATTAACGAATTACCTGATAAGAAGCCCTTCATAACTGAAACCTTCACGTATTTTGATGATAACTATCTAGGTCTTATGGCGTGGCAGAGGTCGCAAAAGGTTGCATTTGTACCTGTTATTGAGGGTGTACATTATGGTAGCTTAACAACTAAATCTGTACATGGTACGAGAGCTAGGAGCATGGCTTCATACTTCAATATAAGGAATAAAACGGCTTTACGGGAGAACATGAGGTGTAGATACCATACCCTGTTTAGGCTGTATAAATCCAGGCTTTATCTCATGGCTAAGCTTGGTTTACTTAATGATAGTTTGAGGAGGGGTATTTTTGATGGGTTTAAACTGGCTGAGATTGTGAGGGGGAAGGCCGGCGTCATCGATTTAGAGAAGGCTGTTCATGTGGAGTTCCCGAGAAGTCATTACTTAGCTAGTGCATTGATACCAGGTTACAAATCAATGACCAATCTTGACGCTCATATTAAATATTTAAGTAAGTATATTAAGTACCCAGATTGGTTGGTTAGGTAAATATTTTTTAGGTAAAATATTTTTAAATTATGGGTCAAGAGGTGGAGATTTTTTGAATTAGAGGTATTGGGGTGGGACCGTTTTTAGGTTGTTCTTCACTGCCTCCACGCTTGCCAGGAATTTCTGCCTTTGTTCTTGGTTCAGGTTTAGTTCTATTATTTTCTCGGCTCCCTTCTTGCCGAAGACCACTGGGACCTCCACGAAGACGTCCCTCACGCCGTACTCCCCGTTTAGGTACACGCTTGCCTCTATCACTGTTTTTCTATCCTTCTTTATCGCGTCCGCCATTATCGTTAATCCGGCTCCCGGGCCCCAGTTGCTGCTGAATTTCCTTAGGTTAGTGATATCGGCCCCGGCCTGTATCGTCTTCTTGACTATCTCATCCATTTGCTCCTTGGTTAGGAACTCGCTGAGCGGCTTCCCATACACCATTGATGCCTCGGGGACCGGGTACATGTTCTCCCCGTGCTGCCCAAGAACCACGGGTATTATGGTGCTTGGGGAGACCCCGATTATTTGGCTGGCGTAGTAGGCCAGCCTCCTCGTGTCCAGGGCGCCGCTGAACCCTATTACCCTCTCCCTTGGGAATCCCAGGCGCTTGTATAGGACGTAAACCATTACGTCGGATGGATTCGTGGTCAGCATCACTATCGAGTTGGGGGCGTACTTCTTGACTTGATCGGCTATGCCCGCCACTATCTCAGCGTTTTGCGCGGCCAATTGCTCCCTAGTCATTCCGGGCTTCCTGGCGAGGCCGGCCGTGATTATGACTATGTCGCTTCCCTCCATGTCCTTATAATCATTGCTGCCCCTCACGGTAACCGATTTGCCGAGGATCGCCGCGGCGTGATTCAAGTCAAGGGCTTCCCCCTGGGGCAGGCCCTGCACGATATCTATGAGGGTTATTTCCGTGTCGACCTCATTCATTAGGAGGGAGTAGGCGGTCGAGGCGCCCACCCTGCCGGCACCTATTATCGTTATCATAGTGATTAACTCCGATAATTGTTTATAAGTATTTCCCTAGTAACGCTCGTAGTACATCAACGATAGTATGTTTAGATAATTATGATGAATTTGAATTAATATGAAAACATAACCAAATAATTCAACTATTATCTAAGTGAATTTTATATCCGTGGTTCTAGTTATTGTTCCCTTATATAGGAATGATACTTGACGAAGCGTTGAATATAGGTCGAAATCGGTTAATGCGGAGACGCCATCCATGGGCAGCACCACGTTATACCAATTCAATGCAGCGGAGCCGGCCGTGTGGAGCACGCATATGTTAGCCACAGTGCCCACAATAACCAGGTTCCTCAACCCATTCACCCGGAGAAAATAATCCAGCGACGTCCCGAAGAATGCGTCATACCTCAGCTTCCTCACGATGAAGTCATCGGGCAACGGCCTCAACTCCTCAATGATCTCCGCGCCCCAGGTCCCGGCCAGGGCATGCTCGCCCCATATCCTGAACTCCGGGTCATTCCTCATGTGCCAGTCCTGCGTATAGATCACCCGAACACCAAGAGACCTAGCCCTATCCAGCAACTCGATAATGGGCTTCACGGTGGATTCCGCGGATGGAACGTAGAGCTTCCCCTCCCTCCTCACGAAATCGTTCTGCATATCCACCACTATTATGGCGGTTTCCCCCCTCGGCAACTCAACCCCCCTAACCTCAATGGGAGGCACCTCAACAGCGACCATGCATTCACGGCGTTGGGGAGGTATTTAAGGGGAACAGGGCAAAACACTGGCTCCACGTTAAGATTTATTAAGCGAGCCCAACCCCGTTTTCTCAATGTCGCAGCAAAGCGCCCAGAAGTCAGCATTGGGGAAGTGGGCATTCAAGAATTGGTACCCAGTCTACTCGCCAACCATATTCAACGAGGTCCCGGTTGGGGAGGCGCCGGCGGAGGAAGCCAGTAAATTACTTAATAGGACAATAGGCGTCACGCTATTCGACATAACTAAGGACTTATCCCACCTAACCATTAAGTTAACGTTCCAGATAGATAGGGTAGAGGGGGATAGGGCCTTCACTAGATTCAAGGAAATGGAGCTAGCGAGGGACTATATAAGGAGCCTCGTGAGGAGGGGCTCAAGCAAGGTAATGGTGATTCAGGACGTCACCACGAGCGACGGCGCGGTCCTCCGCTTCGAGGTGCTCGCGGTCACCACGTATAGATGCAGCACGAGCAGGAAGAGGGGAATCAGGGCAGCCATAAGCTCCAAGCTAAGCGAGATCACCGCCAACGCGGACTTCGCCACCCTAGTAAGGGATGCAGCCATGGGCAAACTATCCATCAGTCTAATGGATGCCGGCAGAAAAGTTTACCCCCTCAGGAAAGCCGAGGTAATGAAGCTCAAGGTAATCAGGTACCCCACGAGGCCCAGCGAAACCAAGAAAGCGGAAATAGCCGTGCCCCAACCAACTCAATAAAAACAACCCATCACCACGAACTACATCGCGATCCCCAAGAACGATGGGGGCCTCGCCCAATCCTCATGGCAAGCCCCACCCTTTAGGGTAAGGAGGGGACATTACTTTTGTTGCCGTGTTTCTTCGGGGCCTTGAGGCGGTGCGGTTATAACCTCGATTCCCAATGCATTCTTTATGCTCTCAGCTTTACCTATAATGGCTTTATCTAATGTTACAAAGTACTTGATGCATTCAGGAACTTGCCTGGCGTAGATTATGTGTAGGAGGTCTAGTGATGGTAGCTGCAGTTCAGGGGCAAGTCTCAGCGCTTCAGCGAATTTATGAAAGATCCTCACATTTGATAGATTATTTATAGTTAAATTTATCAAGCCCTCGGTATCGGAAGTGAACTGCCCCGCCCTAATGGGGCTTCCCGCTTCCTTGCCCCGCCTTGCCCATCGTCACGGGTAGTGGGCGGAGCTCCACGGGCACCACGGGCGGCACCCACCCTGCATGCTTCAAGTGATTGAGCGCCGAATTATAATCCCTATCAACCCTCCAACCACACCTAGGGCACTCGAAAACCCTATCACTCAACGTTAAGTCATCCTTTACATATCCACACTTGGCGCACGTCTTTGAGGAATTCCTCGGATCAACGAGGATGAACCCCTTCCCATACTTCTCCATCTGGTACTTCACGATGCTCCTAAGCTCGTGAAAAGCCACGTCGTGAAGCCTCATCCTCATCCGCCTTCCAGACTTACCAATAAGCTGCTTAACGGAGATATCCTCCATAACCACGACGTCGTAGTGCTCCGCAAAATACCTCCCCAACTTCATGTATAGATCCCCCCTCAGATTCGCCAAATGCTCATAAGCCCTAGCCAGCTCCATCTTAGCCTTGAACCAGTTCTTAGATAGAAATTTCTTCCTAGATAGCTCCTTGTGGAGCCTCCTCACCTTCTTCAATGCCTTCTCGTAAGGCCTCAAGTTCGGCACGTACTCCCCATCCGAGGTCACGAGAAGCTTCTCCACACCAACATCGATCCCCACCGCCCTTCCAGTGTTTGGCAATTTTGGGAATTCATAATTCTCAACTATGAATGAAACATACACTTTTCCACTCCTCATCAATTTCACAGCCACGCGTTTAACTCTATCCAGCGGGAAGTCCCTATGAACGATTAATTTGAACACGCCTAGATTTGATAACCTCAACACAAGCCTCTTCCCACTCCCACTCGTTCTAACTTCCCTAGCTAATATCCTCCAACCGCTCTGCGGATAAACCAAGCTATAGTATTTATGGGGTTTCTTCTCCCTCGGGAATCTTGCAAGCCCATCGAAAAAGCGCTGCCTAGCCTCATAATATCTATCCGCGATCTGTTGCACCACTTGTGAGTATAATTGTTGGTGCTCCTCATCTTGTTTCCTCAAGTCGAGGGCTAGTTGCCTCAACTCCGTGAGGGTTAATCCCTTCCCATCCCTTTGATAGAAGTATGTGTCTGCCCATCGTAGGGTGTTATAGATCTCCGAGGCTAACCTCAATTGGGCCTTTAACGCCCTCAGCGTCTGTCGATCGGTGTATGCTCTAAACCTAAACCCCACGATGGGCATTAACATAGTTCCTCGTTAACTCATATATAAATATATGGGGAGCCATCTATTCCCTCCCTCGCGGGTCTTCCGCCCCTTAACCCGTTAAGATAAATACTGGTGCTATTGAACGTGAAAGACCTGAAAGACAGTATTCAGCAATTACACGCACTCTCTGTTCCTTAGTCCCAATGAGCTCTCTAAGTTCTTCAGGAATATCGAGAATATCAGCATTCCTAGATACGTATGAGTAGACACAAGGGTGAGAGGAGAGTGGTAGAGCTCCTTAACACCCAACTCCTGTAACTTTGTTATAAGGCTCTTGGCGTTTCGGTGGTTATTATCCCGCAGAAAGCAGTAAGCAATGATGACGTTTGTATCGAGGTAAGCCATTACCCCCTACCCCGTTCCTCACGGAGCTCCCCCACAACGTCCAGGGCTCTTTTAGCTATTGGTTCAAGCCCTGAGGTAATCATTATCTTAACCACATAGTTAATAAGCTCATCCTCCGAAACGTTGTTTTCCCCAGTCCACCTAACGCCTAAAACAATGCCATACCTCCTATATGGAAACTTCTCCACAAGCCTTAACCATAGTTCCAAGGCATCCTTGGCGTTCAAATCAACAATAAGCCTCATCACAAGCCCATAATTAGGGTCACTATAAATCATGACATTGCGTATCACATCTCTCCCAACAATATTAGCCACAGCAATGCGTACTGTGAGCTACCCCGCCCTTAAGGGGCTTCCCGATTCCTCGCCCCGCCTTGCCCGTAGCCGAAGCCACGGGTAGTGGGCGGAGCTCCACGGGCACCACGGGCGGTTCCCGCCCTGCATGCCTTGCCCATCGTAGGGCGTTGCACGCCTCTCACGCAACTTCAATTGGGCCTTTAACGCCCTCAACGTCTGTTCGCCAATGTATGCTCTAAACCCCACGGTGGGCATCAGAAAAACAAAAACATCAAATATTTAAAGTTATCCCCCCCATCCCCGCTATAAATGGCTAGGTTTTCCCCATGCGTATCACAGAGAGGATGAAGATAGGTGTGGCTAGGTTCAGAAGGGTAGGGTCATAAAGGATGGGATTAAGGAGGCGATGAGCCCTTCAAGGCGGGAAGGCCGCGAATCCCCCATTTCATGGCAATGGAACCCCTTATGTACAATGATTATCGGCAAGTCCTCTCGCCGACGTGTGCATTGCCCAAGGGTGTCGGGGATGCGGGCTCCGCGTCATTGGGCTCGAAGGCCATGGCCCATGGGGCGGTCTAGGGCTAAGTCACGCCCAATCCCCAACGAAGATAAAATGAAAGCGCGGGGACAAACGGCTAGGCTAGGAACCTGCGCCTCATGTATTCCCGCTCGGCTTGGTAGATCATTGCGGCCAATTCATCAATATCATTGATCTGCTTCTCGAGCAGCTCCTTGGCCGTGCTCATGGGCAGCCTAGAGGCGAGGACCAGGAGGGCGCGCCAACCGTGTTTCTCCACTAGATTAGCGCTTTCCTCGAGGGCCTCCGCATGCTTCTTGTCGTCCTTCCTTACCCGTCCCTCCCTTACCCTGGCCACCAAGTCAATGGCTCTCTCCTCCTCCAGCCTCAGCGCCCCAAGCCTTGGGGAGCCGCACTTGGGGCACTTCACATCCCTTATGTCCCTTACCCGGGCTAGGGAGACGTGGCCACAGTCGATGCAAGCCAGGGTGAGCGACTCATTGAGGAGCCTGGTCTTCACGCTCTCCAGCACTAATTTATCCAGCTTCTCCGGGGCTATTATCTCCATTTTATGGCTTATCTTTTCAATGATCTCCTGGGCAAGGGGACTGGGTTGAGGCAAGTCAATGGTTCTTACCCGTAACTTACCGGCCCTGAGGCTTGCGAGGACCTTGGCAGCCCCATCTAGATCCACATCATTGGTTAGGAACTCCTTGAATGCCTCCGTGAATACCGGGGTCTCCCTCAAGGCCTCAATAACGCTGCTCATGTTTATGTCGCCCCAATTCCTCCTCCTTGGGATTACATTGAATCTCCTAGCCACATGTATGAACCTCCTCTTCAGGAGGCCCGTCCTCAACGCGACGCTCCTCAGCAGCCCTATTAGCTCCGAATCGCCTAGCGCGGCGAGCTTCATTAGTTCCGCCTGCACTATCCCCGGATCGGTTTTATGCGGTAACTGAATAACTATTGAGTACGGATCCTGCTGCACCGCAACTGGGTAACCCGTGTCCCTCGTTATTAATTCGCTCAGCATCCTGGCCAGGGTGCGGTTGATCAATGTGCCGAAGTGTGCGTGAATTATTGTTAAGTCACGCACGTGCTCTATCACTACCTCCTCATGGGTCGGGACCGGAGCCACCTCGAGGTGCCTCCTTATGAGGTTCATGGCGTAACTAATCACGTCCTCCCCTATCCTCAACTCATCCGCTAACGCCTGGGGGGACTCGCCTCTATTGATTGCCTCCACTATTCTGGACTTTATTCTCCCCACATCCATGGCGATCTCCTGGGGGACAGGTATCTCCTCCCCTATCCAGGAGGGAATGGCGCCCACCGGATCATCCACGGGCCTCACGTAGACCTTATCCCCATCCAAGCCAGAGAGAAGCCACACTCTCCCCCTAAAGACGAACTTGATCCCGACCTGCCCATACTCGGCTATGAATGCATCATCCAATACCCCAACGGGCTCCTCCGTGTCCTCCCTGACAACCATGTACTGCTGCTCCTCCGGTATCATGGAGAGCTGCTCGAAGAAGTACCTATACATCTCCATCCGCGCCCTTCGACTGCTTGGCTTGAGGATCACGTCATCCCCCTCCACGTAGTACAGGAGCCTCGGGTTAAGGGCTTCACTCATGAATCGAACGACCCCCCTCAACTCATCCAGCGTGATGTTCCTGTACGGATACGACTTGGCGATTATGGAGTGAACCTCCTCTAGGCTCCACCTATTCCTAATCATCAATAGGAGAATTAATTGATGAACCAATACGTCGAAGGGCTTCTCGGGAACTGTGAGGGGCTCAATCCAGCCGCGCCGCGCCCTCCCAATTATTGCGAGCGCCTCAAGAGTATCATTAAGGTCCTCCGCGACTATGACTCCCCTCGGCGTCCTATCAAGCCTATGCCCGCTCCTCCCAATCCTCTGAACGAGCCTAGTGACTTGATGGGGAGATAAGTACTGAATAACCTGATTAACGCGGCCAATATCTATCCCCAACTCCAGGCTGGAGGTGGCTATAATCGCCTTCAAGTCACCGCCCTTGAACAGCCTCTCCGCATTCACGCGCGAAACTCTGGATAATGAACTATGGTGAACCGCTATTGGGTAATTAGGATCGAGAAGGGTGAAGCGGAATGCGAGGAGCTCAGCCATGGACCTAGTGTTCACGAAGACTATGGTGGCTCCCCCCTCCTCATCGATCAATCGCTTGACATGCAGCAATCTGCCCAATGCATCCCTATGCATCAAGTCATTGACCTCGGCTGGAATCGAGTGGAGGGGAGGCGGCGCCGCGGGGCTAATTATGCTCATCTTGGTGCGCCTCATCATTGAGGCATCCACTATATCCACGTCGCCGCTGCCCACGAGGAACTCCGCCACCTCCCTGGGGGATCCAATGGTGGCGCTTAGCCCAATTACCTGGGGCTGGGCTTCAATTAACCATTTGAGCACCTCGAGGGTTAGGGAGAGCTGGGTGCCCCTCTTGTCCTCCGCCAACTCATGAACCTCGTCCACTATTATCCAACGCACAGCCTTAATGTGCTCCCTCAGCCTCCTCCCCGTTAGAACTAATTGAAGGGTCTCAGGGGTCGTGATCAACATTTGAGGGGGAGTCTTGCTCTGCCTGCTCCTCTCGCTTTGATCCGTGTCCCCATGCCTAACCGCCACGCTTATCCCCAACTCATCGCCCCACCAGGATAATCTATCCAGTAAATCCCTATTAAGGGCCCTCAGGGGCGTAATATAGAGAATATTAATGCCGGGAAGAAGCATGCCCCGCTCCCGCGCATATAGGTACTGGGACAGCACGGGGAGAATGGCTGCCTCCGTCTTTCCGCTCCCAGTTGGGGAAATGATGAGGACGCTGCGCCCCCTCATTATTAGGGGAATGGCGCGGCGCTGGGGCTCAGTTAAGTCGATGATGCCCCGCTTCTCCATTAATTCGCGAACCATGGGATGCAGCAAACCCAGAACATCCCCCGTCCTCCCCTCCTCTACATCAACCATTGCCGGACAATAACGGCAACCCCCCACTTTAAATACTTTAAGAAAATGAGCAACCCTAAGTATTACGAGCGAAATAACTAGCCCCTCATGGCTCCCCTAAAGGGGAGGGCGTTTATATTGGCCTCCTCCCCGCCCTAAAGGAGCGGGGTTCGCCCACCGTTTTGTCATGAGGACATTGAGGCGTGAATGCTAATCCCAAGGGGCCTATCCCCAGCGTTTTTTACTGTGAGCCGTAGATTATTAATTCCCCCCGCTCCATTCGGCACTTATGCAGCTCGATAAGGTAATTGAGTTAATGCGGAAACTAAGGAATGGGGGAGACAGGGAAACGGCGCGGAGGCTCCTATTCCTCCTGAGGGGAATCAAGGAAGTGACTCCCCAAACGCTAGAGGCACAGGCGCTCGCGGCCTCAATACTTGGGGATAAGGAGGAAATGGACTCCGTGGAGGCATCCCTAAACAGGATATGTGAGAAGAGGGATCCCGCCTGCCACTTGGCGCGGGCACTGGTGGAGAGGCTAATAGCTGAGGCAAACATTAACCAGGCGGAGCTAGCCCTCAACCACGTGGAGGAGGGGCTCCACTCAGTAAGGAGGCTCCTGAGAAGCAGCGACGCGCCGCACGACTACTTAGAGGCGACGCGGGAATCCCTTGGCTCATTAATGAATAGGCTAAGAATTGAGGAGGCTCGGCTCCTGCTCCTCAGATCAATGCTGCTGCCGGAGATAGGGTTCGACAAGGTACTGGACGCCGATGCGGATGCCCAAGCGGCAGCGGAGGCATTCAGGGCCCTCGGCCTTACCGAGGACGCGGTAAGGAGCGAGTTATGGAGATTCAGACTAGGCGCGGTAAGGGGAGCCCTGAGCTACGAATCGGTGGAGGCGCTCCTAAAGGAGGCTAGAGGCACAGGCACTTACCGACTCGTCGCCGCCAATTACCTAGCCGCACGCGCGGTGGGAGGCATGGACGCGGATCCCGGGCTAGTGATGGAGGTGAGAATGGAGCCCAAGCTATCCGCGCCAACCCTTGGATTAATGGCGATCTTCGACGCAATTAATGAGGAGGAATTCAAGAAGGAACTGGCGCGGTACAGGGAGGAATTCATGCCTAGATTCGTGTCCCCCGCCATTAACCTATTAAGGGGTAAGTTAAGCGCGGCCGAGGCCATGGAGCAATGCAGTGAGGCCTCCCCCGACGAGGAGACCTGTAGGGAGTACGTGAAGCAAGCGGAGGAGGGCATTATTGGGGAGGAGCAATTACTATATGTGGCATTCATGCAGGACCCCATTGGGTCCCTAGGCTTCATAATGAGCGAGTGCCTGGGCGGCGAACTCGACATGGGGAGGGAGTACATACTTTACTGGGCATCCCCAAACACGAACAGCGCCATAAAGTGGAGACTATACAGCGACCTCCTGGAGAAGGCGGAGAATGGATGCAGCCTAGACGCAAAGAAGGCCATCAGCAAGATATTCTTCTACCTAATCTAAAGCAGCCAATAACCCACTCCATCCTATTACACCGACCTCCTCCCCGCCAAAGGGCGAGGCTTGTCGTTCGTTTTATCAAGCATTCCCTTCCCCGACCAGTAATTCCTGGAGAGCAGGAAGTAGCCGTGGTGTGGGGACGCCTCATCCGCAGGGACGGGGTAATTCATGCATCTAGTTCCTCCATTCTTTTCGCTTCCTTCCTCATTTCCCTAATGTATGGGGAGTTTCCCTCCCATTCATCCCTAGTTAAGGCGAAGAACTCTATGCCGGGCCTTAAGTACCTTGATAGTTTTTCCATTCTCTCTATGTAATTCATTCCCCTGAAGTCGTCGCTTATTATGACTAGGTCCAAGTCACTCGTGTCTAGGTAATCCCCCCTGGCCCTCGAGCCCACGACGTATACTGCCTCTATCTTGACCTCCTTCCCAGCATCCTCCACGAACTCCCTTGCCCTCTGCAGCAGCTTCCTCTGGCTCTCTATTGCAGATTTCGCCTTACCCATTCCACCACCCTCTGGGCCGAGGAGAGCAATTCCTCCGCATAGGATTTGCTGTAAAGCCTAGCCGGAACCCCATTGGCTGCATCCGGATACCTGGATATAGTGTAGTGAACGGTTAATTTATTAACGTCACTGAGCACGTCGTTTATCGGTATATTTAATTCGTCGTGGATAACGTTGAGCAACTCATTTAGGTCATGGGTCCTCACGGCCTTACCTCCATCGATGAGCAACGCATTAAGCGCCTTTTCCGCCGCTTGATGAGACCAAAACGCGACTGCATAGTAATGCCCAGTCGACAAGGTATCCTTAGCCGTATTTAGATCCTCGATTGATTGCTCCAGCCACTTCCTTGCTTCTTCCCTCACACATAACATACGAGTGGGAATTATTTATGGTTTCCCCGTCTTCATCAAATTCGAACACATTCATTTCCTCTTTTCCCCACCTAGGCCTAATTAGAGAGAGGAGATACATGCTTTACTGGGCGCTCGACATGAATAGTGCCGTGAATTTGAGTTCCCATTCCCCGGTAGGCTTATATTTTAATTCATGAAATATAGCGTAATGAGTAGCTCAGGCGCATTAAGCAATGAGGAGAAGAAGAGGCTCCTCAAGGCCATTCAGGAAGACGAGGAGTTCAGGTACGCCGTAGCTGGTCTCCTGGGCCTAGACGCCATATTGAATGACCTAAGGAAGTTAAGGGAGGAATTCAATAAGTACATCGAGAAGCTGGACAACTACATTAATAACACCACAACCGCTTTCTCGGAGAACGATAGGAAGTGGGAGGAGAACTTTAGGCGTTGGGCCGAGAACGATAAGCGTTGGGAGGAGAACGATAGGAAGTGGGAAATGGTATTTGCTCAATTAAAGACGCTGGATAGCCACGTGACTGCACTGGAGCAGAGCATGGATTCCATGAATAGGCGTATAAGCGCCATAGGGGCTAGGTGGGGAATACTCAGCGAGTCGGCGTTTAGGAGGGGCATGAGGGCAATTCTAAGGGATGTGCTGGGCATACGTAGGGTAAGTAAGTTAAAGCTAGAGGATGAGGAGGGCATTGTCTATGGCCATCCCTCGATAATAGATGTCGACATAGCCGTGAGGAACGGGGAGCACCTCCTCATAGAGATAAAGGCAAATGCCAATAGAAGCGATGTGGCCGAGATCAAGAGGGTGGGGGATCTATATGAGAAACTAAAGGGCACAAAGCCAAGGCTGATAATCATAGCGGCATACACTGGACCCGGCACCAAGGAATTGGCCGAGAAATTAGGCGTTGAACTACATGAAGGCGTTTAGCCCATCATCAGTTTCTTGAGGGGCTCGGGCACCTCCATTCCCCACTTCTCGAAGGCGTCCTTAATTGATTTCTCCCTACACACTGCCCTGTCCTGAACCTCCAGCCCCCTACAGTAATCTGGGTGATCCACGACGTGGCTCCACGCCCACATCGCCGTTATGGGGAACCTATGAATCACTGTGCTGAACATTAACCAACTAATTAGGCGAATCTCGTGGAAGGCGCCCAATCCGGTCCTGAGGGGTAGGTAATTAATGAAGAATTCCCTAGCATTCATTTGAACCCAGATCCTCGACGCAGCGGCGTTGCTGAGGACGTACCTGGCGTCCTCGGGCTCCACGCCCCTACTCCTCAACTCATTATAGAGGGGGAAGCCAGCGTCCCCAACCTCCAGTCCCTGGGGAGCAATCACCCTGGCCCACCCCCTCCCGTAATCCACGTACCTCTGGCTCTCCTGCCAGTAACTAGCCACCCTATGCCTAATCAATTCATGCGTGCAGGCCCTACTGCACTCCACTAGCCAGGAGGCACCCATGAACTCAAGGACGGAGTGGTGTCCATCCCTCAGGAAGGAATTAATCCTCCTAACCACCTTCTCCCCAGTAATGGAGTGATTTGGGCCTGCACCCCTATAAATCACGTCAGTCATGCTCGCAATCCTCTCCTCACTGCCCCAAGACTCAATCAAGGCAACGCTGGGACTCGCCTTAATTACTAGAGGCATCACGCCTACCCATGCGTATCAGTATTTAAAGCGAAAATCATCATTAATGCATAAGTATTATCCATATCATACACAGATAATGCGAGTCACATGCCATGCGGATCAACTCCATCGCCATTGACGGGACGGGTCTCTCCCCTCAGGGCTGGGAAGTAGGTTAGCAAATACCTTACTGATAATGTTTTAAAATGAATGGAATACTTAGTTGTATGTCTAAGTTCCATATTGGGATAGATATTGGGGGCACCTTTACCGATGTTGTCCTATTCAACTCGGAGACTGGGGAGGTGAGGGTCCTCAAGGTCCCCAGCACCCCGAGGAATCCCGAGGAAGCCGTGATTAACGCATTGGCGTCGCTTGGACTCGCGGGCAGCGACGTGGCGATAATCAATCACGCCACCACGGTCGCGACCAATGCATTACTAACGCGCAGCGGTTTGCCGCGGGCCGCCCTAGTGACTAATGAGGGCTTTAGGGACGTATTGGAGATAGGTAGGCAGAGGAGGGCCGAGATATATAACCTGAGATTCACTAGGCCCCCGCCGCTAATCCCGAGGAGCCGCCGCTTAACCATTGGGGGGAGAATATTATCGGACGGCTCAATTGCGCAGGAGATTCCGGAGAGGGACCTGAAGAGGGTGAGGCGCTTCATTGAGCGGGAGGGCATTGAGACGGTCGCCGTGTCCCTCCTCAACTCATACATTAACCCGGCGCATGAGCGCAAGGTGAGGGAGTACTTGGAGGGGTATGGGGGCTACGTCTTCCTCTCCTCCGAAATAGATCCCCAGTACAGGGAGTATGAGCGAACAAGCACGACCGTGGTCAATGCGGTCCTAGCCCCAATAGTCTCCAAGTACCTCGACAAGTTAAGTCAGGGAATCCGGAGCATGGGGTTAAAGTCGCCCCTCTACGTGATGGCCTCCAATGGGGGCCTCAACACCGTGGATTATGCATCCAGGATGCCCATCTCAATAATAGAGTCAGGCCCATCGGCGGGGGTCCTCGCCTCAAGCTTCCTCGCCTCAAAGCTAGGCATAAGCAACGTGATAACGTTCGACATGGGAGGCACCACGGCCAAGGCCGGCGCAGTGGTGAATGGGAAGCCCGATGTAGCTTACGAATTCGAGGCAGCCGGGAAAACGCATAGCGGGCGGTCAATAAAGGGAAGCGGGTACGCGGTTAGGTTCCCATTCATTGACTTAGCCGAGGTAAGCGCTGGGGGCGGCACCATTGCGTGGATAGATGAGGCCGGCTCCCTAAGGGTGGGCCCAAGCAGCGCTGGGGCTGATCCGGGTCCAGCGGCGTATGGGAGGGGAGGCACGGAGCCCACGGTCACCGACGCCAATATAGTGCTGGGGCGACTTAATGGTGAGTACCTGCTGGGCGGCGCCATGAGGATTCACAGGGACTTGGCGGAGAAGGCGCTTCGGGAGAGGCTTGGCGAGAAGCTGGGGCTCGACGCCGTTAAGTCAGCGGAGGGAGTCATTAGGTTGATCAATAATTCCATGAGTAAGGCGATCTCCATAATAAGCGTGGAGCGGGGCCGTGACCCCAGGGACTTCTCCATGATAGCGTTCGGCGGCGCGGGGCCAGTGCATGCCTGCGACTTAGCCGAGGAGATGGGCATAAGGGAGATAATAGTGCCGGAGCACCCGGGCCTCTTCTCCGCCTATGGCCTCTTAACGGTGGACGTGACCAGGATATTCACGGCATCGGTGCTGGATAGGAATGTGGAGGACGTGTTCGCCGAGTTAAGGCACAGGGCGCGGAGCGAGATGGGGATGGAGGGCTTCAGGGATGTCTCGATGGAGGAGTTAGTGGACATGAGGTATAGGGGGCAATCATTCGAGATAACCATAGAGTACGGCCCCAATAAGTCGAGGCTACGGGATGCATTCGAGGAGGCGCATAGGAAGCTGTACGGCTACGCATCAAGTGATCCCGTGGAGATAGTTGCGGCCAAGGTAGTGGCGAGGGCCAGGGTGCCCAAGATAGATCTTGTGAGGAGAGCCATGTCGAGAAGCGAGGCTAGCCCCGTGGCGAGGCGCCGCGCGTACTTTAGCGGTGAATTCAGGGAGGCCCCCATTTACGATAGAAACACGTTGCCGCCGGGCTCGGAGGGGGTGGGGCCCGCCGTGATCGAGGGCTATGACTCTACCATAGTGATTAACGGGGGTTGGCGCTGGGCGGTGGATGAGTACTTAAACCTCGTGTTGAGGAGGTGAGGAGCATGGATAAATTCACCGCCCAAATAATTAGGAGCACCCTCTTCTACGCCAGCGAGGAAATGGGGATAGTGCTGAGGAACTCGGCTTACTCCCCCAACATTAAGGAGAGGATGGATCACTCCGCGGCCATATTTGATGCGGAGGGCCGCTTATTGGCGCAGGCGGAGCACATACCCGTTCACCTGGGCTCGCTTCCATGGGGGTTGAGGAACACCATTGATTACATGGAGAGGGAGGGAATGAGTTTCGAGGAGGGAAGCATGATAGTGGTTAATAATCCATACATAGCGGGGACCCACCTAAACGACGTGACCGTGATTAGGCCAATACATTACTCGGGGCGATTAGTGGCCTTCGCCGCGAATAAGGCTCACCACTCCGACGTGGGCGGGAAGGTGCCTGGAAGCATATCGTTCGACGCCAAGACCATATATGAGGAGGGCCTGATAATTAACCCAATTAATTTAATGAGGGGAAACGAGTTCCAGAGAGACGTCCTAAGCCTCTTCGCCTCAAACTCGAGGAATCCCTATGAGCGTATGGGCGACATAAAGGCGCAGGCCGCCGCCAACATAACTGGGGAGCGCAGGGTTCTCGAGGTGATTAATAGGTATGGGCTCCAAGCCTTCCTGGACGCCAATGAGGACGCGTTCAGCTACGCCGAGGAAATGTTCATCAAGAGGCTCCAATCAATGCCGAGGGGCACCTATGATGCCGTTGATTACCTGGAAAAGCCCGGGGGAGGCGACATAAAGCTCTCGGTTAGGGTCACCATTGGGGAGGACAGGGTCACCGTGGATTACGAGGGAACGGATCCCCAGGTACCCATGCCGCTCAACGCCGTACTCGGCGTAACAATAAGCGGGGTTCACTTCGTTTTCCGCACATTAATGGGGGAAGACGTGCCGCTTAATCACGGCGCCTTTAGTCGATTCGACGTGAGGGCCCCAAGCGGCTCAGTGCTGAACCCAGTGTTCCCGGCGCCGGTGGCTGGGGGAAACGTGGAGACGAGTCAACGCAATGCGGACCTCCTTTACCTAGCCATGAGTAAGGCAATGCCGAGCGAGGTGCCCGCCGCCAGCGGCGGCTCAATGAATAACGTAATGATGGGGGGCATGCATGGAGGCAGGACCTGGGCCTTCTATGAAACCATTGGGGTCGGGCTCGGGGGGAGGGCTGGAATGGATGGAGTGGATGGGATTCACGCCAACATGACTAACACCATGAATACCCCCATAGAGGAGATAGAGAGGAATCTCCCCCTCATCATGAGGAAGTATGAGTTCAGGGTTAATAGTTCAGGGCCCGGGAAGTATAGGGGCGGCTCCGGCATAGTTAGGTCATACATGGTTGCATCCGGGCACGTGACGGTTACGGTGCTGGCGGATAGGGGTAGGCACAGTCCCTGGGGATTAATGGGCGGCGGGCCCGGCGCCCCGACGGAGGTAATAGTGAAGAGGGGGAGGAAGAGGATTAAGGTCGACACCAAGGTCACGCTTGACTTGGAGGAGGGGGACTACGTGGAGATACGCACGGCTGGGGGCGGCGGATACGGGGATCCCGCCCAACGCGATCCCGAATCGATTAGGAGGGATATAGAGAATGGAGTAATAACTAGGCGATACGCCGAGAAGCATTATGGGTGGGGGAAATGAGGGCCAGCAAGGCCGTGGTGAAGATGCTTGGGGAGTACGGGGTCACGCATGTCTTTGGGCTCCCCGGCGAGACCGCGCTCCCTCTTTACTTGGACATGAGGGAAGCCAGCTTCAGGCACGTCATGTCTAGGGACGAGAGGAATGCCGTGATAATGGCGGACGGCTACGCCAGAACAACGTGGAGGCCCGGCGTCGTGGAGCTGCCTGGGGTCGGCGCCTCAATGGCTCTCCCAGGCCTCGTGGAGGCAAGGATCTCCGGAGTCCCAATAATCGCCATAGTATCCGATACCCCCCAGGGAAGCGAGAGGAGCAACACATTGACGGAGTACCCCAAGAGATCCATGTTCATGGATGCCGCGAAGGAGGTTCTAGAGGCATCGAGTCCAGGTTCTCTCCCCAGATTATTGAGGAGGGCCTTTAGGGTGGCGACAACGGGTTTCCCGGGCCCCGTGATCCTAATTGTTCCAAGCAACTTGTGGGAGGGAGAGGCGCCGGATGATGAGGCATATGCGCAGCCCCGCTTCTCCGTGTTCCCCTCCATTAGGTTTAGGCCCAGCGATGATGAGCTCCTGGAGGCCATTCAAATGATTGCCGGGAGCAGTCGCCCAGTAATGGTGTGCGGCCAGGGAGTCCTCTTCTCCCAGGCATGGAGCGAGGTTCAGGAACTCAGCGAGTTAATGGGCATGCCCGTGGGCACAACAATTTCGGGCAAGGGCGTTGTCCCCGATGATCACCCATACGCCATGGGCGTGGTGGGCAGTCGCGGCGGCACCTCCTTCTCCAACTCAATTGTCCAGGAAGCTGACCTCGTTCTCCTGGTCGGCACTAACGCGGACTCCGTGGATACCTGGGACTGGAGGGTGCCGCCCCTCCATGGTCCCCTCATTATTCACATAGATATTAGCGAGGCCAATCTAGGCAACATGTATAGGACCGACCTATTCCTAATGGGGGACGCCAAGTTAACGCTGAGGCGCATGATAGAGCTGGCCAGGGAGAGGGGAGTCTCGAGGCGCGGCAAGCCGATTATCCAGGAGAGGCTTAATTACCTATCCAAGGCTTACTCGCTAATTGGGGAGGAGGGGGAGGGAGGCGTCAATCCGCTTCAATTAATTAAGGCGCTGGAGGATGCTTTGAGCGATGATTGGGTCATAGCTGCTGATCCAGGCGTGGGGGCCATATATACATCCACCTATATGCGGGTAAGGAGGCCCGGCAGGCGCTTCCTCTATAATTACTCGATTGGCGCCCTCGGCTTCGCGCTCCCCGCCGGCATTGGCGCCAGGCTAGGGGGCTCAAGGGTGCTCGTGTTGACCAGTGACGGTAGCTTCGGGTTCAATGCGGGCGAGCTGGAGACAATTAGGAGGCTCAACATCGATCTAAAGATAATTCTATTCAATAACTCATCCTTCGGCTGGATCAATGCCGCCAGCGCAGCGAAGTACGGGAAGCCCCTCACGGAGGAATTCGCCGACGTGAGGTACGCAGATGTGGCTAGATCCTATGGATTGGAGGCAATGGTGGCGGAGAGGAACAGTGATTTGAGCCAGGTGAGGAGCTTCATCTCGATGAGCGGCCCAGCCCTCATGGAGGTCAAGACAGCGCCGGAGAACGAGGTGTTTCCGCCCGTGCCTGATTGGAGGGAGCCGGCGACTAGGCTGGGCAAGAGGTACATGGGGAATTAGTTCTGGGGCCCCGGCCGGGATTTGAACCCGGGTTTTCAAGCTATCCGTTGGATTCATCCACAGGCTCGCGTGTTAACCAGGCTACACTACCGGGGCCTTGATGGGCGTGGAGCTATGCAGCTTTTAAATTTTGGCTCCCGCCACCCATCCTCCTTGCTTCCAGAATTATTTACAGAGTTCCACTTCAATATTTAAACAAGTATAAAAAAGACTTAATAAGAGGTTTAATGGGGCCTTTTCATGAATAAAAGCGATAGGCAGATACTATCCGCGTCGATGATCGGGACAATACTGGAGTGGTACGGAATCTTCCTATTCTCCTCGGGCGCGATCTATATAGGCAAGAACTTCCTCCCAAAGACTAGTCCATACTACGCCATAGCAGAGACCCTCATAATATTCGCAATCGGCTTCCTATTCCGCCCCGTCGGCGCCGTGGTCTTCGGGCATTACGGGGATAAGTTGGGCAGAAAGAATATGCTCATAATAAGCCTGGTCCTATCCGGATTATCGACGGGCCTCGTGGGCGTCCTCCCCACGTATGCTCAAGTCGGCGCTATTTCCACGATACTACTCGTCGTGTTGAGGCTAATACTTGGCTTCGCGTTGGGAGGCGAGTGGGGCGGCGCCATGCTGCTCACGCTGGAGAACTTCCAGAGCCGCCGGGGCTTCTGGTCCGCCTTCATTCAATCAACTGTTGGCATTGGATTAATACTTGGAGCCGCGGCATTCTATGTACTCGATCAATTGCTTCCCCCAGCCCAAATGTTTGCCTATGGTTGGAGAATACCGTACCTCCTCGCCTTCATTATACTGGCCATCGGCATATACATTAGGGAGAGGATACCGGAGACTCCCCTATTCGTCGCTGCTCAGAAAGAGAGGAAAATAGTTAAGCTGCCCGTTAAGGAATTGATAACAAAGCACTGGCGCCCCCTCCTCCTGGGCACTCTGATAACCGGATCCTCAGGCACGTTCTTCTACGTGGGCGCCACATTGATTCCATCCATCTTCGAATTAGCCAAGATAGTCACGGTATCCTTCGCCCAAATAGGGATAATATTATTCGCGGTGGCCGACATAATATTCGTCTTCCTAGGCGGAATAGCGTCCGAGCGCTATGGTAGGAGGATTATGGTGATCCTCGCCAACCTCATCTTCCTAATAATAGTGTATCCATCATTCTACATCAAGACCGCGGCCTCTTTCCTGCTCTTCATGTTCCTCTACGGCGTTGCCCACGGCACTGGCTACGCTCCCCTGGGCTCCATGATTTCCGAGATATTCCCAACAAACGTGAGGTACTCCGGGAACTCAATGGCTTACCAATTCGGAAACGCATTCGTGGCCGGCCCCGCATCATTCGTGTCCCTATACCTAGGAGCAATAGCCTACCCGCTTCTCCCCCTCTACTCCGTCATATTCAGCCTAATAGCGATAGCATCAGCCGTGAAATTCAGGGAAACAAAGGACATACCGCTCGAAGCAACGTAAGGGAAAACGTAAGGGAAATAAGAATTATTGAATTATAATATAATTATAAAATTTTTTCCATCCCTACTTCTTAATGCTCCTCATGTACTCTGTCCTGATCCAGTGAATCACGTCGGGTATATTTATCTTCATGGGGCACACCTCCCTACAGGTACCCGCGTGGGTGCATAGAACGGCATGCCTCCCAGCCTTTTCCACGCCATTAATGACGGCGCTCCACATAACTCCCATGGGGCCGGAGTATGGTTTATCCCCCCAAGCCCCATCCATTGCCCTATACACTGGGCAATGGAAGTGACACCTCCCGCACCTAATGCAGAGAAGCGTCTCCCATAGAACTGGGTGACTCGCGGCCCTCCTTCTCCCATTATCTAGCAGGACCAAGTGAAACTCCCTGGGTCCCTCCGCTGGACTAACCCTTACCTGCTCCACGTCCCCCGTCGAGGATGGCCCCGCCACCAGGTTAACATAAGTGGGGGGATAAAGGCCAGCATAGGCTGCCTGGACAAGCACCTCCATCATTGCGTGGTGAAGCGTCGGCACTATCTTATCGATCCCGGTCACCGAGACGTGAATGGGGGGCGCCACGGTCGTGAACCTGATATTGCCCTCATTCTCCACAAGCAGGACGGCGCCCGTGTCGGCTGCCACTGCATTAGCTCCAGTTATGCCCACTCCAGCCTTAACGAATTTCTCCCTCAGGAATTCCCGGGCAACCCTGGCTATATCCACTGGATCCGGCTTAACATCAATGCCGAGCCTCTCCCTCAATACTTGAGCCGCCCTCTCCCTCGTCATGTGAAGCGCTGGAGCTATTATGTGGCTCGGTGCCTCCCCAGCCAATTGAATCAGGAACTCCCCTAAATCCGTTTCCCAAACCTCATTCCCCATCCCCGCCAAGTGCTCCCGTATCCCGGCCTCGGCCGCCACCATTGATTTACCCATGACCACTATCTTCCCGCTCCCCACTATGTTCCCCACTATTCTCCTAGCCTCCTCGGCATTCCCCGCCAGGTACGCCTTCCCCCCAAGGGCCCTCACGGCGGCCATCGCCTCATCCACGTACTTATCCATGTCCCTGATCACTGCCTCCTTAGCCCTCCTCAACTCCTCGGCTAAGTCCTTTATGTAGGGATATTTCTCCAGTATATTCATTGTTCTCGGCACGTTGTGCTCCACTGCCCTACTTATGGCGGCATCCCAACTCATGAAATCGCCTCAATCAAGTCAATCACCTTAACCCCACTCGGCGCGTTACGGCTCAAATTAGCGAGGCAAATGGGGCACGCAGTCACGATGACCTGCGATAACTTGCTTAACCCAGCAACCCTAACCCTCGCTATCGAGTTTGATAGGGATGGATTAATGGATTCAACGGGGCCCCCACAACACATTGATGTCGCTACCCCGGTCAAGTATGGATCCTCCTTAACCTCTATCCCGGCATTCCCCAGTAACTTCCTCGGCGCCTCCCTGAGCCCAAGGTACCGCGAGTAGAGGCAGGAGTCATGAATGGCGACGGCCCCGCTTCCCTTCTTATCCACGTCCTTGATGAGCTCCATGTAATTAATCACCTCCGCATCCATCCTCTGGAACTTGGGGAGAACATTCACCAAGATATTATGGGTGTGGGGATCAATGGTTATCACTCGCTTTGCCCCACTCAATGCCCTCGCCACCACTGCCGAGTACTCCCTAAACGCATCCTCGAACCCCAACTCATAGAGGAGGGCCCCAGAGTACGGCTCCTCCTCATAGAGGTACCCGAACTCCACGCCGCTCTTCTTGAGTAGTAATGCGATGCTCCTCACTATTCCATTCATTCTATCCAGCTCGGATTGGCTCGGCTTGACTAGGCTCTTCATGAGGCCCATGGGCGCTAATCTAGCTAATTCAGGCACTTTAGAGGCCTTATCGATTAGCGACACCAATCTATTAATTGCCGGCACCAATTGATACAGGCACGACGTGTAGATTATGGTGTCGCCGCCCCTCGGCAGCCCCAAGCCACTTGCCCACCTAGTGCAGGTCCCCTTATCAACCGGGAGGGGAAGCATGTTGCTCCTCAAGTTACTTAGCAGTAGGTCGCCGAGAACCCTTAACCAGTTCTCCACGGCCCCTCAAGAGTGATTCCCATTAATAAATATGCCCCGAGAAAATTAAAATCAGGGCGCTCACCTATTCGGGTGCTAACACTGATACTGGCCGAGTCATCCCTCGAGTTAGTGAATGGGGAGGTCCTGGACGTGTCGAGGCACCATAGATTGATTAGGCGATTACCTAATCCAGGGAAGAGGGGTAGGCCCGACATAGTTCACCTCTTCCTAATCACCGCAATGAGTAGTCCCCTCAATAATGCTGGCCTGCTTCGTGTCCTCATACATACCATTAATGATGAGGTGATAAGGGTGAGCCCAATCGAGCGGCCGCCCCAGAATTATAATAACTTCATTGGACTAATGAGGCAATTACTTGTTAAGGGCAGGGCCCCGCCCCAGGGTGATCCGCTTCTTCAATTGGGGAAGGGCACCATTAGGGACGCCATCGCCGTCAGCGGGGCATCGAGGGTGGTGCTTCTAGATGATGTTCGCGGCACAATCATTAGGGGAGTGGACTTGGCGAGGCGATTATTATCACTAGGCAACGTCGCGGTAGTGATAGGCGGATTCCCCCACGGTTCCTTCAGCGAATCAACGTATGCCTCGGCGCATGAGGTTTATAGAATTGGGGAGAGACCCATGCGCACGCATGAGGTGACTTGCCGCCTCCTCTCCATGCTTGAATCAGAACTAGGGTACTACTGAGCCCTTGATGGCCTCAAGCATTAGCCATGGTTCGGTCCATCATAGATTTAGGCAAATCTTTATATACTCATTGCGCCGGCGATGGGTATGGCAAAGCAGGAAGCCGCGCAGGTTTCATTAATTGATGAGGAGCTGCGTTTCTCCCAATTATTCGGCGTTGGAGTCGCGCTTGCCTCAACCCTTGCCTTAGCCCTATACATTAGGTTCTACTCTGTTTACCTGTGGGGCTACTACATAAATGAGTTTGATCCCTACATTAGGTACTATTTAACTAACTTCATGTTGAGCCTGGGATCAATTAAGGGCATTGAGTGGTGGTTAAGCGGCGGCTTCATAAATGGCCACCTATACAGATTCACCAATTTCTGGTACCCCTGGGGAATTAATTGGGCCGTTGTCCTATCTCCAGGCGTCTCATTCACGGGCCTACTTGCCTATGACGTCCTCAAGCACTTCCACGTCTCCCTCCTCTACACCGTGATAATGGTGCCTGGAGTAATCAATGCATTATCGGTTCTCTCGATGTATTACCTTGGCTCCAGGATAGGGGGCAAGTACGTGGGGCTATTGTCCGCAGTATTAACGGCTTACTCCATAATATTCACCCAAAGGGGGTCAGCCGGTTGGTTCGCTGACTCAACGCTATTCCAATTCTTTGTTCCCCTAGGCTTCGGCCTATTCATTGATGCGCTCAGGAAGCGGGACTGGATACCGTACGCCGCGCTCGGCGCCGCCGTTAATGGCGCAACGGCTTGGCTCTGGGGATCCTTCACATTCGTCATGAATGTGTACGGCCTATTCATGATAGTGATGCTGATCTACGGCGTCTATAGGGCGTATAAGGGCAAGGTGATTAACCTGGGAGTAATGGGGGTCGGCGTGACTCTGGACAGGATAATACTGGTGTACCTAGCCACTTACCTCGGCTTCGTGGCGTTCATATCCATGACGCCAAGGTACGGCCTCCACGCGCTCCTAACCCTAGGCGCCGGCATGTCCCTCGCCGCAATATTATCCATAATAACGCTGCCCGCCCTTCGCCTCACGAGGGGGCAGGTGCGGAAAATAGCCAGCTACGGTAAGTACATAGCGGCAATTGCAGTGGCTGCCATAGCCATCTCAGCCGCATTGACTGGGCTAGGGATAATACATTTGCCGGGCGGCAAGTTCCTCGGCGCCCTCCTCCCCATAGCTAGGTCAGCCATAGTTCAAAGCGTCGCAGAGCATTCCCCAACCCCATTCCATAGCTTCTACCAGACAGTCACCATTACTCCACCATTCGCTGCCACGGGCATGGCGTTCCTCCTCTCATCATTCGACGTAGCCGGCCTCTTGATGTCCCTAGCAGCCACTGCCGCTGTTTACTTTGCATCATCGGAGGCGTGGCTCATCATGCTGCTGGGCTTCTTCTGGTTCCCATTAACTGCCCTCGGCTTCATAATGATAATTAAGTTCCTGATTCAGCGTCGCTCAGTCCCAATGCTGGCATTGGCTGCGCTAATAATTGCAATATTCGCGGTCGCCCTAGCCCAGCAAGTCGCTCCTGGAGTAGCCATAGCGGTTGCACCGCCGCAAATAGTGTCCACCACATCGCCCGCCGTTCCATCATCGGATTGGCTTGATGCGCTTTACTGGATGCAGATGAATCTCCCCGCCCACGCGTCAGTGGCTTCATGGTGGGACTATGGGTACTGGACCGCGATAATTGGAAACAAGAGTAGCCTAGCGGATAATTCCACAGTCAATGGGACTCAGATAGCTCAGATAGGCGAGGCATTCGTCACTAGGAACGTCACTAAGTCACTCATGATACTGAAGGACCTCAAGGCCGAGTACGTCGTGGTCTTCATACCGTACAGCGCAGTGGCGGTTCCAGTTCAGTCTCCAATGGCGGCATTAAGCTTCGGCTCCGCGTCGACCCAGCAGAATATAGATGTCTGCGGATTAATACCGGAGTACCCAACGGGGGGAGACTTCGTGAAGAGCTACTGGATGGCCCTCATATCTGGGCACAACGCGTCCTACATATTGAATGACTTGCTTGGAACCGCGTCCATATCGGCATTCAACACTGAGATAAACGTGCCGTTAAGCAACTCAACGCTTTACCAATTACTCTTTAACCTGAACGCTGCCTCCCTATCGGGGCAATTCACTGGATGCATTAATCAAATAGAGAGTAACCCACAGCTACGCAGTAATCAAGTATTCCCAATCCCGCTCTGGTTCTTCAATACGTGGCCATATTACGCGACGGCGCCCGGTTCATCTAATCAATTAGGCATTCACCTAATGGTTGAGCTCCAGCCATTCGCCCAGCAGCTCGGCTTCAACTTACTCAATCAAGCGCCTCCAGGAGTAAACGCGACTACATGGCTTCAGGGAATCTATGGCCTCCTATACTACGGTAATTACCTCTCGCCGCCCCCTGGTTTTCAATTAGTATACGTGTCGAGGCCCTACGGCTGGGTACTTGTGTACAAGATAAATTACTCAGTACTTAATAAGGGTAATTAATCTAATAATTAAATTAATCTTCGCCTTTCTCACCAGAGGTCCCAGCAAGGGTGAGGCTTCATCACTTCATCTCTCGCACCAGGAATCCCGCTAAGGACGAGGCACTTAATAATTTAGGCATCGTTAAATAGGTTTGGTGGATGTTTGTCGTGTATTGCGTTACCATTAAGTGGACACGCAGATAAACACCAAAGAAAGAACGGCCCCATCAGTAATTCAATCAACGGTTTACTATGGCAAAGCGAACGCCAAGCCTCGCCCTTAGGGGGAGTCAGTGGGTTTCTTGCATTTGCTTGATGATCCGTATTAGTTGAGGCATTGCGTCCTCTACTCTCATTCTTATGACTACGTCGGCTAAGTCATCTAATTCCGTTGATGAGTCGTTGATTATAGCCATGGATCCCCCATGTTTCTTAACTATTAGGGGTAATTCGTTGGCTGGTGCAACGGCTAGGCTTGTTCCAAGCACTAGGAGTAGATCCGTGTTTCTAGCCATGTAGAATGCCTTTATGTATTCCTGTCTAGGCACGTCCTCATTGAATAGAACTATGTTCGGCTTAAGCGTGGCGCCGCATTTCGGGCAAATGGGTGTGAATCCCGTTCTCCAGCTGCTTATTGCGGTGGTTATTGGGAGAATGGCGCCGCATTTCGGGCAAATAGCGGTATCGAGCCTTCCATGAAGCGGCACTACATTGCTTGAACCGGCCTTCTCATGCAGCATATCGATGTTTTGTGTTATTATTCCGCATAGTTTCCCCATTCTCTCCATTTCGGTTAATGCGTAATGAGCGGCATTGGGCGCGGCGTCCCTCACGTATTGGTAGATCTCCATTACGCAGCCCCAAACGGTATCTGGATCTGCCTCGAATCCGCTTCCCGTGCAGTTATCTGGGTTCAGCCTTGTCCATAACCCATTGATTCCCCTGAAGTCTGGAATGCCGCTGGGGGTACTCATGCCTGCGCCCGTTAGCGCTATGATGCACTTCGCCTTCATAATCATGCTTGCCAACTTAGTCAGCGAATCATTCATTGATATTTATTTACGTAAAGCATTAATAAACATTTTTCGATGAAACTGCTTCATATATTAATGCGTTTTTTCTTGACTAAATATATAGCGGCAATGCTTAAATAGGTAGAAGCAATAGTTATGCGTGAGATTATCAAGTAGGTATAGATACTTCGACACCAAGGTACCGGAGATACTGTCCTGGGCACGGGGCGGCGTCATAAATATGGCGGGCGGCATACCGGATCCAGCGGCGATTCCGCCAAGCATAGGGGACATAGCCATGGACGTGATAAGGCAGCACTCAGATAAAGCGTTTCAGTACGGCGACACGCAGGGATTACTTGAGCTGCGTCGAGAAATAACTAGATTCAAGGGATTCGGGGATCCAGATGGAGTTGTGGTGACAGTGGGCAGCCAGGAAGGGCTGGACATAATCGGGAAAACATTCATAGGGCCCCAGGACACAGTTGCCGTGGAGGACCCCACATACTTCGTCGCCCTTCCCATACTTAAGACGTACTCTCATAGTGTGGTCTCCATACCGATAAGGGAGGGTGGTCTAGACATGGATAAGCTTGAGGAGACAGCCCGCTCCGGTCTCCGGCTGCTTTACTTAATGCCATCAATACAGAACCCAACGGGCAGAGTCATGCCTCTAGACGAGAGGAAGGCAGTGCTTGAGCTAGCCGAGAAGTATGATTTCCACATAGTGGAGGACGACCCATATAGTTCCCTCTCCATGACCCCCCTTCCCCCAAGCATGGCCCAGCTAGATCCATATAGAGTGCTTCACCTCTCCACGTTCAGCAAGATAATTGCTCCCGGGCTCAGGGTGGGCTTCATAATTACTACGAAGGAAGCATCAAACGCATTGATCAATGTCAAGAGCGCCACGACAATATCAACGCCCCCCTTATCTCAACTCATAGCCGCGGAGTTCCTGAAGAGGGGATTAATACGTGAATCGATTGATAGGGCAAGGCAATTATATTGGAGCAAATTAACCGTAATATCGACGGCAGTTCGTGAGGCTGGTCTCGAGTTCCAGGAACCGGTTGGCGGTTTCTTCATTTGGCTAAACACGGGCATTGATGCGGATGCGCTCCTTAGGGAAGCCCTTAAGCTGGGGGTCGCATTCATGCCGGGCCGCTACTTCTCCCCCTCGGGATCCTTCAGCACATGGATAAGGATAAGCGCGTCCCAAGTAACCATAGAGGAGGGCAGGCTCGGCGTCAAGAGGCTCGCGAATGCAATTCAGTCCCTCAAGCACTAGATCCATCGACGAAACCTCGACGAGGCCCAGTCCTTCTGGTCTTTCAGGATGCAGAGTCCTGGAGGGGCTGCAAAAACCACAGATAGACATAAAAACTTTTAATTTTATCTATCCCATATGTCGTTATCAACGTATTTACCGGAGATAATTGCAGCCCTAGCAATAGTCGTGATAGCCATATTGATATTCATGCTGTTAAGGCGAAGGCCAAGCAGTGCTCAGAAACACACCAATCAATCAACTAATAATAAGAATAATTCCCAAGCTAAGGTTCCTGTTAAGCAGCAATTACCCCAGCCACAGCCCCCCAAGCCTGCGCAGAGGGATGATAAATTACAGAACGCGAGACCAACAGGTGAAGCTAGGCCTCTTCCCCCGCCTCCTCCCATGCAGGCCAGTGACCTGGATTTAAAGAGGCTGGAGGCCCGCGTAAATGAATTGAGGGCCGTACTTGAGGAGCTGAATAAGAAGCTGGATGATGTTCGCAACGATATGCAGAGGATGGGGAGGTCCAGCGTGGAGTACGCGTATGCCCAGGTTGGTTATATCCCCTCATCCCTCGATGAGTTAAGGGAATTATTATCATTAAATGGGGTAGCCATATTATCCGGGGACTCCATTATTGAGAGCAGCGGCGAGGTTAATGCGGAGGCAGCCAAGGCGCTTAATCAGTTAGGCGTGAATGTCCTAGTCATGGCTCGCGACGGGGCCTATAGTTACTCAATCAAGTTAAGGGATAATAAGGTACTTGTTCTAAACGCGTCCAGGTACTATGATGAGAGCTCCATTAATTTACTCAAGACAATAGTGGAGCAATACAATGAGTACTCCAGCCACTAATGAAGCATTTTAATTATCACGTGGAGCGGCAAGGAAATAATCGATCCCATAATGGGGCCTCCGCTCGTTGTGTCCCCACGTTGCTCAATGGATTATTGCAGTGCGTGGAACTTCTCGTCACTGATCGGTCCGTCCCCGTCTCAACACGCCGCGTTGGTTATGTGAGGAAGCTATTTAAATGCTTCGTTGAATCCACGGGCAATGCCGTTGGACCTAAATGATCGCCCCATCTTGGTGTTCTGGGAAACCACTAAGGCATGCCCACTCTCCTGTAGGCACTGTAGGGCAAACGCAATACTGAAGCCGCTTCCAGGGGAATTAACCACGAGGGAGGGCATTAAGCTAATAGATGATGTGGCTGCCTTTGGGAAGCCATACCCAGTAATGGTATTCACGGGCGGGGATCCCCTCATGCGCAGCGACATATATGAGTTAATGGGTCACGCCAAGGACATGGGCGTCCCAGTGGCGTTATCCCCCGCAGTCTCCTCATCAATAAACGAGGAGAGCCTCTCCATGATTAAGGAGCTAGGCGTGTCAAGTGTCTCCATAAGTCTCGACGGCGCTTCGCCGGAAACCCATGAATTCGTGAGGAGAATAGAGGGGCACTTTAATCAAACCATTAATGCCATGCGAATGTTGAGGGGCTTCGGCATTCCATTCCAAGTTAATTCAACCGTTATGAAGATGAATGTCCATGAGCTTCCCGCCTTATTCAAGATAGTTAAGGACAGCGGCGCCAATGCCTGGGAAGTATTCTTCCTAATACATGTTGGGAGGGGAACAGGCCTAGAGTCGCTGGATCCACTTGAGGCTGAGGACGTCGTTAATTTCCTATACGATGCATCCATGTTCGGCGTGCAAATAAGAACAGTGGAGGCCCCATTCTATAGGAGGGCACTGCTTCAGCGATACGCGGTGGAGACAGGTAAAGTCAAGGCTGAGCTCAGGCTGGGCCCACTCTACGAGAAGCTGAGGCGGGGACTCCATGAATTAATGAGCGGCGTTGAGCGGGAACCCATTAAGCCGCAGTTCGCCAGGACCAGGGACGGCAACGGCATAATATTCGTTGGATACGATGGAACAGTGACTCCAAGCGGCTTCCTCCCGCTTCCCCTTGGCAACGTGAGGAAGGAGGGAATAGCGAAGATTTACAGGGAGAACCCCATTCTACAGGCAATACGGAGAGCGGAATTCAAGGGTAGATGCGGGGCCTGTGAGTATAGATTCATGTGCGGCGGCTCCAGGTCACGGGCATTCACGGAGAGCGGTGACCCCCTCGGCGAAGACCCATTATGCGGCTACTCGCCTAACTCCCTCAATGTCCTGAATAGCCTTGGAATACAGTGATGCGGCTCCATAACGGGAACCGCTCAGCTTCAAATAGGTGTTATGGGTGAACCCAGGGCCCCGCTGTAATTGCTGTGTATAGGTATTACCTTGAAGATTTATATTGGGCAACTGGAATAGTAAGCCATGAAGGAATTACCTCCTGAGTTCGGCGTGATGCATAAAAAAGATGGGGTTCCCGTCTTTAAGGTTTACTTAGCGGGGAAGTGGGTCGAGGCAAGCGATTTACAGGACGTGAGGAGCCCAATTGATCAAAGCCTCCTAGCCAAGGTGCCTCGCCTGGGCTTCGACGCCATAAGTAATGCCCTCGAGACCATGTACGTGGATGGCAGATTCGATATCAGGGACACTCCGGGGGAGAAGAGGCTTGAGATTTACCATAAGGCCGCTGACCTCCTTCTGAAGTTTAAGGATGCCTTCATCGACGTGCTGGTGCTCAATAATGGGAAGACGTATCCAGCGGCGGAGGGCGAGGTCAAGGCGGCAGTGGAGAGGCTAAGGGTGGCCGATCTAGATGTTAGGAAAATATACGGCGAGTACGTGCCGGGGGACTGGAGCACGGAGACCCTTGAGGCTGAGGCAGTCATAAAGAGGGAGCCCCTGGGCATTGTGCTGGCCATTACTCCCTTTAACTATCCCCTATTCGATGTGGTGAATAAGGTTGTTTACTCCACGGTGGCCGGCAATGCGATAATGATAAAGCCAGCCTCCTCAACTCCCATAGTTGCGTTGATGTTCGCGAGGATCCTCGAGATGGCTGGCTTCCCGGGCAAGGCATTATCGGTGATCACGCTCCCCGGCTCCCAAATGAGCAAGGTGGTGTCGGATCCCCGGATCTCTGTTGTGTCCCTCACGGGAAGCACTGAGGCAGGCATTGAAGTCATGCGTGCCGGCGGCATTAAGCAGTACATAATGGAGCTTGGCGGCGGGGATCCAGCGATAGTGTTATCGGATGCCGACATTAAATCGGCGGCATCAAAGATAGTGACAGGCATGACTAGTTACGCGGGGCAGAGGTGTGACTCAATTAAGTTCATATTCGCCGAGTCTCAGATATATGATGAATTAAGGAGGAGCATCCTGGATGAGTTGGGGAGAGTCAAGGTGGGTGACCCAAGGGAGAGCGGTGTCTCAATGGGTCCATTAATAGATGAGGAGACAGCTAAGGAAGTGGTGGCGGCCACCCAGGACGCCGTGGAAAAGGGAGGCAAGGTGCTGCATGGAGGAACCAGGAAGGGTAACTACATAGAGCCCACCCTAATAGAGGTGGATAAGGAGAAGCTGCCCACCCTATACCTATATAAGAAGGAGGTATTCGCGTCAATAGCTGCAATAACCCCAATAAGCAATATAGATGAAGCCATTAAGCTATCCAATGGGAGGAGTTATGGATTGGATGCAGCCATATTCGGCGAGGACATAAGCAAGATACGTAAATTAATGAGGCTCCTCGAGGTGGGCGCCATATACATAAACGATTACCCCAAGCACGGAATAGGGTACTTCCCCTTCGGCGGAAGAAAGGGCTCAGGCGTAGGCAGGGAAGGAGTTGGGTACACCATAGAATCAGTCACTGCATACAAGACAATAGTATATAACTACAAGGGCAAGGGAATCTGGGAATACATGTAGAAGCATCCTAGATCTCAAACCAATTCATCTTTTTCTTAAATAACGGTTAAGGAATCGAATATCCGCTGACCCCCTCCCCGCCCTGAAGGTCCCCCCGAGGTCTCAAGGGTTACGGCCCTAATGGGCGCCGGTTGCCGGCTTTCGAGGATGCCCCGGCATTGTGGGAGAGAGCTCCCGCCCCCCCTTTCCTCCATCCTCTGAGAATTGACCGGAGGAGGACATTAAGGGAGAATAGCCTTGGTTTTAACCTTACCTCGCCCTTTAGGATGGGGAGGAGATCAGATTCTTAGGCTCAGTCATATTCGCAATAGCCTACCTTACATATTTTGGAAAAGTATTTGGTGACGCCTTACTATTCTTGGTAGGAATAGTAGTAGGATATCTTTTGAACACGATACAAGGATTACTTTATTCCCCATGGAAGACAGATAGTGATGATCGATGGGGTTCGCTTAAAACATCAATCAAATCCCGGTTCATCGCTATCCTCAATATGTGAGCTACCCCGCCCTTAAGGGGCTTCCCACTTCCTTGCCCCGCCTTGCCCATCATCACGGGTAGTGGGCGGAGCTCCACGGGCACCACGGGCGGTTCCCGCCCTGCATGCCTTGCCCATCGTAGGGCGTTGCACGCCTCTCATGCAACCTCAACTGGGCCTTTAACGCCCTCAACGCTCGTCGGTGTATGCTCTAAACCTAAACCCCACGATGGGCATCAGAAAAATAGGAACATCAAATATTTGTATTTCCCTCATCCCCGCCATAAATGGCGAGGCTTCCCCCATGCATATAAATATGGGAAGTAAGCACTTAATGCATGCATTTCGGTTCAGTTAGGGATGTTCCCGGCAGCGATGTGGGTGCAGTGTTGAGGGGGACACGGGGATTCAAGATACAGTGGTTAATAACGAGGGATGTGGGGTCAACCAAGTTCGCGGTGAGGCGGTTCACGGTGGAGGCGGGAGGCCGCATGCCGCTGCATAAGCATAAGTACGTGGAGGCGGTCATCATATTAAGGGGAACATTAAGGGTTAGGGTTAATGATGTGGAGAAAATACTTGGGCCAAGCGACTTCTTCTTCACTGGCCCCTATGAGCCTCATTCCATTGAGAACATAGGCAGCGAGGAGGCCGAGTTCATTTGCACCATTTCGTATGAGGACGACATGAGCATTACGCCGCTGGAGTGAACCACTCTCGTTAAGCCCAGTCTTACCAGTCACGGGAATGCTGCAGTAGTGGACAGCGGCGTAGGAAAGTTTATAAACTGTCCAGTCGGTCAGTTAACTGACCAGATATGGGTAACCCAGGTATAAACCAGGGAAGGAGTTTAAGGAAAGTGGGCCTTGACTTTGGCCTGATAAGCGGTGCTGAGTGGTAATAATTGCGGCGTTTCTTGGAAGGTATCTGTTGCAGTTCTACCAAACATCAATATGGAATTTAGCCGAGTCCTTCGGTATGAACTCCTTTGAGGTCGGCATAGGATTCGCCCTCTTCACCGTCGCATTCGCAATAGCGGCGTTCCTAATGAGGGAGTTTAAGCCCAGTCAACTCAAAACCGTTGAATTAATCTCATTGCCACTCCTTGGAATCACAATGCCGCTCTACATTGTAATACATGGTTATGCAGAGGCATACACGTTAATGACTATTGATGGATTCCTGAGCGGCATAATTATGGATTCCTTCATGACCATGGCTGGGATGGCATCGGTGGAGCAGTGGAAGAGGCAGGTTGAGCAGGCGGCATTCTCATTCTGGGTTGCGTTAGCATTAATAGTGGCGCCATTCACCACTGGTTACTTGCTTGGTCTCGGTATAAGGGAGCTATTCCTCATATTCGCGGTAATGGCTTTTATTGCAATGCCATTTGTCGCAGCACTTAGGGGTAGGTATGCATTGAAGTACATGGAGGCGAAGGGGCACGGTGGTAGGGCAAGCATAAGATCCCTATTCAGAAGTAGGGAGTATAACTGGGCAGTTGTGGCGGCGTTCACGTACACAATACCATTCTTCATAGTCATGAGTTTCGGGGGGATTTACGGCGAAATGCTGGGGCTATCCGCATCAACGGTCTTCTACTTACTTGCGGCAATGTTCGTTGGCGACGTGGTGACCAGGCTCGTAATCAGGTTAAAGTCCCCAATACAGAATAGGAGGCCATACTTAGTGTTTGCAGTGACAATTGCGTTGGTGGCTGCGGTGTTCCTAGCCCTTAGCTCAGTCTCAGTGATATTCCTAGTCCTAGCCTTCCTAATCGCTGGAATACCAGATGGAATCTCCTGGACTCTGGGACTCCAGATAGCAAACACGGTATTCAAGCCTGAGGAGATAGCGGCATCGACGTCATTCTTCAGCTCATCAATGATGATAATGTCAGCCCTAATGCCCCTTGTGGGCTACATGGCATCCATAACAGGATTCACCGTAACATTGTGGACATTTGCCGCAATCACAGGCGTACTCTTCATAGTAGAACTCCTAATGTGAGTAGCAGATCAGTGATTAATAATGATTAAAACATTTAAATTATGGCTTAGATTTTCCACCGGTGTAGTTTATGAGACCGGGGACTAGAATTAGGAATAAGGAGTTGATGAGGGAGAGGATACTGCAGGCTGCGATGGAGGTGTTCGCCGAGGAGGGCTTCGATGCTCCTGTGGATCACATATGTGAGAGGGCTGGGGTTTCTAAGGGGATAGTTTTTTGGCATTTCAATAACAAGGATCGGTTGATCCTGGAGATCGCTAAGAGAAGTCTACCTCATGACATTGTGACTAACTGCCTAAGTGAGGGTAATGGTGAGGAAATCCTTAGATGTATTGGGAGTGGGTACCTTGAGAAGTACAGAGACCCCACAATGAAAATGCTCTTCCTACGTACAATATCTTTAATGGGTAATTATGAGGAATTGGCGGCAAGTAGTAGGGAATTATGTGGCCCCTTGGTTGCTGAGGTTAGCAAGCGTGTTTTCAATAGTGATAGTGCTGAGGATGTTGTGAGGGCAAGGGCATTCATGGGAGGGCTCCTCTGCTACATCATTAACCTACCAGGAGTGGATAAGAAAACATACCTAGAGGCACTCATTAAAATAACCATTAATCGTTAAAATAACTTGAGGAAAAGTTTATAAACTGTCCAGTCAGCCAATTAACTAATCAAGTATGGGTAACCCAGGCATGGGCAATTCAGGCCAGGGGAACAATGCTAGCATTCTCAGGGCACTAGGTCTAAAGGCAATTTTATTCCCCATATTTGTTACCATCGCGATAATACTTGGGCTCGAGTTAGGGGTACATCTAATCAGTTTTAGCGGTTTGGTGTCCACGTACGGCATACCCGTAGGGTTGTTCTTCATGATTTACCCAGCCATGGTGAAAATCAAGATGAATGAGCTTGCGAAGAGCTTAACGGATGCAAAGAAGGTGGGCTTAATGGTTGCGTTAAACTATGGGATAGACCCGTTCCTGGTGGCTGGGCTCGGATATTTCTTCTTCTACCTAATATTCTATAAGGCATTGGGACTCGTGAATCTTACTATTGCTAGCCAGGCGCTTGTAGGGGTTATACTACTTGGGGCTGCACCCTGTATAGCCATGGTGATAGTGTGGACAGACCTCTCGAGGGGTAACTTACCCCTTGGCGTTTCATTCGTTGCGTGGAACTCCATTATACAGATCTTCACGATGCCTGTCTATGTTTATCTATTAACAAGAACTACCGTATTCGTTAATCCTATGTTAATACTGGAAAGTGTGCTGGAGTATTTAGCCATTCCTCTCGCCGCTGGTGTAGTTACTAGGTATCTGCTACAGGAGAAGGCGTATTTCTCGAGGGTTCTGAAGGTGCTGGATAATGTGCAGACTATAGCGCTTCTGTTCACAATAGTTGTCATATTCTGGGGTGAGGGATATGGAATCGTGGAGTATCCAAACCTAATATGGATGATGGCTATTGTGATGCTCACCTTTTACTTCGTACTGTTTCACATAGGCTACTACACATCAAAGAAACTGGGATATAATTACGCGGATTCAACTGCAATAGGATATTCAGTGGCTGCCAGGGATTTCGAGGTAGCGATAGCCATTGCGGTAACGGCATTCGCAAAATACATGTTTGTACCCATTATTACAGCAATAGGCCCGTTACTAGAGATACCTTTAATGCTCGTCCTAGTCTGGGTTCAATTAACCAGGTATAGGAAGGAAGCGCCTGTACTGAGGGTTTAGGTATTAAATATGGACAATTATTGTCGCGAGTTTAAAATGATAAGAAAATGAAGGGGTGTGAAGAATGATTACTACTGTACTGCTTATCGTTATATTCTTTGTGACCTTCAACGGTCAAGTCTCGCCTTTTTAGGGTGGTGGGGGTTTGTGGTGTTTGTTGGTGGTTGAGTTTGTTTAAAGTTTTAAACCTATTGGCCAGTATTTTTGCTTCTGGTTACCCTTTAATTCCCCTTTTGCTTTGTGTTTTCCTGGCGTCTGGGTTGGTGCCTTCGAAAGGGGGTTTCCTCGCCTTGGATGAGCCGGTGGGTCGATTACCCACCCTTTTCACCAACCCAGGCACGCAATCCACTTCTCCTAAACTAAAGAGGGGTAGGAAATCAAGGAATGAGTGCATGCGTACGGTTAGGTTGAGGCTTCTGCCTAGTGGTGCTCAGGAGAGGAGACTGCGGAAGCTGGCTGATGTTACGGCTAGGCTGTGGAATGAGTTGAATTATGCTAGGCTTGTGCAGTTTAGGGCGTTGGGTAGGGTGGATTTCAAGGGTACTGGGCGTGAATTTTACAGAACAGACGAAAAGCCTCGCCCTTCAGGGCGGGGTAGGTTTAAATACTGGAAAAAGCGTCTCTTCTTGGTGTCCTCTCCTGGTCAATTTCTTGGGAATGGGGAGCGGAGGCCGACCCCGCAATACCGGGAGAGGACATCAAAGAAATTAAAACAATAATAAGAGGACTAATGTGGTTCGCCTCCTACCAAATGGGTTTCAAGAAAGAAAGCTGAGGAGGCTAGCCGACACCTCCGCCAAACTCTTCAATGAGATTAACTATGAGAGGAGGCAGCAATTCTTCCACGGAGGAAAAGTGGACCTAAAGGGAACATATAATAAGTATTATGGGAAGTATAGGGGTGAATTGGGCAGCGCCAATGCACAACAAGTACTTAATAAGAACAATGAGGCGTGGTCATCATTCTTCTCCCTCCTAAAACTGAGGAAGGAGGGAAAATTACCGCCCCACATGAATCACGTTTCGCCACCAAGTTATTGGAAGAATGAGGCTG
>Ga0080006_1126936_pt1 | contig 39463 bp, 32 predicted proteins | sample RS3BMetagenome_FD_69209 | JGI IMG/M metagenome (GOLD analysis project Ga0080006, IMG submission 69209) | Ferric oxide microbial mat and aquatic microbial communities from Rainbow Spring, Yellowstone National Park, USA - RS3B (SPADES... ...
GAAGCGGCGGAGGCGCTAAAGCGCCCGGTCCGGGGGCTTCAGCCCCACTGGGCCTACGCCCGCCTTTCAAGGCGGCGGTGGTCACAACCATTCATCACCACCGGCTTGACGAAGCACTAGCCGCAAAGCTATTGCTATACCGTACCAACCTGCCTAGAATACACGTCAGGCTGGCGAGTAGCTGCTGATCATTTTCGTAACCTGGCATCCCGACCGCTTCGGGGAGCCGGCACTGACCCGTAGATCATGGTCGTCGTCAACGCTCGTCGAGCGCCGAGGCGATGGCGAGAAGACGCTCCGAATCAAACCCGAGGAACCGGAATGCCCGAGAGGGAAGCCACCGCTCGCGTCAAGATCAACAAGCTGCTCGAAGCAGCGGGCTGGCGCTTCTTCCCGGTCAACGGCTCTCCGGCCAACATTCGGCTCGAACCCACCGTCGCTATCCGACCGGCCGACCTCGATACGCTTGGCCTAGACTTCGAGAAGGTTGAACGCGGCTTTGTCGATTTCCTCCTGCTCGACGCTCGCGGTTTTCCGCTGATTATTCTGGAAGCCAAGGCCGAGGGCAAGAACCCCCTCACCGGCAAGGAGCAGGCCCGCAGGTACGCCCGCTCGCAGAACTGCCGGTTCGTTATCTTATCCAACGGCAACCTGCACTACTTCTGGGACCTGGAGCGCGGGAACCCCTACATGATCACGTCGTTTCCGACGCCCGATTCGGTTGCCGGCTACCAGAAGATCACGCCGGTGCCGCGACGTCTGGTAGATGAGCCGGTCGGGGACGACTACATCGTTCTGACCCAGCGCCCAACCTATCAGACAGACGCCGGCTGGAAGATCCCGGCGGAGCGCGCCGGCTACGTTCAAGCCAACAAGTTGCGGCTCCTGCGCCCCTATCAACTCCGGGCAATCCACCAGTTGCAGGCCGCGGTGCGGGACGGCAAGGACCGCTTTCTGTTCGAGATGGCAACCGGCACCGGAAAGACGCTCACCGCCGCCGCGGTCGTGAAACTCTTCCTGCGCACCGGCAATGCCCGGCGCGTCCTCTTTCTCGTGGACCGCCTGGAACTGGAAGACCAGGCCAGGAAGCAGTTTGCCGCCCTGCTGGCCAACGACTTCCAGACGGTCGTCTACAAAGAAAACCGCGACGACTGGCGGCGCGCCGAGATCGTGGTCACGACGGTGCAGTCGCTGCTCTTCAACAACAAGTACCAGCGCCTCTTCTCGCCGACCGACTTTGATCTGGTGATCTCCGACGAAGCGCATCGCTCGATTGGCGGCAACGCCCGCGCGGTGTTCGACTACTTCATCGGGTACAAGCTGGGCCTGACGGCCACGCCGCGCGACTACCTGCGCCGCTTCGACAAGCGCAGCCCTACCACCCGCGACCCGCGCGAAGCCGAACGGCGGTTACTGCTCGACACCTACCGTACCTTCGGCTGCGAGAGCGGTCAGCCGACCTTTCGCTATTCGCTGCTCGACGGCGTTAAGGACGGCTACTTGATCAACCCGACCGTCGTGGACGCCCGCACGGAGATCACCACCGAGCTGCTCTCGGAAGAGGGCTTCATCGCCTCGTTCGTCGACGACACCGGCGAGGACCAGCAGGAGGCCTACAAGCAGCGGGAGTTCGAGAAGCGCTTCTTCTCGGAGGCGACCAACCAGCTCTTCGGCAAGACCTTCATGGAGAACGCCCTGCGCGATCCGATCAGCGGCGAGATCGGCAAGTCGGTCGTCTTCGCCGTCAGCCAGAACCACGCCGCCAAGCTGGCGCAGATTTTCAACCAGATGGCCGACCGCATGTTTCCCGGCAAGTACCAGTCCGACTTCGCCGTGCAGGTGACGTCAGCCGTGGCCGACGCCCAGCAATTCACCATCAACTTCGCCAACAACAACCTGCTCGGCTCCGGCAACTTCCTCCCGGGTTACAAGACCAGCACGGCGCGGGTCTGCGTGACGGTGGGCATGATGACCACCGGCTACGACTGCACCGACATTCTCAACCTCGGGCTGTTCCGGCCCATCTTCTCGCCCACCGACTTCATCCAGATCAAGGGTCGGGGGACGCGCATGCACGACTTTCTGGAGCAGCTCTTCGACGATGCCATCCGGGCCGGCGTGAGCCGGCCATTGAAGTCCGCCTTTAAGCTCTTCGACTTCTTCGCCAACTGCGAGTACTTCGAGACGGAGTTCAACTACGACGAGGTCTTGAAGTTACCGCGCCCGACCGGCCGGCCCCGGGATGACGGCAGCGGCACCGGCCCGGCAGTCTACGAAGACAGCTACGAGCACCTCGGCGCCGACATCCTCGCCTCGATCAAGGAGGAGGCGATCGGCTACGAGGGCATGAAGATCGACCGCATGTTCTTCGAGCGCTTCGGCGAGGCCGTGCGCGAGAACCCGGAGATCGCCGCGGCCGTGGAGTCCGGCCAGTGGGACCGGGTCATCGACTACGTGAACCGCGAGGTCTTCGACAAGCCCGAGGAGTACTACAGCCTCGACAAGCTGCGCAAGGCCGCCGCGGTGGACCGGCGCATCTCCCTGCGCGAAATCCTGGAGAAGGTCTTCGGCCTCATCCCGCGCTTCAAATCCAAGGACGAGCTGCTGGAGGAAGAGTTCGCCAAGTTCGTGGCCGACCACGTGCCCGAGTCCCCCTCGGCGGTCCCGGCCATCAAGCACTACTTCAAGGCCTACGTCACCAGCGGCCGGGTGCGCGACATCATCGACAGCCGGCAGTTCACCGATCTGGCGACCAACCCGGTCTTCTCCACCCGCGACTTCCGCGCCGTGCCGGAGAAGTACCGCACGCTCGTGCCCGAATACGTCAAGGACTACGTCTCCTTGAACCAATTCGCCGCGTAAAGGACACCGGATGCTCGACACCGACACCAGGCGCCGGATCGACACCGCCCGCGACATCCTCGTGGGCAAGGTGCCCGACCCGAAATCGCAGGTCGAGCAGATCACAATCGCGCTGATCTACAAGTTCATGGACGACATGGACGCGGAAAGCGAAGAGCTGGGCGGCAAGCGCTCGTTCTTCGCTGGCGACTACGCCCGCTACGGCTGGGCCAGGCTGATGCGCTCCGGACTTGGCGGCCACGAGACGCTGAATCGCTACGCCGAGGCCATCGCCAAGCTGCCGGAGAACCCCGGCATCCCGCCACTCTTCCGCGACATCTTCAAGAACGCCTTCCTGCCCTACCGCGACCCGGAGACCCTGCGCGCCTTCCTGAAAATCATCGACGAGTTCGCGTACGACCACTCCGAGCGGCTCGGCGACGCCTTCGAGTACCTGCTCTCGGTGCTGGGCAGCCAGGGCGACGCCGGCCAGTTCCGCACCCCACGCCACATCATCGACTTCATCGTCGAAGTCGTCGACCCGAAGAAGTCCGAAACCGTGCTCGACCCGGCCTGCGGCACGGCCGGCTTCCTGATCTCGTCCTACAAGCACATTCTGAAAGCCAACCGGGACAAGGACGGCAATAGCACGCTCACCCCCGACGAGCGCGGGCGGCTGGCGGCCAACTTCAAGGGCTACGACATCTCGCCGGACATGGTGCGCCTGTCGCTGGTAAATCTGTACCTGCACGGCTTCACCGACCCCCACATCTATGAGTACGACACCCTCACCAGCCAGGAGCGCTGGAACGAGTACGCCGACGTGATTCTCGCCAATCCGCCGTTCATGTCGCCGAAGGGGGGCATCCGGCCGCACAACCGCTTCGGCGTGCCGAGCAAGCGGAGCGAAGTGCTGTTCGTGGACTACATGGCCGAGCACCTCACGCCCGGCGGCCGCGCCGGCATCATCGTGCCCGAGGGGATCATCTTCCAGGGCCAGACCGCCTACACCCAGTTGCGCAAGCTGCTGGTGGAGGACTACCTCGTCGCCGTCATCTCGCTGCCGGCGGGTGTCTTCAATCCCTACTCCGGCGTCAAGACCTCGATCCTGATCCTCGATAAGGCACTGGCCAGGCAGGCGAGCTGCATCGCCTTCTTCAAGGTCGAGAACGACGGGTTCGGCCTCGGCGCCCAGCGCCGTCCCATCGACAGGGACGACCTGACGCGGGCCCGCGCCGAGATCGCCGAGTACCTGCGCCGCCTGCGGGCGCGGGATTCGGTGGAGGACTTCCAGCCGACCCTCGGCCTGGTCGTGCCGAAGGAGAAGATCGCCGCGAACGGCGACTACAACCTGAGCCGGGAGAGGTATCGGGAAAATGGAGCGAGGACTCACGCCTTCCCTCTTGTATCGCTCGGCGAGGTTTGCACGATCAACCCCGCAAAGCGCGATGGGCTGGCATTACCGCCCGACACCCTCGTCTCGTTTGTACCCATGAGTGACCTAAGTGAGAACCGGATGACGTTTCTGGCGAAGGTCACCAAGCGTCTCGAAGAACTGGGGACGAGCTACAGCTATTTCGCGGACGGCGACGTACTGCTGGCAAAGGTCACGCCATGCTTCGAAAACGGCAAGGCGGGGGTTGCTAAAAATCTGACCAACGGTGTAGGTTTCGGGTCGAGCGAGTTCTACGTCCTGCGCCCCGGTGATCGGGTTTTGGCCGAGTACTTGTACTTCTGTGTAACTCGCCCGAATTTCCGGGAGCCAGCCATCGCGCAAATGACTGGAACTGGAGGGCTTCAGCGCATACCCAAAGTGTATGTGGAGCAATTCCGGATCCCCCTGCCGCCGCTGGAGGTACAGAAGGAGATCGTGGCGGAGATCGAGGGCTACCAGAAGGTCATCGACGGCGCCCGCGCTGTCCTCGACTACTACCGCCCCCACGTACCCATCCACCCCGACTGGCCGGTGGTGGAACTGGGGGAGATCTGTTCGTTCAAGAACGGCATCAACTTCACCAAGGCCGCTTCGGGGTTCACCGTGAAAATCATCGGCGTCAGTGACTTTCGGACCAATCTGCATGCGCCGCTCAGCGATCTTGATGAGGTGCACTTAGACGCGCCGCTCGGCGAAGAATACCTCGTCAGAGCCGGGGACATCCTTTTCGTTCGCTCCAACGGGAACCCTGATCTCGTTGGGCGATCGTTGTTTGTTCCTCCGCCACGGGAGCCGACCACATTCTCCGGCTTCACCATCAGAGGCCGAATTGAAGACAATAGAGTGCTGCCGCTCTTTTATGCTCACTTCTTCAAATCGCGCGACTTTGCAGAAATGATCAAGACGGTTGGGCAAGGCGCGAATATCCGGAATCTCTCCCAGGCCATTCTCAGCCGGGTCAAAGTGCCGCTCCCACCGCTAGCCACCCAGCACGCCATCGTCGCCGAAATCGAAGCCGAGCAAGCACTGGTCAACGCGAACCGCGAGTTGATCGCCCGCTTCGAGAAGAAGATCCAGGCCACTCTTGCCCGCGTTTGGGGCGAGGACGAGCCCGCACCAGCGGGGGGCGTGAGCGATGGAAGAGGCTGTCGAACTGGCCAACTACCTGCCGCTCTCCTTCCGGAGCCCGACGGAGCAGGAGTGCAGCAAGTTCCTGTGGGACGCCTTCGAGGCGACTGATCGTGGCGTAAGCAGCTAAAGCAATTGATCTGGCTTCGCAGAGGCTCTGGACTGAAGTCCAGGAGAAGAGACGGGACAGTGCGTAGCCTCCCTGTGGGACTGAAGTGTCTGGGGGGTGGTGTAACAACGAGCGGCAACCAATGACCACGTAGTATCAACGGGCATCGGAGGACTGATGCGAATTGACAATTAATTTGGGTATACCACAAAGGCAGCCACCGCGTTACCATTGGTAGGGGCAGGCCCCTGTGCCTGCCCGCGCTCCTCGGCCGGCGACCTCCCCAAGATCCGGGGTGGGACCACCGCCCAGGAACGGACCGGACTCTGACCCGCTTCCGATGGTGGCTGAACCACGAACCCGGCGGTCTTTGCGAGCAGGGAATCGGGCAGGCACTGGGGCCTGCCCCTACCGATGGCAAACCCCGTGGCCACCCTTATCGTATGCCCGACCTATTTATTAATCTCCATAAGTCCTCCGTCTCACTTCCTGGACCTCGGTCCAGAGCTTTAGCCGCCAACGCTCGGATCAGCAACTACCCCCACGGCAAATACCAGTTCGCGTTCCTCGCCTACCACATGCTCCCGATGAGCTTCATCTGCGTCAACATCTGGCAGATCGAGCAGACGGAACCCGGGGACTTCGCCAGGGTGCTGAGTCGTTCGCATCGAGTGGGCGTTACGACTGACCGGACTCGCTACGTCGTCGGCTGGATGGTTGCCCACCAGGAACGGGCCGCGCTCGCCGCGGCGACACCGGCCGGGGAATGATCGTCGCTCTGGTGCTTTGCACTACACCGTGGCGCTGCACACCGTCGCGCTGGAGGCGGCAGTTCTTCTCGTTCTAACGCTGGCTAACGACGTGCTATAATGCTAATCAGGAGGTGCCAGATGACCATTCCAGCCTCCACGCTCCGTCGGGTCGGCATCACGGAGGATCCCGAACTCCTCGAACAGGTGATGACCGAGGCGCTCATCGCGGTGCTTGGCGATCGTTACCGAACGGATCCCGAGACGAGCCTGACGGCAGCCGAGCGAGACTCGTTACGCCGGGGTGGCGTGAACCTCGAGCCCGTGGAGGGCGGCAAGGAGGATCCGCTTCTGCGCACGGCGGCTGAGTACGCGGCGCTGATGGCCTCGGCGTGCCCAGTCAGCCAGGCTGCCGAGATTCTCCACGTCGAGTCGAGCCGAGTCCGGCAACGATTGGCCGCTCACACTCTCTATGGCGTCAAGGATCGCGGAAGCTGGCGGTTGCCCCGGTTCCAATTCGAGGATGGACAACTCGTGCCGAACATCGGCGTCGTTTTCGCGCGATTACGCGATGGGCTGTCTCCGGTTGGGGTTTGGCGCTGGTTTACCACGGCCAACCCGGATCTGCTGGTTGGAGACGACGAAACGTCAGTTAGCCCGTTGGAATGGCTTCGAGCCGGACTCGCCCCCAGTCCGGTTGCCAATCTCGCGGCCGAGCTTTAGGCGGTGCCGAAGTTTCCGGATCCACCCAGCGTGGTTGAGCTTGCAAACCGCCACCCCGCGCGTACCGTCACCCTGCCAACCGGCAGCGAGCTCTGGCGAATTTACTTTCAGGGCACCGATTATCCGGTTTGCTGGGCGTCGTTTCGTTCCTACGGTCCCTTGCTTTCCGCCCGATTCGATCACCACCGGTCGCCACCCCGCGATCAGGAACGGGGCATTCTCTACGCGGCAACCAGAATTATCACGTGTGTTGCCGAGGTGTTCCAAGAGAAGCGTCTGATCGACACGCACGATCGCTTACCGTGGCTGGTCGGATTTCGGATGCGCCGCGACGTTTGTCTGCTCGACCTTACGGGTAATTGGCCCACCGCGGCGGGAGCGTCGATGCTTATCAATTCTGGGCGAAGAGACCGCGCCCGCGCCTGGTCACGTACCATCTATGATGCCTATCCGCACGTCGAGGGCCTCAATGACTGCTCGTCAATGAATGCGAATCCGAGGGCAGTGGCGCTCTACGAGCGAGCGGCCGACGCGATGGATACTTCGCCGACCTTTCACCGTGCCCTTGCCGACCCTGCCCTACTTGATCCCCTCAAGCGAATTGCCGTTGAACTTGGCTACGGGTTGACATGACGAAGGGCGGCGCTCTCACGCCCAACGTGCCAAGTTAGCCAAGCTCTGGCCAACACTGGCTCACGCCACATCGCTCGAAGAGTAACCGGAGATCGAGCGCGGCCGCTTAAGTGCCACGAGATCAGTGATCACCCGACAATGCCACTTCTCGCCCCGATCACGTTCCGTCGAGTCCCAAAGCAGGGTACTTCTCCGCCCAGTACGTAGCGCTCCACTCCGAGGTGAAGAGGGCGACCAACTCACCGGCGTCGTCCGTTGCGAGCAGACTATCGCGTGGCCAATAGACGTCGGGCAAGGTCCGTGGATCGACAGTAACCTTGCGGAGGGTCTGGTACGGTAAGCGCTCGACCGTGGCGTTGACGTCGTATTCCGTTCGCAGCCGTGCGACCACCAGGTCGAACTGTAACTCACCGACCGCTGCCAGGATGGGATCGCGTTGCAAGCTGTCCACCGCATAGAACACCCGAATCGCGCCCTCTTCCGCGAGTTGATCGAGACCCTTATGGAAGCGTTTGTAGGCCGAGGTCTCGCGGTTGCGGAGCAGACCAAAGCACTCTGGTGTAAAGCGGGGAACGGCATCGAATCGGAGGCCATCGCCGGACGACAACGTGTCGCCGATGGCGAACAGCCCTGGCTTGACGACGCCGATGACGTCGCCCGGAAACGCCTCCTCGATCAGCTCGCGATCCCGGGCGAATAGCCGATACGGCCGGGTCATCCGCACCTTCCGGCCCAACCGCGCGTGATGGACCATCATATCCTTCTCGAACTTTCCCGAGCAGACCCGGAGAAACGCTACCCGATCGCGATGCAATGGATCCAGGTTCGCCTGAATCTTGAACACGAACGCCGAGAAGGAATCGTCGGTGGGGTCGACGATCCCCTGAGAGCTTGGGCGTGGGGCCGGCGACGGAGCGAGGTCACGGAGCGCCTGGAGAAACGGCTCCATGCCAAAGTTGTTCAAAGCGCTGCCAAAGAATACGGGAGTCACGTCGCCGCGGAGAAAGCGCTCACGATCGAACAGCGTGCCGGCAATCCCCAGCAACTCGACCTCCTCGCGGAGCTGGCAAACAGCATCGCCCCCGAGGAGGCTCTCCAGCAGCGGATCCGCAAGGTCGCGGACTTGAATCGGGGCGCGGTGCTTTCCGTGCGCGGTGCGTTCGAACAACAAGACCTGCCGCGTCTCCCGGTCATACACCCCCTGAAACGTCAGGCCATCGCCAATCGGCCAGTTCCGCGGCGTAGCGTCAATCGACAGGTCCCGTTCGATCTCGTCGAGGAGATCGAACGGCTCCCGTCCCGGACGATCCATCTTATTGACAAAGGTCAGAATCGGAATGTGCCGCATCCGACAGACGTCGAACAGCTTCCGGGTTTGTGGCTCGATTCCCTTCGCGGCATCCAGAACCATCACCGCGCTGTCGACCGCCATCAAGGTGCGATAGGTATCCTCGCTAAAGTCCTGGTGTCCCGGAGTATCAAGGAGATTGATCTGACAGCCGGCGTAGTCGAACTGCAGGACGGTCGAGGTGATCGAGATGCCGCGTTCCTGCTCCATCGCCATCCAGTCCGAGGTCGCGTGACGCTGGCTCCGCTTCGCTTTTACCGCGCCGGCCAGCTCCACGGCCCCGGCGTAGAGCAAGATCTTCTCGGTAAGGGTGGTCTTGCCGGCGTCGGGGTGGGAGATGATCGCAAAGGTACGGCGCCGCGCCACCTCGCGGGCGAGGTCGTTCGATCCAATCGGTTCAGTAACCTGGAAAATGGGAGCCTCCTGTTCGCAATCCTGGTGGGGTAGCCTTAACGCGGCAAGCGCGCCGAAACGACGAGTATCTGTGCCGGGACGAGGCCGGTGTTCTCCCAGCGATGCGGCATGTCTACGGTCAAGGTGATGGCGTCGCCGCGACGGAGAGTATGCTGGCTCTCCCCCACGGTGATCGTCACTTCGCCCTCGACGATGAAGGCAAACGTATCGCTCGCCGCGGCGGACGGATGTTTCCCGCTGAGGCCCCCCGGTTCGAGCGTGATCAAGAGCGCCTCCAACCGCGAGCGTGGCCTACTCGGCCCGAGCGCCTGGATCTGAGCGCGAGACCAGGTGCTGCGTAGCTCGGGGGCCAGGCCTGCCCTTGTCACAATCGTCGGGATTTCTTCCGTCGCCGCGAAGAACTCGACCAGGCTCACGCTCAGCGCGTGGGCCAGCCGTTCGAGTGAGGCGATGGACGGCGATGCCTGACCATTCTCGACCTGGGAAATAAAGCTAGGTGAGAAGTCGGTCCGGGTTGCCAATGTCCGGACCGACATCCCGCGGTCCTGTCGAAGTACGCGTAGGCGCGCACCGATATTTACTTCCGGTCGATCGCTGAGCATCGGCTTGATCGGTACCGCTTTTCAAGTGTAAAGTAATACTGTACAAGCAAGTGTACCGCTAGAGTTAGAGACGGTCAAGGTCGGAGGGGAGAGGGTTTGTGTCGGTATACTGGAACACAACGGAGGATACCCGATTCGATAGCTCTGACCTCTCCGGGCGTTTCGAGACCGCGCTCTCGTCGCTGGCGAACTGGATCAATCGGGGCGGCGGCCGATCTCCACAGTCACGGCGAGTCACGGAGATCTACGCCTTCCCGGGTTGTTCTCGACTGGCCGAGCCTATTGATCGGTGGAGTGCCGATATTGTTTTCCATGGTCACGCGCACACGGGAAGCTCGCATAGGGCAGACAGCGTCCGTACGCCCTATGCGAGCTTCGACCAAGCGACGAGTAGCCAACGATTTGAGGTGTGAGGGTGCCCAAAACCAAGTCCAGAACCCCCGCCAGCGGTCGCGTCCGAATTATTCCCCTGGGGGGCTTGGGCGAGATCGGCAAGAATGCCACGGTCATCCAGACCGACCGCGACCTGATTCTGGTCGACGCGGGAGTCAAATTCCCCGAAGAGGAGATGCACGGGGTTGATCTGGTCATCCCCGACTTTTCCTACCTGATCAGCCAGCGGGCGCGGCTGCGCGGCATCGTCCTGACCCATAGCCACGAGGATCACATCGGCGGGCTGCCCTATCTGCTCCAGCAGCTCGGCACCCGCGTTCCGGTCTTCGGCACGCGACTGACGCTGGGGATGGTCACCGGCAAGTTGAAGGAGCGGCGCGTTCTGCAGTTTGCGGACCTTTCGCCAATCGAGCCGGGAACTGATCTCGCCCTGGGAAAGTTGTCGATCCAGTTCATCCCGGTCGGTCATAGCATCCCAGACGCGGTCGCGCTCGCGATCCGCACCCCCTGCGGCACGATCGTCCATTCCGGCGACTTCAAGCTGGGGCATCCAGGCGAGTCGGAGCACGACGCGCTGCGCGATCACTTCGCGCGCATCGGGCAAAGCGGGGTTCTCGTGCTGCTGTCGGAGTGCGTGGGCGTCGAACGGCCGGGCCGGACACCCCCGGAGAGCATCGTTGTCGCGGCCCTGGAACACGTCATGCAGGCCGCGCCGGGCAGAGTGATCGTTTCAACCTTTGCCTCGAACATCGGCAGACTCAACCAGATCATCGAGATCGCCGGACGGCTGGGACGGCGCGTAACCATCGCGGGGCGCAGCATGGAAAACAACGTGCGGGTGGCGGGCGAGCTGGGCTTTCTCCCGTCGTCCTCGGAGGTTCTGGTCTCCACCGAGGCGGCCCGCTCGTTTCTACCAAACCAGATCGTCTATCTGGTGACGGGTAGCCAGGGCGAACCAACGGCGGCTCTCGCGCGGATCGCCGCCAACGATCATCCGCACATCCGGATTGTCCCCGGGGACACGGTGATCGTCTCGGCTTCGCCCATTCCGGGCAACGAGGAAGCCTTCGCGCAGACAATCGACAATCTCTTTCGCCGCGGCGCACGCGTTGTTTACAAGGCAATCAGTCCCGATATCCACGTCTCCGGTCATGCCAGTCGCGACGAGCTTGGCGAGCTCATTCAAACGGTGCGACCGCGATTCTGCGTGCCGCTCCACGGTGAGTACCGCATGCTGGTGCTCTACCGCGATCTCGCCATTGCCGAGGGTATTCCCCCGGGCAATGTTCTGCTCGCCGATAATGGGGATGTCCTGGAGTTTACCGCGACGAGCGCGCGCAAGGACGGATCGGTGCCGGCTGGATCAGTGCTGGTCGATGGTCTGACGGTTGGGGGAGTGACCCAGGTGGTGCTGCGCGACCGCGGCCATCTCGCCGAGGACGGCATTCTGATCGCCACGGTTCTGATCGACCGGACCACCGGTGAGTTGATTCGGGAACCGGAGATCGTGTCGCGCGGGTTCGTCGACGACACCGGCGCGGACGTACTTGCCGATGCGCGCCGCCAGATCAAGACGGCCCTCAAGCGTGCTCGCGCACCGGAACCCGAGTATGGCTTTCTGATCGAGAAGATCAAAGAGACGCTCGGCCAACTGGTCTACCGAAAGACCCGTAAACGCCCGATGATCCTGCCGCTCGTGACGGAGGTTTGATCTGATACGTAATGTCCGGTGAATTACCTGGAACGAGTGTTTCGCGCGGGCGCCAAAAGTGTGCGGTGTTGTTCGGACGGCAAACGACCTGAGGGGCTTTTGGGTCAGAAGAAAGAAATCGTGGAGACGACGAAGACTGTCACAGTGCGGCCCGGGACATTGACGTGAGGAGACGTCAGCCTGTTTCTATAACCCCGACGAGTCCCCGCAGGGCGAGCTTCTGTTCCTTGGCCGGCATTGGGAAGGACACTCCCTCGTTCCCAGCATGCGCTGCCATTCTTGGGCGAGGACGAGGGCCGGCCGAGCCGGTGGAACACCTTACGCGCTCTGCGGGTGCTCCGCTGGTACGAGCGGGCTGATTCGTAAGGGCGGCGACGTTCCGACCACGTCCAGCGACGCGCCGCACGCCTCCGCTTCGGCCCAAGTGACCCAGGCAAGCGAGCCAATCGTCACGAGACAGCCCGCGGCTCCCCGGCGTACGCTCGATGCGGAAGAACTCCTGGGACTTGACCCGATTTCGTGTTCGGATTCGCCGGGAATTCTGCCCCAGAACAGCAATTTGCAAAACCGACTGGCCAGTCGATCTGGCGCCGGACCTCGCCAGGAGCCAGTTTCCCTTCTGGATTCTGGCTCCTGGATTCTGGATTCTGCTCTAATGCCTTTGGCAACGCTTTCGTCTCGGGCTACTTCGTCCGGAGCAGGCGGACAGCAGCAGCGACATCGCTCGGATCTCGTCGCTCTTCTGCAACGAGGCGGGCCAGAACGTCGGCTCGTTCGGCAATCGCCGCCAGGACGGAGGGCGTTGGAACGCCGGCCCAGCGCGCCAACGCGGCGATTCCCGTCGGAGGTTCCGCGGTCTCCAGTCGACCGGATGCCGTATTCCAGGCAGCAAGCTCGACTTTTCGGACTCGAAGGTCAGGATCCGACGCGAGGAGGCCAATCTCGACGATCCGACGCTGCAGCGAATCGTTGGCCAGCTGGGCGCTGCCGGGCCGAAGTTGCCCGCGCACGATGCGGGTGATCGCGACGAGGTCCACGCGCGCGATGTCTTCCGGCGACAGCTCGACTTCGTCGCCCAAGTTGTCGATCGCCTCGTCCACGCTGTCGGCGTGGAGGGTGCCGACAACCCGAAGCCCAGCACGTACCAGGGCGAAGGCGCGCCGCGCGGCCGGTCCTGAAATATAGTACGGCCGGCCGTGCCGGCTCAGCTCGCTGATCAGGAGGTAGGTCGGACCATCCTGGGTCGGGACCTGTAGAGGATCCTCCCGGCCAGCGACAGCGTACGCGCGCGCTCCCTCCGGAAGGAAACTCAAGCAGGCGTTGGCGAGGGTTGACTTCCCGGCCCCGGAGGGTCCCCCGGCCGTCAGGAGCGATGCACCGTTTTCGAGCGCCCACCAGAGCAGCGCGGCCGGGGCCACGGGGATGGTCTCGTTGACCACGAGGTCGACCATCGAAAGATCCCGGTCGATGCCCTCTGTCCAGGGACGCGGATCGTTGAGATATTGCATCGGTAGGCTCTCCGTGTGCAGTGGATGTCGGGTCTCCAGTCAGGAAGCCGAGCCGCGCCGGTTCGCTCACAACCTCCAGCATCTCGCCTCCCTGACGCTGCCGCGCTCGGCGTTCGAACCCGATTGTCATCACGATTGTCGACAACCATAGCTCAATCCGAAGGTCTTCGCAATATTTCCTCCCGGTCGCGAGCGGCTCACGGCCGGGAGGAACGTCTGGAATGTGCAATGAACCTGGGCGAGCAAGTGAATGGAAGCGTCTATTGCGGGAAGCCGACCATTTTGTCCGGGCTGAGCGCCGGCGGGGCCGGGAAGTGGAGACCGCGCTGGCCGGACCAGGTTCGGTCGGGATGCGGAACGTAGGGACCCGGGTCGTAACCCACCAGGGAGTTTTCCGTTGCCCAGTTTGCTTCGCGATCGGATCCCCAGAGCGACAGGCAAAGACGTTCGGTCAAACGCCGACGGACGCTCGCGTACTCCGGCTGGTCGGCCACGTCGTGTCGTTCGGTCGGATCCTCGGCCAGATCAAACAACTGGACGCGATTACCGGCGGGATACCAGATCAGCTTATGCCGCCCATCGTGGAGCATGCGGGTCGCGCCGTGATTCTCCAAACAGTCGCCGTACAGGAACTCTCGTCGCGCCGGAGCAACCATCGACTGACCACCCACCGTCGGGGGGACCGGTACACCGGCGAGGTCGAGCAGGGTTGGCATCACGTCGGCCAACCCGACCAGCCGATCGTCGAGGCTGCCCGCGGGTAGCCGTGAACTATGAGCGGTGTCCATCAGGATCATCGGGACACGGGCCGAGCCTTCGTAGAAGAGCCGTTTGGCGTACAGTCCAAAGTCGCCCAGCATCTCACCGTGATCGGCGGTGAAGAGAATGATCGTGTTGTCGAGCAGCCCTTCCTCGCGTAAGGTGCCCAGGACGAGGCGTAACTGATGGTCGATGTGGGTGCACGCGGCGTAGAACGCCCGCCGCATCTCCCGGAGCGCGGCTTCGGGCAGCATCCGCCAGTAATTGCGCTCCATCTTGAGGGTGTAGGGCAGAGCGTCGGGGTCCGCGCACCAATCGGCCCAGAGAGCCGGAGGAATCTCAAACTGTCGATAGTAGTCCAAATAGACCGAGAGGGGCGTCACTGGCGGATGGGGAGGGGTGTAGGAAAGATACCAGAAACCCGGCCGCGTGGGATCCCGCCGCTTGATCGCGCGGCACATCGTCTGGGTCTCCCAGTTCGTCACGTGACACTCTTCGGGCAAGTGCCAGGGTCGGTGCATGTAATTGTTGTTGTTCATGCCCCCGGCGAACTGTTGACCGACGAAGCCACGGTCCGCGAGGAACATCTCGTAGTCGTCAATCGCGCCCAGGTGGGGACGACCCTCCTCGGCCAATTGAACGTCGTCGAAGCCGATACGATCGCGCGGGGGATAGACGTGCAGCTTGCCGACGGCGTGGGCCTGGTACCCCGCGTCACGAAATGCTTGGGGAAGGCTCGTCAGGTGACGCGGCCAGGGCCCGACCGTGTTGAATACCCGATCCCCGTGGGTACGCGTATCGGTACCGGTCAGCAGGGTCCGCCGGGCCGGGATACAGACCGGGCACTCCGAGTAGGCGTGAGCGAAGCGAATGCCATTGCGGGCAAGTTGGTCGAGGGTAGGGGTCTGAATCACCGAGTGTCCGTCGCAGCCGAGGAGTGACCCTGGCCACTGGTCAACCGTGATAAGCAAAACATTGGGCCGATCCATCCGCGGAGAAGCCATCGCACCTTCTTTTGGGTCAAAGTTTTTCCCCGATCCCCAACGAAACGGCATCATCCGCCGAAAATTGGGCGAGGATGGCGGGGAGTCCGGATTCTTGCCGCGGCTCAGTGTATCGGAATAGATCCGCGCACTGCAACCGAACGACAAACACTCGGCGTGCGAGGGCGTTAAGAAGTTTGACAACCAGGAGGAGATCGAACGCTAGCCGACGATCTCGACCACCACGTAGGTGTTGTCCAGCGAGACCGGATAGGTTTCGGCCACGTAGGGCCCTTTGCGGATCGCCGACAAGCCCGACGTCCGCGTCCCCGGTCCCTCGATGACGGCGATTCCGGCCGCCGCCGATTCCCCCGTCTCGATGCTACTACCGGTCTCGACGGACACCTCGTAATGCCGAACGCGCACCACCGTCGGATTGAAGTACGACTGGCCGGTGCGAATGTCATACTCCCAGGCGTGCCAGGGGCAGCGAAGGATCTCGCCAGCGCGACTGTAGCGCAGGTCACCCGGACCGGACGACTCGACGAAGCCGGCGAGCCGGCCTTCACAGAGCGGACCGCCCTGGTGCGGACAGCGGTTGCGCAGCGCGAAAAACTCGCCGTCAATGTTGAAAACGCCGATCGACCGTCCGGCGACCTCGACGATCTTGCGCTTCCCGGGAGAGAGCTCGTCCACCGTCCCCACGATGTACCTGGCCAATGGGCCTCCTACTGAAATGGGGGTTAGGGATTGGGGGCTAGGGGTTGGGGAAAGAGGCCGGCCCTCCCCAGTCCCCAACCCCCGTCCCCTAACCCCCTATATTAGTCGGTAGAGTTTGCGCGCGTTCTCCGCCAGGATGGCCCGCCGCGTTTCCTCCGGTAGCCAGCTCGGAATTGCCTGATCCGGCGCGTCGAAATCCCAGTGCGGGTAGTCAGTCGCGAACATGATTTTGTCGTGCGTGCCGAGGTCGTCGAGAAGCTGCTGGAATTCGTCGGCGCGAGGCGGCTCTTCGACGGGCTGGGACGTGAACCAGAGGTGCTCGCGCATGTACTCCGAGGGAAGCCGTTTCAGGTCTGGTACCTCGCTCTTGAGCTTGCGCCAGGCCCGGTCCAGCCGCCACATCAGCGGCGGCAGCCACCCGAAGCCACCCTCGACCAGGACGAATCGCAGCGTCGGAAATCTCTCGAAGACGCCCTCGCAGACGAGGCTGACGACCTGATCCTGAAAGCTCGTCAACTGGCCGGTGTGGTACTCGATGTAGAACGATGGGGCGCCGATTCCGCTGCCGATTGGCCAGCCGCCAAGCGCGCCGAAGTGCATCGCGACCGGTAGATCGTGGCGGCAAGCCGCCTCGTACATGGGCCAGTACCGGCGCTGACCGAGCGGGTGAAGCGTTCGCGACTCGATCAACACCTGAACGAACTTTGGATGATCGCCAAGACGGTCGATTTCGGCCGCGGCAAGCTCGGCATCTTCGAAGGCCACGATGATCGAGCCGCGCAACCGCGACTCTTTCTCGATCCACTCCTCGATCTGCCAATCGTTGATCGCGCTCGCCCGCGCCGCGCCGTAACCGAGGTTCACCTGACGCCCGGCGCCAAGCAGCGGGAGCAGGATGCCGTACTCAAGGTCCCAGAGATCCAGCAGTTGCTCCCGCAAGAAGCCGAGGTCCGACCCGGGCGGCAATCCCGAAGGTGGCCAGGAGTCCGTGCGCGCGGCGTTCTGGTTGGCAAGGGGATAATAGGCCCCACTGAATCCCCGGCTGCCGTACTCCTCTTGGTGTCGCCGCCACCGCTCCGGAAGGTATTTGAGGAGCGCCTTTTCGGAGGGCAACGAGTTGTGAATATCACAGTCGATGACCGCGAGCTTCGTTTGCTCGCCGGATTCGTCGCGCGTCGCCGTGAGGGTCATGGCGTGCCTCCGTTGTCCATCCCAACACCCAGTCGATAAAACTCGCGCGCGTTGTCGCTCAAAAGCTTACGCTTCAAGCTGGGCGACAGCCCGGCCGGCAGCGCCTCCTCCGGCTCGTCAAAGTGCCAGTGGGGGTAATCGGTCGAGAACATGAGCAGGTCGTCCGAGCCAAGCTGATCGATCGCCCGCAGCAGGCGCGCCGCATCCGGCGGACCGTCGATTGGCTGCAGGGTTAGTCCCACGTGCTCGCGCACGTACTCCGACGGCAGACGGGTGGTCCAGGGAATCTCGCGGCGCAGTCCCTTCCACTCCTTGTCAAAGCGCCAGAGAAAGGGCGGCAGCCAGGTGAACCCTGATTCGACCAGCGCGACCCGCAGGGTGGGAAAGCGATCGAAGACCCCCTCGACGATTAAGCTCATCAGCTGCCCCTGGAACACCTGCGCCATTCCAGCGTACTCTTCGAGGTAATACGAAGGCCAGCCGACCGAGGTCGGCGGATTCCCCGGCGCGCCGCCAAAATGCAGCGAGATCGCCAGATCGTGACGGACGGCCGCCTCGTAGATGGGGTGATAGTGGCGCTTGCCGTAGGGAATCGGCGAGCGTACCGGCAGGAAGACCCGGACGAAGCCGGGATGATCGCCAACGCGCTCGATCTCGCGTGCCGCCGCGTCCGGCTGTTTGCTCGGCACGACGACCGACGCGCGCAGGCGCGGATCCCGGTCCAGCCATTCGGCAATCTGCCAATCGTTGACCGCCTGGGCGAGCGCCACGTCCGCGTCGGGATTGTGGACGGCGTCCACGGCGTAATCGCAGCTGAGGATCGCAAGCTCGGTTCCCCAGGCGTCGAGCACCTGCTCGCGGACCAGAGGGAGATCCGATCCGGGAGGCCCGCCGGAGACCGCCGTGGTACCACGGCGTGCCGATGTCGGGGCATTCGGGTACGCCGTGTCGCTAGGCCCCTTGAATCCGGACTGCTCGATGTACTCGCGCCAGAACCGGGACAGCCAGGGAAACAGTGCCTGGACGCTCGGCACCGAATTGTGAACGTCGCAGTCGATCACCGCGAATCCCGACTGACTGGCGCCCCAGCGGATCGGGGCTGTTTCCGTCATCGCTTTCCCTCTCCACGCGCGAGGGTGTGTCTGCCGCGATCAGGTCCCCCGTCTCCGGGGTCAGGAACCGACTGATCCAGGCGATCGTCTCGGCCACGCGAATATCGTATCGCATGTCCACGCGGGCTAGCAAGTCCTCTCGGAGACGCGGCGACGCGGCGCGTGGCGGAGACTTTCCGACGCGCGCCGCGTCTCCAGGTACTGTTTGTATTGCGGTTCGATGCAGTTTTGGCAGGCCGCCGGCCCGACATTGGTCGCGTGGCGAGCGTGCATCAACGTAGCAACCACGCGACCCGGGCACGGTCTAGCGAGCGCGACGACGCACGCCAACGCCAATCGCGACCAAGCCAAGCGCCACTACCGGAACCAATCCAAGGGGCGTGCCACCGGTGCCCGGCAGTTGCGTCGGACTGGTTGGTGTTGCCGTGGCGACAGCGGAAGGTGTCGCAACCGGAACCGTGGTTGCCGTCGCGGCGACTGAAGTGGTCGGCGTCGCGACGGGAACGGTGGTTGCCGTCGCGGCGGCAGCGGTCGGCGTCGCACCCTGGACGGCCGTGAACGTCGATTGCGCCTCGGTCGTCTCACCGGCCACGTTCTTCGCGGTCACGCGGAGGGTGTGGCTGCCGGGCGTGAACGTCTGGTTCGTTTGGAAGCCAACGCGCACCGCGCCACTTCCCACGACGAATTGGGCTTGCGTCTGGGTGCCGTCGATGAACACGCTGACGTCCGGTTGATTGTTCACCAGTGCGATTGCGCTATCGGTCGTGATAAATCCCGATACCTGAACCTGCTGGCCCGCGGAGACCGTGGAGCCATCCGCCGGCGTCAAGTCGCTAATCGTGATCGCGTCGGCGGGCTTAGCCGCGGCCACTCCGTAGAGCGCGGCGACCATCGCGAGGGCCGCCAGTACCGAGAGCATGCGCGCTAGCGCTCGGCTTGGAAACGATCGTCTCATCGTACTTCATGTTCCTCCGGTCCGAATCGCGGCCCCCAGGCGCGGACTGTCCGCGTACGAGAGGCCACGCGGCGGCGAGCGGCAATAGAAGTGCCACGAGAGGACGTTTGACCTCGTCGGCGACCAGGCGCTTCTCCCCCGGGAAAGTCTGCTCCACCGCCACCGTGACCATCGGCCCGATGGCGGTCTGGGTCACCTGGTTTGCCATCGCGCTCTCGAATTCTCCTTTCCCCTGTTCCCTCCATCCCCCGCGAAAAAGATGACTACTCGATCCGCACAGTGGTGTGTCCCGAGTCGTTAACGTTGTCGAGTTCGTCGGCATCAAGACCGAGACCGCGGTGCGCCACGTCGCCACCAGCTATCCGCACGATAGTTATGGCGGTGGGGCACTCTCTCTGCGAGAGAACGTCGAAGAGATCACCCGCACCGGTCGTCAATGCCGGCTCGCTGTATCATTGAAAGGATGGGGAGAGAGCGGGTGACCGAACGCAAGAGCATTCTGCTCCGCTTGGATCCGGCCGTCCACGACGCCCTGGCGCGCTGGGCCGGCGATGAACTCCGCAGCACCAACGCCCAGATCGAGTTCCTCTTACGAGAGGCTCTCGTAGCGGCCGGGCGGCTGCCTTCCGGCGCTGGTCGGCTGCCGCGACGCGGCCGACCCACCGCTGCGCATCGCCTGCCGGAGTAATCGCCGTTGCTCGCGATAGGGACGCCGATTCATTCCGAGGCGACAGACCGTGACGCGGCCGATCGCGCTTGCCTGCATGACACCCGGTACAAGCGGCCGCGAGATTCGTCGGACATGCCGGCCGGGACCGCATCCAAGGTCGCCCCAAAGTGACCGGGGTATGATGTGGTCAGATTCCAGCCACCACCCGCGCATCGGACAGTACTCGCAGCGATAGCCGGCCCGGCACAGAACGTACTCCCCGACTGCGTCAGTCACCCTGGGCACTTAGGATCCTGTGCGAACAGTTCGTCGGTGGGAGATCTATTCCCCGAGCGCCGCGATTTCGGCGCCATCGGCACGCATGATGGTGCCCGAGACGTAAGACGCGTCGTCCGAGGCAAGGAAGGCGGCAACGCGGCCGATCTCCCGAGGCTGGCCCAGTCGTTTCCAGGGAAGCCGCCGCGCTCCCTCGCGCATTTCCTCTTCGCTGGCGTACTGGCGCTCGCCCGGGGTGTCGATCCAACCGGGATTGATCACATTCACCCGAACGTGGTGAGCAGCCAATTCGTTCGCCATCGTCAGCGCCAGGCCGGTGATCCCGAACTTGGCGATGTTGTAGGACGTCGAGTTCGCAAAGCCGTGCTCGCCGTGGATCGAGCCGATGATGACAATGCTCCCGGCCACCTTTCGCTCAACCATGATCCGCGCCCCGGCTTGGCAGACGTGGAAGGTGCCTCCGAGGGTTACCGCGAGGGTCTGCTCCAACCCGTCGAGGGTGACCTCCAGGAAGGGCTGTCGAATCGAGCGGTATGCGTTTGCGACCACGATATCGACGCTGCCGAACTGGTCAAGCGCGGCCTTGAACATCCCCTCGACCTGGGCGCGGTCGGCGACATTGGCCGGATAGGCGGTTGCTCGCTGCCCGAGTGCTTCGATCTGGCGAACCGTTTCGGCCGCGTCCTCCGGATGAGAATGATAGTTGACCAGGACGTCCGCCCCGTCCTCCGCGAAAGCAATCGCGCACGCCCGCCCAATCCCGCGCGAGGCACCGGAAACAACCGCGACTTTCCCCGAGAGCTTTCCCATGGGCCCTTTCCTCTTTCATTCTCGCCTTGTTTGAGCTAACCCGGCTTCCCGAAACGGAGGCGCGGGAGGAGGTCATTGATCACCGCTCCGCGACAAATTGTCGCACCTCCCGGCGCGGTTGTCGAACCTCGCGACGAGGGTTACCCGGACGACCTTTGGCTCCCGTCGCCTTCGGCGAGCGTCGAGCGCCTCTGGTTGCTCCCGAATTGCCGCGTGGCAAGGCTTTTGCCGGACTGTTACGGAGCATTTACCCCAAGCAACCGTCCGCGTAACCTACTTTCTTCAACCTACTCATTGGTGGGTGCCTCGTACGGCAAGGCTGGCGCGGCACCAGACGAGTCTCCTTTTGTAGAAGGCGTTCGACAGCGTGCGAGCTGAGGGAGGAGATCGGTTCGGGATGGATTACGTAAAGTGGTTCGCCGAGATCAACCGCTCGGCAGTTCCGGTCGTCGGCGGCAAGGGCGCCAATCTCGGCGAGATGGTGCAGGCGGGGCTGCCCGTCCCACCGGGCTTCGTCGTGACGGTCGAAGCGTATGCCCGGGCGGTCAGCCAGGGAGACGTCCAGAAGCAGATCGCCGCTCGACTGGCGACACTGGATCCAGAGGACGCGACCGCCCTGGCCGATACCGCCCGCGACGTCCAGGCTTTGGTCAAAAGCGCGACCATCCCGGACGACGTGCGCGCGGCCGTCGAAGCGGCGTATCAAGAATTATCGCGTCGGCTAATGGTCGACGCTGCCTTCGTGGCGGTCCGGTCCTCGGGCACCGTCGAGGACGCCGGCGATACCTCGTTCGCCGGGATGTTTCGGAGCTTCTTGAACGTGCAAGGGACGGATGCCCTGCTGAGCGCCCTGCGCGACTGCTGGGCGTCGCTGTACACGCCACGCTCCCTTGCCTACCGCTCGCGTGCCGGTCTGCGCGAAGAACAGAAGATCGCCGTCATCGTCCAGGCGATGGTCAACGCCGAGAAGTCCGGGGTGATGTTTACCGTTGATCCGTCCACCGGCAATCCGGACCACCTGGTCATCGAAGGGGCCTGGGGCCTGGGCGAGGTGGTGGTCGCCGGTCAGGTCACGCCGGATCACTATGTCGTCAATAAGCAAGACCAGCGCATCCTGGAGCGCGTTGTCAGCCACAAGGACTTTCTGCTCACCCGCGGCTCGGATGGCCAAAACGTGCGGATTCAGCTCGACGAGGCCAGGGCCACCGCGCGGGTACTCTCGGACGAGGAGATTCACCGCCTGACCGAGCTAGCCCTGCGGGACGAAGCCCACTATGGGGCTCCCCAGGACGCGGAGTGGGTCATTGAAAAAGGGGAGGTCTTCCTCGTCCAGACCCGCCCAGTGACGGCGTTTCACCCGAGAGCCGCCGAGGTGGCTCCCACTTCCGGCGAGGTAGTCCTTCGCGGACTCGGGGCAAGCCCCGGGCAAGCCTCCGGCCCGGCCCGACTTCTCCGCTCGGTCGAGGAGGGCGTCCACTTCCAGCGGGGCGAAGTTCTCGTCGCCGCGATGACCTCGCCGGACTGGGTGCCGTTTATGCGCCGTGCCGCCGCCATCGTCACCGACGGCGGGGGGATGACCAGCCACGCCGCGATCGTCTCCCGCGAATTGGGCGTGCCGTGCGTGGTGGGCACCGGACGGGCCACCCGGGTGCTGCAAACCGGGGAAGTCGTTACCGTCGACGGGCGAGAAGGAACCGTCCGAAAGGGCGCGGTTGTCGCGGCGGCCCCGGAGAAACCGGCGGAACCGAGCGCGCCGCCAGTCGCCGTTGCCGCGCCGATGACCGCGACCCGTTTGTACGTCAATCTCGCCGAGCCGGACCACGCCGACGCCGCCTCGCGATTGCCGATCGATGGGGTGGGACTGCTCCGCGCGGAGTTTATGATCGCCGACGCGCTGGGTGGCAAGCACCCCCGCCAACTCCTGGCCGAGGGAAAGGGCGAGGAGTTTGTCGCCCAGATGGCCAGCCAGCTCCGACGGTTTGCCGCGGCCTTCGCGCCGCGCCCGGTGATCTATCGGAGCACCGATTTCAAGACCAACGAGTTTCGCCACCTGGCGGGCGGCGAGCAGTTCGAGCCGGTCGAGGCCAACCCGATGATCGGCTTTCGGGGCTGCTACCGCAACGTCAGCGAATCGGAACTCTTCGGTTTGGAACTGGCAGCGTTGCGTCGGGTCCGAACGGAGTTCACCAACCTGCATCTGATGATCCCCTTTGTCCGCACCCGCGCCGACTTCGCCGCCTGCAAGCGTCTGATCGACGCGAGCGGCCTGAGCCAGGAAAAGGACTTTGAGCTCTGGATCATGGCCGAGGTTCCCTCGGTGGTGTACTGGCTCCGGGCCTACGCCGCCCTCGGCGCGACCGGCGTCTCGATCGGCTCGAACGATCTGACCCAACTGGTTCTCGGGGTCGATCGGGATAGTCAGATCGTCGCACCGCTCTACGACGAACGCGATGGGGCGGTTCTCGACGCGATCCGCCAGATCATCGAAGGCGCCCACGCCGTGGGGATGACGTGCTCGATCTGTGGCCAGGCCCCCTCGGTCTATCCGGAATACGCCGAACTCCTTGTGCGTTGGGGGATCGATTCGATCTCGGTCTCCGCTGACGCGGTTGACCAGGCCCGGCGCAACATCGCTCGTGCCGAGCAACGGATCGTGCTCGCGGCGGCGCGGGCCGCCGTGGGCCAAAAGGCTTCGTCGGCCGATCACCTGGCGAAACCCGACCAATCCGCGACGACTGAGCCCCGTGGGACATTGTCGCGAGGGTACGAAGCCGTCGCGGTGCCGGCCGTGGCCCGAACGACTGGCGAGATCATGGGCAGGCCGACCGTGAACGGGCCGGCACCCGGGACACCCTAACCTCTCGATCGAAGAGGCTAGTGCTTCGTCAAGTCGGCGGTGATGAATGGTTGGGGCCACCGCCGCCTTGAAAGGCGGGCATAGGCCCGGTGGGACGGAAGCCCCTGGACCGGGCGCTTTAGCGCCTCCGCCCCTTCGCCCGCCTTTCAAGGCGGCGACCCAAGCGCGATAAACCCCCGCGCTACATCTCGCGCCCGCGTTTAGACACCCACGCACCAACTGCGGGCGGCTGACGGCCGCCCGCCACCACCTTACTTCCCGACCCTGCTCGATTGCTTCGCCGGTGGGCACCCCCTCAATCTCTACCTCCGCATCTAACCGAGTACCGCTAAAGGTCGCTGGCAATTTGGCCCCGTCCGGCACACGGTTCAAGGCAACACCAGGAGCGCGCGCGGATGCGCGTTAGGTATTGCGTCACAGGTGTCGTACATGTATAATCCGCCGCCAAGGAGACGGGATTGACGCGCACACAAGATACCTCGTCGCCGAACTACGCTTCGCCCTAAAAGGCGGTGGGCGATCAAATCAAGCGCTCAATCGTGGACGGACCGATCGGTCCGAGGCGAAAACGCGGCCGAGTGGTGGCGACGATACGGAGCAGACCGGTGCGCACGTAGGTAGGAAGGAGTAATGACGATGATTGATTCCTGGCGCAAGTTCCCCGCGTCTCGTCGAAAGTTCTTGAAGTTCGCGGTAGGCGTATCGACGGTGGTCGGCGTGCCTCTGGTTGCCGCCTGCGCGGCGCCTCCGCCGCCCCCGAGCCCCGCGGCGCCAACCGCGAGCAGCAGTTCAAGCAGTACCACAAGCACGACAGCGTCCACGCCGAGCACGACGTCGAGCGCGGCGCCGACCGCCGCTCCGACAACCGCGAGTACCAGCAGCGCCCCCGCACCCACCGCCGCTGCCGCGGCGCCAACGGCCGCCCCAACGCCACAATTGAGCACGAAGCAACCTCAAATCGTGGACACGGTGCCGACGAAGTTTGCCGAGTCGCCGATGCTGCTGGCGTTGGTCAAGGCTGGCAAGCTTCCGCCAGTCGAGCAGCGCCTTCCCAAGGATCCGTTGGTCTATCAGCCCACCGACCAGATTGGCAAGTATGGGGGAACCTGGCATCGTGCCTTCAGCGGTCCGGCAGACACCCAGAATATGGAACGGGTGATGCACGACCACCTGATCTTCTGGGATCCTTTGGTGACAAAGCCGGTCCCGAACGTCGCGAAGAGCTGGGACGTCACCGATGGCGGCAAGACATTCACCTTCCATCTACGTGACGGGATGAAGTGGTCCGATGGCCAGCCATTTACCGCCGACGACATCATGTTCTGGTACGAAGACGAGTACCTGAACGACGCCCTGAATCCCAGCAAGGCCAACTGGATGGCCGTTGGGGGCCAGCAGGGGAAGGTTGTCAAGGTCGACGCTACGACCGTGCAGTTCCAGTTCTCCCAGCCGTACTACCTCTTCCCGGCTCTCGTCGCCTCGCTGGGCGTCGCCGGACATCTCACGAACGGCCGAAACGCGATGGGGCTCTGGGCCCCCAAGCATTACATGCAGCAGTTCCACCCGAAGTACGTGGCCCAGGACAAGCTCGACCAGATGGCGAAGGACGCGAAGTACAACAGCTGGGTCGATTTGTTCAAGTTCAAGAACGACTGCTCCATGAACGTGGAATGTCCGACGACGGCCCCGTGGAAGTCAGTCAAGCCACCAAATACGCCGCAGTGGGCCCTGGAACGCAACCCCTACTACTACGGAGTCGACACCGCGGGCAATCAGCTTCCCTACATGGACAGCGTGACCCTCGACCTCGGGCAAAGCCTCGAAGTGATGGATCTCTGGGCCGCCGAGGGCAAACTCGACCTGCAGGCACGTTCCATGGACATCGCGAAAGTTCCCGTCTTCGAGCAGAACGCGCAAAAAGGCAATTATCACGTCAATTTCTGGCGGTGGCAGCACGGAACCGACGCGGGACTTTTCGTCAACCAGAACTACACCGGCAACGATCAAGAACTCAAAAAGTGGCTGATGAACAAAGATTTCCGGATCGCGCTGTCGCTCGGCATCGATCGCGATCAGCTTAACCAGACCTACTGGGTTGGTCTGGGCGACCCCGGCTCGGCGGCCCCTGGCCCACTCTCACCGTACTATCTCGGGCCAGAGAGTCGCAAACTCTACTCGACCTTGGATCCCCAGAAAGCCAACAGCATGCTCGACAGTCTCGGCCTGACCAAGAAGGACTCGAACGGCATGCGGCTGCGCCTGGACGGCACCGGCCCGCTGACCGTCGACATCGCGACGGTGGGTGCCGCGTTTGTCAACTGGACCGGCATCGCCCAGATGGTCGCGCAGCAGTGGGCGAAAAACATCGGCATCAAGGCGACGGTGAGCGAGCTCGAACGCAGCCTTGCCCAGACGCGACTCGTCGCCGGGCAACTGCAGATCCGGGTCTGGTCCAACGACGGCTCGGACAACCCCTTCACCTATCCGGATCACACCCTTGCCTACAACACCGGCAGCGACTGGGGCCCGCTCTACGGGGCCTGGTGGCAGTCGGGCGGGAAGCAAGGCGTCAAACCAGAAGGTGACGTGCTCAAAATGCTGCAGCTCTACGATCAGGCCAAGAGCACTCCACCGGAGCAGCTCGCGCCGATTGGTAAACAGATCCTCCAACTCTACATCGATAACGTCTGGTGCATCGGCACCGTGGGTGTCTCTCCGGCGATCCTCGGCGTGGCGATCATCAAGAACTACATGGGGAACGTTCCGGACATCGTCATTGGCAGCACGCCGGCCCAGACTCCGGGCACCGCGCGACCGGAGCAGTTCTTTATGAACAAGTAGCGTTTCTGGCCATCCAGGACGAGAGGGAGCCCTTCGTCGGGCCCTCTCGTCCCCGCTTAGCGCGTAACCTTTCTTCACCGCAAGGGGATGAGCCGTGATTTCCTACCTCGCGCGTCGCTTCTTTTTCGCAATCCTCACGACCGTGGCGGTGTCAATCCTGTCCTTCATCATCATTCGCCTACCCCCGGGCGACTACGTGACGGCCTACATCGCCGAACAGGCCGCGATGGGCAACGTTATCTCGGACCAGGTGGCCGCGAACCTGCGCGATCAGTACGGCCTGAACCAGCCACTCTACGTTCAGTATGCAAAGTGGGTGGACCAGATGCTCCAAGGTGACTTTGGGGAATCGATGGAGTTTCGTCGACCGGTCATGTCGGTGATTGGCGATCGGATCACTCTGACCGTCGTGCTCTCGCTGACAGCGGTGCTTTTCACCTGGGCTCTCGCGATTCCGATTGGGATTTATTCGGCGGTTCGGCAGTATTCGATCGGCGACTATATCTTCACGTTCATTGGTTTTGCCGGCATCGCCATTCCGGCCTTTTTGCTGGCCCTCGTGCTGATGTACCTGGGATTCAAGTACCTGAACCTGGACGTGGGCGGCCTTTTCTCGTCCAAGTACGCGGAAACCGCCTGGAGTTGGGGACGCGTCTGGGATCTCGCCCAGCACTTACCCTTGCCGGCAGCGGTCCTCGGCCTCGAAGGTACCGCGGGCAGCATCCGCATCATCCGGGCAAATCTCCTGGATGAACTGCGCAAGCCCTACGTGGTCACCGCGCGCGCCAAGGGTTTATCCGAACTTCAACTCATTCTGAAGTATCCGGTGCGCCTGGCGATGAACCCGTTTATCAGCACTATCGGCTATATCTTTCCCTACATCGTGTCCGGCAGCATCATCGTCTCGCTGGTGCTTGGCCTACCCACCGTTGGCCCGGTTCTCCTCGAAGCGCTGCTCGCCCAGGATCAGTATCTGGCCGGAACGATCATTCTCATGCTGGGGATTCTGACCGTCCTCGGAACGCTACTCTCGGACATTCTGCTCATGATCCTCGACCCGCGGATTCGCATGGAGGAGTGACGGCGATGGCTCAAGCAATCGAGCTGCCCATCCCAAGCGGTCAAGTCGAAGAGGAGAAGATCCTCGTCGCCACGCAGTGGCAGCTCATGTGGTGGCGCTTCCGACGGCATTATCTGGCGATGTTCGGCCTCGCGGTCATCATCATTCTTTATCTTGTCGTCATCTTCGCCGACTTTCTCGCCTACTCCTATCCGGATGCCTCCCAGGCGTCGCGCGCCCTGATTCCCCCGCAATCGATTCACCTTTTCGATAATGGGCGCTACCTGCCCTTCGTCTACGGCGTCAAGGGTGGACGCGATCCGAAGACGTTTCAGCTGGTTTACGCCGTTGATACTTCAAGGAAGATCTACCTGCGCCTGTTCGCGCCGGGCTACCCGTACGATCTTTTCGGGATTATTCCAACGAACATTCACTTGCTTGGCACGTGGTACGCCCGACCGGAAGATACGCTATTTCTCCTGGGAACCGACGTCCAGGGGCGCGACCTCTTATCGCGGCTGATGTACGCCACCCGAACGTCGCTCACGATCGGGCTGGTCGGGGTCACCTTCAGTTTGATCCTGGGCATCACCCTGGGTGGCATCTCCGGATACTTCGGCGGCGTGGTCGACATGATCATTCAACGGCTTATCGAGATCCTGCGATCGATCCCGACGATTCCGCTCTGGATGGGACTAGCCGCGGCGATGCCCAAAAACTGGAGCATCACTCAGGTCTATTTCGCGATCACCCTCATCATTTCGCTGCTTGCCTGGACCGATCTCGCGCGCGTCGTGCGCGGCCGCTTCCTGGCGCTGCGCGAGGATGATTTCGTCACTGCCGCCGAATTGATCGGTTGCAGCCGCCCTCGGATCATCTTCGTCCACATGGTCCCGTCGTTTTTGAGCCACATCATCGCCGCGACAACGCTCGCTCTGCCGGCCATGATTATTAGCGAGACATCACTCAGCTTTCTCGGCCTGGGCTTGCGGCCACCCGCGATAAGCTGGGGCGTCTTGTTGCAGGACGCGCAGAACATCCAGACGGTTGCTTTGTCCCCCTGGCTTCTCCTGCCGGCGATACCCGTCATCGTCGCGGTGCTGGCGTTCAACTTTGTGGGAGATGGGTTGCGAGATGCCGCCGATCCTTATGGAATCTGAGAACACCCACGCGCCAACGGAGGACAATCGTCCGCCGATTCTGTCGGTGCGAAACCTCAAGACCTATTTTTACACCCGCGAGGGAACGATCAAAGCGGTCGATGGCGCCACGTTCGATCTCTACCGTGGTAAGACGTTGGGCGTGGTCGGGGAAAGCGGCTGCGGCAAGAGTGTGACGGCGCGATCGATTCTGCGCATCGTCGACCCGCCGGGGCGAATCGCCGAAGGGGAGATTATCTGGAGGCAGGGCCAGGACGACGACGCTTCGCAAGGAATCGACCTGGTCAAGCTCGATGCGGGCGGGAAGACGATCCGCGCGATTCGAGGCGCCGAGATCGCGCTCATCTTCCAGGAGCCGATGACCTCGTTTTCACCGGTGCACACGATTGGCGATCAGATTGGCGAGGCGATTCGCATTCACCGCAAGACGACGTCGGGGGAAATCCGCGAGCGAGTGATCGAGCTTCTTCGCCGAGTGGGCGTTCCCGGCGCGGAACAGCGGGTGGACGTGTTCCCCAACCAGCTCAGCGGCGGATTGCGACAGCGCGCGATGATCGCCATGGCCCTGGCCTGCGATCCCAAGCTACTCATCGCCGACGAGCCAACGACGGCACTGGACGTGACCACCCAGGCCCAGATTCTGGATCTGTTGCGCAACCTGCAAGAGCAAAATCACATGGCGATCATGCTCATCACCCACAACCTGGGCGTGGTGGCCGAGATGGCTGACGATGTCGTCGTGATGTACCTGGGACGAGTGGTCGAGCAAGGACCGGTCGACGCGATCTTTCACGATCCCAAGCATCCGTACACCCAGGCTCTGTTGCGGTCAATTCCGAGTCTGGACGCGCCGCCGCGAGCGACCCTACCGACGCTGACTGGCTCGATCCCCCACCCGAGTCGGCGCCCAAACGGCTGTCCGTTCCACCCTCGCTGTCCCTCGCGCATCGCCGGGGTGTGCGAGCGCGAGGAGCCCGAACTCTGTCAGGTTGGGGAAAAGCATCAGGTGAGCTGCTTTCTCTTCCACCGACCGGAAGGCGCGTAACCGTGAATAACGCAAACCCAATTGCAAACGCAAACGCAACCGACACTCCGCTGCTCGAAGTGAAAGAGCTACGAAAGTTCTTTCCCATTCGTAAGGGATTTCTCCGCCGGGTTGTTGGCGAGGTCCGCGCGGTCGACAACGTGAGCTTCGCGGTGAAAAGAGGGGAGACGCTCTCCCTCGTGGGCGAAAGTGGCTGCGGCAAGACGACGACCGCGCGCTGCATCCTACGCGCCATGCGGCCAACGGCCGGCCAGATCCTGTTCCAAACCGACGCGGGGAACGCCGTCGACGTGGCAACTCTCTCGCGCGGCCGACTGCAGCCCCTGCGCAGCCAGATGCAAATGATCTTTCAAGACCCGTTCGCGTCGCTCAACCCGCGTATGACAATTCTCGATATCGTCGGCGAGCCGCTGCTGGTCCACGGGATGCGCAGCCGGAAGCATCGCCAGGAACGGGTCGCCGAACTGCTGGGCCGAGTGGGACTGCGCCCCGAGTACATGAATCGCTTCCCCCACGCCTTCAGCGGTGGCCAGCGCCAGCGCGTTGGCATCGCGCGCGCCCTCGCGCTCAATCCCAGCCTCGTCGTCGCGGACGAAGCGGTATCGGCGCTCGACGTCTCGGTACAGGCGCAGATTCTCAATTTGCTCATCGAGCTGCAAAACGATCTGGGCCTGACCTATCTCTTCGTGGCTCACGATTTGAGCGTCGTCAAACACATTAGCGACCACGTCGCGGTGATGTACGTCGGCAAAATTGTCGAACTGGCCGACCGGGACCGACTCTTCGCGGCGCCGAAGCATCCGTACACCGAGGCATTGCTCTCGGCCGTGCCCAAACCAGATCCCCGGTCACGCTCGCAACGCATCGTACTCTCCGGCGAGGTGGCGAGTCCGGCCACTCCGCCGTCGGGCTGTTATTTTCACCCACGGTGTCGGTACGCCATCGCGCAATGTAAAGTCGAGCAACCAGAGTTGCAAGAGATCGAGCCGGGGCACTACGCGCGCTGCCATCGCGCCGCCGAATTGAAACTGGCGGGTGTCTCCAGCGGGGCTCCCGTCGCCCAGGTTAGCAAGCTTGTTCCGGAGGAGGCAGGATAGCCTTTGCCGATAAGCTGCGCCATCCCGGAGACCGAGAGCGAGAACAAAAGGTGGCCGTTCGTGTTTGCCAGTGCGATAATCGCGAAGGCCAGGCCAAGTTTATCGACCGGTCTTCGGTGTGCCGGTTTTGGGAGAGGTTCAGAGTTTGCGCGTGTCACGTGTCCATCGCGACGATCCCGGCGTCTCGGTTGCCCTTTTACTAATGATCTGTCCACTTCTTTACGCCACGACCATCAGCATGCTTGCCCCACTGCTCGTGGTGCTTGCCCGAGATTTTGGCTCGACCGTCCCGGCGTTGGGTCAAGTTGTCGCGGCGACCTCGCTTGCCTGGGCTCCCGCGGCGATTTTATTCAGTCCCTTCTCCGATCGATTCGGTCGAAAGCCGTTGATCGTTATCGGGTTGCTTGGCCTGGGTGTGACGACCTTCGGGGCAAGTTTCGCGCAGTCCGTGCCGATTTTATTTGGCTTGCGACTCCTCGGGGGGCTAGCCGGCGGAGCTCTCGGCCCAAGCGTCAACGCGGCAGTCATCGATTACTACCCTCCCGCGCGTCGCGGTCAGGCCCTTGGCCTCGTCACGGCGGGCACGGCGCTCAGCGCGGTTGTCGGTACGCCGGGCGTCGCGATGATCTCGGCGGCAATTGGCTGGCGCGGTGGATTTCAAGTCGTCGCGGTACTGCTCGTACTCCTGGCCGTGACCCTCCACTGGCGGTTACCAGAGATCGGGCGACCGAGTCAGCCGGATGGGGGCCACCTGATCAGCTACCGTCACGTCCTCCGACTCGCCGCCAGCAAACCCCTGCTCCTCGCAAATCTCGCGGAACGCGTGCTGGCCACCGCGCTCGCGACCTATCTACCGGCATACCTGATACTCCGCTACCACCTGTCGCTCGATACGGTGGGCGTGCTCCTCGCGATCATCGCGGGCGGCGCACTCGCCGGTACCCTCGCCGGCGGACTGCTGGCAAATCGGCCGGATCGACCGAGAACATTTGCCCTCTGCCAGGCAACGGCGACCGGTGTCGCGCTCCCGCTTCTCGTCACGGCCCCCGGTCTGGGTATCTCGATGCTCCTCGGCATCGGCCAGGCCTTCGCAAGCAACCTGAGCCGACCATCGTACATGTGGTTGGTTGGGCAGCTTTCTCCCCGGCGACAGGGCGCCGTGATGGGGTTGAATGCCCTGACCAACCAGACCGGGATGGTCCTGGGCTCGCTGCTCGGTGGGCTTGCTCTCGGGTTCGGGGGCTACCCCTCACTGGCCGTCCTCATCGTCGGCTCGGGAGTTGTAGCGGTGACGGTCGCCTGGACTGGGATACGCGAAGATTGGCTGGCCGAATCCCTGACCTCAGAAGCGATCGACCTCCCGTCGTCATTACTCGCGCGACCGTCGCCACCATCGCGAGAGGGAGGTTGATCGGCCCTCCCCCCGCGCGCCGCGTCAGTCCTTAACGACGAGAGGAGCGGCCAATGATCGGCCGCTCCGCTCGCTATCGCTGGGTACCGTGGGGGATTACCCACCCAGGTCCTTCATTTGGATGAAGGCGCCGTGCCAGGTGTGGTACCAAACCCGACCGGTGTAGCCGTTCACCGAAAGCATTCCGGTGACTGTGCCATTCTTCAGAGTATGTACGGTGTAGTAGCCGGAGAACTGGTCCGGCGCTTCGGTCGTCGACCCCGGCTGGTTCTGATCGAGCCACTGCTGGGCGATTTGCTTCGCCTGGTCGGCGCTCACCGTCATCGGGCCGGTTGGGTTGGTGTAGCCGAGATACCGCCCCATCGGGGAGTTCTGGCTCATCATGCCATACTTGGTGTTCCACATCATGTCCGGCCCCGGTTCCCGGGTCACCACCCCGGTCCACTTGTCGATCAGCACCTCAAAGGCGCCGATCCCGGTGCTCTTCTCTTTGACGATGGCGTAGAAGTTATTCTGGAACTCCATGATCTCGTCGAGGGTCAGGTCAGAGTTGCCGGTCTGGGCGATGTACGCCTGAACGTTCTTCTGCGCCTGGTCGAGGGAGATGGCCGGCTGATTCTGGTTTGCCTGGGCCCAACCCGACATCATTCCCCGACCGGTCCCCGGGCCGTACCCGAACCCGCTACCCGATCCCGCACCGTAGCCACCCATCATCCCGCCGGGACCGTAGCCGCCGGGGCCATAAGCACCAACCGTTCCGCCGCTGGTCGGCGTGGGGTTCGGGCCCGCGCCACTTGGTCCAAAGCGGCCCATCGCGAAGGTTGCGCTCGCCAAAGTCAGGATGAACACTACCGCCAGGGTTGCCGCGATTCCGATTCCCGTTATGCGCCGTTTCATGGTCACACCTCTTCTCTCTCGTCAATCCGCTCGGAAGTCTTATCCGAGGGCTTTACGTGCCTGCTCATACTCGGCCTGGCTGATCTCACCCGACGCGAAGCGCCGCTTGAGAATCTCCACGGCCCCGTCGTGCTCGCTCTGGCGCTGGCCCGGGAACACTTCCCGAACCGCCCAGACGACGAGGAGAATGATCGCCACCCAGAAGATCAGCATAAAGATGCCGCCGAAGAGGCCCATTCCCAGACCTCCCAGGGCACCAAATCCACCGTAGCCCATCATCGTGTCTTCACCTGATTCTTAGGTCCTGGCCGCACCGTCGTCGGCCTTCAAGAATCAGTGTAGGTGAGCCGGATCAAGCGACGATGCGCGATTCGATCAAGATTCGATCAAGCCGAAGGAGATGACGCGATCGACACCAATGAGGATTGCCGAGGCAAGGACTGATGATTGTCACGGGCGAGACCGTCACGGGACGGTCAGATCGTTCCGCTAGCGATTCTTCAGCCAGTGCTAGAATGTACCCATCGATTTGCGGCTGGCACTATCCGTGTCGTCGTCGCTCTCTTCGCCGCGGCGTTCTTTGGAAACCTCGTGGTGACCACTGGTCTCGCGTGCTTCCTCACGGGACGCCGAGGAGTTGCGCCAAATACGCGACTTTCGCATCAAACGGTGGTTCACGGGCAAGGGGGGTACATGATGGGTAAGCCAAAACTTAACGAGATCCTGCTCGCGATTGCCCTCGCGGCCTTTGGCATTCTGGCTCTGGTCGTCTCTCTGCTATTCGTTCTGCAGCTCGCGGCCGGTCTTGGAGGGACTCAGGAGTCGGCCACGGGACGGTTGGCCCTGGCGGCCGGGGCCGCCCTGATCTGCGCGGTTATCTTCGAGGCAGCGACGCAACGCTTGAGGCAAGCTCTCGCGCTTAACCAGGCGAAGATCAGCACCGACGACACGACTATCTATCGACAGATTGCCGGCGTCACGCAATACACCGATCTGGCGAAGGGCTGCCTCGGGCTGGGTGTGGTCCTGATACTCATCGGCGTGGCGGTCGACCTCGTCCTGCATAGTCCCCTACGGACCTCCACCGAACTCATCGTCTACCTGGCCACGTTTCTTGTATACCTCGTGGTCCGCAGGCCACTATTCACGAAACTTACTCGGCTGGCAGCCGCCGTATCGTCCCAGTACGCCGTGACCGCAAGCGGGTTGACGATCAGTCGGATGTCCGGAATGCGCCGTGGTCAGGCGCCCGTCGCCATTGGCTTCGACGAAATTGACGAAATCAAAGTCTTTACCCCGGCCGAGGCGCAGGCCTATATGCGGTATGAGGTGGGACCGAACTTGGACCTTGCCGCCAAGGAGATGAGCGATCGGGTCGCGTTCACCACGGGCAGGATTCCCCGCCCTTCGGTGTACACCTTCGGTTGGGAAAACACCATCGGCACAACAATTCTGATCCGTGGTCCAAGCCTATTCTATTTGACCAATTTCTCCGGTCACGATGGTACCGACCTGCTACGCGCCTTTACGGAGTATCGCCAGCACCGAGCCGCCGAGGGAAACTGAGACGGTCGGCGGGTCAGTAGGGCAACTTGGTGTCGGGATGTTCCAGGATCCAGTGCGCCAGATGAACGCCGAGGTCCTCCTGAAGCTGAATCGTGAGACCGCCGTCCACCGGCAGGGCGTGGCCGGTAATGAATGACGCGTCCTCCGAGCAGAGGAACGCGATCGCGTTGGCGATATCCTCCGGCCGCCCGACCCGCCGCACCGGATACTGTTGTTCGAAGAAGTGAACCCCCTCCGGATTGTCGGCCCACTGCCGGGCCTGCATCCGCTCGGTCACGATGTGGCCCGGACAGATCGCGTTGACCCGAATCCCCAGCGGGCCGAAGTCGCAGGCCAACTGTCGGGTGATGGCAATCACCGCCGCTTTTCCGGCTTCGTAGACAAGCTTCCCCGGGGCGACCAGCATGCCGTGGACCGAGGCGATGTTGACGATTGAGCCACCACCGGCTTGCTGCATCACCGGCACCGCGTACTTGGCGCCGAGAAAGAGGGATCGAAGCATGACATTCATGCCGTAGGTCCACGCTTCCTCGGTAACCTCCAGGGCGGTTCCCCGGGTCCCGTTTGGCAGGGCGCTATACGCGTTGTTCACCAGGATTGTCAGCTTGCCGAACTGTCGCACCGTTTCGTCGACCATCCGGCGCAGGTCGTCTGGCTGGGAAATATCGGTCCGGAGGACCGCGACGATTCCTCCGTCCGCGCGGATCCGCGCCGCGTTCCGCTCCGCCGCGTCCTCGTCGATATCGGCGATCAGAACCTTCGCGCCGTCTCCCGCCAGGCGACGCGCGGTTGCTCCGCCGATGCCCTGGGCGCCCCCGGTGATAATCGCGACCTGGTCTTGCAGTTTCACCGCGTAGTCCTCTCCTGCTGTATTGGACGTCAACAAGAATTGTCGGCATTCTAACCGTCGTTCAACCAGATGTGAAGCTAGCACTTACCAGACACGCGGGATGAATGTGCTTTCCGATCGATTGTCACCTCAACTCGTCGACTGAATCGCGGCACGACCTCCCATTCCAGACCGAAAGTCGCGGTTCCTCCTGGAGGCACGACGACATTCGTCGGCCCCGGGTCCCTTGCCTGGGCACAGATTCTGTGCTATTGTTGAGTAGACCCCTCCCTGGGGGGTAGGGTATGGAGAACCTGATGCAAGCAGACAAAGCGGACGTGCTAAAACGTCTGAATTACATTGAAGGCCACCTCAAGGGCATTCGGAAGATGGTCGAAGAAGATCAGTACTGCGTCGACATCCTAAAGCAGACCTACGCAGTTAAACGGGCGCTCGATCGGTTAGACGCGCTCGTCGTCAGCGGCCATCTCAAGCATTGCGTGAAAAATGGCATCCTCGAAGGACGAGACGAGGAAGTCTTGACCGAATTGGATCAGTTGTTCGAGTTATCCAGGCGGTGATCCCGTGAGTACGACACCAACTGTCGACACCGTTACCTTTTCGGTGACCGGCATGACCTGCGCGAGCTGCGTCCGCCGAGTTGAGAAAGCGCTCGCGAAGACCGCCGGAATCCAGGAGGCGAACGTCAACCTGGCGACCGAAAAGGCGACGGTCACCTACGATCCCGCTCAGACGTCCCTCGACCAGATCCAGGCAGCCGTGGAAAAGGCCGGCTATGGCGTGCGCGATCTACCCAAGCACCCGGAACCCCGCGTCGCGACGGAACTGACCCTGCCCATCGAGGGCATGACCTGTGCCTCCTGCGTGCGGCGGGTCGAGCGCTCTCTGGTGAAGCTTCCCGGGGTCCAGGAAGCGAGCGTTAACCTGGCAACCGAAATGGCGCGGGTCGTCTTCGATCCCACGGTTGTCGGATTTCCCCAGCTCAAGGAGGCCGTGACCAAGGCCGGCTATCAGGTCGGCGACATCGCGGCGACGACGACGCCTTCGCAACAGCTTGCCGAGGTTCAGCCGCTTCCCGGTGAGGAGACGCTCGACCAGCACGAGCGCGAGCGGCAGCGCGAACTCGACGAACTGAAGCGGAAATCCTTCGTCAGCCTCGGCGTCGGGTTGGCGATGATGGCGCTGATGTACCTACCCCTGGGCATTGACATGCTCCTCCTCGCGCCGGCTCTTTTGATCGCGGCGACGATTATTCAGTTCTGGGCCGGTCGCGGCTTCTACCAGGCAGCCTGGGCCGCGGCGAAGCACGGCAGCACGAACATGAATACCCTCGTCGCGGTGGGCACGAGCGTGGCCTACGGCTATTCCGCCTTCGTTACCCTCTGGCCCAGCCTCGCCGCGCGCTGGGGTTTCCCATTCCACCTCTATTACGAGACCGCGGTCATCATTATCGCGTTGATTTCGCTCGGCCGCTGGCTCGAAGCCCGGGCGCGCAAGCAAACCGGCGCGGCGATCCAGCAACTGATGGGGCTGCAGGCCAAGACCGCCCGGGTGATCCGCGATGGTCGAGAAACCGACATTCCGGTCGAAACCGTCCGGGTGAACGATCTGGTGCGGGTCCGCCCCGGCGAGAAGGTTCCGGTCGATGGCCTCGTGGTCGAGGGACACTCGGCAGTCGACGAGAGCATGCTGACCGGCGAGAGCCTCCCGGTTGCCAAGGGACCGGGCGACACCGTCATCGGGGCGACCCTGAACAAGACCGGAAGCTTTGTCTTCAAGGCGACGAAGGTCGGACGCGAGACAACCCTGGCCCAGATCGTTCGCCTCGTCGAGGAAGCCCAGGGCTCGAAAGCTCCGATTCAACAACTGGCCGATCGGGTGGCCGAGGTTTTCGTTCCGGCGATCCTGATCCTTGCCGCGATCACCTTCGTCGCCTGGTTGTTCCTCGGGCCGACGCTTACCTTCGCGGTAACCGCTGCGATCGCGGTTTTGATCATCGCCTGTCCGTGCGCGCTTGGCCTGGCGACGCCAACGGCGATCATGGTGGGAACCGGCAAGGCCGCCGAGAATGGCATCCTGATTCGTGGTGGCGAAGCGCTGGAAGAAGCCCGCCGAATCGACACCATCGTGCTCGACAAGACCGGCACGCTCACCCGAGGAAAGCCGGTCGTGACGGCGGTCGTTCCGACCGGTGGCGTGAGCGACGGGGAGCTCTTGCGTTTGGCGGCCGCCGCCGAGGTTGGCTCGGAGCATCCGCTGGGCGAAGCGATCGTCGCGGCGGCACGGGAGCGCGAGTACGTTCTTCCGAAAGCGGAGTGCTTTGAAAGCGTCGCCGGACAAGGGATTCGCGCCCGAATCGAAGGCACCGAGGTGATCCTCGGCAACCGCGCGCTGTTGGAACAGCGGGGGATTTCGCTCGACGGGCTGCCCGAAGCGGCGCGACAAATCGCGGCGGACGGGGCGACGCCTACCTTCATCGCGCTGGGGAACCGCGCGGCCGGGATCATCGCGGTGGCCGACACCCTCAAACCGGAGTCGTCGCAGGCGGTTGGCGAACTGAAGGCCCTCGGCCTTGACGTCTGGATGCTGACCGGCGACAACCGGGTCACCGCGGAGGCTATCGCGCGGGAGGTCGGCATCGGCCACGTCCTGGCCGAGGTTCTTCCCGAGCAGAAGGCGGCCAAAGTCAAAGAGCTACAGGCTCAAGGGAAAGCGGTAGCCATGGTCGGCGACGGGATCAACGATGCCCCGGCGCTCGCCCAGGCCGACCTCGGCATCGCGATCGGAACCGGCACCGACGTCGCGATGGCCGCCTCGGACGTAACCTTGATCGGCGGCGACCTGCGTGGCATCGTCACGGCCATCGCTTTGTCGCGCAAAACCGTGGGGGTCATCAAGCAAGGGCTCTTCTGGGCATTCGCGTACAACGTGATTCTGATCCCGGTCGCCATGGGGGTGCTCTACCCGTTCTTCCACGTCTTGCTCAGCCCGATGCTGGCGGCGGCGGCGATGGCGATGTCCAGCGTCAGCGTGGTGACCAACGCCCTGCGCTTGCGCGGCTTCCACCCACCGCGCAACGCGGAAGAGATTCGCCATCCGTCGTTGCGCGAGCGGGTGAGCGAATACGCCTATCTGGTCGCCATCGCGCTCGTCGCGCTGGCCATCGGGATCATCGCGCTCGAAATCTCGAAAACCTGAAGGAGGTTTCCTCACAATGGCTAAGATCGTTCTCGACGTTCCGGATATCTCCTGCGAGCACTGCCAAAAAGCAATCGAAGGAGCGCTCAACAATGAGCCGGGCGTGACCTCGGCGAAGGTCGACGTGCCGACGAAGAAGGTGTATCTCGACTACAATCCCGGCCAAATTTCTCTGGGGCAGGTGAAGACGATTCTCGACGACGAAGGTTATCCGGTCGCCGGGGAGACGCCTGCCTAGTGTCCTGTCAACTCCTGTTTGATGAGCTTGGGTCGCCGCCTTGAAAGGCGGGCGAAGCGGCGGAGGCGCTAAAGCGCCCGGTCCGGGGGCTTCAGCCCCACTGGGCCTACGCCCGCCTTTCAAGGCGGCGGTGGTCACAACCATTCATCACCACCGGCTTGACGAAGCACTAG
>Ga0080006_1152507_pt1 | contig 39384 bp, 33 predicted proteins | sample RS3BMetagenome_FD_69209 | JGI IMG/M metagenome (GOLD analysis project Ga0080006, IMG submission 69209) | Ferric oxide microbial mat and aquatic microbial communities from Rainbow Spring, Yellowstone National Park, USA - RS3B (SPADES... ...
CCAGCCCCGCAGTGACCCCCGTCGGCAGCCCGTTCTCCTGGCTGAAATCCGCCTCGTTATCTCCTCCCCACAGCATCCCAAGCCCATTCGCACCTTGCGTCACGCTCCGCGCCAGCAGCACCCCATTGCCCTTCAGATCCTTCTGAATCAACTCCTCCACCGCATTGTTGTAGAGCACCGCATACCGATTCCGCATCACCCGCGGATCGGTCCCATCGGAAAACTTCACCGCACCGAGAAAGCTCCCCTCCGCGTCGTCATCTTTGAACCCATCCGCCCCCGCGCGTATCGCCTGCCGTACCTGATCCTGCCACCATCGCTTCGCCGAAGGATTCGTAAAATCGATCAGCGACCCCGTTCCCTTCCACCACCGCCCGACATACGGCGTGCCATCCGCATTCTTTACAAAGAAGCCATTCCCCGCCGCCTCGTCGTAGTTCTCCGCCTTCACCGCAATCTTCCCCTCAAACCCCGCCTCCCCGGGAGTGTCCGACTGCGAATTGATCCACGGCGTATGCCACAACACCAGTTTGTAGCCGTTCTGGTGAACATACTTCACCATGCCAGCCGCATCGTCGAACTGCTTCGGGTTGAATTTGTAACTGTTATAGGACGTCGCCCACGGAGAATCGATCAGGATCACGCTTGCCGGTAGGTTAAGCTGGCGATTCCTGTCCACATCCTCCTTCACCTGCGCCTCGTTCTGATGAAAGTCGCGCGCCTTCCAGGGAGCGAACGCCCAGTACGGAGGCAGCACCGCCCTCCCCGCCAGCGCCGTAAAGTGATCCAGAATTACCGGAAACTCCGGCCCGGCAAACAGAACAATCCGCAGCTTCTCCGCCGCCACATCCACAATCACGTCCGTATTGCTCGACGCGTTCATGTCGAAGGTAGCCTCAGCGGTGGTATCCACCCAAAGCCCGTATCCCGTCGTACTCATGAAGAACGGCATCGGCTTGTACGTGGAGCTTCCCTTCGCGCCCGCATTGTCCTGCGACAGGTTCTTCACCACCGTATGCGCATGGTTCAGCGCGTTGAACCGCTCACCCAGTCCGTAGTAGTTCGCCGCGTCCCGCACCCGGAACCGCCACTCTCCCACCGAGTACGCCACACTTGTGATCTCCACCACCCCCGGCGAAAGCTGCTTGAAGTGCAGCTTGCTCACCGGCACCGCCTCGCCTTCAAACTCGAAGTTGTCGATCATCAACTCCGCGCCGGGATCCACAGCATGGTCCATCTGCTTCCCCGGAATCGTCCACGCCAGCGAATACAGCCCCTTCCGCGCCAGCCCAACCACCGGTGCCTCTGCCACCCGGCCCGCTGGAGAAGCAAGCACAGTGCCCGATTCCGTACCCTGCGCCAAGCCCACCCCAACGCACCACACCGCCGCAGCAGCTACTGCTATCCCTTGAATCATCCGCATCTGTATAAGATAAACGGGTCCCTTGAAACCTACATGTTTGTGTGGCCGCCGCGCATCTCCTCGTTGAAGCTCGGCCGGATCGCCGCCAGCGCCTGCGCGGTTGCAGACATGTATCGCTCCCGGTGCTCCATCAGAAATCTTCCTGGCGTCGCATACTCCTCATGTGCCGACAGCTGCACCATATCTTCTCTCTCCAGCCCTACCAGGGTAGCCTTCAGCTCGGCCACCGTCGTATTCAGGTACTGTGCATCTCTCGGGTCCAGCATCCATACCGGCTCGCCGCCGCCCAGCACACCCGACAGCCAGAACGCCTTCGCCGCCAGATAGTCATGCCGCTGCACGTCGCCCGTGTCGTTGAAGTTGAATCTCCTGTGCCACATGCTGAAGTAGCGGGTTGTGACCGGCACCGGCTGCCGGTTCCCGCTCTTCACCAGCTCCAGTTGCCCCTGGTCCATCGTCTTGCGCACCGCGTTGTAGATAAACGTTTCGGCGAACGGTTGTTCCGGTGCCTTCACGATTTCGGCAAAGGTCACCGTCATTGCGGCCGACAGTTTGGCGTGGAGGGGACTCTGATGACCGTCCTCCAGCCAGACCTCGCCATGCACCAGCAACGTATCGGCTCCCGAGGTTGAACGGTGGAACGGCCACGCGAACTTCTCAAACCGCAGCGGCAGCCCATGCAACGTCAAATAGCAGTCCGGCAGGGGGTTCCGCAGCCGCTTCGCCGTCTCTTCCAGGTAAACAGCGATCTCCGCCAGCATGTCCGGACGGCCGAAATCGAAGCTGTCGCTAAGTTCCACGAGTTTCGTCTTTGCGCGATCGGCATCCAGCGCCAAAAGAAACCGGGTCGTCGGGTTACCCGAAAAATCCTGCCCCACCTCACTTGAAGCGACCACCAGACCAGCAGCATGTGCTGCCGATTCCACGTCAGTCGCCAACCTCGCTTGCATCCCCATACTCATCCGTCTCAGTCTTCCTTTGTGTTTGCTTGAATCCTCTCCATCTTATCGCGGCCCTGCATACGCGACCCGCGAATTGCTATCGCGGCTCATCTTCCTGGCAAAGACCGCTTACCGTTGTGCGGGGTGGTGTCTGAAGATCAATGTACGGTTTTCATGCGACGGGACATGAAGTCCATCAGGAGATAGTTGCCAAGATTTTGTGGAGTGGTGAAGTAAGCTTTTCCGCGGCACATAGCGCTGACCTTCTGGACGAACTGCATGAGGGAGAAGTCGCTGGCGAGCATGAAGGTGTTGATCATGATGTTGGAGCGCTTGCAGCGGCTGACCTCTTCGAGGGTCTCGGAGATGACGAGGGGGTCGAGGCCGAAGGCGTTCTTGTAGATGCGGCCGTCGGGGAGGGTAAGGGCGGAGGGCTTGCCGTCGGTGATCATGACGATCTGCTTCATGTCTTTATTCTGGCGGCCGAGGATGCGCTGAGCCATGCGCAGGCCTTCGCGGGTGTTGGTGTAGTGGGGGCCTACCTTAACGCGGGAGAGCTGGCTGACGGGAATCTCTTCGGCGGTGTCGTGGAAGAGGACGAGGTTAAGGGTGTCGCCGGGGAACTGGGTGCGGATGAGGTGCGAGAGCGCCATGGCGACGCGCTTGGCGGGGGTGAAGCGATCTTCGCCGTAGAGGATCATGGAGTGGGAGCAGTCGAGCAGGACGACGGTGGCGCAGGAGGACTGGAAGTCGGACTGATGGACATGGACGTCGGAGTATTCGATGTTGAGAGGCGTGTGCTCTTCGCCTTCGACGGCGGTGCGGATGCCTTCGCGGGCGAAGACGCTGGATAGGGTGGCGGTGATGTCGAGGTTGAGCGTATCGCCGAACTCGTAGAGCTTGGAGGAGCCGTTGGTTTCGACGCCAGCGGCCTCGTGGCGCGTATCGTGGCGGCCGAGGTTGGATTTTCCGAGAGGACCGAGGAGTTCGCGGAGGGCTTTGTAGCCGAGGAAGTCCATACCCTTGTCGGTGACCTCGAAGCGGGCCTCCCCGTTCCCGTCTCCTTGCTGGCCCTGGCCATCTTCGGGCTGCTCGGCGTTGATGAAGTTCTGCTCCTGCATCTTCTGGATGATCTGGTCGATGAGTTCTTCAACCTGTTCTTCGGAGAGGGTTTCGTACTTCTCCTGGGCTTCTTCGTCGAAGAGCTCGCCTGAGTCAAGGGCCTGGCGGATGGCCTCGCGGAGATTGTCCATGGTCTGGTCGCCGTCGAACTCCTGAAAGCGGGACAGGGGATCCTGGAAGCCGGAATCGAGGAGGAAGTCCGAGAGGGCTTGCATGAGGTCTTCAAGGCCGAAGGAGGAGGCAAGATCGCCGGTGAATTTGGTGTAGCGGATGCGCTTCATGAACTGCCCCCCTGGCTATGTTAGATCCGATGCGTTACGGAATTGGGCGATAGCCACTCCATCCCGTCAATTACGTGCAAATTCTTCAAAGGAAAGAATTTATCTTTGGATCTCAAGCGGTAGAAATCTCCCTGGTAAGCAGGAAGGCCCGGCTTTTGAAGCCGGGCCTGCGGAAATCTTCGTGCTTTGATTCTACCGTGGCTGTCAAGTTTCTGGTGTACATGGTCAGCCTAGTGGACCCATCTGGTGTCGACTACGGCGAGTCGTGGACAGCCGGTTTTTTTTGCGAGTTGCTGGTCGGTGAGTGGGGTGGCATGGGTGCTTGCGCGGATCTGCTGGCGGAAGGCTTTGGTGTTGTCGAAGCGGAAGACCTGGCAGCCGCGCATGAAGTCGACGATCTGTCCGGTGGTGCGGTCGACCGAGTACATGCGGACGAGGTGAGCCTTCTTGTAAACGCCGATGGAGTCGAAGCCGTCGTCGACATCGGGGCTCATGGGGTCGAGGGTGTAGTCCGGGTTGCCGAGTGGCCAGCCCTCGTCGTGCGCGAGGATGGTGGCGATGTCGTTGAGCTGGCGGGCGGAGAGGTGGTGTGGCTTGGCTTTGGGTGAGGTGAAGGCGAGGAGGGCGAGGGCTAGGAGCATGGGGCGGGGTCGATGCGGTGTTGGTGGGAGGTGTGGACGCGGGGATAGTTTGCGTAGGCTTTGCGGGTTGGATTGGTGGCGATGTAGTGGAGTTGATTATTGTAGTCGGTGGTGTCTGTGATGCGATGGGCGTGGTAGCCATCCTGCCAGATTTCGCTCCTGATTTCGTCGCGAATGGCGAAGGAGAAGCCGCCTTTGATGAGTTGGACGCAGCGTTCGATGGTTTGGTCTTGAGCGGGAGTGATCAGGGCGTGGATGTGATCGGGCATGATGGCGAAGCCGTGGAGGGCGAAGCGGTTTTGATCGCGGTAGCGGAAGAGGGTGTTCATCATGAGGTCCGCGTTTGCGGTGCGTTGAAAGATGCGGTGGCGTTGGTAGGTGACGGCCGTGAGGGCGAAGGTTTCGGATTTGATGCGGACGCGTTGGCTGGGGGAGGAAGGCATATCACAGGGGCTAAAGCCCGTTTTTGTTGAGGGTTGGAATGTCCGGGCTAAAGCCCGGACCTATCACAACAGCAAGAGCAACGGCAACGGCAACAGCCAAAGCAAAGGCAACGGCAAAAGCAAGAGCAGCGGCAAAGGCAACTGCAAGAGCAACTTAAAAGGCAAAAGCAATAGCGAAGGTGAGAGCGGTTTAAGAGATGCGATCGTCGTTGAGTTGGATTAGTTGAAGCCGCGGCGCGTGCGGTTGCGTGCGGTCTCGTCGCGGTCGATCTCTCGCTCGCGCATCTTTTCGGCATATTGGGCGGCCTGGTCGTTGCGGGTTTTTTTCTCCGCAGCGGTGAAGGCGCGCTCTTCGGTGCGGCTCAGGCGTTTATGGGCGTACATGCCTTCGAGGAGGAACTCCGCGGCGCTGACGGCTATTTCAGGTTTGCATTTGGTGTTGATTTGGAGCGGGGAGAGTTTTTCGAACAGGCCTTGAATTTGTTTGAGTTCTTCGAGGGAGCCGGCGGATGCTTGTTCGTCATTGAGCTGGACGGTGCCGCCGAGGTTGAACCACTGCTCGATCTGCTGGGTGTTGGTAGAGGCGAAGTACTGGTCGAAGACCGTGGCTACGGATTGGCGGATGATCTCGCGGATGACAGTGTCGGCGCCCCGCATCTCGCCTTCGTATTCGAGCTCGATCTTGCCGCTGATGCCGGGGAGGGCCGTGTAAATATCGCCTACTCTCGGGACGGCAATGGATTCATTGTGCAGCAGGGCGCGGCGTTCGGCGTTGGAGAGGACGAGTTCCATGGTGCTGATAGGGAGGCGCTGGGAGACGCCGCTGCGCTTGTCGACCTTTTTCTCTTCGCGGGCGGTGAATGCGATCTGCTCGACGATCTGGCGGATGTAGTGGGGGATTTCGATCTTCGAGGCAGGACGTGTGGTCCAGGCCTCCTGGGCGGTGATGGCAATGCCTTCTTCGATGTCTTCGGGATAGTGGGTGCGGATTTCGCTGCCGATGCGGTCTTTGAGAGGGGTGACGATCTTGCCGCGGGCGGTGTAATCCTCTGGGTTGGCGGAGAAGACGATGGCAACGTCGAGAGGCAGGCGGACGGGATAGCCTTTAATCTGGACGTCGCCCTCCTGCATGATGTTGAAGAGGGCGACCTGAATTTTGCCGGCGAGGTCCGGGATCTCGTTAATGGCGAAGATACCGCGGTTTGCGCGGGGCAGCAGACCGTAGTGCATGGTCAGCTCGGAGCCGAGGTCCTGATTGGAACGTGCGGCCTTGATGGGGTCGATATCGCCTACAAGGTCGGCTACGGTGACGTCGGGGGTGGCTAGTTTTTCGACGAAGCGGTCGTCGGGGGTGAGCCAGGCGATAGGGGTGTCGTCGCCGAGGCGGGCGATGAGGTCGCGGCTGAATTTGGAGATGGGGGCGTAGGGGTTGTCACGAACCTCGGAGCCGGCGATATAGGGGCAGTGGGGATCTAGCAGGGTGGTGAGGGCGCGGAGGATGCGGGATTTGGCCTGCCCGCGAAGGCCGAGCAGGATGAAGTTGTGTTTGCTGAGGACGGCGTTGACGATCTGGGGAACGACTGTGTCCTGGTAGCCGACGATGCCGGGGAAGAGAGGCTGTTTGTTACGGAGTACGGTGATGAGGTTTTCGCGGAGTTCGTCTTTGACGCTGCGGGCGAGGCGGGACGGGGTGAATTCGCTGGCGCGGAGGGCGCCGAGAGTCGTGGGAAGAGAGGTCGCCATGTCTAAGTATAGACGGCGGTGAGGGGCCGAAGGATTCGTCGGAGACCACCCGGTTCGATGGGGAAGGAATCCAGGGCTGAGATTTAAGCTGTATTGAGGCGCTAGGAAAGATCTTCGCGCAGGGCTTCCATCTCGGCGAGGGCGTGCTGGTTGCCGGTGCGGTTGGCGGCGGCGATGCCGGCATGGAGGCGGTCGAGGGCTTCCGGGGTGCGGTTGAGTTTGGCGAGGGTCTGGGCGGACATCTGGTACGCAGGGACGTAATCGGGGTTGTGCTGGATGAGAGTCGTGAACTCGGCGAGGGCGGGGTTGGGGTCGTTTTGGCTGAGGTGCTCCATGGCGAGACCGTAGCGGGCGAAGGCGTTGGCGGGGTCGGCGGTGAGGATTTCGTTGAGTGCGGCGATCTTGGTGGTGGAGTCCATCAATTGATTTTAGCGGCTGACGGGATGCGACCGCGGATGCGCGCGGATAAGCGCGGATGGACTAAGAACCAAGCATTGTGACATTCGAATGGATTTACGAATCCCGTTCCCGGACGCTACTGCTGGGTATTTTTTGTCTTTGCATCTGATCCGCGCTTATCCGCATTGAGCTGCGGTCCATCAGGTCGTCCTTTCGGGGATTTAGACTGTGAGTATGAGCGATGAGGTTCGAGAGCGGAGGGTAACGGAGTCGCAGTCGGAGCGCAGTGAGGTGGTGCTGCCGGCGGACTCGAATGCGCTGGGGAGTTTGTTTGGCGGCCGATTGATGCAGTATATCGACCTGGTAGGCGCGATGGCGGCGTCTCGTCATGCGAGGGCCTATACGGTGACGGCGAGCATGGATCATCTGGATTTTGTGGCGCCGGTGCGGGTTGGCGAGCTGCTGATTTTGAAGGCCAGCGTGAATCGCGCGTTTCGGACCTCGATGGAGGTGGGTGTGCGGGTGATGGTGGAGGACATCAGAGAGCAGAGACTGAGGCATGTGTCTTCGGCTTATCTGACCTTTGTCGCGGTGGATCGTGAAGGCAACAAGCTGGTTGTGCCGCAGGTGGTTCCGGAGACGGAGCATCAGAAGAGGCGGTATGAAGATGCCGGGCGGCGGCGGGAGATGCGCGCAGGAGAGACGCAGCGGAAGAAAGAGATGCGGGCAGCGCTGGGCGCAGGATGGCATGTGTGAGGCAGGGAGTAGGGTGTAGGGAACAGGGAGTATAGGACGGCGGGAAGTGAGAAAGGGGGCATTATGGGACATATGGGAGCGGGAGCGCCGCAGGGGCCGCAGCCTCTGCCGGGCGTGGCGCATGTGGTGGCGATTGGAAGCGGCAAGGGCGGGGTTGGAAAGACGACGGTTGCAGTGAATCTGGCGGTGGCACTGGGCAAGCTGGGGTATCGGGTTGGGTTGATCGATGCCGACATCTACGGGCCGAATGTGCCGATGATGCTGGGCGTGACGCGGCAGCCGAATATTGTGGGGGAGAACCGGATCGAGCCGATTCTGTCGCATGGGGTGCGGTTTATTTCGGTGGGGCTGATCTCGCCCGGGGATAAGCCGATGGTGATGCGGGGGCCGATGCTGCACCAGATTATCCGGCAGTTTCTGCAGCAGGTGGAGTGGGGAGAGCTGGATTTTCTGATCGTCGATCTGCCGCCGGGCACGGGCGATGTGGTGATCTCGCTGGTCCAGACCGTACCGCTGACAGGGGCTGTGGTGGTTTCGACGGGGTCGGGCGTGGCGTTGCAGGATGCGCGGAAGGCGCTGGAGATGTTTCACCAGGTGAAGGTCGAGGTCATCGGGATGGTGGAAAATATGTCGCAGATGACGCTGGCTTCGGGTGAAATCATCGATGTTTTTGGCGCTGGGGGTACGGAGCGGACGGCGGCGCAGTTTGGGCTGGAGTTTCTGGGGGCGGTGGAGCTTGATCCGCAGATTCGGGAGGGTGGGGATCGGGGGATGCCGGTAGCGCTGGCGGGGCCTGAGTCGAAGCTGGCGAAGGATTTTTACCGGATTGCGGCGAAGGTTGCGGCTAAGGCTCAGGAGATTGGGGCGAAGAGCGAGGATGTGCTGGAGATTTCTTAAGTACAGGGGAGAGGGAGGAGGGAGAGGGTTTAGAAGACGGGGAGTAAGGAGTAGAGCCCTCGCGCCCTCCTCGACCCCCCGTGGCCGCTGTCTTCTAGACCCTCTCCGCTCTTCCCTCTCCCCTGCTTTTTGGGCGTAGAGTTAAATGAGCGGAGGGCAGATGGCGGATGCGGAGCGGGTGACGGCGCGGCAGCGAGCTATTCTGACGGCCATTGTTGAGAGTTATATTGCGACGGGCGAGCCGGTGGGTTCGGGGACGATTGCGCGGCTGCAGTTGATCGATGGCGCGGGGCTGAGTCCGGCGACGGTGCGGAACGAGATGGCGGAGCTGGCGGAGGGCGGGTTGCTCGAACAGCCGCATACTTCGGCGGGGCGAGTGCCGACGGCGCGGGCGTTCCGGATGTATGTGGAGCAGCTGAGCGGCGGGGTTAATCCGAGGGTGGGACAGCTTTCTGCGCGGTCTCGCATGCAGATTGATTCGAGTTTTGTGGGTATCGCGGGAACGCAGGCCGTGCTGGAACGGACCTCGCATGTGCTGGCTACGCTTTCGAGCGGCGTCGGAGTGGCCATTGCAGCGGCGGGCGAGGGCGACATGCTGGAGCATGTGCATTTTTCGCGGCTTACGGCGGCCCGGGTGCTGGCTGTCGTCGTGACGCGGAGCGGGATGGTGCGGGACCGGGTGCTGGCGCTCGACCGCGACGTGACGGTGCGGGAACTGGAGGCCGCGGCGAATTTTCTGAATGAGAACTTTCGCGGCTGGAGCGTGGAGCGGGTACGGGCGGAGATTGGCCGCCTGGTGGAGCGGGAGCGGAATGAGTACCAGAAGCTGCTGACTTCAGTCCAGCAGCTTTGGGGCAAGGCGGTGCCGGAGGAGAGTGTGCCGGTGCAGACGGTATATGTCGACGGCGTGGCGAATCTGGTGGGCAGCCAGGAGGATCGAGAGCGGCTACGCGAGCTGCTCATGGCTCTGGAGGCGAAACAGCGGCTGGTGGAGTTGCTCAATGCTTACGTGGATTCTCGGCAGGAGAGCGTAAGGGTGGTGTTTGACCTGGAGGAGCATGCGCCGGAGATGTCGGGGATGGTGTTGATTGCGGCGCCGGCACGGATGGCGGGGGAGAATCGCGGCACGGTAGGGGTGATTGGGCCGAAGCGGATGCACTACGAGAACACGATGAATGCGGTCGGGTATATCGCACAGGTCTTCGACCGGATGCTGCATCCAACGGAGTGATTCCTGCCGACGCGTTGAGATGTGCTTTTCACGGCTGGCTTTGAGAAAATGGATGTTGGGGATCGAACGACTCCAGCTTTCGCTAATGGACCTGCGGCGAAACAGGGAACCGGTGAGAACCTCGTGCGTGGATGGGATACAGAGGGCTTCGGGATGAACGCCAGAGAGCAGTTCGCGCGATGGGCCCGGATGGGCAACAATGGAAGAGACAGCGTGAGGAGTGGTGACGAGATGGTTGATGAGAAAAGTGGACACGAGACGTTGGAGCCGGAGACTTTTGATGGCATGCAAGGGGAGCCGGTGAATGATCCCGGTCTGTTGTCGGCGGAACTGGAGCAGGTGAAGGGTGAGCGAGACCAACTGCTGGATCGTCTGGCACGGCTCCAGGCGGAGTTCGATAATGCGCGGAAGCGTGAGGTGAAGGAGCGTTCGGATTCCCGCGACTACACGATCTCGCATACCGTCGAGCCGTTTCTTGGCGTGATGGATAACTTTCAACTCGCGTTGAAGGCGGATGGGACTGCGGAGCAGTTGCGGGGCGGTGTGGAATTGATCTTGAAACAGATGGAAGATGCCTTGAAAGGGCTCAACGTGCAGGCGGTGGAGACGGTAGGGGCGCAGTTCGACCCTAGAATCCATGAGGCTTTGGGGAGCATCGAAACCAAGGAGTTCCCGGATCATCAGGTCCTTGAAGAGATTCGGCGGGGATATCGAATTCGCGAGAAGCTTTTGCGTCCGGCGCTGGTGAGGATTGCGGCGAATCCGGGGCAGGTTTCCGATTAGTGGCTGCAGTCAGCAGGTTGGCAAGGCAAGATACAGGCCGTTTCGGCTTGGCTTTTCGTTCGAGCCTTCGGTAGAGCAGAAGCCAGTTCGCGGTGGCGTTTGAGCGCGAGACCAAGGTTCTGGTCTATCCAAAGCTAACGAGCAAAAAGACATCGGCAAGAACCAAGCATTTGCAGTGGGAAGAGATCTCAAAGATATGGCGACGGCAAACGTGACGAAACTGGATTACTACGAAGTCTTGAGTGTTTCGCGGGATGCGAGCGATCAGGAGTTGAAGACGGCGTATCGCAAGCTCGCGATGCAGTATCATCCGGACCGGAATCCGGGCGATGCCGCTGCAGAGGAGAAGTTCAAGGAGTGCAGCGAGGCTTACCAGGTGCTGAGCGATGCGGAGAAGCGCGCCGCGTACGACCGGTATGGACATGCGGCTTTCCAGGGCGGCGGTGGCGGCGGAAATCCGTTCGCCGGGGGGTTCAACGGCAATGCGCAGGACCTTGGCGATATCTTCGGCGACCTGTTTGGCGAGATGTTCAACATGGGTGGCCAGAGCGGGCGCAAGGCTTCGCGGGTGCAGCGCGGGCGCGATCTTCGCTATGACCTGACGCTCGAGTTTGAAGAGGCTGTCTTCGGCAAGGAGAAGGAGATCACCATTCGCCGGATGGAGACATGCACGGACTGCAAGGGGACGGGGGCAGCGAAAGGCAAAGCTCCTGTGACGTGTTCGCAGTGTGGCGGCCGTGGGCAGCAGAGATTTCAGCAGGGTTTCTTTTCGGTGGCCAGGACGTGTTCGGCATGCGGAGGGACGGGGACGCTGATCGTCGATCCGTGCACGACGTGCCGGGGCGAGACGCGGGTGCAGAGCGAGCATACGATTCTGGTCAAGGTGACGCCAGGGGTGGAACAGGACACGCGGATTCGCTACCAGGGCGAGGGTGAGGCGGGCAAGTTTGCCGGGCCGGCTGGCGATCTTTACGTCGTTCTGGCGGTCAAGGCGCACAAATTTTTCGAGCGTGACGGCGATGACCTGCACTGCGTGATGCCGATTTCGTTTCCGCAGGCCGCGCTGGGAACGGAACTTGACCTTCAGACGCTCGAAGGGCCGGCGACGATCAAGATTCCTGAGGGAACCCAGAGCGGGAGGGAGTTTAAGCTGAAAGGGGCGTCCCGCATCTGAACTCGCATGGCAAGGGCGATTTGATTGTGGAGATCCGGGTGCAGACGCCGGGCAAACTGAACAAGCAACAGAAGGACTTGCTGCGGCAGTTAAGCGAGACGATGGTGGTGGAGAATGTGCCTACTTCTCGCGGGTTGTTCGACAAGATCAAAGAGGTGTTCAGCTAGGGGCGATCGGCGACTCGACGGTGGAGGAACGCGGATGAGAACAGATCTGGAGTGAAGATGTGGGCTGAGTGAGAGGCTCAAGACCGATCCGCACCGATGACACCGACTACGAAAGTTAAGGCGCGGCTCTCTGGCTGCGCCTTTGTCTTGCATTCGTCTTCTTGCGCTGCCGAAGCGATGATTGGGTAAGCAGGTTTCCTATGGGCAATTCGTTTTGGGGGATACGAACTGCATCTACTGTAGATGAGGAGACGCACACACATGCTGGCGGCGATTGGGCGGGCGCTGATGATGTCGTTGACGATGGGGTGGGAGATTCTTTGGGCGCTGATACTGGGTTTTCTGCTTTCGGCGGTGGTGCAGGCGGTGGTGTCGAAGGAGGAGATGTCGCGGCTGCTGCCGGATGACCGTCCGGAGACGATCTGGAAAGCTTGCGGGCTGGGGGCGGCGAGCTCGTCGTGCTCGTATGCGGCGGTGGCGCTCGCTCGGTCGATGTTTCGAAAGGGAGCGAACTTTACGGCATCGATGGCGTTTCAGTTTGCTTCCACGAATCTGGTGATCGAGCTTGGCATATTGCTCGCAGTGTTGATGGGGTGGCAGTTTGCGCTGGCCGAGTTCGTGGGCGGCCCCATTATGATCTGGGTGCTGGTGCTGTTGTTTCGGATGTTTCTACACAGGCCGATGGTGGATGCAGCGAGAGAACATGCGGACCGCGGAGTGCAGGGGAGGATGGAAGGGCATGCGGCGATGGATATGAGCGTCCACGGGGGGACGTTGTGGCAGCGGGCTACGTCCGACAAGGGCAGGACGGCGATCAGCCATTTCTTTGTGATGGACTGGGCTGCGGTGTGGCTGGACATTGGAGGCGGCCTCCTGATCGCAGGAGCGCTGGCGGCCTGGGTGCCGAAGCACTTCTGGCAGGCGTTTTTCTTTGCGGGGCATCCGGTGATGGCAAAGCTTTGGGGCCCTTTGGTGGGGCCGGCGGTGGCGATCGTCTCGTTTGTGTGCTCGGTGGGCAATGTACCGCTGGCGGCGGTGCTTTGGAATGGCGGGATCAGCTTTGGGGGCGTGATTGCGTTTCTGTTTGCGGATTTGATCATCCTGCCGATTTTGAATATCTACCGTAAGTACTACGGATGGAGGGTGAGCGCGTTTCTGTTCGTCACGTTCTATGCGGCGATGGCGGGAGCGGCGGTGGCGGTGGAGTTCATGTTCGGGGCGTTTCATCTGATTCCACAGCAGAGGAACGTGCGGGTGATGGAGGAGGCGATCTCGTGGAATTACACGACGTGGCTGAACATCGGATTTCTGGTGCTGGCGGGGTTGCTGGTGGTTCGTTTTCTACGAACGGGCGGGCCGGAGATGCTGCGGATGATGGGGTCGCCGCAGGGGGAGCATGCAGGGGGGAAACACCACTGAGGCTGCGAGCAGGTGCTCGGTGCGGTGGATTTAAGTGAGGTAGGTAGAGGCTATGGCGATTGCTGCGATGGCGGCCGTTTCAGCGCGCAGGATGCGGGGGCCCAGGGTGACAGGCTGCCACTCGTGTTGGGCGAAGAGGGTCATCTCTTCCGTGGTCCAGCCACCTTCGGGTCCGATGGATAGAGCTACGGACTCATAGCCCGCAGGCCTACGCTGCGCGTTAAGGACCTGGGTGAGGTTGGTCTCTTGTTCAGTTTCGCTGAGCAGGATACGAATGGGGCTTTGCTCGTGTTCGAGGGCGGTCTTGAGGGCCGTGGGGGCGGAGATTTCAGGGATGGTGGTGCGGCGGGATTGTTTGGAGGCTTCGAGCGCGATGCGGCGCCAGCGTTCGGAACGTTTGAGGGCTCCCTGCGCGAGGTGTTTTTCGGTTCGGCGGGCGAGGATCGGGGTGATGCGGGAGATGCCAAGTTCGGTGGCTTTTTCGATGGCCCACTCCATGTGGTCGAACTTGAAGACGGCGAGGAGGAGATGGAGGGGAAGCGCTGCATCGGATTCGAGTTCTTCGTGGAGCGTGAAGAGGACGCGGGCGTCATTGGGCCCGCTGCCGAAATCTACTCGGGTGATTTCGGCGCGGTAGAGGAACCCGCCGGCGACTAAGTCGTAGATCTGGCCCGGTTGAGCGCGAAGGACACGGGCGAGGTGGGCGGCCTGATCTCCGCTGAGCGAGGCCGTGCCGGGGGCTGCGGTGGTCTTTGAAATTGTCCAGTCGTCAGCGATCCAGCGGCGGCGTGTCATGGAGAGGTTGGACGCTTATTGCGCGGTGGGGGGCGGGGGAGGGCTATTGGGATTCTTAATGGCTTCGCTGGCGCGGGTGATGGTGACGTCCTGCTTGCCCTGATGGTAGAGGTCGACATGGAGGACGGCGACCTGGCGGTGGTCCCAAACGTCCAGGGTGACGGGGAAGTGGAGAAGAATCATACCTTGAGCAGTGTCTCCGGGGTTGATCATGGTCTCGCGGAGGAGCGGCGCGGAGGCTAGCGGCTTGAGTTCGGGAAAGGAGGTGAAGACATTGGGGAGGTCGCGCTCTTCAATGGCGCTGGTTTCAATCTGCTGTCCTTCGGCGGTGGTAAGGGTGGCAGTGAAGTCCTTGAGGAAGAGCGGAAGGCGGAGGTTGTCGATGACCCGTAGATTGGTCAAGACATAGAGGTCGTCCTGGGCGGTGTCGCGACCGACGACGATAGAGTCGGATTTGAAGACGGTATGGACGGGGTAGAGGATGGTGCGAGTGATGAGGAGATTCGCGATGGTCATGGGGGTATTGCGAATGACCGTGGCGATAAGGACTCCCATGACGAGAAAGGCGAGGAGCACGGGGGCCAGGAGGTTGCGGCGTACGGGTTGGGCGAACTTCGGTTCGGTCACAGGCATGAGGATAACAAGGGCGACAGCGCATCAGGAAGGAAAACCGGAGGCTTTACGACATGGCGCTAACTGCTGATACACGGTATCATGCCGCGCGATTTTGCCGGGCCGTATGGTTGGACCACTGAGTCTCAATCGCGACGGACGGCATACTCTTCAAGGAGAACGGTGATGAGAGCGGCGGTAGGGACGGAAACGAGCGCGCCCACGACGCCGGCCAGGGCGGTGCCGAGGAGGAGGGCCACGAGGACGGTGAGGCCCATGAGATTGACGCTGGACCGCATGATGCGTGGGATAAGAATGGCGTTTTCGATGTTGACGTAGATGGCGTAGAAGATGAGGACGCCGGCCATCTTGGTCCAGGAGTCGATGGCAGCGATGATGGCGACGAGGAGGATGGTGACGACTCCGCCGGCGATGGGGATGATATTGAGCAGGCCCATGAGGAAGCCGAGGAGAATAAAGTAGCGGACGTGCAGGATGCCGAAGACAATGGTGCTGGTGATTCCGAGGATGAGCATGAGCAGGCCCTGACCGAGGAGCCATTTGCTGATTTTGCGCTCAGCTTTTTTCAGGGTGCGGTCGAGGCGGGTGCGCTGGTCACGGTGAAAGAGCGAGAGGAAGAACTGGTAGGCATGTTCGCCTTCGAGCATGAAGTAGACGCAGAGGAAGGAGGCGGTGAGGATGTCGAAGATGTGGGAGAGCCAGTTGGGCAGCGAGGTGAAGAGATACGAGGCGGTGGCGGCGAGGCCGTTCTCGGCGCGCTGTGCGAGGGTGTCGATGCCAAATCTGTTCGCCAGGGGAAGTCTGTTGATTTTGGCAACGACGCCGGGGATGCGCTGGGGCAGGTCGGAGGAGAAGTTGCGGAGATCGCGGAGGACCGGCGGAAGTCCGCTGGTAAAGAAGGCAGTAAGGAAGAGGCCGAAGACGACGATGAGGATGATGATGGCGACGGCGCGGGAGGGATGGTAGCGACCGATTCTGGATTGCCGGATGCGGTTGACGATGGGCATCAGAACGACGGCGAAGAGGGCGCTCACGTAGAGAATCTCGATCTCTTTGACCAGATCCCAGGCGAGGGCGAGGAGAAGCAGGACGAGAATGGTGAAGAGGATGTAGCCGTGGACTGCGGCGCGGGATCGCTTCTGGTCTGGAGGGAGTTCCGGGGAGTTGAGGTCGGGGACTGAGGTGGCCAGCGCGTGCTCCTGGGGATACCGTGCGGAATCCTGAATTGGGAGTGATGTTCGGGTGTACCGAGTATTAGATGCTGAAAGTTTGCGCTTCGAGCGCTCAGGTGCGGGAGTGCGAAATTTGGTTCAGGGCGGTGAGGATGGACTGGACAGTGTCGCCGGGAGTGAGACCGGCGGTTTGGACGGTGAGGCCGGCGAGGCGCTGATAGAGGGGATGGCGGCGGGCGAAGCGGAGCTGGGCTTCGGCTGGGTCGGTGAGGACGGGGCGGGCGTTCGGGTTGCCGAGATCCTGGAGGACGCAGCGGTCGAAGAGGGTAGGAAAGGGCGCGTCGAGGAAGATGGTGAAGACTCCGGGGTTCACTTGAAGGAGCGCCTGATTCGCGATTTCTTCGGGGGTGCCTCCGCCGAGGGCGAGAACGATGTGGGCGCGGCTGAGAGCGCTGGCCAGGGCGGTGGATTCGAGGCGGCGGAAACGGGCTTCGCCGTGGCGCTCAAAGAGCTGGGGGATGGTAACGCCGGTGCGCTGCTCGAGGTGGGCGTCGAGATCGAGGAAGCTCCAGCCGATATGAGAGGCGAGAAGGCGTCCGATGGTGGATTTGCCAGCCCCCATGAAGCCTGTGAGGACCAGGCGCTTGAGATGAGGGGGGAGGCGCGCCGCTGTGGTGCGTTGGGCTTCGGTCCGCGTATTGGGCTGGATGGGTGTCATCGCCTCTCCCAGTCTATTGCGTGCTGGATGAGGAGCATGAAAAAGCGGCTACGCCGTGTTTGTCACAGCGAATACCAGCCAGATATATCCGGTCAAAAAAGTCAGAATAAAGAGCTATATCCTAGACAGTTTACCGTCGGGGTGGATCGTCGTCCTCGTCGGGGTTGGGTTGGTGGAGCTTGGTCTGAATGTTGCTCCAGACGGTGTCGCTGGGTTCGTAGCCAGGGGCGAAGAGGCTGCGAGCGGTGTCGGCGATGGCCTCCAGGTCGCGAACGAGGGCGGCGCAGTCGGGATTTTTGGCGAGAAAGGTCTGGAGGCGCGGGTCGGTGCTGACGTGGCCGTCGCCGTTGGAGAAGAAGTCGGGGAGGTACTGCTCGAAGTCGGCAGGGGACATTGTGTCGAAGTCGGGCATGTTGGTGTTGGGCCTGGTCTCGAACTTGCTTTCAGTCATAGGGCCATCTCCTTCAGGCTGTCGGGCTGAGTGGACGGCTGCGGATGACGGAGCAGTTCGCGGAGCTTGAGGCGGGCCTTATGCAGTTGGGATTTGCTGTTGCCTGTGGAGCAGTCGAGCATGGTGGCGATCTCGTTGTGCTCGAAGCCTTCGACATCGTGGAGGACGAACACCATGCGGTAGCCCGGAGGCAGGGAGGCGACGGCCCGCTCGAGAGCTACCCGGTCGACTGAGCCGCTGAGGAGGATGTCTTTGCTGCCAAAGTCACGTTTGGGGGCGTCGTCCTCGGATGGATTGATTGTCTCTTCGAGAGAGACGAGGTTGAGCCCTTTTTTACGGAGATGCATGAGAACGAGGTTGACGGTGAGGCGGTGCAGCCAGGTGGAGAACGCGGATTCGCCGCGGAAGCTGCCGATCTTGCGGAAGAGATGGAGGAAGGCTTCCTGGGTCATGTCTTCGGCTTCGGAGACATTGCCCAGCATGCGTAGGCAGAGCGTGTACACGCGGCGTTTGTGCAGCGCATAGAGCCGGGAAAAGGCTAAGGCGTCTCCGTTCTTCGCGGCCTCGATGGCTTCGGCTTCGCCCGCGATGGGCGGGTTGCGTTTGAAGACGCCGGGGGTGGGACTGGTTTGGGTCATAGGTAGGCCTTGGAGGTCCATAGCGAGACTCCGGACTTTTTCTGATTCACCGTTAAGTTGTCGCCTGCTTGGAGCCTACTGCAAACGGAATCATTGTGCGTAGTTGGTTGGACTGAAAGTCCGGTGGAAAGGTTGTGTGGATTGGTGATGGGAAACGGGTTGCGCGCCTTTTTGGCTTTTCGCCGGGCCCCGGCGTAAGGGCGGCAACAGCAAGCGCCATATGCAGCGATAACTCCGCTTCAAGCGTTGAGAGAGCGCGGTTTCGGTCGAGAGGCCGACCTATTTCCGTGGAGTGCCTGCATAGAATTACGAGCCGATGAAGCGGGTGTAGAGGGAGCGGGCGACAATAGTGTCGGCAGTACCCTGGATGATGGCGCGGCCGTCGGCGAAGAGGGTGAGGGTGTGGGGGGGACGGTCGAAGCGGAGGAGGAGATCGTTGTAGCGGACGCGGCCGTGGGGGGTGAGGCGGGCGCTCATGGCGGCGAAGTCGACGGGGCGGTGGTGCTCGTGGATCTGGACGGAGTTGCGGCCGCAGAGGGTGATGTGGGGACGGCCTTCGCCAGCGAGGTGGGAAAAGATCCGTTGGCCGCAGACGGTGCAGGCGGGGTTGGGGGTGGAGGCGGCGATCTCGCTCCGTTCGTTGGTCCAAAGATCGTGAGAGAGGAGAGTGCGGCGCATGAGGTGAGGCTGGTGGGTGAGGAATTTGAGAGCCTCCGTGACCTGGAGGGAGGCGGCGAGGTTGACGGCGGTGGAAAGGATTCCGGAGGTATCGCAGGTTTCTACTGGGCCGGTGGGGGGCTTGGGGAAGATGCAGGCCAGGCAGGGAGTAGGGACTAGAGAGTAGGGAGTAGAAGGCTCTTCAGTGCTCGCTGCGGGGTTTGGTCTGGGGAGGATGTTCATGGTGGCGGCATAGGCGCCGATGGCGGCGGTATAGATCCAGGGTTTGGATTGCTGAACGGCGTAGTCGTTGAGGAGGTAGCGAGCCTCAAAGTTGTCGGTGGCATCCAGAATGAGTTGCGCAGGGGCCAGGAGTTCGTGAATGTTGGCGGGGACCAAATCGGCGATGCGGGGATGGACAGTAATCGAGGAGTTGAAGAGGGCGATCTTGCGGCGGGCGGCTTCGGCTTTGGGGAGGGAGTCGCTGGCGTCGGCTTCGTCGAAGAGAACCTGGCGCTGGAGGTTGGACGGTTCGACGAAGTCACGGTCGATGAGGGTGAGGGTGCCGACGCCGGCGCGGGCAAGAAGCGAGGCAGAGGCAGCGCCGGTAGCTCCGACGCCTAAGATGGCGACGTGGGCGGAGGCCAGGAGAGACTGGCCTGCGGGGCCGATGCCCGGGAAGAGAATCTGACGAGAGTAGCGGTCCTGATCGGAGATGCGGGGTTCGTTCAGCGGGCTCATTGCTCTGGGGCTCGGGTGCGAGTTGCTGTCGGGGGAGCTTTCGGGTTCGGGCATGAGTGGGGCGATTGCGCCAAAATGCGCTGCTCTTTCGTAGTATAGGGAAGGATCGCAGTGAGGGGGCGGGCAGATGCGGCTATTACCCCTTTGGCATCCAACTGGCGATGGACCGCGTGCGTTAGATGGATCGTGCATGAGACGGGGTCTGTGATCCGCGTGCGGTTCCGCGAGAGAGCAGCAGTTTGTAATGGTTCGGAATTTCAAGTTCAGGAAATTGTGGGTGGATGTTTGCATCAGGTGCAACAAGTTCGGATGCCGTTGCCCGGTTGGTTGAAGCGTTGGCGGTTTGCGGGGATGTGGGCTGGTCTAATGGTGGTGGTGCTCCGAGTGGCGGCGGGGCAAGGAGTGCCGGCGGCCTCTACACCTGCGCAGACGAGCACGACCGTGAACTCGCGTGCGGCTTCAGCGACGCCGGCGCAGACGGAGAAGACCGCGAAGCCGGGAGCGTCGACCAGCGATGACGTGACGGCGGCGCAGGTGGGTCCGGGGCTGACGACGACGGTGTGGGATTGGAAAGGGTTGCTGGTCGAGAAGATTGTGTTCGAAGGAGTGACCTTCGACGCGACCGATACGCTACCGAGCGAACTGGCGCAGAAGACGGGCGAACCGCTCGATCCGTCGAAGGTGCGGGCGAGCCTGCGGCGGCTATTTGCGAGCGGACGGTACCGGGATATCGAGGTGCGGGGAGTGCGGCAGGGCGATGCGGTGACGCTGATCTTCGCCGGGCCGCCGCGGTATTTTGTGGGGCGCGTGACGATTGCGGGAGTGAAGAGCGAGCGGCTGACGTCATTACTTGAGTTTGGCACGAAGCTTTCACCAGGGACGGCCTTCAGCGAATCGGAGATTGCAGTTGGGAGCGATGGGATCAAAGAAATTCTGCAGCAACAGGGCTACTACGAACCGAAGGTGTCCGCGAAGCAGGAAACCGACGAAGCCGGTCATCAAGTAAATGTAACGTACACAGTTGCAATTGGACCGCAGGCTCGGGTGGGTCAGGTGTCGGTGGAGGGAACGGACGGAGGATTGACTCCGGAGGAGTTTCGCAAGAAGGGAAAGCTGAAGCAGGGCAGCAAGGTGAGGCGCGAGACGGCGAGCAATGCGCTGGACCGGCTGCGGAAGCTTTATCAGAAGCGAGACCGGCTGGAGGCGACGGTGACGCTGCAGAAGTCGACGTATGTGGAGTCGCGCAAGCAGGTGGACTACGAGTTCCGCGTGGTGGAGGGACCGGAGGTGAAGGTATCGGTGGAGGGAGCGAAGATCGCGAAGTCGCGGCTGCATCTGCTGGTGCCGATTTACGAGGAGGGAACGATCGACAACGATCTGTTGAACGAAGGGGTGTTCAACATTCGAGATTTCGAGCAGCAGCAGGGGTACTTCGACGCGAAGGTGGCGGTGAAGGAGATTGGACAGGGAACGGCGTCGGCGAGCGTGGTTTTTACGGTGGAGAAGGGAATCAAGCACAAGGTTATTGCGGTGGATCTGAAGGGCAACAAGTATTTTACGGACGATCTGCTGCGGGACCGGATGCGCGTGCAGAAGGCGAATCTGTATCAGCGCAGCGGGCGGTACAGTCCGGCACTGGTGGCGGCGGATGTGAGCTCGATCCAGTCGCTGTACCGGGCGAACGGCTTCGATGATGCGAAGGTGACGACGGAGGTGAAAGATGAGTCGACTTCGCCGAATGGCCGGAAGATGAAGGTGGGTGAGATCGAGGTGACTTACAACATCGTCGAGGGTCCGCAGCAGAAGTTTGGCAAGGTGTCGCTGGTGGGTGTAGATGCGAGCCGGACACATGATGTGAGGAGCTTGCTGAATACGGAGGGGGGACAGCCGTTTTCGCTGGTGACACTGGCGGGCGATCGCGACACGGTGTTGCAGTATTACCTGGCGCATGGGTTCGAGCAGGTGAAGGTGGAGATCAAGCAGACCAAGGAGAAGGCTGGCTCGGACAAGACGGACGTGGCGCTGAATGTGACCGAAGGGCAGCAGGTGTTCGTGAATCATGTACTGCTGTCGGGCGTGGAGTACACGAAGCCGAAGCTGGTCGAGTCGCAGGTGCGGGTGCAGGCAGGCGATCCGCTGGATCAGACGGCGCTCCTGCAGACGCAGCGAAATTTGTACAACACGGCACTTTTCAACGAGGTGGTGGCGGCGGTACAGGATCCGGCAGGCGATGCTCCACAGAAGAATGTTCTGCTGCAGTTGACGGAGGCGAAGCGTTGGGACGTGACGTATGCGTTCGGCTTCGAGGCGCAAACGGGAGCGCCGGTGCAGGGCTCGATCTCGGAGGCCTCGTGCATTCTGCTGGGGCTCAATCCGTGCAATGTGTCGCAGCAAGGCAAGACGGGAGTGAGTCCGCGAATCGGGCTGGACGTGTCACGCATCAACCTGCGCGGTACCGATGATTCGCTGACGCTGCATACGACGTATGGATTGCTGGAACAGGTAGCGACGCTGACGCTGACGAATCCGCATTTGTACGGGAGCAGGAACTTTACCGCGGCGATCTCGGGCGGCTATTCGAACGTGCAGGACATCACGACGTTTCAGGCCTCGACCCTGCAGGGCGATCTGCGGGTGACGGAGAAGGTGAAGCGGAAGGACACGTTTATCTATGATTTTCTCTATCGCAGGGTGGCGGTGAACCCGGCGAGTCTGGCGGTCTCCGCAGACCTGATTCCTCTGCTGTCGCTGCCGGTGCGGGTGGGCGGCCCGCAGTTGACGTGGTTCCACGATACGCGGCAGCCCGGACCGCTGGACGCAGTGAAAGGAAACTACACGTCACTGCAGGCGTTTCTGGCGAGCTCGAAGTTTGGCTCGCAGGTAGGCTTCGGAAAGCTGGATGGAACGAACTCGACGTACTACCGGTTCGGTAAAGAGAAGTATGTCTTTGCGCGGGAGACGCGGCTCGGGTATGAGCAATCTTCGGGTGTGAACCCGAACCTGACGAATGCGGCGTGTGTAGGGATTTTGCTGACGACTAATCCCAGCTGCATCGCTGTGCCGCTTCCGGAGCGCTTGTACGCAGGGGGGGCAAACTCGCATCGTGGGTTCCCGATCAATGCAGCCGGGCCCAGGGACCTGCAGACGGGCTATCCGGTGGGAGGAACGGCGGTGTTCGTGAATACGTTCGAGATGAGGTTGCCGCCGCCGACGCTTCCCTATGTAGGTACAAGCGTGAACTTTGTCATCTTCCACGATATGGGGAACGTGTTTCAGAACGGTAAGGATATGTTTCCGAGCTTTCTGCGATTCAATCAGCCGAACAAGCTGACGTGCGCGAACGTATCGACGAAGATCGGGACGTGCGACTTCAACTATTTTTCTCATGCGCTGGGGCTGGGAGCGCGCTATGCGACGCCGGTGGGTCCGATCCGACTGGACTTCAGCTACAACCTGAATCCTCCGGTGTATCCGGTGATCTACGACTTTTACAGCAACCCTCCGCATGAGGCTCAGGCTGGGCACTTCAACTTCTTCTTCAGCATTGGGGAGAGCTTCTAGATGCAGATTCGGCACAATGCGACGGCTGGGTGGAGGCGTGCGGCGGCTGCGTTTGCGGCGGCGTGCTGGTTGACGGCTCCGTGCGCATTGGCGCAACCGGCCGGCGTGAAGGTCGTGGATGCGGTGCCACAGGGTGTGGTGCTGGATCGTGTGGTGGCTGTGGTGGATGGAGATCTGATTCTGGAGAGCGATGTCGATGCGGAACGGCGGTTTGAGGAGATACAGCCGTATCGCGGCCGACGGACGGAGTATTCGCGAACGGAGACGATCGAGCGGCTGGTGGACAGGACGTTGATTGAGCAGCAGGCGGCGCTGGAGGCTGAGACATCGGTGAGCGATGAGGCTCTAGATGCTCAGCTTGCGAGAGTGCGGAAGGACATTCCTGAGTGCAAGCAGTATCACTGCGAGACGGAGGCAGGGTGGACGAAGTTTCTTGGTGACCACGGATTCACCATGCAGGAATTTAAAGAGCGATGGCGGCAGCGCATGGTGCTGCTGAAGTTCATCGAGGTACGGTTTCGCAATGGGATCACGATCTCGGATGAGGAAATTAAGAACTACTACGAGAAGACGATGCTGCCGGAGTATGCGAGACGGCATGTGACGCCGCCCGCGTTGGAGACGATCTCGAAGCGGGTTGAAGAGGTGCTGCTGCAGCAGCGGGTGAGCGCGCTGCTGGGGGATTGGCTGAAGTCGCTGCGGGCGCAGGGAAGCGTGCGGATCATGACTCCGGGGGAGGCATCGTTGTGAGCGACCTGGAGAAGAAGCTGACGGAGAAGAAAGAGCATCTGGATGCGGCGGTGGCCGCGAAGGTGGCGAAGGTGAAGCGCTCGCTGGCGACGCGGATGGGACGGGCGGTGGCCTGGACTGTGATCGGGTTGGTGGAGCTTCTGATCGTGGTGCTTACTATCCTTGCGTGGTACACGACGACACCCGGATTCAACCGGCGTGTGGCCGCAGAGGTGGTGAAGGTTCTGGGAGATGCAACCGGAGGAAAAGTTGAGTTGGGGAAGGTTACGGTCGATCTTCGCCATCTGGCGATCGAGGCGGATGGGCTGGTGATTCATGGGACGGAGGCGCCTGGTGAAGCGCCTTATCTTGCGGTGGACACTGTCGTTCTGCGGGTGAGGATATTCAGTCTTTTCTCGCATGTGGCGGGGGCGGGGATTGTGTCACATGTTCGCCTGAGCTATCTCGGTGTGGTGCATCCGCGGATTCACTTGATTGTCGATAAGGATGGCAAGACGAACCAGCCGGTGCCAAAGCATCCGAGCACAAGCAAGACTCCGGTGACCGATACGTTGCTGGATTTGAAGGCACAACAGGTCGTGCTGACGAACGGAGTTGCTCTGGTGAACGATCGTGCGATTCCGTTCGACGTAGCGGCGCGCGATCTGGATGCCGAGGTTCACTACCTTGCATCTACCGACCGGTATGGTGCGACGATCGATCTAAACGATCTGCGGACGAAATTGGACGATCAGGCAGAGGCGCAGTCGACGCTGCATGTAGGGGTGCAGTTAGGCCGCGACATGGTGGAGCTGAAGCGATTCGACTTTACGAGCGGAAAGAGCTCGATGCTGAAGGCGACTGGGAGTATTGCAGACTTCGCAAAACCACGGTGGCAGGCGAAGGTGAAGGGTTCGCTTGAGCTGAAGCAGCTATCGGTGCTGGCCGATGTAGCTGGACTGAATGCCGGAACCGTCGATCTGGACTTGAACTCACACAACTGCGAGACGACGCCGGTGGCGGCGCAGAAGCATTCTCACTTCTGGCAGTTGCGCCATCCGAAGGAATCGGTCAAGCCGGGAACGAAGACGCTTCCGCCCGATCCGGACTGTGTGGCGGGATATCTGCTGGTGGGCACAGCGAGGATTCACAAGGCGTCTTATCAGGACGAGTATGTCCGTCTACAGGGTGTGGATGGCGGGGCGATGCTGCATGTGACGCCGGCTCGGCTTTTGCTGACTGCTCTGACAGGATCTCTTCCAGGCGGCGGGAGTGCGGCGGGGGAGCTGCGAATCGAGAACTGGCTGGGTGAAGCGCCGTCGACGGATGTGACGGCGAGTTCGCCGACGACGAAGGCCGCGGTGACGACGGCGAATGCGTCCGCGAATTCGGTGGGGGCAAAGGAGCCGGTGAGGGGGCCGGTGAAGACGCCGCAGGTGCAGACGGCTCACGCTTACCTGGTGGCGACGCTGGCGAAGATTCCGCTGCGGACGATTATGGATGTGACGGCGCCGAAGAACTATGGAGATCTTGGCTTCGATACGGCCGTGAGCGGGCCGGTGAAGGTGGAGTGGGGAGGGCCGGCGAAGAATATCGCGGATACGGTGGAGGTGGATGGAGACCTTACGTTTGCGCCGACAGGAATCAAGCGCAGGGGAGCGCTGAACGATGTTCCGGTGTCGGGCCATACACTGGCGCACTACACTGGACGCAACGAAACCGTGCTGATCCAGAAGGTCGCACTCGAGACGCCGGGAACGAGTCTTGACGCCTCGGGAGTGCTTGGGGTGAATGAGGGCGATCCCCTGACGGCGCTGAGGGTGGATCTGACAGTACATAATCTTTCGGAGTACAACCAGCTGCTGACGACGCTCGATCTCGAGGCGAATGGAAAGAGAGGCCGGGCGGCGATCCCGGTGGAGTTGCATGGAGCGATGCAGTTCAATGGGACGGCGCGAGGGAAGATTGCAAATCTGGATGTGAAGGGACATTTGCAGGCGGAGAATGCGGAGTTCGCTCTGGGGACCACGGATGTGCTGCTTGATTCGGTGGTGACGGATGCGGAGTACTCGCCGAACACGGGCGTTGCGGTTGCGAGTTCGACGATCAAGCGAGGGACGGCGGTGTTGAACCTGGTGGGAACGATCGAGCCGCGTAAGGTGATGTCGCGGCGCGGGGTGGCGACGTTTGTGTGGGATGAAGGTTCTGCGATCGATGCGAGCGCACAGCTTGCCGATGCGTCGGTGGAGGATGTGCTGCAGATCGCGGGGCAGCAGGCGAAGGTTCCGTTGACTGGAACGATTGCGCTGAACGGCCATGCGGCGGGGACGCTGAAGCATTTGAGCGGAGGAGGTCACGTTTCCCTGAGGGATGGCGTGGCGTATGGCGAGCCGTACGACTCGGCGGTGGCGGACCTGACGGTGCAGGGCAAAGACGTTGAGGCCGCGAACGTGGTGTTGAAGCTGCCAGGGATGCAGGTAGCAGGCAACGGCGGGTACGACATGGCGAGCGAGCATCTGCATGGACACGTCGAGGCGCGGCATGTGGTGCTGTCGAAGCTGGCGGTGGTGCAGCGGGCAAAGACGGATGTGGACGGAGTCGTGAATATCGAGGCGGATGCAAACGGAACCTTGCAGCAGCCCGGCGTGAAGGCGAACCTTACGTTGACGGGCGCGACGTACAAGAGCAAGGGCATCGGCGAGGCTGCAGTGGAGGTTCATAGCACGGGGACGACGATGTTCTTCTCGGCGAAGTCGACGCTGGTGGGGGCGAAGGTGGATGGCGGAGGACAGATGGAGCTGACCGGGGACTATCCTGCACAGGCGAAGATGACGGTAACGGGTCTGGATATCGGCAAGCCGCTGGAGATGTTCGGGCCGGGAACGATGAAGGCGCAGTCGCTGATCGACGGCGTGGCGACGGTGAACGGGCCGCTGAAGACGCCGAAGGCGCTGCGCGGGCAGGCGGAGTTGAACCAGTTCGACGTCAAGCTGCAAGGCGTTGAGTTGAAGGCGGCCGAGCCGCTCCGCGTGGGCCTGAACGATGGCGTTGCGACACTCGAGCAGGTTCACATCATCGGACAGGATACCGATATGAGGGCAAGCGGGACAGCCCAGGTGTTCGGTGCAACCGATCCGAAGGGAGGGAAGCTGGACATCAAGGCGACGGGCAGCATCGGCGTGGCACTGCTGCATACGTACGACGACAACATTCTTTCGAGCGGCAAAATGGACTTCAAGATCGCCGCTGGCGGAAGAGTGAGCAATCCAGCGCTGACGGGAACGGTGCAGTTCGAGAATGTGAACGTTGCGATGGACGGGATACCAAATGGTCTTAGCAATATGCACGGGACGCTGGTCTTCAACAACGACCTGCTTCAGGTGCAGAACCTGACCGCGACGACTGGAGGAGGCACGCTGAATATTGGCGGGTCGATCCGTTACAAGAAGGGTCTCTATGCCGACCTTTCGGCGGCGGGGGACGTGGTCCGGGTGAGGCTGTATGGACTGAGCACGACGGCCAATGCGAAGCTGAAGCTGCAGGGCGGACCGCAGGGATTGCTGCTGAGCGGGTCGATTCTGATTACGCGATTCGGAATAGGGCCGGATGTGGATCTTGCGGCGTTCGGAGGAGCGGGTGGTTTGAGTGTGCCTCCCGATCCGAGCTCGCCATTGAACAAGATTCGATTCGACGTGCATGTGACGAGCGCGCCGCAACTGGATTTTCAGAACTCGTACGCCAAGCTGGCGGGGACGGTGGACCTGAGATTGCGCGGGACGGCCGCAGTGCCGTCGGTGCTGGGGCGAATCGAGATCAATGACGGAAGCGCGACGTTCGCAGGAACGAAATATCAATTGCAGCGCGGAGAGATCTACTTTACCAATCCGGTGCGGATTGACCCGATCATCGATCTGGACGCAACAGCTCAGGTGGAGAACTACGACATCACCGTTGGTGTGCATGGAACAGCGACCAATCTGAAGCCGACGTACCGTTCGGAGCCGCCGCTGAGCGAGAGCGATGTGTTTGCACTGCTGGCGCTGGGACGGACGCAGGAGGAGGCGCAACTCTATCAGGAGCAGCAGGTTCAGATGGGCGCCGACCCGACGACGAGCGCGCTGTTGGGCGGGGCATTGAACGCGACGGTGAGCAACCGAGTGGAGAAGCTGTTTGGCGTGGGGAGTGTGAAGATCGATCCGGCGTTTATCGGGACGCTTGGCAATTCGTCCGCGAGGATCACGGTGCAGCAGCAGATCTCGCGGCAGATCACGGCAACGTTCGCCACGAACGTGAATGAGACCGCGCAGCAGTTGATCCAGGTGCAGTATGACCTGAATCACGATAACGCGATTGTGGTAACGCGCGATGAGTCGGGCGTATTCAGCGTGGTCTACAAGCTGCGGAGACGGTATCGATAGAGATTCGAGCGCGATCGAAGCGCAGCCTGTGATGGGCTTGCATCGAAAAGCAAGTAAGGCTGCGGAAGACTTTAGGGAGAACGATATGACGTGGAAGATTCCGGCACGAGGTGCTGCATTCGTTGGGTTGACGGGCGTGTTGATGCTGTGCGGACTGTCTGCGCAAACCCCGGTGAGAAGTAATGGGAGTGGGACAGGCGCTAACAGCGGGCCGAACGACGCACAAATCGAAGCGGATGTGACGAAGGCGCTCGAAGGCGCGAGGTTCAAGGATGTGAAAAGTTCGGTGCAAAACGGTGTGATTACGTTGACCGGAACGGTCGATCTGTACAGCGCGAAGCTGGACGCGGACAATCGCGCACATCATCGCAGGAACGTGAAGGGCGTGGAGAATCTGATTGCTGTGGTGTCGGCGCCGATCGAGGATGTTACGCTGCGGGACAAGTTGGCGGAGAAGCTGGCGTATGACCGGGTGGGGTACGGAACGACGGCGTTCAATGCGTTTACGATCGGCGTCCAAGACGGAGTCGTGACGCTTGGGGGAACAGCCTATGGACCGATGGACAAGGACTCCGCGATCAGCCTGACGGAAAATTATCCCGGTGTGAAGGACGTGATCGACAACATCGATGTGGCTCCGGTTTCGCCGATGGATGATCGAATCCGCCTGGCGGAGGCTCGTGCGATCTACGGTGTACCACAGTTGAACAAGTATGCGATCGATCCCGCGAAGCCGATTCGGATTACAGTTGTGAACGGAGATGTCACGTTGTCCGGGGTGGTGGATAATGAGTCGGACAAGAACGTTGCGAATCTGCGGGCCAATGGAGTGCCGGGGGTACACAAAGTGGTGAACAACCTGCAGGTCATCAGCGATACCGAAGAAAAGCCCCAGAGTTAACGCTGATTGCAAGCATTTGTCCGGGTGCGCCGCACTTCCAAGTCACAACTCTTTTACCATGGAGAGATGGCCTCGTTGTGGAAGAGCACGGTGGTGACCCTTGAGATGATCAAGTGGGAGCATTCGGTGTTTGCGTTGCCGTTTGCGTTGACGGGAGCAGTGCTGGCGGCGGATGGCTGGCCTTCCTGGCGGGTACTCGGATTGATCGTGGTGTGCATGGTGACGGCGCGGTCGGCGGCGATGGCCTTCAACCGGCTGGTGGATGCGAAGCTCGATGCGGCAAATCCGCGAACGGCGATGCGTGCGTTGCCCGCGGGCGCATTGAGCCGCGGATTTGTTGCGGGATTTGTTGTGGTTTCGTCGTTGCTGTTCCTGGTGAGTGCGGCAATACTAAACCGCTTGACGCTGGAGCTAGCGCCTCTTGCACTGGCGGTGGTGCTGCTCTACAGCTATATGAAGCGGATTACGCGTTGGTCGCATGTGGTGCTTGGACTGGCGCTGGGAATTGCGCCTTCGGCCGCGTGGGTTGCGGTGCGCGGCTCGCTGGATGCAAGGATTCTGGTGCTTACGTTTGCCGTGCTGCTGTGGGTGGGAGGGTTTGACGTGCTGTATGCGTGTCAGGACTTCGAGCATGACCGCGCGGTGGGACTCAATAGCGTTCCACAGGCGTTCGGACTGACGGCGGCGTTCTGGATTGCGCGAGCGATGCATGTGGGGATGCTGCTGATGCTCTGCTGGCTGATCGGGCTTTTTGGCCTGGGCAAGATCGCTATGTTTGGGGTTGCGGTCGTCGCGATCTTACTGCTCTATGAACATTCCATCATCTCGCCGCGCGATATGCGGCGGATGGATGCGGCGTTTTTTACGTTAAACGGGGTGATCTCGGTGGTGTTTTTCGGGTTCGTCGCGGCGGATGTCCTGATGCGGCGATGAAAAAGCCCGTCGCCAGGACGGGCTCTTCCGGTTGATGACTTTTCCGGGAGTGAAAGGACCTCACGAGCGGGGCTTTCTCAGCGCTCGTGATCGCGCTTGACGTTGTCGAGTTTTTCGTTGATGGAATCGCGGGTTCTTTCCGCGGCTCCGGCGATGCTTTCGCGGGTGTTATGGGCCGACGTTTCAGCGCGGTCTCTGAGCCGGTCGCTCTCGGCGCGGGCGCTGGCGGCGTGATCATCCCGTACAGTCTGGGCGGTGTCCTTGGCGTTGCCCCAGGTCTCCTTGGCTGCGCCTTTCACCTGGTCCGCGGTTCCGGAGTTTGCGAGTTTTTGATTGCCTACGGCCTCGCCCACGGACTGCTTGATTTTTCCTGCTACCTGGTCGAATTTTCCTGATACCTGCTCTGAGTTCATGACATTGCTCCTTGATACGGAATTGCGGGGAGGGCTTTGGTTGAGTTGCGGTTTGGATGCGGTTAGAGTGCTCGCCTACCCGACATCAGGTTGAAGATGAGAAGAATGACGGCGAGGACCAGAAGGATGTGTATCCAGCCTCCCAGCGTGTAGCTACTTACGAGGCCCACGAGCCAAAGAACAAAAAGAATGATCGTGATGGTCCAAAGCATGGTCGTTCTCCTGACGATTGCCGGTTTATCTCCCCGGTTCGCGATATTTGCTAGGGCGAGCATTGCGCCTGCTGTTGGTAAGTTGCCGGGCGGGGCATGGGGGTTGCCGGTGCTGGAGAATAAAATGTGGGCAGTTGATTACGAATGATCGAGGGCTATGGATTGAAAGTGGCGATTCAGGGGGAGTTAGGTTCGAACAGCCACATGGCTGCGGCGGCGATGCTGGATGCGGCGTGCGGCCTTGAGATTGTTCCGTGTACCGTCTCCGGTCAGGTGCTCGCAAAGTTGGTGGCTGGCGAGGTGGACGGGGCGGTGCTTCCGATCGAAAACAGCCTGCACGGGTCGGTGGCAGAGCATTACGATCTGCTGCTCGAGATGCCGGTGCGGATCGAACGGGAGAGCCAGATGCGAATTCGACACAACGTGATCGCGGCGCCCGGAGTAAGGCTCGAGGAGGTGCGCAGGGTGATGTCCCATCCGGTGGCGCTGTCACAGTGCCGGCGGTTTCTGTCGGAGCGTCCGGAACTGGAGATCGTGCCGTTCTATGACACGGCGGGTAGTGTGAAGCATCTGATGGAAGCCGGTTTGAAGGATGTTGCGGGGATTGCGCCGGAGTTGGCGGCCGCGCAGTATGGCGCGGAGGTGCTGTTGCGCGGCGTCGAAGACCATAGGGAGAATTACACGCGGTTCTACCTGATTCGGCGCGCGGACTCCCCGGTCGATGCTGAAAGTGACGCCGCGGCCGATAAGATGAGCGTTGCCTTCGCCATCGCGCACAGGCCCGGTACTCTGGTGACCGCGCTGCAGCGACTTGCCGATATGGGCGTGAACCTGACCAGGATCGAGTCCAGGCCTGTACCGGGAAGTCCGTGGGAGTATGTGTTCTATGTCGATGCGAGGTTCGATGCGATCGGGCAGGCCGATGCGGCGCTGGCGGCCCTGAGTGAGCATTGCAGGATGGTGAAGGTGCTGGGCCGATATCACGCGGCTTAGGTCGGCTACGCATTAAAACTGTGCGAAGGGCCACGATAGAGCGTCCAATTGTTGTGGGCGCTCAATCGTTCCATAGAGCCCTGTCGTCAAGGCGAGGAGCATTCTCACAATAGATGCCTCATCCCGGTCAGATAGATCCTCATTTCAGAGGGTTGAGTTCCTGGAAGTGCCGCTGATGCAAACAGACTTATCGCCGATGAGGGTTCCAGGACAGTTGCCGAGTATGGCGAGCTTGGTCCTCAATCTAAACCCGAGCTTCAAAATCGAGACCTGGCGCGCCCAAATGGTTTGTCCGCGGGAGTCGCTATGGATCAGGTCGGGGTGATGTTTGCGACCGGGGACGGGGTTGCTGCATCGAATAGCTGATAATTTGATAGAGGTACACTCAATGCCAAATGATTTCGTAAGCGTCATCCAGCCCACAGGGGCGAATAACCACGAAGAAGCGAGCGAACTCCCGACATCGCGGCGCCCTGCTCCAGTGCTTCCGGTGCGGGATACTGTTCTGTTTCCCCACGCTGTGCTGCCGCTGACGGTCGGCCGGGACAGTTCGATTCAGTTGATTCAGTCTTTGGGCGAGGAGAAGACGATCCTGGTGGTGGCGCAGCGGGATGCGCGGCAGGATTCGCCCCAGAGCGCCGACCTGTATGCGACGGGGACGCGAGCGACGGTCCATAAAGTGGTCAAGATGCCGAATCAGAGCCTGTTCGTGTTTACCGAGGGCAATGAGCGGGTGCATCTGGGCGAGTTTGCGCAACTGGCGCCGTTTATGACCGCGGAATATGAGGCGATACCGGATATTGACCCGGAGAAAAGCCCGGAGGCGGAGGCGCTGCAGCGTAATGTAGTGAGCCAATTTCAGCAAATTGTGACGTCTTCGCCTACTTTAAGCGACGATTTGCAGACGATTGCGATCAACATCGACGAGCCCGGCAGGCTGGCGGACTTTATCGCTTCGTCGCTGCCGTTTTTGACCACGACCGACAAGCAGGAGTTGCTCGAGACGCCGGATGTTTCGGCGCGGCTGGAGCGGATCAACAAGCACCTGGCCAAGGAGCTTGAGGTGCAGCAGTTGCGCAACAAGATCCAGAGCGAGGTGCAGGATTCGGTGCAGTCGTCGCAGCGGGACTACTACCTGCGCGAGCAGTTGAAGGCGATTCAGAAAGAGCTGGGCGATGTGGACGACACCCAGAAGGACATCGCTGAGCTGAAGGAAAAGATCGAGAACGCCGGCATGACGGAGGAGGTGAAGAAAGACGCGCTGAAGGAGCTGGGGCGTCTGAGCCGGATGAATCCGGCTGCGGCGGACTACTCGTTGACACGCAACTATGTGGAGTGGCTGGCGGTACTGCCATGGGGGAAGACCTCTTCGGGCGAGGTGGATATTTTGAAGGCGAAGGGGATCCTCGATGAGGATCACTACGGCTTGAAGAAAGTGAAGGACCGTATCCTCGATTACCTTTCGGTGCGGCGTTTGAAGCCGGATATGAAGGGGCCGATTCTGTGCTTCGTCGGGCCTCCGGGCGTGGGCAAGACCTCGCTGGGGCGCTCGATTGCGAAGGCGCTCGATCGCAAGTTCTCGCGCATCTCGCTGGGCGGTATGCACGATGAGGCGGAGATTCGCGGGCATCGCAGGACGTACATCGGCGCGCTGCCGGGGCAGATTATCCAGCACCTGAAGCGGGTTGAGGTGAAGGACCCGGTGTTCATGCTGGACGAGATCGACAAGCTGGGGCGGGATTTCCGCGGCGATCCTGCGAGTGCGCTACTGGAGACGCTGGATCCGGAGCAGAACAATACGTTCCGCGACAACTATCTCGATCAGCCGTTCGATCTGAGCAAGGTGCTGTTTATCTGCACAGCGAACCAGTTGGATACGATTCCGGGGCCGCTGCTCGACCGCATGGAGATCATCGAGCTGACTGGTTATACGGAAGAGGAGAAGGTGAACATTGCGATTCGATACCTGATTCCGCGGCAGATCAAGGAGAACGGCATTACGGAAGAGGGGATCGAGTTCCCCAAGGACAGCGTTCATCTGATTGCGCGGCACTACACGCGTGAGGCGGGGGTTCGCAAGCTCGAGCAGCAGATTGGAACGGTGTGCCGCAAGATTGCGCGGCGGATCGCCGAGGGACAGCCGGAGAAGGTGGTGATTACGCCGGAGGTTGTGCATGAGTTCCTGGGCGGAATCAAGGTACGTGTGGACACGGAGATCGCAGAGCGGACCAAGCGCGCGGGCGTGGCGGTGGGCCTGGCCTGGACTCCGGCCGGCGGCGATGTGTTGTTTATCGAAGCCAACCGGATGAAGGGGAAGGGCGGGTTCACGATTACGGGCCAGATCGGCGATGTGATGAAGGAAAGCATGCAGGCCGCGCTGACGTGGGTGCGCTCGAATGCTGTGTCGCTGGGGCTCGATGAGGACTTTACCAAGGAGGTTGACCTGCATATCCATGTGCCTGCGGGGGCGATTCCGAAGGACGGACCTTCAGCCGGAGTAACAATGGCGACTGCGCTGGTGAGCTTGCTGACGAATACGCCGGTGCATCCGCTGACGGCGATGACGGGGGAGATCACGCTGAGCGGCAATGTGCTGCCGGTGGGCGGGATCAAGGAGAAGTTCCTTGCGGCCAAACGCGCGGGTGTGCGGGATGTGATCTTGCCGACCGACTGCAAGCAGCAGGTGGAGGAGGATCTGACGTTGGACCAGATCGACGGCGTGACGATTCACTATGCCAGCCGGATTGAAGATGTGCTCGATGTGGCGCTGCCGAAGACTCCCCATGAGAAGGTGGAGGATGAGGTGGTTCGGGAAGAGGTCATTCACGCCGGGGTGTAAGACTGGATCGACCGCGGATCGGCGCGGATATTCGGGGATGAAAGACGAGGCGGTTCGGCGGTTTGCCGGGCCGCCTTTTTGTCCGCAGGTGCGCTGGGGTTGTGCAGTTTATTTCGAGGGATGCGGCGTGATGACGATTGGGCACTCGACTCTGGAGCTTGAGGTTTTCCTGGAGGCGCTAAAGACGAATGGGTGTGAGACGCTGGTGGATGTGCGCCGGTATCCGGGGTCGCGGCGGTTTCCGCAGTTTGGGCAGGAGAGGCTTTTCAGGGCGCTGGAGGGTGCCGGGATTGGTGCGGAATGGCGCGAGGGTTTGGGTGGGCGGCGGAAGGCTCGGACAGACAGCGTGAATACGGGGTGGAGGAACGAGAGCTTTCGCGGGTATGCGGACTACATGCAGACGCCGGAGTTTGCGGAAGAGATCGACTGGCTGATGGAGTTGCCGAAGTTCGATCAAGTGACGGTGATGTGTGCGGAGGCTGTGCCCTGGCGGTGTCATCGTTCGTTGATTGCGGATGCGGTGCTGGCCCGCGGTGGGGTGGTGGAGGATATCTTTGTGACGGCGAAGGGGGAGAGCTCGCGGCGGCCCCATGCGATCACGGAGTTTGCGCGGGTGGAAGGGGAGAGGGTCTGGTATCCGGGATTGTTTGGATAGGCAGGCGCTCCGCGCTATGCGCTGAACTGTCGCAGATGATGGTGGGCGTGCAGATAGCCCCAGCGCAGCCAGTCCTCCTGGAGCATCGGTCCGAGCATGGGATGCGCTGGTGCGAGCTGTGAGCAGGCGCAGAAACGCTCCAATGCGTTCAGCAGGCGTGCCTGATCCTCTCTGAAGTCGCCCGGTGGTGTTCCTCCTGCGCCCTGCGTGACTTCTTCGGCGGATTTGATGTTTTTTGGCCAGGGCATGGGAAGGCGGAGCGAGAGAAACTTGACGACGGGTGCGGGTATAGGCATCTTCACTGGCTCGACCGTCATTTCCCTCATCGCCATGCGATAGCCATCGCATAGATGGCAGACCATGCCACCGACGGACATCGAGCCCCACTGCCGCTGCGATGCGGACGTCAGGGAAGCGGTGCGGCGAATCATTTCAGCACGGCAGGATTCTCTGGCCATTGTTTTCGGCATGGCGCTCTCGCTGAGGAAGTATGAGTTTACAACGCTGTCGAGCGTGCCTTGACGAGTTCAGGTGGAGGTGGTGGCACGTCTGTATCGAGAGCGAATCAAATCTAAACCAGGTCTCAGAATCTGGACGTCGACGTCAGAGTTTGGTGGCTTGGTAAAGGCCGGCGGCACCGAAGGTGTAGCTGGTCCAGGTGGCGTGGGTGAAGTTGGCGTAGCGGATCAACTCAAGCATGCGCGGGGGGCGTGGAAAGCGTTCGACTGATGCGGGGAGATAGGAGTAGGCCAATGGGCGGCCGGAGATGAGGCCGCCGATCTTGGGCAGAATGGTCTTGAAGTAGAGATTGTAGAGGGCGCCGGTGAGACCTTCGGGCTGGTTGGCTTCGAGGATGCCGAGTTGGGCACCCGGGCGGAGGATGCGATGGATCTCGGCGAGACCCTCTTCGTAGTTGGCGAGATTGCGGAAGCCGAAGGCGGCGGTGACGAGGTCGACGGAGTTGTCGGCCAGGGGAAGGTGGAGGGCGTCGGCTTCGATGGGGAGGATGTTGTGGCCGCGGAATTTTTCTGCGCCCCGGGAGAGCATCTGGTGGGAGAAGTCTATGGCGAGGATGGGGGCTGGTGCTGTTTTGTCGAGGTTGGGATTCTCGCCTCCCACCCTTCGCGGTGAGGCTGCGAAGGATGGGGCGCCTGGACTTTTTGGGCCGAGTGGAGATGGAGGAGCCGGGCGTTTGGGACGGTGTTGGTAGAGCGCCATCGTCATGTCGCCGGTGCCGCAGCATAAGTCGAGGATTACGGATTCGGGGCGCTCAAGGATGGGGCGGAAGCGGCGGGCGGTGCGGGCCCACCAGTAGCGGTCGATGCCGGCCGAGAGGAGGTGGTTGGCGCGATCGTAGGTGGGGGCGATGCTGTCGAACATCTGCTGGACGTTCGCTGCTGCGGCCTGCTCGGTGGTTATGCCAGCGGGGCGAGCTCCGGTGGAGCGCTCGTGCTCGGGTTTTGTGCGATTGGTGCTCATAGCTTGCGCTTTTTACTTTTAGCCGTGGGGTGGGTATTTACGGGACGGACGGTTTATCTCCCATCCTTCGCCCAGTGCCGCGAAGGATGGCCACCCGCGGTTTTGTGGCGGCCCGGTTTGGCTTTGAGGCATGCATGAGAGTGAGCATGGATTGGGTTGCGGCAAGGAGTTCAGGTTCGGTTACGTCGCGGACGATCTCTGTCTGGCCGATGCGGGTGGGGAGAACGAAGGATAACGTGCCGCTGCGGTTTTTCTTGTCGCGAGCGGTGAGGGCTACGAGCTCTTCGGCGGTGGCTTTGAAGGGGGAGAGCGGGCCGTAGCGCAGGATGAGCGCGGTGATGCGGTCGGCATCCTTTGGTGTGATGGTGTTGCGGGCGCGGGCTATGTTCACGGCGGCTATGCTGCCCCAGCCTACGGCTTCGCCGTGGAGGAGTTGCGTGTAGTTGGTGGCGGACTCGATGGCGTGGCCTATGGTGTGGCCGAAGTTGAGGATCATACGAAGGCCGGACTCTTTTTCGTCTTTGCTGACTACGTCGGCTTTGACGCGGACGCTGGCGGCTACTACGCGGGTGAGGATTTTTGGGTCGGGGCCGGATTTGGTGTTGAGGAGGGCTTCGACGTTTTGTTCCATGTAGCGGAAGAGTCGGGGGTCGTAGATGATGCCGGCCTTGATGGACTCCTGCAGGCCGGCACGGAGTTGCGCGGGGGGAAGAGTGCGAAGGACATCGGTGTCGGCGAGGACGGCTTGCGGGTGGTGGAAGCTGCCGATGAGATTTTTTCCTGTGGTAAGGTTTACGCCGGTCTTGCCTCCGATGGACGAGTCGACCTGGGCGAGGAGCGTGGTGGGGATCTGCACGTAGCGGATTCCGCGCATGTAGATGGCGGCCAGGAAGCCGGTGATGTCGCCGATGACGCCGCCTCCGAAGGCGAGCAGGAGAGAGTCGCGGTCGGCACCGGCGGTGGAAAGCTCTTGAGCGAGGTCTTCGACGCTGGCTAGGCGTTTGTGGCGTTCGCCGGCGGGGTGGAAGAGGACAGTTGGGGGTTCTTCGTTACTCGGGAACGAGACGAGCAAGCGTCTGGACCACAGGGCCCAGATCTCGGGCGACGTGACGACGAAGGGGCGGAAGGGCTTGCCCAGGTTGAGGCGGCGGAGGCGAGGATACAGGGTGCGAAGCAGGTCAGGGGCTATGGTGACATCGTACTTTGCCGATGGCGTGTTGACAGGGATGACGGGCACAGTAAGTCCATCGTATCGCACGCATTTCAGGTGGGTTTGCAGAGAGTAGCATCGAGATATGGATAGGTACGATTTTCTGGTTATTGGTGCGGGGATTGCCGGACTGAGCGCGGCGATTCGGCTGGCGGAAGCGGGCACGGTGCTTGTGGTGACCAAGGAAGAACTGGCGGAGTCGAATACGGCCTATGCGCAGGGCGGCATCGCGGTGGCGATGGGCGGCGGCGAGGATGTGGCGCTGCACCTGGAAGACACGCTGGCGGCGGGAGATGGACTGGTGAATCGCGAAGCGGCAGCGGTGCTTGTGGAGCAGGGACCGCGCAGAGTGGAGGAACTGCTCCAGTGGGGAACGGCGTTCGATCGTTATCCCGCAGGTAAGGACGGGCAGGGTGGAGAGCTGATGCGGACGCGCGAAGGAGCCCATAGCCGATCGCGGATTCTACATGCGAATGGCGACGCCACGGGGCGAGAGATTGCCGTGTCGCTGCTGCGGCATGTGCGGGAGATCGCTGCGATTGAGTTGATGGAGTGGACGACAAGTGTGGATCTGCTGGTAGAAGACGGTCGTGTCGTGGGGGCATCGCTGCTGGATGGCGAGGGTGGACTGCGGATGGTCGAGGCAGGCGGGACTCTGCTGGCGAGTGGGGGAGCGGGGCAGGTGTATAGCGACACGACCAACCCGGAGGTGGCGACGGGGGATGGCATCGCGATGGCTTACCGCGCTGGGGCCGCTGTGAGCGATATGGAGTTCTATCAGTTTCATCCGACGGCATTCAGTGCAGCGGATGCGCCGCGGTTTCTGCTGAGCGAGGCATTGCGCGGGGAGGGTGCTTATCTTTTGAATGCGCGAGGAGAGCGGTTTATGGAGCGATATCATCCGCTTCTGGAACTGGCGCCGCGGGATGTGGTGGCGCGGGCGATTACGCGCGAGGGGATGGATGGGCCAGTGTTTCTGGATATGCGGCATGTGCCGCAGGATCTGCAGGCTCGCTTTCCGGGAATATCGCGATTCCTGGCGAGGTATGGGCTGCAGTTGGGACGAGATCTGATCCCGGTTCGGCCCGCAGCGCACTACCTGATGGGCGGCGTGAAGACGGATGTGCAGGGACGGACGACGCTGCCTGGACTGTATGCTGCGGGTGAGGCCGCATGTACGGGGGTGCATGGGGCGAATCGGCTGGCGAGCAATTCACTGCTGGAAGGGCTGGTGTTTGGGGCGCTTGCGGCGGAGACGATGGTGGCGGAAGAGGGGAGAGACGAGAGAGGAGAGGGTGAAGCGAGTGGCGCGGCAGCCGTCGATGCTGGAATGACGGCGGAGGCTGCTACGGAGCGGTGGATTGCGGAGCTGCGCGGGGTGATGTGGCGGTATGCGGGCTTGCTGCGGGATGCTGCGGGGCTGAAGGAGGCGAGGCGGGCGCTGGATGCCCTGGCAGCGGCGATGCCGAAGGGGCTATACCGGCGGGCGGTAGAGGCGCGGAACCTGCACGTCGTGGCGGAGTTGATTGTGACCGCTGCGCTGGCGCGGGAAGAGAGTCGCGGAGCTCATTTTCGGAATGATTTTCCAAGTCGTAATGCTGAAGCGGAGCACTCACTAATGCGGGGTGGCAGGCTGGAGTTTGTGAGTTTCTGATGGCGAGATGGCAAATGGGCCGTGATGGGGAGATGCGGCGCCTCGCGTTGGCACTTGCGGCCGGTGCGGTGAGCTTTGGTGTCGTTGGTACAGGGTTGTTTTATAAAGTGGCGGAGGGGGGGGGTCTGGGGGGGGGGTTTTCCGGGCCTGTGGCGCTGAGCG
>Ga0080006_1134351_pt1 | contig 39346 bp, 37 predicted proteins | sample RS3BMetagenome_FD_69209 | JGI IMG/M metagenome (GOLD analysis project Ga0080006, IMG submission 69209) | Ferric oxide microbial mat and aquatic microbial communities from Rainbow Spring, Yellowstone National Park, USA - RS3B (SPADES... ...
AAAGAAGAATGAAAATAATAAGATTGACAATCCTTATTCCATGGATTATTGGAATGTTTTTTAATGCTTTAGGATTTCTTTCTCTTTAAAGATAAAATTCTCTTATTCTCTTTACATGCATATAAAAAATCATAAAATTTAAATTAAAGTATTAATTTATTATAACATTCTTTCTTATTTTCAATTTCGTTAAATCTATTTTTGGGTTTTCCATGTAAAATTCACGCAACGCAGAAGGCTTAATATTATCTTTGGCTTTTAAAAGATCCTTTTGCGTTATATAATCTTAGTCTTCATGAGAAGCTTGTAATAAAAGCTTAAGTTACTATCAGTTCTGCATAAGCTTCTTTTTTGCTATCACAAGAATAAACCTTTTAGTTGTTTTGAACATTCTTTCAGCATCAACTCTAGATGAAACTCGAACCGAATGGTTCACCTTATTTCGAATGGATTTGAAACAAGAAATAAAGTCTGCTTCTTCCTTCGAAACTGGGTATTGTTCTATTTTGTTTATGTAATGTCCTAATTCCTCTTTACCTCCATAGATCCTTCTCAACATGCTAACTAAAGCACCAAAACGGACAGATTCACACATAGTATAAGCCTCTATGCCAAAGCAACGGGATGCTTCAAGTAAACGATTTTTCTCCTGATATATCAAATGTTCTCATACAGGAAAACTCATCGAACAAGAGAGAAGCTGGCTCAGCTCTCCAGCAAAAAGTCAACCACAGCAGCCTTGTGAGAAATTCTGCATTTGGAATACGTTTCTATGCTTGAAACTACAATATGATCATGATACCATGTATTTCCGCATTTCTAACATCTAATATCTGGTATATCTGCGATCCGTGTTTAATTCTTTAAAAAGACTATTGTTAACAATTGAACTACTGCTAGATTCGTATCCATAAAGTTGCTAGTATCTACATACATATTTTTATTGCTGTTATTAAGAGAGTATCACGCACAGAATATTTTGTTTCCTATTAAAAGCAATTAAAAGATAATTCAAATATAATTCTATATTGTTAAAGTATATGAACAAAGTCGTATCTTCGGATATAGAATTACCTGGCGAAGTTTGCTATTCCCCTGAAGTCATGCTACAGATTTGAATGTAAAAAATTGTCGGTGTTTAATCAAATAAAGATTTAAATTTGTAAAACGATTGTAAAAACTAATAGATTATTCATGGCAGAATTTGCCGTTACTTCTTATTCAAAGCTCAGTTTTACGTATAGAAGTGCCACCGCCGAAACATATACAATAGTACCAAGATTGCGTTTTGATATAGGCGTTAATCATATTCTACAAGCAGGCCAACCAGGTTACACTATAATTTTGAGCTATACAAGGTCAGAATTAAAAATTGTATCTAAGGAGGGGTCGCCTATTTATGTATCTACGCTTATACCGGAACAACCATTTTATATTCTTTCAGTTGGTTCTTCTTTAATCTCTCGTTTCTATGCGGATCTTGACCACTATAGACTTGCCCATATAGAAAAGATAAGAGAGGGAAAAGATATTCAAATGCATATAGAATTAACTTTTATAGCAGAAGTGCAACAACAACCTCCTCTTAAACAGCCTGGAATAATCTTCATTAGAGAAAGGATTCCTAAAAGTGATTGGGTAGAGATAATTCTCCCTCAATTAAAGTTTAAAGAAGTTGTTTTGCTCGAAATACCAAAGATTGAAAAGCCTGAATTAAGCGAAGTTATTAGTAAAATTAACGAGGCTTGGAGACAATACTCGATGGGAGAATATGATAAAGTTCTTATAGAATGTCGTAAAGCAATGGAAGCTCTTACAACTATAATAAAGAATCGAGGCTTTCAAAAAGAAATTACAGATGATAAGGGCAAAAGGACTGTTCCAGATTGGGAGAAAATCGTGGCAAACGAAGAAATAGGAAAAATTATGGAGGCCATTATCCAGAAGTATTTTGGATTCCTTAGTCCTTCAGCTCATTATGGCAAATCAATTAATAAAGAAGATGCAGAACTAGCAATAATGTTTGCTCACGGATTGACAAATTTCATATCGAAAAAGCTTATCGTTTAAAATTTCAAACTAATTTTTAATATTTTATCAAGTTTGCACATAAAAACAATAGCATGCGTTCTTAAGAAATTATCTCTAGTTATTGAGAAATAATAAGGAGGCTTTTTCATTTAGAATTTTAAGCTTTTACATCTTCTGTTCTTACTTTATTTTTCCAATACCTTTAAGCGTAATTATTTCTTATTTCATTCCCTAGATTATTAGTAGGCAATAGGGCAGATAAGTGTGGTTTGACATACCAACAAATCAATAAAAATCGACGTGGTGACTCATATCATTTTTGACATAAGAAACTGAAAGCTGATCGTACAACTAATAAAACAAAGATTAAAAAGTTCTCAATGCTGAACTATAAAAAAATATGGAAATTGTAACTTAGCCACACTTGTATATAAGAGGTAGTTCCTATTAATTTCTTGAGTAAAACTTTACTATTAAAATAATTATTGAAATTAATGAAGCTAGCATACTAACTATAAAAATAAATGAAAACCATTAAAAACCAATGGTAGGTAGCTGTTTTAATTGAAAAGTAATCTGACATAAGTTGGATCCCATTCTTTAATTTGTTATCTTGTAATAGAAGAGAGAGTTTGTGTAAACAAATTTTCATTTTATTCCTAATTCTTCTGCAAGTTTCTTTATATCGTTGAAAGAAGCAACTATAAAGTTATTCGGTCCATGCAAAGCTCTAAATTCTATAAGCGCTTTTTCATATCGATCACGAATTGGCTCTAATCCTTCTACAAAAGCTTCTTTTCTTCCTCTTTTAACAACAACTACTCCATATGGAAGTTTAGAAAGATTCGAATTTGTGTCTTTCATAGGCTTTTGTCGTTTCATCTGAGCCTACGACCTCGAAAGCTACATAAATTAACCTTGTCATTTTTGCTTTTCTTTTTATAAGTTTCCTATACTCAGGATTTAAGTCATTCCTCAAAATTATGATATTAAACAATTTACTAATCCAATCTGGTTGCTTAGTATACCACAATAAATCATGCCTTATCGCAAGCTAACCCAATTCTGTCTCTTGAACTTTTTCAATATGGACTTCGAATCCAAGCTTTTTACCTATTTTGCAAAGAAGAATCTTCATCTCAAAGTTTCTTCGTCTTCATTTTTCGATTTTATTACAGTCAATAATCTTACGCATTTTATTTCTATTTTGTATTTTTAAGCCTTATATTCTTTAAAGCAAATAATATGTAGATGGCTGTCTGTCCAAACTGCAAAACAAGCGTAACAAAGCAAAGTAAAAGCTGGAAGTATGGTCAATTTAGTGTTAATGCTTATGTTTGTCCTAAATGTAACACACAATTTAGGGAATATTATAGAAATGGGAAACACAGCTTTACCTTGAAACTTGAGAAAGGTAAAGGATTTGCAAAAGCGTAATCCATTTAAATATCTTAAAATAAAGCAAAAGCTAAAGAACCGAGAAGCTCATAAAGAGAATAGAGGTATGAAAAATTAACCATATTGGATAAAGGATCGCTAAATCTTTATACCATATTATAAAACTAGCTAGATCTAATCCAAATTTATAATAATATAACTGAAAGCTTACTACCCAAAAATAATTTAAGGTAGTAAAGCTTTTATATTATATGTTCCAAATAATATTTGAATAAACAATGAGTTTAAGTTACTGGGTTAAGCTTCAAAATGTGGAGCCTTCTTGGGTTATAGAATATTTCTTTATACTACATAGAGAATTTAAAAGTAAAGAATTTACAGCGGAAGAAGCAAATGATGTTTTAGCTAAGGTTGGAAAAAGTATTAGCAATGTATATAAGATTCTTTCACCTCTTATGAAAGCTGGTCTAATTAAGCAGACCGGTAACACTAAAGATGGTAAGACTCTATATCAAATTATTGTTGATAAAAGTGATGAAGTTAAGATACCAACGAAGGATGAAATATTGAGACTTCTTAAAAGTGCTGCTGACATAATTAGGACAGCTGTATCCTACGAGAGCATACTCCTCCTCTTATTCTATAAAGTTGTTAGTGACAAGTGGGAAGTTATTGCTTCTAATTATATGTCTGAAGGATTTGATAAGGAACAGGCATACTTGCTAGCAAACAATGAGTACATCAAGTTATACGACATGGATAAGAAACAATTGCTTACATGGAATGAGATTGCTAGGAGGTATGAAACTCTTATCGAAATAGAGAAAGCACTTATGAGAATAGCAGAATTAAATAGCTCTAATAGTGGAATAGGTTTAGAAGAGTTAAAGAAACTCATAGATAAAGTAGGACTATCTACATTGGCAAACAAAGAAGACCTTAGACCTATACTAATAGATCTCGTAGAACTATTTAATAAGTATAATTTCAGCCAAGTCGACTATGACATTATCGGTGACGCATATCAATGGATACTATCATACTTTGCACCAACTAAAGCAAAAGAGGGTGAAACATATACACCTAGAGAAGTCATAAAGCTTATGGTCAAATTAATGGATCCTGAAAACTATAGTATAATAGTTGATCCAGCATGCGGCTCAGCTGCAATGCTCATAGAATCCTATAAATACGTTAAAGATAAACTGGCGGGTGATAATCCTTCATTAAGATTATACGGGCAAGACAGAAACGGTGATATGGTAGCTATTTCTAAAATGAACCTGCTCCTCCATGGAATAAAAACAGATGCAAAAATATTCTTTGCAGATAGTCTCATAAACCCAGAATTTCTAGAAGAGTTAGGAGAACATAGTGCAGATTATGCTATAGCAAATCCACCATGGAATCAAGACGGTTATGGTGAAGAAAAACTCAACAAGCCTGAGATAAGAAAAATATACAAATACGGCTATCCACCAAACGATAAAGCAGATTGGGCTTGGATTCAGTTAATGCTACATACTGCCCAGAAGAAAGCGGTTGTAGTAATAGATCAGGGTGCACTATTTAGACATGGAAGAGATGGAGAAATAAGAAGTAAAATTATCATGGAAGATATCATAGAAGCCGTGATTTTACTACCAGAAAAACTTTTCTACAATACAGATGCTTCAGGAGTTATAATAGTCTTCAACAAAAACAAACCACAAGATAGAAAGGGAAAAATAATATTCATAAATGCAATCAAGGAATATAAACCCCACTCAGAAATAAAAAGACTAAACATACTCGGAGAGGATAACATAGAGAAAATAGTAAAAACCTATAGAAATTACTCTGAGATGCCTGGCTTCTCAAAAATATTTTCAATCGAGGAAGTTAAGAGGAAAATTGACTACAACTTAAACGTACCATTATATGTAACACCCTTAGAAGAAAAGGAATCCATAGATATCCTCAAAGAATATGAAGAATTAAAAAGAATAGAAGAAGAGAAAAGCCAACTACTCGAAAAGATAGAACACATAATGAACGAACTCTCAAGAGCCCTAGGTGAAAACACATGAAGCTCTATAGAGAAACTGACTTTCAAGAAACAGAAATAGGAAAAGTACCGAAAGACTGGGAAGTTGTTAGACTTGGAAAAATCTTGAATTTAAAAAATGGGCAACGTCCAAAGACCTCAGAAACCGGAAAAATTCCAATTTATGGGGCAAATGGAATAATGGGTTATACTAATGAATTCCTTGTAGATAACGATTTTACTATAATAATCGGTAGAGTAGGAGCATCTGGAGAAATACATTTAGGGCAAGGAAAAATATGGATAAGTGATAATGCGATTTATAGTGAAAATTATGAGAAGTCTGCAATTTATCCACTTTTTGCATATTATTTACTGAAATCCAAAGAGCTAAGTCATTTTGCCTCTAAGACAACGCATCCTATAATTACGCAAACTTTTTTAAATCATTTTCCAATTCAATTACCTCCACTTCCAGAACAACAAAAAATCGCTGAGATTCTTTCTACTGTTGATGAAGCTATTCAGAAAACTGATGAAATAATAGCTAAGACTGAGCGTTTGAAGAAGGCTTTAATGAATGAGTTGTTAACAGGGAGGATAAGGGTTAGAGAAGAAAATGGCAAACTTACATTTTATACAGAAACTGAATTTCAAGAAACAGAAATAGGAAAAATACCAAAAGACTGGGAAGTTGTAAAGCTCGACAATAAGGAATTAGCTGAGATCATTATGGGCCAGTCTCCTCAATCAAGCACATATAATAGAGAAGGTAAAGGGCTACCCTTCCTCCAAGGAAAGATGGAATTTGGAGATGTATATCCTTCACCTATAATGTACTGTTCACAACCAATAAAGATAGCAGAACCGAACGATATTCTCATATCAGTAAGAGCCCCTGTAGGAGACGTCAACGTTGCTCCATATAAGTTATGTATAGGTAGAGGATTAGCAGCTATAAGATTTAACTTGAGTAGAGCAAGCCATTGGTTTTACTTCTATTATTTCCAGAAAATCAAAAACTTCTTGGAAAATTTAGGGAAGGGATCAACTTTTAAAGCAATAACTAAGGAAGACTTAGAGAACTTAAAAGTACCTTATCCGTCATTGTTTGAGCAACAAAGAATCGCTGATACCCTCTCAACAGTTAATAGAACCATTGAACTTTATTATAAAGAGAAAGATGTGTTTAAGAACTTAAAAATGGGTTTAATGGATTTGCTTCTTACTGGAAAAATTAGGGTTAAGGTGAATTGAGAATGGATGAAAACTTATCTAATGTTCTTAAACGATTAGGTTTGAGCGTCAAGAGAACAATAGAAGACTGTATTACTAAAGGTGCTATAAAACCTGAAAAAGAGGTCTTTTTCCGATGGAAGATCGATAAATTTCAATATACAGATAAGGGTATTACCGAATTTAGTGCACATGGTGAGTATGTCACTAAACTTTCCTGGTTTCGTACATCTCTTGAGCTTATAGAAACCATTAAGAAATCTGACGAATATAGCTCTGCTTTGGAACAGTTAACTGAGATTTTTGGGAAGAATGACGTACTCTCTCAGGCTTTAGAATATTTTGTAGTAAAATTAATCCATGAAATTTTGTACAACCCAAAATTTGAAGAGAATGATATAGATGCTCTTGTAAAAACTTTCTTAAAGGATCTGTATAAAGAGCCAGTAAGGTATGGTGCAGAGGTTGAACTTGATGGCATCATATTGCAACCAGATAAGGTTGAACTTAGTTATGGCATTACATTAAGGCGAACAAAAGTTGAGGATCTTGAAAGAGAATTCCCTGCATATACTTTTATGCAACCTCAGTTTTTCAGCCCTTCAGCAATTTTAAATATTGAATTTTTGGGAAGAGGAGCTAACGAAATACAAAGAAAAGTTGAACAGTCAATTGCGATATTAAGACTTTTTAAGGTCGGTAGTGTGAAATGGATGAGGTATCGTATGTACTCAGAATCGATAACTGATCTTATGGCTCACAGTATTCTCACTTCCGGTAAAACAGAAGCTGTGCTTGAAAAATATTTAGTTACTGAAGAAGATGTTTCGAAATTAAGGAAATTCTGGCAAACAATAAGCAATGTTATACCTCCAAGTTTCTTTGAATCAGGTATAACTAAAATTGATTACCTTACTGTTGCATACAATCGTTATAACGATTCCCTATTTCAAAATGGTGTTTTTGAAAGAAGAATTGCCAACGCCATAATGGGTTTAGAGGCCCTGTTTCTTAAATCTGGTGAGGTCCAAGAACTCGTTTACCGACTTAGTCTTAGAATGAGTAAAGTTCTGAGTTTACTGGGATATGATCCGCATGAAGTTAAGAAGATAGTCAGCAATGCATATAAAGTTAGAAATATTTTTGCACATGGCGGGCATCTCAATTACAAAGAAAAGAAAAAAATAGAATCAAAATTTAAAGATATTAGTAATTTTTTGAGACCATTGCTTGAATATTTGAGAGTTTCCATAATTGTGATGATGCTTAGCAATAGAGAAAAGGATGAACTCATCGACTTAATAGATGATTCGTTTGTTGATAAGAAACGAGAAGAAATGTTGAATAGTATCATTTCTATGGCTAAAGATATTGTAGGGTGAACTAAATGCTTTATACAGAAAAAGGCACGGCTGAGAATTTCATCATTCAGGAGCTGCAGAAGCTTGGATGGAAATATGTGAAGCCGGAAGAGATGAAGCTTATACGAAAAGAGAACTACGAAGAACCTCTAGTTCTGGAAAATCTGAGAAAAGCGTTACCGGCTATAAATCGGGAGATTGAATTTACCGATGCTGATTTGGACTTTGTTATCATCTCATTGAGAGCTATTCCTTCGAATATCGAGAACATTAGAACTTTCTTAGATAGGTTTAGAAATGGTTTGGTTGTTCCAATACAAAAAGAGGGAAAAGAAAGAGTAATAAAGCTTGTAGATTTGGAGAATATAGAAAACAACGAATTTATTGTAACAAACCAGTTTAAATTGGAACGTTCAAGAGGTGGCATAAAAGCTGATATAGTCCTTCTTGTTAATGGCATTCCCTTACTACTAATAGAGTGTAAAAATCCTACAAAAGAAAGAGTTGATTGGACTGACACGTACAAGCAAATTAAGAGATACGAAGAGCAAGCACCTGAGCTCTTTAAGTACGTTCAGTTCTCAATAGCGACAGACGGAATAAAAACCCTCTATTTTCCCAACGGCTTTAATGATGAAGGCAAAGATTTTCTCAGCGTCTGGAGGGATTCTTACCCCTTCAAAAAGGAAGATTTCAAAGACGACGTATTAAAAATAGCTATTCATGGCCTTCTGTCTAAGCCAAACTTTCTAGACTTAATCGAAAACTTCACCTTTATCAGAAAGGAAAGAGGCAAGTCAACAAAGATAATGGCAAGGTACATGCAGTTCAGGACTTCGAACAAAATATTCCAAAGAGTAATAAAGACATTGCAAAGGAACGAAAAGAAAAAATTCGAGTTGATATGGCATTGGCAGAGCTCTGGGAAAACTTATGCCATGGCTTTCTCTGCTTGGAAACTCTTCTACTACCTGAAAGCTGAAAAGCCAGGTATCCTCGTGATGGCTGATAGAAGGGATTTAGAAAAGCAAATCGAAAAGGACTTCTCATTTATTGAACTAACGAAAATACTTGTAGACAAGATAATATCCCTTAAAACCTGGAGGAATCGGAGGCGGTTGTATGAGTGAAAAGGGTGTTGTTCAAGAGTTTTTAAGAAGACTTGAAGAACTTGGTTGGAAGAAATCTGCTTACTGTCCACATGTTGTTAGGGAGAACGTCATTATTAATGAAATTTTTGAGAAGAGTTTTAAGAAAATAAATCGTAAAGTCTTGGCTTCTGAAAATTTAGAAGATAAAACGGATGCTGTTTTAAGTAAAGTTAAAGAGATGCTAATGGGAGCTGAACCCCACGAGTTTTTAGAGTATCTTAGAAGCGGGTTATTCGTTGAGGAGAGTAGAAAGAGCGTGAAGGTAACCATAATAGATTACGAGAATATTGATAATAATGAGTTTACTTCGTGTGAAGAAGTAACGTTTCTAAGTGAGGGATCTGTTATCAGAATTGACGTACTCCTCTATGTTAATGGTATTCCTCTCGTAGCTATTGAAGTTGAAGATCCACTTAGACTTGGGAAAAGAGCATTAGAAGAGGGTATTAATCAGCTATATAGATATGAGAAGGAGGTTCCTTGGCTTTTTAAATATGTACAAATCGGTGTAACGTATACTGAAGTGGAGAATTCCGTGTATATGCCTATGTCGAGAGATTTAAGAGGTAAAGAAAGGTGGTTTGGCAAGTGGCGTGATTTGAATGGAAACTACAATATTTTAGATCTGCTTAAAAAAGAGAGATTACTCGATATATTGAGATGGTTTATTTTCTATAAAGGTAAAGAGAAGAGGGATAAAGTTATTCCAAGGTATAATCAATATTGGGCTACAGTTAAGGCTATGGAGAGGTTTATTGATTATCTTGAAGAACATGATGATAGAAATAGGGGTCTCATTTGGCACTGGCAAGGTAGTGGTAAAACATATATAATGTTCTATATTGCTTATCAGTTCTTTAGGAGGTCCTTTGAAAGAGATCCTGTTATCTTTTTCATAGTTGATAGAAAAGAACTTCAGAGGCAACTCTATGATGAATTTATTAAGGACATTCATGCACCATACTTTCAGGAATACATAAAGAAAGTGGAGCATATTGATAGTTTAAAGAATATTCTGAAGGATATTAAAGAGAAAGAGACTAGTAAATTAGCTATTAGTAGAGGTGTTTATGTAGTATTGATTCAGAAGTTTAGACCTGAAGAGCTTGAAGAGCTATCACCAATAGATAAGAAAGAGGTGTTGGTGCTGCTAGATGAAGCTCATAGGAGTCAATATGGAGTACTTGGTGCAACGCTTAATAGAATACTCCCAAACGCTGTTAAATTTGCGTTTACAGGTACGCCAATTATGAGCTATGAGAAAAACACATTTTCGTACTTTGCATATCCAAACCAAGGAGAACTCTACTTAGACAAGTACTTTATATCAGATTCCATAAAGGATAGTTACACTCTTCCATTGAAATATCAAGTAGTGCAGGAAATTAAGGGAGTAAAGGTAAATGTTTCGCAAGATGAAATCAAAGATTTATTAGATACATGGGCTAAAAGCGCCAAGGCAGAAGGAAGTTTAGATGATCTAGTAGATGAAGAAGACGATGCAGTGTTCATTACCATTACTAAAAGAGAAATTAGGCAGAAGCTAAATAAGATCAAGGTATTTCTTGAGAATCCTAAAAGGCTTAGCCTTATAGCCGAATATATAGCTGATAATATTAAGGAGGATACGGAGAACTTTAAGTTTAAGGCCATGGTTGTTGTTTCCAGTCGTCTAGCTTGTGTTAGGATGAAGAGAGCTCTTGATGAAATACTAACTAAACGTTATGGAGACGAAGCAAGAAGTTGGAGCGAGATCGTAATGACTTATCTAAGTAATGAGCGAGAAGGAGAAATACGTGACTACTTAGATGAATTATTAAGTAAATGGAGAGGAGTTGGGGGTATTGTTGTTAGAGATTGGAATGAAGTTAATAGAATAATACAAAACAGCTTTAAGGAGAAAGAGGATCCACGAATATTAATAGTAACAGATATGTTGATAACAGGTTTTGACTGCCCGAAATTAAAAGTTATGTATCTAGATAAATCTCTTTATGAACATAGGCTTTTACAAACCGTGGCTAGAGTTAATAGACCCTACAAAGCTGAAAATCTAACTAAAGAGTTTGGTCTTATTGTGGATTTTGTAGGACTTTTAGATTATGTTAAGGAAACAATAGTAAAATACGAGTTACTTGATATAGATGCTTATAAAGAGATTTTTGAAGAGAGTATTAGTACATTAAAGGATACTATAGGAGAAATAGAGCTGCTTATTAATGAAATTAAGAAGAAATTAACTATGGGAATAAATGTAGGTATTCATAAGGTCGAATTAGATATAGATAGTATAATTGAGTTAATAAATGAGGAAAAAGAGTCACAAGCTTATGAAAAATTGAGGAACGCTGCAAGTCTTTTAACCATGGGATATAGAAGCTATAATCCTAACATCATAGATTTGTTAATAAAAATGAAAAGAGTTTGTAATTTGTATAGGGCTCTGGGCGCTTTTAAAGATAAATTGAAATTCCACAATTATATAGTGGTCATCACGAAATTATACAACGGAATTCTCTATTATATGAAGAATGCTAAACAACCTGAAAGCTTTTGGAAAGAATTGTTGAAAATGATTCATGACAAAACAAACATCCCAGAAATCGGATTAATTGAAGAATTTGTTATAGAACCATCTAATTTGGTAGAAATCTCCAAGAAAATGAAAATGATGAGCCCGTATGATCCCCAAATGAAGTATACGGCTGCAGAAGCTATTTTAACAGTTAAAGGTCTATTAGACCTCGAACCGGCCAATCCAGTATATAAACATATATATGAAAGATTAAAGAAACTTGAAGAAGAATGGGCTAGAAGAATAGATAGTAGCTTAATAGAAGGAATCGAGAAAATTATAACTGATCTTTCAGATTATAGGAACAAACGTACTGGTATGAAGTTGAATGAAAGAATCATTTATGATATTAAAGAGTCATTACATAAGAGATTCAATGTGGATGTAGCTAAATTAGAATTCTTAGAGCCCATGCTTAATAAAGTTATTAAAAAATACCAAACTCTGAAGATAGGCAAATTCTTATTCTTCGATGAAGACAAGAAAAATCTCAAAGCGGCATTATTAAAAGATTTATTTAAAATAGGCTTGAAGGATACTCGGGAAGTCGAACGTATCGCAGATGAATTGACATCCTATATTGAGAGGGAAGTTATGCGTGAATTACAGAAACATTAAAGAAATTCTCAGCAAATATAAATTTCAAATAGGAATTAATGAGGAAATTAAAATCAAAGTGCGAAATTATAAAACCAGAGCTGCATTTTGTAATCTTAAAACTAAGACTATATATATTAACAAGAATTTACTAGACTTGAATGAAGATATCTTGGAGTATCTCATACTACATGAATTATTACATATAAAGCTAAACAGTAAATACCATAATGACGACTTCTATAAGATACTCTATGAGTTCATTCCTAGTGAAAAAATAATGTATATCGGAACGAAAATAAGAGAAAAGCTATTACAGATTCAAATAAATAATATTAAACGAGCTTAAGCATAAGATTTCTTCAATCTATTTTTATGCAAGATTATGATGTATTGGCTGGTATGGCAGAGATGTGCGAGAATTATTATTAGACGAGTAACAATTATAAGCCTAAAGTAAATTAAAATATTTAACTAAGAAGGCGCATAAAATTAAAAAATTATTACGATATTACATTACACAATAAAAGGTGATGATATATGAAACTAAGGGAATTTAAAATACAAAATTTCCGTTCACTTGTTGATTCTGGGGTAATTCACGTCACCCCAATAATGGCCTTAATAGGTGCAAACGAGTCTGGAAAGAGTAGCATACTTCAAGGCTTAGCTACGCTCTCGATGGATTCAAAATATGAATATTTTGATTTAACTGAGTTAAATGGAATAATGAAAAAGTATAATGATGGAGAACTTTTACCTAAAGATATTATAATTATATGGGCAAAGTTTGAGCTTGCGGAAGATGAAAAAACAGAATTAAAAAATATCCTGCAAGGAATTCAGGAGGACCTTACAAATATTGAGATATCAAAGTATTTTGATGAATCTTACGAGATCACAATCGCTAATAAGAAGTTCAGGATACCCTCACGTTATAAATTTACTAACGCACAAGAAAAAATTAGGCAGAGTCTTACAAATCTCCAAAGTCAGGCTAGCACATATTTATAAAGACCTCCAAATAATCAATTTACTACGCAATTCAGCCAAGCAATTAATGAGGTAAGCAAAATAACCGCAGAAAAAATTATAAGTAAAGATGCTGCGTTAACTTTATTACATAAGTTAGAAGAATTCCTAGCTCTTGGAATTGAACAACAATTCAAGTCTGAAATTCAAAAAACGATCTCCGATTTAAAAGGTGTAATAAACGAGGATTTTCCGGACACTCAGAACGAAGTTTTATTGTATAACTTTCTTCTAACACGGATGCCAAGAACAGTTTATTTCAACTCTTATGAACGAATGGAGGACGTTGTTTCCATAAATGAGTTAAAAAGTAATCCCCAAGCTCATAGAACATTCATTAATTTCTTGAAGCTTGCTGAAATTAAGCTTGATTCATTGGAGAGACTGAAAGATGATAAGCAGAAACAAGTCTATATTGAGGGCGGGTGCGGAAAAGCTACCAAACTCCTTAGGGAAGCTTGGAAACAGGAAGCATTAGAAGTAGAGTTACGATATTCGGATGGAAAATTGATGGTATTCACAAAGAATTCTGCGGCTATTGAAACATTGCTTCCGCCAAATGATCTTCTTTGAGTATATTCTGGCCCGCACTTACCTTTTTTATCTGATGCAGTATTGTATTCTGGCCAACACCAAATCATGTATTCCCTATAAAGGCCCGAATCCTCACCAAAAGGTGCATTCCATTTAAATGGTTCTAAACCAAATTCATTTTCCATAAAATCTATTATTTCATCTATACGCGGATAAGCTGCCTTCATAAATCTATAGGTTATTTGTTTAATAGACCATAAGAAGAAAGTTCCATAATTATAATTAACTGAAATATTTAAAACAGCTTGATAAAAATCCTTGACTAATTCTTTAAGTTTGTTACTATCTTCCTTCAATTCAATATAATTAGCGCTTCTTTCTGCGAATTCAACTAGTGTTTGGTTACTGAGAGCTATATTAGTCCACTTATATATTTCATTAACGAAACGAATAAAGGATGTTTCTTCGACAATAACTTTAGGCTGTATTCCAGCAAGTTCACCTCCAAGCATCCAAGATTGAATATCACTAAGCTTTAAGCCAAAGAATTTGTTGTAAAATTTAGCAAGACTGTTCTTTTTATAAATTTCTTCTCCTTTTGGAACAACACCGCCTAATAGAAGAGGTAAATCTTTTTTATTTACTTCATTTAGCAAACTACTTTGAAATTCATTTTTTAAATTCTCATAGAACTCCTTTAAAACATTTGCCTTTTCCCAGAGGGGAATTACATAATTTCTTATATAATTTTTCCATTCGTCTTTATTAGTATAATCTATAAAGCCTTCAAACGAATCATAATTACTCATACTTTCACCTTCTTATAAAATAATTATGTTTTCATCTTATATAGTTAATTAAGATATGAGCGATTAAAAAATTTACGAATATTATACATGAAAACGTGAAAAATTTAAATGATAATATTTTAATATTACAATGAAATGCTTCGATCTATTTTATTCTTTATTTATAATTAAATAAGCTCAACATAATTAACATTTCTTTTTCTTTTCAACGTATAACAAAAATTTATCCCAAAATTCATCGCAATTTGCCAATGAAGACCATATTTTATAATATTCGAGAATTGTCTCTATTTTTTCTTTTTCTTTTTTACTCAAAGGAAAACCCTTGATTGAACAATCTATCATTTCATATATTTTATTCCGCGAGAAGTTAGGTGGCAAAATCTTATTCTTTCTAAGTAGATATATAATAGTATTAAGTACAGCTTCGAAATCTTCTTTCTTTAATAGCTTTCTTTGTTCTTCTGTAAGGTAATACTTCTTTCCTTTTGATTCGCTCTTTTTACTGTTCTTTATACTTAAATATTTTTCATATTGTTTTATTTCTTCTTTACATATTTCCTGTAGCGAGCACTCTTTTAGATGAGCATCCCATTCATATACAGGACCAGGAGATACCTTAACTATAACATTTTCTGCGCCTCTATAGCTCGATTTTCCCAAAGGTAATAGGAGCATTCTTTTAAATGCATATTCTCCTACTTGTTTAAGTCTATCGGAATGTCCTACAATCCAAATAGAGGAGGGATGAAAATAACGATGATAATCTCTTTGACTTATCTTATTATAACATCCAATAGAGTCGAATTTAACAGTAAATTTTGGAGGTTCTTTTTCGATTCTAATTTCTTCTTCTTTACAAACTATTATCCCAAACCCAAATTTAGCAATCGAATTCATGATCTTTTCCTTAAACTTTATATAAAGATTCTGAGGAAGAGCTAGGTAAAGTCTGCTTAAACATCTGCTGCATCGATATCTAACTAACTGATCTTCAATTTTTTCCCATTTTTGTCCTTTTATTTTAATTTCAACGCCAATATGTTCAACTTCTTTGCTATCTACTGCATCATGAATTGTTTTACCCTTTGGTAAGAAGCATAAATCTATTTTTTGAATTTGAGGTTGTCCTTTCGTTTTGATTTCTCTTAAAGGTTGCGGTAGTGTGCATTCCTTATCAACTAGTTCAAATCCTTTAGATTCGAAAAATTCTATAAGTCTTATGGATAGGTCTGTTTTGGTTAAAGAAAATGAAGGGATGAATATTCTTTCCCATTTTTTAGGCTGTTTTAAGCTATGAAATTCTTCATTTAAGCATAGCAAACCTGCTTCATTTTCGTCAAGAATATGTCCATAGGAGCGAAGCGCATGCTCAGAAATTTCGTAAGGAACAACAAAGCTGAAATAATCTAACATTTTACTTTCTTTTGCACTTTTTAATTGTTGCCAAGCATGTCCGCTACTAAATCTATTGAAATCATACTCAACTTCAAGTCCGAAAACGTCGTCTTTTATAGCAACTACATCTATATTTGTTCTCTTTAATCGCACATCAAAATGGACTTTATAACCATTTCTTTTTAGATATCTGTAGAGTGAAAGTTTTAAAATTTCATGTGATTTTTTCATAATAATTAATTCTATTATATAGATGTATGTTAAAATGTTAATTTATTTAACCGCAAAAAAGTTTAACAAAAAATGTCATAGCGAAGTTTGGTCAATTTGAAATTAATACTTATAACAGCTGAAATACAGTAAAAGCTTGAAGATATTTACTTAAATTCTATTATTAACTTATTGAGGATTATTCCAATGTCATACCACACTATCAAAGTTTGTGAACTTTTAAAAGGTCTTCATGGAGGAAATTATCACTTCATTATAGAAGAAAATAAGTTAGTTCATATATCACGTTATGCAATGTTTAGCAAGAGAAAAAATAATGTGATTTGTTATGATGTTGATCTTAGCAGAATAAAGGATAAGACGGTGCTTGAATTTAAGTCCTTGAAAAGCGGATTTTTTGACGAGGTTTGGATATATCCAGCAGAGGATCTTGCCATCGATTTGAATATAAGAAGAATACAAAAGTTGCCAATTACCATTCTAAATAATTACGAGATTGTTCACCTTAGTAAAAAGGAGAGAGCGCTTTTAGATGAGTGGAATAGATACTTCAAGACCATGCTAAATTACATTAGAAAAGAAGTAATTGAAAAAGGTGGACAAATTACGTCCACATATTTAGTTGATATCCATATAAAAGATGATCTCAAATACCCGGTATCCTTTTTAATACCCTATAGCGAAAATGCTAGATCCATGTCTTTAAATGGACTTACTAAGCAGATACACCAGATATGGATCATCATAAGAATTTTAAAAGAATTCATGCCAATTAAGGACATTTATTTTAAGCAAGCTCCTTACGGCCCAATAGCATCAATAGGTAGCTATTCGCTATGGTATGAATTTGACTTAAATCCTCACACAATGTGTAACGGCATTCTTTGGCATATTTTACGTAATACATCTAATATTCCGACTCAATTAGAACGTATTTTTAATAAAGCTTGGGAACTCAAAGATAAAGGACTTGCTACACATCTTGCTTTAAGACCTGATATAGTATTTACACATGCTAAAAATTGTGACGAATTTATACAAAATCCTACTATTAAGCTTATCATTGAATGTAAGAATAATGATTATAGGTTTTGGAAAAAAGATATAAATAACCAAATTAAACTCTATGCAGAAATATTTGAACCAGAATATATGGCTGTAGCATCCCTAAAACCAGTACCATCCTATATTAAGAAAGAACTAGAACGTTACGGTATACTCATAATAGACAATGTATATCCTGGAGGTTTAGGAGAACAAGAACTGATAACCTATGTCAAATCTGCATTGAGATAATTTAGTCCCTTTCAATTACTCTACTTTGTATTTAATTAAAAAAATGTTAATAACTCGTATGTTTTAAATTTTGTTTCTTTATTGCATCAACTAGGAATATGTTGACTTTAACTCTTTGAAATGATCCCTAATTTGTGGAGCTATCTCATTTATTGCTGAACATACCAGCAATATTTTCACATTGATATCTCTAAATTCAGTTAAACACTCTTATAATTCTAAAATAGTTACATTAAAATGTCCATTAGTAATTTTAGGTCCATTGCATCAAGGACTTTTATATAATATTGTAGACTTAAGCCAAGAAGTAAGGTATTAGCCTAACCAATCTAAGATCGCATCTATTGTTCCCCTTATGTTTGAATTTGTGTAAAAAGTTGCATCAGGATGTGTTGGTGGAACTAGGTCTCTGTTGTCCTGTATTAGCATTCCTATTTCCTTTAGATGAACTACACTCTCTGCAACTTCATCAATATCTATACCAACATTATTCGAAATATCTCTTATAGATACCCTATGTGGATTTCTCCTAACGTATTTTAAAATATTCCATTTTTCTTTACTTAAGTAAGGCAAGCCATCCTTGAAGATCATTAGCCTATTTTGTTGTAACTTCCAATGGAGTCAAATTTAACAGTAAATTTCGGAGATTCTTTTTCGATTTTAATTTCTTTGAAACTATCACATGAAATTTTTAATTCCACATTAAGATTATTAAAATAATATGAAATTATTTCAGGAACATCCCATCTGTGAATTATCAATTTTATAACAGCCTTTATCAAATCCTTTTCTATCTCAGGTTTAGACTTTAGTTTAGTATAATATTCTGCTAAGTCATTATGCGTGGGAACTTTTATATCTTCATCCTTTATTTTACTATCTTCAAACAAAGCACGCCAAACGTAAAAATTATACTTTGATTTTCCATCTGGTATTTGTAAGAAAATTTTATAATCACCAAAATCTTCAACTAGTATTATTCTAATAGAGTTTCTCTTAGTAGAAACTTTAAAATGCTTTTCCATTTCTTCTCTCACTTTATCCGGAGTAGGCAAAGAACCAACTATCTTTCCTATTCCATTTTCGTAGCGATTTTGTGAAATTATCTCGTATACTTTGGTTTTATGATCCAATTCGTACTTTTACCTTTTTTAATCATTTCTAACTTAACTATTCAATATTTATCTACATTATTTTCATATTTACCTTAATATAAATAAGCTATAACGACAGATGATAAAAATTCTAGCCATGCGTTATTTACTCACAGCTTTACGAATTTATTCTATCTCTTTTTAAAACTAGAGAACTACTTTCAAGAAACTGAGGCAAATGTATTTTAATTAATTACTTTTAGTTTTGAAATAACTTTAAAACTTTATCGCAACGAATTATTTTGAATTAGATGCTGTTTTATCAATGTTAAATTATACTAAAAATTGAGTTCCTTCTATTTTACCTTTTTAGTTATGATATATTAAATACCCTCTTCTTGTTTTATTGTCAAGGATACTTTAAGTTATCTAGGATTGCATAAGTTTTTCTTATTATAAGATATAAAATCTAACATGAACGAAATTAGGAAGAATGCGTTCTTTAGAAAGAAGAAAATTTTAGACGTTATAAAACTTTCAAACGGTTGGTACATAATAAAGACAGAAAATCATAAATCTGAAAAGGACTTTAAAGTAAAAGTAATATTTCAAACGAAACCCAGAATCAAGTCTTTAACGCCAAAGCATGCCCATTTTGTTATTGATTTTTATGGCAAACTCTGCGCTGACAAACATAAAGCTTTGAGAGTACTAGATGCGATAATTGAGATATGGCATGGAAACAATGTTGAAGATGTACTACGTAAATACAAACAACACGTTTTAAATTTACCTGGCTATGATCTAGAATACATCCTCTATGCACTTAAATGGATCTTAGAGCAGGAAGATGTAAATTACACGAGTAGACCTCAAAAAAGACAACAAGAAATAGATATGATTTTTAAAAAATTCAACATAAAAAAGGCTCATAACAGGGCAGGAAGTGAATTAGCCATATCTCTTTTCATCAATGTTGCATCAGGAATGCATCCAGTGGAGGCCTTCATAAAAGCTAATTTAGACGTTTTACCAGTAAAGCGCGCTAGAGGAGCATTATGAGTCAAATAATTATAATTTTTATTTAGGTTTTAAAAATTAAAAATGATAAGATAAAACCAATTTAAATGACATAAGAATGCAACATATTGATTTATATAATTTCTTTATTTATAAATGATCTTGAACTAAACTTATATCGTTCATACTCTTTTTCATCATAAGGCTTTCGGAATACAAATATATGTTCATGTGAAATAAGGTAGAAATCATAGTCTTTTCCACGCCATTTTTCTCTTGTAGTCTTCATATTCCATTGTAACTTAATTATATCTTCTTTCAAAATAAAACCTACATCTAAGAATATTTGCATAACTTTGTATGATATTGGAATATAATGCTTATGTTTCCTGGTATCTCCTATAAGTATTGCACAGACTTTACCGCGCTTTAATACCCTAAATGATTCTTCAGCAATTTTTTTCATAGCTATAAGGTATTCTTCAAGAGGTATCTGTGAAATGTCATCCGTATATTTTCTCTTAGAATAGGATATAATATTTGCATATGGAGGATGGGTTGCTATGAGGTCTATGCTTTCATCCTCTATTTTATCTAAATTCCTCGCATCACCCCAATAAGTCTTTATTATTGGTTCTTTGTAATCAGTAAGAGGATTATAGTTGAAATCAAGCCTATTTCTTGCAATTATCACCGCATCTAGATTTATATCAACGCCAATTGCGTTTCTCTCTAATAGTTTAGCCTCAACCAGCGTTGTTCCACTCCCCATCATTTGATCTAAAACCCAATCACCTTTTTGCGTATATTTTAAAATTAAATTTCTTGGTATATACGGAGACCAATTTCCTCTATAATCTCCACGATGAGTAGCCCATTCTCCTCTGTCAGGAAAACTCCATACTGTTGCTTTTTCAAGAGTATAATCGTTGGGAGGACCATAAGATTTTATTTTCCATTCTTTTTGAAGTTTAATTATGGTATCTTCGATTACTACATGATCTTTTTCTTTTATAAATGAAAGATAATCATCATGAGTTATTTCTTTCATCGACATCATTTTTTATTTCCTCTTTTTAATGGCTTTACAACTATTATTAATTCATTATTTTCAGCTCTGATTTCCCAGCTAAGTGCATCTCCTTCAGAAAGATTAAACTGTTTAACGATGCTGATTGGAAGTGTGGTTCTTAATGATCTACTGTTGGATGTTGCTTTGGTTAATAAGGTAATTTCAACCATCCCACAATATTAATAATAGGTAAAAGGCATTATAAATCTGTTTGCAAAACGTTTTACCTAATCTTTCAATGAAATTTGGACCAGAAAAGTAACACTATTATTTTTATGTAATTAATTTTTAAACCTATAGCATATTAATGTTGAAGATTTTATATATTAACATCAAACAAGTTCATAAATTAATTTAAATAGGCTATTCTTTATTTTTCATTACTTTTATCTTATAATTAAATATTCATTTAGAAAATTATGATTGCAAAAATTAATCTTTATGTTTTATTTATTTTTCTTATACCTTTACCTTTAATAGGCGCAAGCACAAAGACACATTCATCCTTATAATAGTATTCTCTAATCCATGTTTTGCAATTTGGACAATCATACCTTTTTACATGGTATCTGCTATAATTCCATTCTCTAGAAACTGTACTTACCTTAGTTCCGCAATTGGGGCACTTTACCATTCTTTAACTAACTATTATGCAAAAATCTATTTAAGTCTTCAGCAAACCCAAAATATCTGTTTAAAACCAATTCTTTTAATTCGTCAAGTTTTATAAATATTAAAGTAAGCCTTCATAATGCTGCTCTTTCTTTTAAATTTGTTAAATGATTCGATATAGTATGTTTTAGACCAATGTGTAAGAACATAAAATTTAAATTTTTCTAAAAAATTTAAAGTATAGTATGAGGTTAAGCGAGCTTTTTCCTACGTATCTCATACAAGTTGTAACTCCCAGAGGAAGCAAAGTTAAAATAGCTACTAGGAAAATTTACGTGGATTTACCGTATGAATTTTGGAATTTTATATCAGAAGTCCACTCAAAAATAAATGAATCTAAAAGTCCTCAAGAAACCTTTCGAAAAGAATTAAAAATTTTATTCTGATAAAAATGATAGAATAACTTTTAACAACGTTTATCTTGGAAAATTAATGCTTCATCCAACAGCATGGACTACGAAGCTATTGCTAAAACTTAAAGTAATTGACCTGTTTTCCTTGAATATTTGGAATATAGTTCAAGAATTACAAGTCTGCTTGTAGCGAAGCGCTGCATAATCAATCACCGCTTTCTTTCTTCTCATAATTAGAGATCAAAGCATTTAAACACTTTCTAGGAGGACATTCTGAAAAATTTATTTCAGTATTAGAAAAAATTGTTCTTTCGCTAACTAAAATTTCTAAGAAAGATCCCGAACTTTTGAGCAGGATAATCATGGCTGGAAGGAAAGAGTTATCAAAAACAAGAACGACGAAGAAAGTCACTTTAACAAAGACTTAGCAAAAATGCAAGAGATGTATTTAATGAACTTATTTTAAAAGTGGAAAATACAAATTAATTAATTTATAAAATAACATATTTATTATTTATCTAAATAATATCGCTAAAATTATAGTAACCCATGTTGTTATTTGAACTCCTAAAATCCAAAGAAATCTATTATCTATTTTTTTATCAAACCCATTTATTCTATTTTCAACCCCAGTCATTCTATTATTCATTTCACTTCTTAAAGAATCTATTCTGGTGTTAAGTTCATTCCTTGTAGCTATTACTTCGTTTCGCAAAGAATTAATATCGCTTTTAAATAATCCATTCTTTTAGATAATTCTTCAACCTTTCCTTCTAATCTAGAAAGCCTTTCCGCTCCACAATGCCACGAACTATATTAATAAACTAGCTATAAAATCTTACACTAAAAATTATGATGTAAAAGCTTCTCTTAGTTATAAAACATTTTATGAACTTTTTTAATTACTAAACTTCTTCTTATAATCAATATTATCAATATAAAAATAAATTGTTTATTTAAAAATTTTAATTTTTTTCTCTATTCTTTATATTTTTAAAAGTTTAACTTTCATATTTTATTATTTTCGGGGGGCATGGGTGTGGGAAACATTTTATACTTTAGTAAAATAGTGTATTAAATAAATATATTTTACACTAACAAAGTTTTTACTCAGTATTTACGTGAAAAAAAGACTACAATACCTAAGATAAGAAGCGACGCTAAGTTTAGAAGGACTGTACTCTCGACGTAAGGAGTCAAGAACGTTCTGAAATATGAGGCAATAATTAACCCTATAGTATTACTTACAACTCCTTGAATACTTCTTATTCCAGAGGCTACTATTCTATCCTTATTCCTAACTGAAGACATTGTATAAGCAGTGTTTGAAGTGGTGGCAATCCCAGAGGACGAACCTAGTAAAAATTCTCCTAAAACGACGTTAAAGAAAAGGGACAATGAGGATAAGGCCATTGAGGCAAAACCGAAAGACGCAACCCTTAACTTATACTTATCGTGAAGCTTACCAGCGTAAAATGAGACAAACGTAAAGGAAAGGGGGTAAAGGAGAACTAACGAGCCAATAATTAGGGCAGGTAAATGTAAGGAGTATAAATAAAATACAAAGAAAGCGGCTATCATATTCCTTGTAATTGAGTGTAAAAAGCCCGAAAGACTAGTTAAATAAAATACTCTACCTAGCTTTATTTTCCACAAAGTCATTACTAGACCTATTAAGGATAGTAATAAGAACAGTGGGTAATATAGTCCTAAGATTATACCGTCGAATATTAGCGAAGTATAAATTATACTAATCCCTAATCCCGACCTTGCATGTACCTCGTTAAGGGATAGTAATAAGAACAGTGAGATAAAGGAAAGAACCGATGTTATCGCGAATAAGTATTTCCAATTAATTTCAGCAATTAGTCCTCCAAGGGGCAAACCAAAAACGTAACCCAGACTAACTATAGTGTGATTTAACCCTACCATTTTCCCTCTCTCTTTATCCGAGCCTATAAGACTGGCGTAAGACAAAGACGTTAGAAGAACCATTGAAGCTCCAATTCCCTGAAAAATCCTAAGAATGAGTATAAGTAAAAAAGAGTTAGAAAAAATTATGAGAAAGGACGATAAAGCCATTATCATTGTTCCTAATATTATGACCATTTTTACTCCAACTTTTTCGGCTAAAAGCGAAAACGGAATGGAAAGTAAGATCTCAGTGACTATATAAATTGACAATAGAGTTGAGGCTTTTACATATGTTATTGAAAAATCTTTAGCTATTAATGGAATGGCCATCAATATCATTGTAGCTTCAAGTGAAGAGATAAATGAAGGTAACGAAGAGAAAAGGACAGATCTAGATAATTCATTCATCCTTACACTTCACCTCCAAGTTTTTACATATTTGTTCTAAAACCGATAATAGATTGTAATATACCCTCTCTTCTCTTACCAATTCTTTTTCCTTGTCGATAATTAATATATCTACACCCATTATTTCGAATTTTTTATTTTTAATTTCTAATCCGTATCTCTTGCCATTAAAAGTTGATCTCCTTATCCATTCACCGAACCCTATGTTACCATTCCACGACACATTAATTAATTCGAATTTGTAATCAGGAAATGTCTTAAAAAAACTTCTAGGTACTTTTTAAATTGTTCTTTCCCCTTAATTACTCTAGGATGCTCACCTGGGTGTATATAAACTAAATCGTCTGTGTAAAAACTTAACAAATCTTCTATGACGTGCGAATTCCATGCTTCTACGAAATCTTTTTCAAATTTTTGATAATTAAACATATTTCTTTACCCTTTTAAGCTTATATAACATAATTTAAAAATCCTGCTGGTGGGCGATTCAGGACTCCATTGCGAATTGTAATATCTCTGTTGATTTGGACTTATTCAATTGAGGAATTACTGAATATAATACTTAGCTTTTGTTAATATTATATGATAGGGGAAATTTTGTTAAGGAAAGCTGACGAAAAGGGTAGAATTTTGATTTCGGAATTTAAGGAAAAAGAAGTTTATTTAGTAAATTTGGGTTCAGGATATTTTGTTACCGATAATAAAAGCATAGCCGAGAAAGTGGCAAAGAATGCTTCGAAGGTTTTTGAAGAAGAATTTTTAAAGCTAGTTGAGGAACTTGGCATCAGCGCAGAGGAAGTGGAGAAGATTTTAGAAAAAGAGATATTAAAGGGAGCTTTGTGAAGGAACTGACCTCCTCCCCACCCTAGAAGGTTGAGGGTTCCCTTTTAGAGAAGCTCATTATTTCCAGCATTGATTCGTAGCTACATCTCGCATTTGCTGGACAGTCGGGAGGATCAGAGCTTCCCCCATTTGATCTGGTTAAAATAAACCTTCATTAAAAGGGCTGCCAACCCTAAATCTGGATTCTATTAAGAATCCTTCATTCACTAAAAACAATTGCAATATTGAATGCTCCTTCCTAAGTCCCATTAGGCCCTCTATCGAGCTCAGGAAGAGCGTCACTGAATTTCCTAAGAATTTTTATAAAATAATTATTTAAGCCTTTTCATCCCCGCCATAAATGGTGAGGCTTTCATTTATGTAAAATACCTTCTAGATACGGAAATACTTTTTTCTAAGAGATATTTACAATTTAAAGGAGAAGGTGTCGTTACGGTAATTACTCTTTACGAATTCATCACCATAATTAGGAGAAGGCATATTGATACTCTAAAGAATGGAAATAAAAGTAGGGCTGAAGGTTATATAAAATTCCTAAACTTAGTAATAGCGGACATCAAAGATTCCATTTTAGAAATTAATAAGAACGATATATTAGATGCAGTTAATTTGGTATTTGATAGGAATATTGATGTAGGTGATGCTATTAACACAATAGTTGCACGTAGGATAAATTCAAAGATAGTAAGTAAAGATAAGGATTATGAAAGGGTCAAAGATCTAGTAGAAGTAATACTACCTTAAATTCTCTTTTTGGAAAGTTACAAAAAATTGAAGGATTTTGGAAGAATGAGAAGATTTGAATTATCTTAAATAAATTTTTCTTAAGCATGATAGCATTGTTCCTTGCTAGCTCTAATATAAGCTTATAAGATTCTAGTAGAAACATCTAACATTGATCCTCTTTATTTTTTAAGAAGAATGCTTTTTCTTGAATTTTTGGAACCGAGGAATTAACTCTTACTTTTCAGTAAAAATAAAATTCTAAAAATCGCATAAAAAAGCTTATACTTTTGAACGTGTATGATGCGAGTTCTATATAGGGAATATATGATGCGAATGATCCCCAATTAACCTTATCATCTTAACACATCCTTTACAAAACTTGAATAGTTGTTGAAGTTTAATTAGAAACGTTGATGGTTCTAAAAAATCTTCGCATAGAAGCATTCTCTACCTTCTCAATCTTTTAACTCGCTTTAAATTAGAAACTCAGATTAACTTTATGAATAACTCATTATTAAGAACTCGTACTTTGAAATGTTCAAGGTTCAGAGAAAATCCAATAAATTCATCCTCAAACGATAAAGAACGTTAAAATTTAGGTAGCTATTTTATTTCTAAAGAATTTTTTATAAAGGAGACAATTATCTTATGGTTAACTCTATAAGTCTTTTTATTAAAGGAATTCTTGCTTTAACATTTTCTACTTCAAGTTTTGCTTCATGGAAGCCAAAAACATGCAGGTAGTTTGCAGCATCCCAGCCTATTTGAACATCTATGCTTATTTTATCAGAAAGTTTTCTCACAGCTTTTTCAAGCAAGGTAACAGTCCATTTTCCCTTCTCTTCGGCTTCCTTTACTTCAGGAAGATTATAGTGCTCTGATAACGCTTTAATACATTCTTCAGCAGCCTTATATATTTTCTCAGAGGATTGGATTGCATCTCCCTTAGCTAAATATTCCTCAGCTTCAGCAAACAAGTTCTTAATAATCTCAATTCTTTTAGATATTGCCATTATTGTTTAATAGACATTTATTGTATAAATCTTTGCTCCTTCCACTCTCTTCATTGAATACAATTGGGCGAAATGTATATCCGAATGTTCACCAACTTTATATTTGCTTTTATAAGATTCTTATATAACTATAAAATGATAATATCAAATAATGTTTGCTACACTTTTTGATAAAATGTAGAAATTATTCTATTAATTATAAAGCTACATATGCTATAATGATAAAAACTAGAACAAAAATAAAAATTTTACTTAAATAGAATAGTTAGTATTATTGTGGCCCACATTGTTACTTGAATTCCTAAAAGCCAAAGAAATCGACTGTCCAGTTTTTTATCAAGCCCATCTATTCTATTATTCATTTCATTCCTTGTAGCTATTACTTCGTTTCGCAAAGCATTAATATCGCTTTTAAAATCGTCCATTCTTTTAGATAATTCTTCAACCCTTCCTTCTAATCTGGAAATTCTCTCTGCCTCCACAACACTCATATAAATTTATTAAAAAAGCTATAAAAGCTTGCATCTAGAATATTTAGGTTTGGATAACCTGTAGTATTACCTTATTAATTGGTATATAACTGCCATTTTTTAAGCACATGCTTTAAGTTTTATATATTGGTATTAGATAGTAGTAGTAGTGGCAACAAAAATTCCAGTAGAAGCTATTCCTGAAAAACAAAAAGTATACGTTAAAGGTGGATGGCTTTCAGTAAGAGACGTAGCTATGAAATACGGAAAACACTTAACGGCTACACCAATTGATATTCTAAGATGGTTAAGAGAAAAAGGAGAACCTGTATATTTCTTAGATTTTGTAAAAGAATTAAATCTTAATAAAATAACAGCATATTATACTTTAAGAAAACTTGAAGCAAAAGGTTTAATAGTAAGAATAGGTAAAAGAAACGCTCTTATAGGATTAACAGAAAAAGGTTATTATGAAACAGAGTCGGCCACCTTTAAGTTTAAACCAACCATGATCGATATTAAATATCTTACCTCATTGCGAATGGAAATACAAAATGTATTGAAAATGCTTGAAATGGGTAAGCTTGATGCGGTTAATCAATATTTCAAAGAAAGGGCTACGGATTTTAAAATCAATACATATAATCTAGAAGGAGCATACAGGCTTATCGCAACTGGTTTATCTGAATACATGTTCAAAATATTAGCTGTTGATGAGCCTTCCAAAAAGAAAAGTCACATAAACAAGTTATTACAATTCATTGATGAAGCTAGAGGAATCATGGAGGTTGCAACATCTCTTAACATTGATCTATCTACCGAACTGAAGCTCAAAAAGATAGGCGAACTTGAGGGAAAGCCAATTTACTCTATCTGAAATAATATGGATAAGAAAGGGCGACCCAGAGAAGGTTTTCGTAGAAAAGAGTAAACCTTCAGTTCATTATTTTTACTGGAAATGGGATCTTTACAAGCCTGAAGACTATGAACCTATAATGCTTATATCCAGCTCAGATCAAGAAATAATTGTTTCTAGATATCACTGGATTTTTACAATGGTTTGGAATAATGTAATAAAGATCAAAGATAAAGCAGTTGCTGATTTCATCGTAGGAGTCCATACGCCAATAATTCTTTGCCATAAAACTATTGTGCTCATCATGTTTGACATTAGAGATTTAGATCTACGAAATCAACTCTACTTATATATCATCTTAAGAATATTAAAAGACAAGTATGAAGGGCTGAAAGGAGTTTCAGAGAAAGAGATCAAAGGATATTTAGATAAAATAACTATTGTTGATAGTGTTGAAGAGAAGTATAGATTTGGAAAAGAAACTAAATATATAATATTGATAGGTGCGGAACAGAATAAGTTAAGTCAAGTATTAAATAGAGTGAGAGAAACTTTAAGTAACGAAAGTAGTTAGATTTTTGCAGTACTTTTATACGACTGTTTTTTAACATTCTTTAATTTTAATTATTCTGTAAAGCGATATTTTTTAAGCGTGATTCTCTTTTAAGCCTGAAAACTATAAATTATGCTATAGCGAGTAAAGAACATTACATGAAAACATTAAAGAACTAAAACTGAAATAGTTTAATCATTTGATTTTAATCCTAAAAACACATAAACTTGAAAAAAGAAGATTCAATATTGATCGAGAAAACATGGCTAAGATAGGAATTGAGGGAATTTTAGTAGGAGGTTATACTAATGAAGAAGCTAAATCAGGGATAACTGTTGTAATGGTTGATAAAAATTACAATGTTGGCGGGGTATCTCAAAGAGGAGGTTCTCCTGCAACTATGGGAACAGATCTATTAACTCCAAGTCACAGAAAAGACCAATCTGTAAACGCTATCGTACTAACTGGGAGGAGCGTATTCGGGTTTAGGGCTATAAACGGTGTTATACTTAGTTTATACAATGTGGGAAGGGGTTTTAAGATTGCAGGCTTAAGCATTCCAATTGTAGCTGCGGCAGCGATCTTTGACTTTTACGATAATAATATTCTACCAACCGAAGAATGGGGTTTTAAAGCAATGGAGAAACTATCAACCGAAATACCTGTAGGAAGATACTGGGCAGGTAGAGGTGCAATGGTAGCTAAATTGAGCGGTTCTAAGTTCATGAAACCTGGCGGACAAAGTTATTACGAGATTGAAAAAGGCAAGGTAAAGGTAGGCGTTATATCGGTTCTTAACAGCATAGGTAATATTTACGACCTTGACGGAAGCTTATTAGCTGGAAACGAGGCTAGAAGCATTGAAAATCATAACGTAATGGGCACAACATTAGGTGTGGTTTTAACCAACGCAAAGTTATCTAATTCAGAAGCATGTAAACTAGCTAGCGTGGTTGAGAACAGCTTCTCATCTGTTATAAAGCCATACAACCTCTCTTTGGACGGAGACACAGTGTTCACCGTGGCCACTAACGAAGTTGAAGCCGATTTCGATAACCTACTCGAATTGGCTTACGAAACAGCAAGGAAGTCTGTAGTTTCATTATATAAGGGATAAACGAGTAGGATCCATGTTGCTTTTGTTTATTCCATTCATGCTTTTACTTAAGGCTCGAATAAAAGCTTAATTAGAATAAATAGGATTATTGGATGAAACTTTATCTACTTCAATCCGATTAATTAGAACATGGTAAAAGGGAAATGCGCGTTCATAATATTTAGTGATCCTGAAATTAAGTCGGAGTTAGTTAAGGCAGCCCATGCATTACATTATGCCTTAGCGTTAAAGGAGAAGGGAAATGATGTAATCATATATTTTGAAGGGCTCGGTGAGAAGATATTGACTTTAGAACCTGAATACATAAAGCCGCTTTTAGATAAGACGATTAAAGAGGGATTGATATACGGAGTTTGCGGCTACTGTGCATCACCTCCACACCTAAACGTGGCTGATAAATTGAAGCAAAAGGGATTTATTCTAATAGGAAATGAAAACGATCATAAGGATATCTCAGAATTTATAGAAAAGGGCTACAACGTAATTCTGGTCTAAAGAGACTTAACAAGTAATTATGCCTCCTCTAATGTTAGATTAGTGATAGCGCATTTAAGAGATTAAAGAGAAAATTTTTCGATACTGAAACGTACATCGTATAAGTCTTATATTCAATGCTTACATACCTTAGTTAGTTATGTTGTAAAAATTTCTGCATCTTTATTTATTATGACTTTTTTATAAGGTTATCTAGATTTGATATAGAAGCAACTTTAACGTGTTGGAACAGTGATTTCTTTTTGAAATGTATTCATTAGTGTTCATTCCTCAAAATGCTTGAAAAATCATAACTTATATATGATTAAATTGACCTCTATTAATTCTTTCTATAAGTTCTAAAACCCTATGCTTTATTTCATCTCTTACATTTCTCGCTTCTTCTAGGGACATTTTAGCTGGATCCGGAATATTCCATTCTTCAACATGCTTTGCGTATACTACTGGGCATTCATTACCGCTACAGACAATTATTGCTACATCGGCTTTCTCTTGAAGCTCTCTGGTCATAATTTGAGGACGCTTATGACTTATATCTATGCCATCTTCAAGCATGAGCATAACAGCGTTCCGATTTACACTGTCTGCTGGTTTTATGCCTGCACTTACAGCTTTCCAACCACTAGGAGCATATCTATTGAAGTATGCTTCAGCAATCTGACTCCTAAATGAATTCTCAACACAAGCAAATAAAACTGTTTTAGATTGCATGTTGGTTAATAAATTCAATTTTTTATTAATAAGTCTGATCAATAAACAGATTGAAATTTGAAGAAAAAATTGAGATATTAAACTATAAATTGGTACGAAGTGATAAAAGAAACGTGAAAAGAATGAATTATAAAATGATTTAGTATACTTCTTCAAAAAATAACGAATTCTTTTTAAGGAAAAATAATAAGAAAGTATAGAATAATGACCTTATAAGAACAGGCAGAAAAAATACATCAGTAATAATAAAACAATTCATAAATGAAAATTATAATTAGGAAGCTTTATTGTTTAAAGGACCTTGCATCAAAGGATTGAAGGAATTATCTCTACTTATATTTCATCTCTTAAAACCTTAAACATATAAACTGTATATGTAACTTAATTGAAAAAGTAATTTTCGCTGAAAAGCTGCGAGTAATGTGCATGTATCAGGGGCGTTACTAAGTAATAGGAGTGTTACTTATCTATTTGAATGTCTATTTTCCTATGAAGGATCTTTTTAATAAAATAGAATTTTAATAACGTTCAATGATAATAAATATGTGGATATTATAAAAAAGCTATCCAAAGTTCTAGATAAAGATTCATTGTTAACCAAAAAGGAATCTCCTTAAGTAGACGCCAAAAGGTCTCTCCTAAAGTATTGCAACGCCAATATTTTGCCAATGAGATTCTCTGCTATATCATTAGATTGTGATATTGCAACAACCATTAAATTCTAAAATAGCTTAACAATTTTAATTAGAAAAATATTGAATTTTTATGAAAGAAATTTTAGAGAAGATATTTAAAGAAATAGATGCGAAATACGAAGAACATTTAAAACGTGTTCAAAAATTAATAAGACAACCTTCTGTTAGTCCTTTAAACATTGGAGTAAGAGATTGCGCAGAGCTTGTTAAGGAAATGTTTTCAGAAATAGGATGCTCTGAAGTTAAGCTTGTTGAAACAAAAGGTAATCCTGTAGTTTTTGCAAGGTATAATGCGAATGCTGAAAAGACTGTTCTCGTTTACATGATGTATGATACAATGCCTGCAGATGAAGAAGGCTGGATAGTAAATCCCTTTGAAGGAAAAGTAATAGATATGCCTCCTTTTGGCTCTACTCTTGTTGCGAGAGGAGCTGTAAACACAAAGGGTCCATTGGCATCTTTTCTCAACGCTGTCGAATCAATAAAGGAAATAGCTGGAGAATTGCCAGTCAACTTGATATTCGCATCTGAAGGAGAAGAAGAATTGGGTAGCAGACACTTGCCTGAGTTCATCGAAAAATACCAATCTGAACTTAAGAAAGCAGATGTTTTATTCTTTCCTACAGCTTCAGAAAACAGGAGAGGTAAGCCTATAATACATCTAGGAGTAAAGGGGATTGTCTATTTCGAATTGGAATTGTCAGGAGAAAAATGGGGCAAAGGGCCCACAAAGTTTGGGATCCACGGAAGCAACAAAGCATGGATAGATAGTCCAGTTTGGCGCTTCATTCATGCTTTATCTACGATGACAACGAATGATGGAAACAGGGTATTGATCGATGGTTTCTATGATAAGGTAGCGGTTCCAAATGAAGAAGATGAGTATTTGCTTAAGGAATTATCGAAAACCTTTGATGAAGAATCAATTAAAGAGCAGCTTCAAGTTAAGCAGTTCATCGATGATAAGCATGGTATCGATGCGCTTAGATTGTATCTATTCTCTCCAACCTTAAATATAGATGGAATTTGGGGTGGATACATTCAGGAAGGAACTAAAACACTTTTGCCGCATAAGATAACTGCTAAAATGGATGTAAGACTTGTTCCTAATATGAATAAGGAAGATGTGTTGCCAATGATAAGGAGACATTTGGATAAGCATGGATTTAAAGAAGTAGAAATTAGGATGCTCGAAGTAGGATACAACCCTGCAAGAATGAGTTATAAAAACAAATATGTTAAAGCATTGATAAAGGCAATCGAAGAAATGAATAAAAAGCCTGAAATATGGCCCACGATAGCAGGAAGCGCACCTTTTTCAATGTTTCATGATCCACCACTTAATCTGCCATTCATTGAAGGAGGCCTGGGTCATGGCGGCCTAGCCCATAGTCCAAATGAATACCTAGTGGTAGGTGAAGGCGGGCCTACAAGCGGTTTAAGAACATTGGAGAAGTCCTATGCGGCAATACTTTATAATATAGCTGAAGCTTAACTAGGTTAAAGCGTTCAATAAATCCACAATACCTTCAAATAAAATAACGGGAACATTTAACTCAAATGATTTCATAATACAATTATTATCATATAAAAAATAATTTTATGATATAAACACTAAAAAGTAAAAAATGATGAAAAATTTGTTAATACTCTAGTATGCATAAATATATAAAGTATCCAATGTATATAGAATTATATTTATCTCTATTTGTACTATGAGTTAAACTATTTTCTTTCATGAATTTTACTTTACAATTTGTCTTTATAAAATAATGAAACTTTAATTTTGTAAATATCTGCTAAAAAAATTATAATCTAAATCCCAGTATCTTATCCATCGTTGACATAATCTTTTTCTTCTTAGAATCTTCAATTTTCGTTAAGCTTTCCATCATATCATTCATTATTTCTTTTCTTTTATCTTTATCAAGCTCAGTAACTTTAGAAAACAAGATCTTCATTATTTTGTATCTGATATCATCATTGAATGATGATGCTTTATTCAATGCTTTAGAAAATAATGCAACCCTGTCTTCTTTATTTAATATTGGTAATATAATTTTTACCATCTGATCCATCATTGCTTCTCTTTGATTTCTTTGAGCCCATGATCTTATAGGAATAAGCAATACTATACCCCATGACATTAAAGCTAAACCTATATAAGTTAAATAAGAAAAGTCTCCTGCATTAGGTACGCGAGGAAAACTGTCAACCATAACATTTAAGTATCCATAAAAGAAAGGAATTAGACCTGAAACTAATATAGAATTTTTAATTAAAGTTTGTTTGAATGTTTCAAAAAAGAATGGATCGCCTATTTTTATTTTGTAATAACTTCTTAAAATAATCAAATATAAAGATGATATAATCATTATTAGTTCCCCTTCAATACTTCCTGCCAATACATTTCTTGTAAAAGGAATTGCTCCACCAAAAAAGTTGTGGAAGCTGAAAAGTAAAAGTGTAATAGCAACGATTAAGTAAAACTCTTTTAAAGCAGTAGCCCAAAAAGAAGACCATTTTCCTACTAATATTCGTGTGATCCTGTTTCTCATTTTCCACATACCCCTAAAAGGTATTATTTGTAGCAGTCCTAGCAGAATTACAAGAAATAGAGCATACCAGTTGCCTTTTGGTATGTCTCCAGGTGGTGCATTAGTAAATATAAACTTCATTCCTAGCCCAATAGCTACGATGCCCCCTGCTAATATTCTACCATCCCCAAAAATAAGATCAGGCCTAAATAGCATCCTAACAGGTCTTCCAAAAGCAGATTTTAAACATAAAGGTATTCCCCAAATTCCTATATCTATTGCTAAGCTGATTATAGAAAAATATTTAATCCATGCTGAAGAAGCAGTTATAATCAAATAACCAAACGCTGGTATTCCAACCATAGAAAATACTCCTATTATAAACCAAGGAGACCTGTATTGAGTATATTTAATAGAGGTTTCAACAGGCCAAAGCATGATCGTAGTAACTGTAGCCCATGCTGCTATAACAAGACTAATAGGAAAATCTAAAGAAGTAAAAATCGCTGCTAACAACCAGTAAACGACCAGTATTGGGAGGATTCTATTTTTGAAGCTAGGATAAATAGGTAATCGGAACTTATACATGTAACTTACATCAGCATTTTTCTAGCTTCTTCAGGTATCAATTGCATTATTGATTCTCTTTGTTCCTTAGATAATTTAGCCAAAACCTTTTTCATAGTTGTCATATTCTTCATTCTGCATTCTGAATGGCATATCATCATAGAAGAAACCATGGCCTGTATGTCTCTCTTTCTATAATCAGGATTAACCTTAAACAGTAAATTCATGTGTGTATTAATTAACTTCTCTCTATCTTCTTCATCAAAATCTTCTGCTAAAGATTCTAATCTAGTATATGTTATTTTCTTAAGTTGGTCGTCGTTTAGCTTTTCTAATGCATTCATCATCATTTTCATCGCATCCGCTCTTTCCTCATCATCCATTGAAGCAAAAGACTTCAATCTTTCTTTTATCATCGTTCTTCTTAAGTTTTCATCTGCAGATGCTAAAGTCTCCATCATACTGGAAATAGCTGAAGTTGTCATTTTCCCCTCTGCGCTTTCCTCCTTTTTAGCACTTTCTAATGTCGTTTTTGAAACTGTTTTTGGTTTCAATGCAGCTCCGACTCCTGAAACAATTACACCTAGAATCGCTAGTAGAATTCCTGTATATAAAGCTGAATAATTTATATAGTACCCAACGGGAACCAATATAATACCAACTATTAGTATTATTATGCCTAATACTAATGCAGTTAAATTCATATGAAAATAGTATCAAATATCATATTTATATTTTCTCTTCATACCAATCTTCTATAACCTTTCCGCATAAAAAGCAAAGCCTCCAAGATCTTAAAGGTTAATCTTTTTCATGCTACCTACTTATATACAATGAAAATCCATGGTTTTTGACAATTGTTAATACACATTGTTTCCTTCAGATCGCACATTCGGTTCTAAATGTAACTTATGAATTAAAAGATAGTTGAATGTGTGTCTAAAATCCTTCAATTTTCTTTCCTAAATTCGTTCTTAATAAATCTCAAATCACTCCAGCATTAAATGATAACTTTTCTTTCTCAATCTCCAATCCTTTATTTTCTCCTATGATTTTATTCTCTGCAAGATAATAACTGTTTTCTTTAATTTTTTCAGTTTTTCTTCCTATAGCTTGAAAACGGCTTTATAAATATTTGGAAACTCTTCATAAATTTAGTATCCGCCTCTTCACTACTTTGAAACTATTGTTTCATCATCACTTACGAAGTGCAATTCTTTCCCAACACTTATTATTTTATGAGTTAACTTTCAAAAATATAACTCTTTAAAGCCTGATTTCAAAGAATTGAGGTATATCTAGCATGGCCAAGAACAAAGAAACAGGTATGCTTCCTTCATCTAAGACATCCCTACTTAAAACGAATGCTTTCTTCATCTTACCTAATACCCTTAACGTTTTTTTGACTTTACCAAATTTAACTTCAAAACCTATCAGTTCATCACCCTGCCTTACTACGATATCGACTTCACCATTTCTCTTAACATAATTTATCCCATAATTTCTAGCCAAATGTGAAACAACCAAAGCTTCTATTAGTTTGTTCTCATCAGGAACTTTACTCATTGTCCATTTAGAGAAAGCTAGATAAATTAAGGGATCTATGAAATAAAATTTTTTTAATTTCCTTGGTAAAATCTTAAGATTATTGACATCTATTGCTTCAACGACTTTAAGAATAAATAACTTTTCTAGAAAATCTACATAGCTTATCGCGGTCTTAACACTTCCTACACCATATTCTTTAGATATACTATGGAAACTTACTTCTGAAGAGCTTTTCTCGATTATTGCTTTAACGGTTAATTTAAAAAACCTTTCACTTCTTTTCAGCTTATATATATCGCTTACAATGCTGCTTATGAAATCGAAAATTGCAGAGTCGCTTAGTTTTCCTTCAGATATAAAACTCTTTATTGAATTGGGAAAACCGCCAGTTATTAGGTATTTCTCCAACAAGTCAGATAGCTTAGGTAAATAGGCTTGGTAGCTAAAGTAGTTTTTTAAGACAAAATCCAAGTCGCCCTGTGGAATATCTATTCCGAAAATTTTTACGTATCTAGAAAAAGATAATGGCAACATGAGTATTGTTTTGCCATTGCCTCTTCTTCCGGGAAAGGTCTCAACCTCCTTTTTAGCTTCCATAGATAACGAACCTGAAAGTATTAGGACATCTTCATTGAAATCTCCTTTATCTATCCTGAATTTTATTGCTCTATACCATTCTTTAGGAAAAGTTACCTCGTCAAGGATTATGTAAGATGTCTTTATTCCTTCCCTTTTCTTCAATTTTAAATATGAAGAAATAACCTCATCTAGTTCTCGGTAATCTGCTAATTTATCACATGAAAAATAAAATATAGATTTAGGATTTACTTTTTCATCTAAAAGATTCTTTATCAAAAGGATTAATGAAGTAGATTTTCCTACCTGTCTAGGTCCAAAAACGAAGTTTAACGAATAAGGTTCTAAAGAAAGATTTTCTTTAATTTTTGGATCCCATTTTATTGGTGATTCAAGATATCTCTTGTAATATTCATTTTCTATGATTAAATCTGGGGAAACCCACCATGGATTTTGTTCCTCAATCATTTGTGTAATCTAAATCCACAAATGCTTATAAATATTGTTTACTTTAAGTCCACAAGTATTTAAAAATAATTTTAGTTTCTAAGGCTAGCCAAATCGAACGAATTAATTGTGAGAACTAATTGAAGCTAAGAAATTAATAGAAGAATTTCTAAACAGTGAAGAGAGAGCATTGCTCGATGTTGTAGTGGATCCGGATGAGAAGCAATTCCGCCTAAACTTGCTTTCAAACAAGCTGGAGAATACATCCTCTCAATATTCAGAGAGAAACAAGAGATTGTTTAAGCATTAACTTTTATTTTTTATAGAACAAACAGACATTAAAAATAATTTGCATAAAATATTATTTTTAAAATTGTTCCATACTTTTTGTAGCAATATTGCTGCAATTAATAAATACATAGCAAAAATAGAGAAATAAATTTTAAAAATAGAAAATTACTTATGCTTCCTTACAAAAATAGCGATCAATATAGTTATTATGCTAATTATTAAAATCAAAATACCTATATTTAGAAGATGAACAGGATAGGTAGTTGGAGATTGAACATTTGATGAAGGACCAACAAAATTATCTGGAAGAATTAAGGGGGCCAAAGGTTCTTGAGAGAAGTTGAAGGCATTGAGCATATCATTGGATTGGATTACCCTGGGATATATTGGATTTAAACCAAATATAACATCTACGAACTTTATAAAAGAGGCAAATTCATACAGTGTATGATCAATATAATGATGTTTTGCATATGGAGATATTATTAATGTAGGAACTCTGAAACCTAAGCCATATATATCAACTTGAGGAGGAGGTACATGATCATAAAAGCCACCGTAGTCATCCCATGTTATTATAATCGCAGTGCTCCACCAATAATTGCTCTGCATGACTTGGTTAACCAAATAAGTTACATAATCCATTCCGCAATCGCTTCTAGCTGGAGGATGCTCACTCGGCGATATTCCTTTACAAACTTGGGGATAATCAGGAGGCACCCATGAACCAGGTATTATCCAAGAAACAGCTGGCAAGCTACCATTCTTTATATCAGATATAAACGAAGCAGTATTGAATACATGATCCTTAAGTTCTGAAGGGTTCTTCCTAAAATAGTCAAACAACGGTAATACATTCCATATAGTTGGCTTTAAAGGATTAGTATTACCATCATACCATTTCCAAGATATATTAGCCTCTGATAATTGTTCTGCCAAAGTAGACCAGCTTAAATCCAGAGTGCTAAGAGTTGGATCTCCAACATTATTTATTATTCCTTTTTCATAAACCCAGCTTGCGTTAATATCTACAGGCCCATTGTTTCCTGAAGCTATGTACAAATGATTAGGGAAGCTTGGACCCATAAGAGAGGAGAAAAAGTTATCAGCTAAAACAAAGTTATCAGCGTAGGACCAATAATTAGGTATGTCTGACCTATCATAGTATCCCATTGTTAGAATACTACCTTCTGCATAAACAAAGCCATCCATTTTACCGTTATCATAGGCAAGGTGCGCTACCTGCCATGAATGCGACAAATCCCTTCCCAGACTTTCACTTGATAAGTGGAAAGGTTGAGATACGTTTCCTTCGAGTTGTTCAGGATCGGATATCCCTGGAGGTAGTTCATCGCCGACCAACATTACATTCTGATCAATATCTAGATGGAAAGGAAAAACCCATTCATCTTGTTTGGGGCTGACTGGAAGGGCAATTCCTGCTGGAAAACCATTAGCCCCAGGATAGGTTCCAAAATAATTATCAAAGCTATGATTTTCTTGAATTATGAATATAATATGATCAATTCTTCCACGTTGCTGCGCCAAAGAAGGTTGAATGATGAAAAGTAGCAAAATTAAAGAGAGCATTATGGCCAGTGTTTTCTTTATCATTTGTGCTAATTTAGCGATTATACATAAATATCTTTTACATTTCTTTATCTCACATAATCCCTTCTAATAGCCTCGA